>Ga0335071_10001832_pt1 | contig 22859 bp, 19 predicted proteins | sample Lox_Sample_15_FD_206724 | JGI IMG/M metagenome (GOLD analysis project Ga0335071, IMG submission 206724) | Soil microbial communities from Loxahatchee National Wildlife Refuge, Florida, United States - Lox_Sample_1.5 | ecosystem: Environmental > Terrestrial > Soil > Wetlands | place: USA... | reverse complement strand
TCGATACGCATCCGAGTACTCACCGCGGCCCACATGCGCCACGTACCGCCAGACCTCGGTACCGACCGGGCAGCCGGTCTGGCATGGCGCGCCGACCAGTTCTTTACACGCGCCGGCCGGGCAGCGACGCTCGAAGATGTGCGCCTCGTACTCATCGCGGAACCAGCGCAGGGTCGAAAGCACCGGGTTGGGCGCGGTCTGGCCGAGCCCGCACAGCGAAGTCTTGCGGATGTTCTCGCCCAGTTCCTTCAGGTACATGATGCCCTGGAACCGGAGCAACGCGTCCGTGTCCTCTTCCTTGCGCCGGGGCCGCGTAATAGCCTGGAGGATTTCGAGCATCCTCCGCGTGCCCTCGCGGCACGGAATGCACTTACCGCAGCTTTCGTTCTGGATGAACTCCATGAAGAACTTGGCCACGTCCACCATGCAGGTGTTCTCGTCCATCACGACGAGCCCGCCCGAGCCCATGATGGCGCCGAAGTTCTTCAGCGCTTCGTAGTCACAGGCGACATCCATGTGCGGCTCCGGAATGCAGCCGCCCGACGGCCCGCCAATCTGCACTGCCTTGCACTTCTTGTTATTCGGTATCCCACCACCCACATCGAACACCACCTGTCGGATAGTCGTGCCCATCGGCACTTCCACAAGGCCGGTGCGGTTCACGAGACCGGACAGCGCGAAGACTTTGGTGCCCTTGGACCCCTGGGTGCCGACCGCAGCGAACTTCTCCCAGCCCATCTGCATCAGGGCTGCCACGTTCGCCAATGTCTCGACGTTATTGATGACTGTGGGTTTGCCGAACAACCCTGAAGTCGTGGGGTAGGGTGGCCGCGGTCGCGGCATGCCCCGCTTGCCCTCAACCGAGTGCATCAAGGCCGTCTCCTCGCCGCAGACGAATGCGCCCGCGCCCATCTTGATGACTATCTCAAGGTTGAAGTGCGAACCGAGGATGTTCTCGCCGAGCAGGCCGTACTCTTTGGCCTTGATGATGGCGGCCTTGAGGTTGCGCACGGCCAGCGGGTACTCAGCGCGGATGTAGATGTAAGCCTTGGTCGCGCCGATTCCGTATGCGGCAATGACCATCCCTTCTAGCAGCCGGAACGGGTCCGACTCGCACACCGCGCGGTCCATGAAGGCGCCCGGGTCGCCCTCATCGGCATTGCAGATGAGGTACTTCTGGTCGCCGGCCGAGGCCCGCGCCATCTGCCACTTCTTGCCGGCCGGGAACCCGCCGCCGCCCCGTCCGCGCAGGCCCGACTTCACCGTCGCCTCGCAGACCTCATCCGGCGTCATCGAATGGAGCACCTTGTGCATGGCCGAGTAACCGCCCCGGGCAATGTACTCGTCGATGTTGTTGGGGTCGATGAGTCCGGAGTTGGCGAGCACCCAGCGCTTCTGTAGCACGAAGAACGGATGCTTATCCACGTAGGGCACCTTGGCCCATTCCTCGCACTCGCACTGGCCGATGCAGTCGCACCGGTACTGGCCGAGTACAAGTTCCGGCACTTTGCCCAGGTCGCCGTTCTTGCCAAGAACTGCGTCAAGCACCTTCGTGACCTTCTCAGCCGTCACTGTGCGGAAGCTGACCCGGTTTCGGCCCGGCAACTGCACGTCGACAATCGGCTCATCCGAGCAGATGCCGACGCAGCCGACCTCGACCAGGTCGGCGTCAATCTTGTTGTTCTTGAGGTATTCCTTGATGGCCTCGACCGTCTTGGCCGCGCCGGCTCCGAGTCCGCAGGTTCCGGTTCCGATGAATATCACCGGCCTTGTGACCTTCTCGCGTCGCAGTGAGGCGATCAGTCCCGCCTGGTTCGGCGTCGAAAACGGGCCGGACTTCAGCGCCTTGAGCAGCTCGGGCGCCGGCATCGGGGGCTTGTCCCAGCAGGCTCCGGCTACGTTCACATCAGGCTTTGACATTGGCCCGCTCCTTTGCCCGGCACTCCTCGATGATCCGCTGCAGCTTGAGCGGCGTCACCTTGGCGTAGAACTGGCCGTTGACGTTCACGACCGGCGCCAATCCGCAGGCGCCCATGCAAGCCACAACCTCAAGGCTGAACAGCTTGTCACGGGTCGTCTTGCCCGGCTCGACCTTCAGAAGCTTGGTGACCATCTCCAGTCCCTTCTGCGAGCCCTTCACGTGACACGCAGTTCCCCGGCAGACCATTACGTGGTACTTGCCCTTAGGTTGGAACCGGAACTGATTATAGAACGTCGCCACGCCGAACACCTTGCTTGCGGGTATCCGCAGGTGTCGGCCGATGCTGACGACGGCGTCCTCCGAAAGAAAGCCCTGCTCCTCCTGGACTGCCTGAAGAATCGGTATCAGGCTATCCCGGCCGGCCTTCGGATAACGCTGCATAACCTTCTCAACGGTAGCGTTTGCCATATTGCCTAGACCTCTCTGACTTTCTCCTACTTGGCGAAATGCGCCACCTTCTCGATGGCGCGCATGATATCAACCTGTTCGACGTAGACCCCGGTCTTGACCGAGAGCGGCACCGGTGCGAAGTTCAGAATCCCGGTGACACCTGACTCAACCAGCGCGTCGGCCACTTCCCTTGCCTGCGATTCCGGCACGGCCACAATACCCAAGCGCGCGCCCAAAGCTCGCCCGCGCTCAGGCAGAGTCGCGATGTCACAGACTCGGCATCCGAGTATCACCCGGTCGATCTTCGCCGGGTCATTATCGAAAGCCTCGACAATCGAGATTCTTCCTCCCCGACCGGCGAGGAAAGATAGCAGGGCGCGACCGATGTTGCCGACGCCCACAAGCACAGCTCTCGTACCGTCTGGGGCATCAAGGATGCAGTCGATGCGTGCAAGCAGTTCAGCGACATCGTATCCACGACTCGGGCTGCCGGAGAAACCTACTTCCATCATGTCCCTACGCACTTGGACTGCGGATACACCTGTAAGTCCCGCGAGATCATGCGAGTAGACATGCCGGGGATGACTTTCTCCACACAGCGATAGTATTCGACGATACGCGATGAGCCTCTCGACTGCCCTACCGCTAAGTCGCTTCATATCTGTTACTCAGTTCACGCTGTTACCAATTTCACAGCAATAGTACACGCCGCCGACCCACTTGTCAACAGTCTGGTGCGGGGCGGAGTCGTGGCTGGTGGAACGTGAGGTGGGCATTGCACGGGCGCGACACGTCCTCTCTCGCCGGTTCCTGCGCCTTCGCCATCTCAAACACGAATGCGTGACCAACTCCGGCCTCGGTTTCTGCGTCACGCGTCAGACTGTCATGAAGGGCCGGAAGTCGGGTGGCGACTTCAGGCCCGGACTGCCAGGGATACAACTGGGTGGTTGCTCTCGCCAACTCCCGGAATAGTACCGGCCTCTGGGTCTCACGAGAGAGACGCGCAACAACTTGACTTACGGTCAGTCCTTGTCTAATGTCAAAGTGTTGAAACACATACTGGTGGCTGATGACGATGCCCCGGTTCGACTTCTGATCGAGAAGATACTGCAGTCGGCCGGCTATCGTGTGACCAGTGTCGCCGACGGCATGGCAGCGCTCAAGGCTGAACGCGAAGACCCGCCCGATCTGGCTATATGCGATATCGCGATGCCCGGTATCGACGGCCTGACGTTGTGCTCGTTGTTCAAGCGCAACCGGACGTTCAAGGCCCCGGTCCTTATCCTCTCCGGGCGCGTCGGTGAGAAGGACGTCCAAGCAGTGCAGAAGGCCGGCGCCGATGCGTTCATACCCAAGCCGGTCGAACGAGAGAGGCTGCTGGCCATGGTCACCCAATGGCTGGCGGTTGGCGAGAGACCGGTTTCCGACGGCGGCGTCAAGTCCTAATCGCGACGAAGGACGGACGAGAGCCGCAGGCGGCGAGCATCGAAGGCCTGGTCTTCGCCGACTTCGGAATTGAGTCCCAGCCGCTCGCGTTCTCTCCCCGCTGTTGAAGGTCCGCCCGCCGTTCGCGGTCCAGCCACCCTTGCATTCCGCATTCCGCGGTCCGGATTCCGAATTCGTCCCGTTCGTCCGATTCCGGTCGTTTCTGTCTTCACATAGACCTTAAGCGATTCACCGACACACGACCCGAACACGCCGAGCCCGCCGGATAGGTGGGTCGTTTCGCTCGCGGCTCCGCCGAACCCAATACCGCCGCCGCTGATCCAATCGAAGTAGTTGGTATCCAGTGCGCAGACCCGCAGCTCATTCAACCCCGGCTCGGCGTGGTACAGGAACACCATCTGCGGGAATCTGAAGACTAGCGAGTCGAAGTTGTTACCGGTAGTGTCGTTGGGAATCGCAAGGCTGTAGTAGGACGTGTCCTTCCCCTCGATGTCCCGGACGGACATGTAGTACCCGGCGCAGTGGCGACTGCGAGTCCAGACCATCGAGTCGTTAATCGTCACGGTATCGCCTTCACGTGGAAATAGAATCGAGAACGTATCCGGCACCACAGTGCGACCGTAGACCGTATCAAATCCGTCCTTGGCAATGCGGATGCCGAACGTGTCGCCGGGCCCAGGCAAGGGGCTGAGTTCCGGCGTAGCGTAGACATCACGCATCGGGTTTGCCAGCGGCCAGGTATCGGCGACCCGCCACACTACGCCCTTAACCCCCGGGAACGTCGTGTCGAAGGACTCTTCAATCCTGTAGGTGCGATTGACGTTGACCTGTGCGACAGGAGAGCCCGCCCTTATCAGCCCTTCCACGACCAATTGGGGCGTGAACTGCTGGGTCGGCGTCACCTCACAAGCAACCAGGAAGAGGCCCAAGCACAAGCTCAGCAGGGCTCCCCGAATCGCCAATCGCCAATCGCTATTCGTCATTCGCTAGAACCTCACCTTCACTCCCAGCGTTGGCAGGATTGGAATCATGCCGATGCTGTGCCGCACCGGCAGTCCGTCCTTCCCAATCTCCCAATAGTAAAGCAGCACGTTCTTGGCGTTGTACACATTCGTCACGTCGAGGAACGCGGAAATCTCGCCCCACTTCTTCTGCCAGGCTTTGGTAACCCCCGCGTCGAGACGATGATAGACCGGGTAACGAAACGCGTCGCGCGGCCCATTGATAAAGACCCATTCCGGGCGTCGCCACCAGTTTGGGTCAGCCGGCCGGTACTGATACTCAGGATAATAGCCGATGTCGCCGGAGTATGGCAGCCCCGTTCCGAGCGTCCACTTGGCTGACACGTCCATGCCCCAGAACAGGTGCGGGAACGACAGCACAAGGTTCACAGTGCTACGCCGGTCATAGGCCGGAAAGTAAGACTCACCCCCCGCCGTCCGCCGCGTCCACATGTACGAATAGCTGACCCAGCCATTGACCCAGCCTTCGGTCTTGCGCAGCATCAGGTCCGCGCCGTAGGAATAGCCGTTGGCCGCGAGGAGCGATTCCGGCGGCGTGAAATAGTCGCCGTACCGGGTCTCGAGCAGGTTCTGGTAGTCTTTGTAGTATCCCTCAAGCGAAAACACGACGTCGCGCTTCAGCCACTGTTCCACGCCGGCGATGGCGTGGTACGCCGTCGGCAGCGACTGGTATGACTGTACCGGCAACCACATGTCGTAGATTGAAAGCACGGCGTCGGTCGAGTTAAGCGTCACCATCGGCTGCGTGTATCTGCCTACGGCCAAGTCGAACGCTGTGTTCTTGGCCGGGAGATACTTCAACCCCAGCCGCGGTTCCGGCGCGATCCGCCGCCCTTTGGTGTAGTAACTCAGCCGGAAGCCGGGCTTCAGAAACAGCTTGTCGGGGACTATCTCCCACTTCTCGTCGACGTAGGCGGCCAAAGGCCAGAGTGTGTCGGCGGTGCCGAAGGCGGTGGTATCGTACTGAAAGCTCAGGTTGGTCCGGGTAAAGCGGCAGTCCAGCCCGAAGTCCGAGGTCAGGCGGTCGGTCTCATACCACGTCAGGTCGCTCTTGAGCGTGAGGTCAGTCAGGCCTGTCGCCATCTTGATGGTGTCAGGTGTGCCAAAGTTCACGTTGAAGCTCGAGTAGAAGTTGCTCCACGCGCCCACGACCTCTCCATACAGAATCGGGGTAAACACCCGGTTCCAGCGCAGCGAAACCCCGCGGTTGCCCCATGCGAGGTTGGCCTTCAGTCCGTTGGCGTTCGAAGGGTCCCAGAAGTCGAGCACATCCTCGGCCCCCAGTCCGGTCAGGGTGAACCGGGAGTCCTTCCAGGGCTCATAGTTCGCCTTCCCCATCAGGTCGTAGAAGTAGTAGCCGAGCCCATCGACCCCGAACGCTTTCAGCAGGATGTCCGGCAGGTACGTTCTCCTGCCGGCAATCAGGTACGAACCCGAGGGCCTGAACGCTCCGTTGAGGCTGTCGCCTTCGGACTTTGGCCCCGGAATCGGTCCTTGGACCAGCCCCTGCGCGGCAATCATCGAGGCCGATGCGTCGCCGGTGAATTCCTTCGAGTCTCCTTCCTTTGTGGTCACGTCCAGCACCGAACTCAGGCGCCCGCCGTACTTCGCCGGGAACCCGCCCGCGAGCAGGGTTGCGTCCGACACCGCGTCCTCGATGAAAGGTGAGAACAGCCCGAACAGGTGTGATGGGTTGTACACCGTGATGCCGTCCAAGAGAATCAGGTTCTGGTCCGGACTCCCGCCCCGAATGTAGAGCCGGTTCGAGAAGTCCGAAGTTGAGACTACGCCCGGCAGCAACTGAATCGTGCGGAACAAATCTGCCTCGCCGCCGACCTTGGGCAAGAACTGCAGTTGCTTGGTGTCGAGCCGCACCGCCGAGACCTCGACCTCGCGCTCGAACCGCGCCCGCTCCGCGGTCACCTTCACCTCGCCCAACTCAATCGCCCCGGGTGAAAGCTCCAGGTCCATGTTCACGGTCTGGTTCGGCCCGACCGAGACCGAGCGCGTCATGTTCTTGTACCCGACGAACGACGCGACCAACTGGTACTTCCCCTCCGGCACGTGCCCGATGTAATAATAGCCCTTGGCGTTCGTGGCTGCGCCGAAGTCGGTCTTGTCCAGGTAGACGTTGCAGAACGCCAGCGGCTCGCCGTCTTTCGCATCCCGGACGAAGCCATTAACAGCGCCCGACTGCGCAAAGGACAAACCAGAAGTCAGAAACCAGAAAAGTGAAATCAGAAAGCCGTGCCGCGGTATTCTGGTTTCTGGTTTCTGCACTCTGATTTCTGAACTATCCGGCTCTCAGTGCTTTGGCCAACTCTTTCCCGAACTCCTTCGCCGACTCATGCAGCTTCGCGTTCGTCTTCAGCTTCGCCCCATCCGGACACGGAGCAACAACGTGCTGTCCCACGTACTTGATGCCGCCGTACCGTGCGAGCCGGCTGAACATCTGTACCGCGAGGTCCGCGCCGTCAAACGCATCCCCACCCGCGGTCAGCACCAACGCCCACTTGCTGCCCTTCAGCAAATCCTCTCCGGTCAGGAGCGCGAAGCAACGGTCCAGTGCCATCTTGGTCTGGCCTGTCACGCCCCAGCAGAATATCGGGCTGGCCCAGATGATGAGGTCGGCATCAATCATCTTGTCATACAGCCCCAGCATGTCGTCGTCCTGCGCACAGCCTGCACCTTTCTTGGTCTTGGTGCAGGTGAAACACTCCTGGCAGGGATGAATGTTAAGCTCGCACAACTTCACGCGGGTGACCTTGTTGCCCTTGCGCATCCCGGCCAGCACCCAATCGGTCACGGCGCTCGTGTTGCCCGTTCGAGGGCTTCCTTCGAGCACAAGAATCTGATTCATCTGGGACTCCTTTACTCAGAAAGCTATGACAGCGGAACCACTTGTAGCCTAGAAACGTTACCATCTACGCTCTAAATGGTCAACTGCGGCACTCGTTCCTTCGTCCATCGTTCATCGTCTATCGTTGTTCGTTCCGGATCCACAATCTGCGTAATCTGCGAGTATCCGATCCCCGTCCGCAATTCTGAATTCTGGTTTCTGGTCTCTGAATTCTGATTTATCCGCGTCCTCCGCTTGACTTTGCGCCCCGCATCGCTAACGTGAACCGGCATGGATGAGATAAAGCTCCGCTACGGCGTCAATCCGCACCAGTCTCCGGCCCGCGCGTTCGTTGCAGAAGGGAAGCTGCCGTTCAAGGTCTTGTCTGGCGCACCCGGATACGTCAATCTGCTCGATGCGCTCAACTCGTGGCAACTGGTACGCGAGATGAGGGAACTGACCGGGCTACCCTCGGCCGCCTCATTCAAGCACGTCTCTCCGGCCGGCGCGGCCATCGCCAAGCCGCTCTCCGCCGAACTCGCCGAGTCCTGCTTCGTGTCCGGACTCGACCTATCGCCGCTCGCGATTGCCTACGTCCGGGCCCGGGGCGCGGACCGCCTGGCATCGTTCGGAGACTGGATTGCGCTGTCCGATACCGTGGATGAATCAACGGCCAGGGTCATCAGCCGCGAGGTCTCGGACGGCTGCATCGCGCCGGGGTACGAGCCGAAAGCCCTCGAGCTGCTCAAGGCCAAGAAGAACGGCACCTACCCGGTGCTTGAGATGGACCCGGCTTACAAGCCTTCAGAGACTGAGGCGCGCCAGGTCTTCGGCGTCACGCTGGAACAGGCCCGCAACAACGCGCTTGTCACGCCCGCGCTGCTCGACAAGGTCGTCACTGTCAAGAAGCAGATTCCGGCCGAGGCCGGCACCAACATGCTCGTCGCCACTCTTGCCCTGAAGTACACCCAGTCCAACTCGGTTTGTCTGGCCTACGACGGTCAGGTAATCGGCATGGGCGCGGGTCAGCAGTCGCGCATCGCCTGCACTCGCATCGCCTGCGCCAAGGCCGACAAGTGGCTACTCCGCCTCCACCCCAGAGTGCGGAGCCTAGACTTCAAGAAAGGCACGACCCGTACCGAGAAGGCTAACGCCATCGACCTCTACCTGGAGGAAGACGCCACCGAGGCCGAACTGAAGGCGTGGCGGCTCTGTTTCAAGACCGTGCCCGCGCCGCTCTCCCGCGACGAGAAACAGGAGTGGCTTGCCCGCTTCGACGGCGTGGCGCTGAGCTCGGACGCCTTCATCCCTTTCCGCGATAACATCGACCGCGCGGCCCGTTCCGGCGTGCGCTACGTGGTCCAGACCGGCGGCTCGTCGCGCGACGATGGCATCATCCGCGCCGCGGACGAATACGGCATGGTCATGGTCTTCACCGGCCTCAGGCTCTTTCACCACTAGCTCGTCACGGAAACCGGAAACTAAACCACAGATGAACACGGATAAACACGGATTCGGCTCTTGCCCTGATGTTTGAGCATCACCAGCAGCCCCTGCTTCCGCGCGCCGAGTTCTTCGCCCGGTTGGTCAGGAACGCGGTTATCGCCCTGGCGATGCTGGCGGCCGCGTTGGGAATCGGTATCGCCGGCTTTCTCCTCACCGGCACCCACCGCGCGGTCGATGCGTTTCTTCAAGCATCGATGCTGCTCGGCGGCATGGGTCCGGTCGGCGACCTGCAGACAGCGTCAGACCCGGCCAAGATATTTGCCTCGCTCTACGCGCTCTTCGCCGGAGTCGTCTTCCTTGTCAGCGTTGGCGTGCTGCTCGCGCCGGTCATTCACCGGCTGATGCATCGCTTCCACCTCGCCGACAAGTAGCCCTGCCCCGTCGGGATCACGCGGGCATCCCGAACACCTTCTGCCGATCGACAATTGGAAATCCCTGCGATGCCTTCAGGCATGAGCGGACGACCGGATCGGCTCGGTCAGGCTGACCATCCGTGCCGCTGCGTCTGCCAATCCGCAATCCCGCATCGGTGCACCGCAGGCCCTCAGCCGTCGGCGGATTGCCAACTCGTCCGCCCCCGACCGACAAGACTCGTGTGGACAGCGTGTATGGTCCGGTTCGGTAATCCGTGTCAGGGGACGGGACGATGTGTTGGGAAGGCAGAGACGATGTCGGATTTCCCCCCGGTTCCGTAACCTGCAAAGTTACACAAGACTGCCGGCTTTGCCCCCGGCCTGAAGCGGCCCGGGGCGGCACAGAGCTTGCATGATGCTCTCTCGTAGGTGGCCGGTGGAACTGCAGTTTATCCAGACCGCGGCCGAGACGAGAATCCGGGCAAGCCGGTCGGGTCGCGCCGGGTAGCTGACGGAAAACCCAACGGTCAGAAGGAGACAAGCAATGCGCAAAGTGAGACTGCTGATAGTCGTGGCATCCTTGATGGCGCCACTCTTCTGGTCCGGTACGCTCCAGGCGTCCGATTTGTCGAACACCAACCGGGGCAATGACGTCAACCTCGGCAGTCCCGGGCCGGGCGGCGGAATGGCGGAAGTGACTGAGATTCCCGCGACCGTAACTGAAAGCTCGGTCGTTACCGGCCGCGTCGTGGACGCCAACTGCTGGCTGTCGACTGGCGTCCAGGGCGAATCGTATCGCGACAGCGCAATCGCGTGCGCCCGCAACGGCACGCCCCTCGCGATTCTGACCGAGAGCGGCTCGCTGGTTTACCCCTTGATGGTTGATGCCGACGGCAACACCAAACCGGACATGGATACGCTGGCACCTTACGCCGAGCATTACGTACGGGTTACCGGCAGGCTCATCCAGCGCGGCAAGGAGCGCGCCATCATGGTCAGCGGGATTTCCGCCGCGCCCGAACCGAAGAAGCCGGGCACCTTCGAGGTTAAGGAGACGCCCGGCACGGAAGTTGACGGCCGGGTTGTAGACCTGGGCGCATGGATTGCGAGCGGCAACAAGGGAACTGCCGACGCGAAGATCGTGCAGGCCTGTTCAGTAGGCGGCGACCCGCTGGTCGTTGTGACCAAGGCGGGGCGCATCTACTACCCGGTTACAAAGACAATGCCGTCGAGCCCGGTCGGCACTTCGTGGCTGTCCAAGTACTGCGCCCGGCAGGTCCGCGTTACCGGCGCGACCATCGCGCGTGGCGAAGCACGGGGCATCGTCATCAGCAGCGTGGACCAGAGCAGTTCGCAGTAGGGCAAATGACCGACGGATTCCGGCCGCCTTCGTCGGCCGCGACCCGGGCCCGGGGATTGCGCCCTTCTCCGAGATAAGCGAGATCATCCCCTGTCCATGATACACCGATCCGGCCGAGGCGACGGCGCGATCGTCGGCAACGCCATCGCGGTCCGCTCGCTGCAGAAGACCGAGGTTATCCCGCAGCGGTCAGAACGGCGGTCTCCGCGTCAAGCCGGCGACGCGCGAGGCCGAAATGCAAGCCTGAGCCGGCATCGCTGAGGCGAACGCAGACTACGAAGGAGTAGAGTTGAACAAGATAGCCCATATCGAAATACCCTCAACCGACCTCGCCAAGTCCAGCGCATTCTACTCGAAGCTCTTCGGGTGGAAGATGGAACCGATGGGCGACGAGTACATCACCTTCTCCGCCGGCACGGGAATGGGCGGCGGAATATCGAAAGTGAAGAAAGCGCCGGGCGAAGGCGTGGTCGCATACGTTCTGTTCAAAGACATCGACGCCGCGCTCAAACAGGCTGTGAAGCTGGGCGCGAAGGTCGTGACGCCGGTTACCGAGATCGGCGGGGGCTGGGGCCACTGGGCTCAGTTCAAAGACCCGAGCGGCTGCACCGGCGTGGCTCTCTGGGCGAAAAAGTAACGTAGAGCCGGCCGCTCGTTGTTGGCGACCCGCTCAGGTAACTGTTGTTTGCTGCGCCTGCCAACGCGTCCGGATGTCGCGAGACGCTCCGGCGCGGGCGGGGCTGGCCCGGGTAGCTGCCTTTGTTGTTCCAGGCCGGAGCGTCATGAACGGGGGGATTTCAGGGATATCTTGCCTAATTACACGTTCGTCAAGTGTACGGCGTCTTCCATCCTTAACTCCTCGTCGCGCCGCGGCCTGAGCGCTGGCATCCAAGTCCCTCGGCAATTGTGTGACCATTGCAGATGTGAGGATAGATAACACGCGCTACGAGTCAGGCAGACGAGGGACCGACAACTAACGGCGGACGGCTTGCGGCAGACGAGAGACAGCCATCGGCGGGCGGGAATTGGCTTCGGCGCGGATGAGACGAAATCGTATCATTAGTCCTACGCGGCCTTCCGACGTATCTGGTTGCAGCTTGTGGCTTTAGGTTTGAGGCTGGAAAAACACTCCCCCACTCGGTGGATTACCTACCACGTCGTTGAGGAGGTTACGGGCAGGGTTGCTTCGTACATCGTTCGGGGAGTTATCTCCACCGCAATTCCCGGATGAACCTCCACCGCAACTCGCCGGGTTGGTCTACCGGTTGCTCTCCGGCTAGCTTTCCGGGTTAGTCTACCCGTTGCCCCATCGGTTCCTCCCCGGGTTGGCCGGACCGTTGCAGACCGGCTTACTCCGCGGGTTGCCGTCTTCGTTGCTCCCGAGGTAATTCCGGCCGTTGCTCTCCGGTTTGCTCGGAGGTTTGTGTCCCGAGTTGTTCTTCCCGCTGATGGGCTCAGTCCCCGTTTTCCGCCGACGGTCGTGCAGTAGAAGCTGAACGCGATGTGGCAGGCGATTCCTGATGCACGGGCGGGCGGGTTTCGGGGTGGCAGAAGGCCCAAGAGAACTGACGGCCTAGTGACTCTCCCCGACTGATCATAATTTCATCACCCTCGGTCGGTTAGGCCCTGTCGAGTCGCCGGAAGTCCGCATATAGGGGTCGCCTGGGAGCTAGCCCTCGAAGGAGCGTTCGAAGAAGCCATCAAGTGAGCCTTGAAATGAGCCATGAGTTGAGCTTTCAGAAGAGCTTTGACGCAAGCTTTCGACGGAGCTTTGAGACAAGCGATGTGAGAAGCGATGCGCTGAGCTTTGAGACGAGCAATGCATGGTGCGGTGTGACAAGCACTGAAGTGAGCAATGGAAGAAGCGATGAAGTAAGCCTTCAAGTAAGCCTTCTACGGTGCTTTCCGTCGAGCTTGCGGACGAGCTTCTCTACTGGTTTCTTGACTGGCTATCCGCGGAGCGGTGGAAAGTTACAGGCCTTGCGTCACGCGCAATGCATGATGCATCATGCCGGACGGGGCAGGAAAGGAGGCAGGACGGAGCGCTATTCGTCTTCCCGGTTTACTCGGGTGTCAAACCTGCGAGTCAGGGCTGGTCTTTGGGGCGCAGGCCGAGCGCGGCAAGGAAAGTGTCTTTGCCGGCGTTGAGCTGCCATAGCGCCATCGTACCCAGCTCCCGCATGGTGTGCCGCACCGACTTGGCGTCGCGTTCGCGGACGCGCAGGAGCAGCGGCAGGCTGACGAATCGGAGCAGGCCGGCGGCGAGGAACATCACGTGGTAGTTGATGAAGCTGTAGCCGCCGATCGTCGCGTGAAACTGGTGCAGCGCCTGGGCGATGACGCCGGACAGCATCGACGCGACAAACGCGCAGATGCCGGTGACCGCGCCGTAGATGGCGAAGTAGCTCTCGCGGTGGGACGGGTTGTCGGCGAGGTCGAGCAGCAGGTTCCAGAGCCCGAGGTTGGCGCCGGTCCAGACCAGCCCGTTCATCAACGCGTCGCCCCAGATGGGCAGGCGGAACGACGGCGTCGCGAAGAGCCAGAGCAGCGGCATGATGCCGACCAGCGCGAAGTTCAGCACCGTGACCGGCCTCGCGCCGAATCGGTCGATAGCCCGTCCCCAGAAGATCTGCATCACCATGCCCGTCACGCCGCCGATGATGGAGTAGACGCCGATCGCCGCGAAGGAGAAGTGGAGGTTCTTCATCATGTGGACGATGTAGAACGGCGATGCCAGCGTCCCGGTCATGAACCACATCGCGAGGAAAAGGGTGAGACGGCGGAATTGCGTCTCTTTGAGCGGGCCGATGAAGGTCTCGCGCAGGCTGAGCCGCGATCGCGGCGCCAGCGTGGGCTCGGGCTGGCGGTTTAGCAGGAGCGTGGAGACGAGCCCAAAGATCACCGCGAGGCCGAACGCCAGCGCGTAGCCGAGCGGTTCACGCCCATGTGCCTTGAGCAGGTCCATGCCGCGGCCCGCCGCGTACGCGGTGCTGACGCCGATCAGGCCGTGAATGGCGTTGCGCAAGCCGAAGAAACGGCCGCGCCTCTCCTCCGGCACGAGGTCGGAAATCCAGGACTGCCAGACCGTTCCCGCGACGTTCATGATCAGGCTCGACACGGCGACGGTAGCGAAGAAGAGCACGAGGCCCAACTTCATCCGCAGCAGCAGGAACGGCACGAGCACGATGACCACGGACCGGCCGATGCCCGCCGCCCAGATCAGGAGGGCCTTGCGTTCCCCGGCGCGCCGGACCAAGTACCCGGACAGGAAGCTGAATCCGGTAACCAGTGCGGGGATCGCGGAAAGGAGCGCTATCTGGAACGAGTTCGCTCCGAGCCAGAGCGCGAGGCCGGTGAGGAACATGCCGCCGCTCAGCGTGGAGTAGACCATGGCGAACCCGCCCTCGATTATCGAGATGCGCAGGCCGAGGCTGACCTGGGAAGAGGACAGGGATCGAGGATTCGAGGATTCCAGGGTTCTAGTGTCCTGCACTGGACCCCTCGAATCCTTGAGTCCTGGAATCCTGCCCTGCACCTGAAGCCACTTCTTCCGCGTGGAAAGAGCTGCGCACGAGCGGCCCGCAAAACGCGCGTTTGAAGCCGAGCGCGAGTGCCTCTTTCTCCAAAGTGGCGAACTCGTCCGGCGACACGTAGCGCTCGACCGGGAGGCAGCGGCGCGCGGGCTGCAAGTACTGGCCGATTGTCACGATGTCGCAGCCAACCGAACGGAGGTCGAGCAAGGCCTGCCGCAGTTCGGCGTCGGTTTCACCCAAACCGACCATCAACCCGCTCTTGGTCGTCATCTTCGGGTTGAGCCGCTTCACGGAGGCAAGAACGTCAAGCGAACGCCGGTACGAGGCGCGGGGGTCGCGCACGTGGGGCGTCAGCCGCTCAACGGTCTCGACGTTGTGACCGAAGACATCCGGCTGGGCGTCGAGCACCTGCCCGACTGCCTCTTCGCTCCCGCCGAAGTCAGGGGTCAGGAGCTCCACATGCGGGGTCAGGAGTCGGGGGTCAGGGATCGGGGACCGGACATTCTGCGTTCTGGTTTCTAGTTTCTGCCTTCTGATTTCTCCGACTGTCCGCGCAAACACTCCTGCCCCCAAGTCGGCAAGGTCGTCGCGGTCGACCGAGGTCAGGACGACGTAGCGGATTCCCAGCTCGCTTACCGCCTGAGCCACTCGCGCCGGCTCGGTTTCGTCGGTCGCGCCATGCGGGTCGCCCGTCGCCACCGAGCAGAAACGGCAATGCCGCGTGCAGGTGTCGCCGAGAATCATGAACGTGGCCGTCCCGCGGGCCCAGCAGTCGGCGAGATTCGGGCACCGGGCGGAGCTGCACACGGTGTTGATGCCGTGAAAGCGCAACCGCTCGTTCGTCGCCTCGAAGCCTGCGCCCGAAGGCACGTTCGTCCGTAACCAGTCAGGCTTTCTCATTGGTCAGGGATTTTACCACAAAGTCACAAAGGCACAACGGGAAGAGAAAGCGGACGTGGACGCCAGCTCACGGTCTGCGGTATGCGGTGTACGGTCTGCGGGCTAGACTTTGAACTTGAGGCCGGACTTGGGACAGGCCGAGACACACTCGTTGCAGCGGATGCACTCGAGCTGGTTCTGTTTCTCGTGCGGGTCGATGTCCATCGGGCAGACCCTGCGGCAGATTCCGCAGTTTGTGCACGTATGCTGACCCGAGAAGGTCAGGTGCAGCAGGCTGCCCTTGTTGAACAGCGAGTAGAGCGCGCCGATGGGGCAGATCACGCGGCAGAACGGACGCTTGACGGCGATGGCGGCGACGACCACCATGAGCAGGATGCTGATTTTCACCCAGTAGAGCCAGCCGACGAGGCTGCGCAGGGCATGGACCGGGTCCCAGACAACGAGCGGGATACCGGCGCCGAATGTGCCCTGCGGGCAGAGCTTGCAGAACCACGGTTCTGCCGTAAGGTACGAAGCCAGACCGGCCACTACCAGCAGCACTCCGAACTTGAGGAAGTTGGAAGGCAATGACACCTTGGCAATGACATCGAGTATGATGACCAGGAGGAATGCCGCGACGGCCAGAACCAGCGCAAGCGGCAGGTGAGCCAGCGGGCCCACGTGGAACGCAGGGTTGCCCAGCAACCCCAAAAGCAGCCCGGCGACGGCAGCGAACCCGGCCGCGAACCAGCGGCCGGTCAACCCGAGCAGCACGAGACCCAGGAAACCGAACGCGACTCCGTACCCGGCCTGGAACTTGAGCCAGACCACCGCCGCGAGGCCCACGGCGGCCAGAAACCCGCCGACCCACATCCGGCGCGGCAGGCCGAGCTTGCCCTTGATTGTCACGACGAGGATCAGCAGGTTGAAAGGCAACCAGGCGAAACCGAACACGCGCTCCGGCCGCAACTTGAGGAACAGGACCAGCGCCGCTCCGACAAGCGCCGTGATGATGGCTATGGCGGCAAACGACAGCCAGCGCTTGTCCTTCGCGCGGGCGCCGACCCTTATCTTGTACAGCAAGTCCTGCCACATCCCGAAGGGGCAGATCCACGCGCACGCGGCCCGGCCGATAACCGCTCCGATGATGATGAACACGCCGAGCGGCAGCCAGGGCAGAAGCTTCATGCCGATCATCTGCTGGGTCGAGCCGATGGGGCAGGCAAAAACTGCCAGCGGCCCGGCGTAGCAGTGCAGAATCGGCTCGGGCACGTACTTGAAGAACCCCTCGTAAAGTATCTTGTTCTGCGCGTAGGCGGCGATGTAGGCGTTGAGCATCACCGCCGAGGTTATCTGGACAACACGGAACGGAGCGACCCGGCGCCGCAGGAAAACGACCGCGCCGAGCATGATGAGTGAGAATGGCAGCCAGCCGAAGGCTAGCACCCGGCCGAACGGCATCCGCTGGCCGAAACTCAAGAACAGGGCCGCGATCACGCCGGTAAGCGAGATGACTGCGAACGAGAGCCAGCGGTTGAGCGTCGTGGGGCGCCCGAGGAACAGGGCAAGGAAGAGCCCGAGTCCGAGCATCGAAGCGAGGCCGTAGTAGGCCACGCCCCAGTCGAAGTGGGCCAGGAACTTGAGAAGCAGCGTTGCCAGAAGCGCGGCCCCGCCGATGCTTGAGAAGACTGCGACGCGCGTCCGCGTGCTGATTCCCATTTCATTCACTGCCATGTGCGAACCTTAGCAGGCAGGCGTACCGGACAATTGAGATTTCAGAACGCGGAAGTCAGAATGCGGAATTGCCGGGCATTCCGAACTCTGAATTCTGGTTTCTGACTTCTGAATTATCCGTGCTCCTCGGACATTGGGGCTACACGAGCCCCATGCAGGAAAGTCATATCTGGGCCGCGAAGCGGTGGATCGTTTCCGGGTTGCCGGCCTTGATGCCCAGCACGACCACCACCAATCCCACGACCGCCAGAATGACGAAAGTAACCTTGCGCTTCAAGGCTAGAACCGGCTGATTAGCTGGATCTTGGCGCCGGTAAACGGCGACTCAAACCGGCACACGCCGCCGGAGCAGGTGTAGCCGCCCTTTTCCCCGCCAACGCGCACGCGCAGGACGTTGCGGTCGGTGATTGACCAGACCACCTCAGCAATCGGCCACGATTGTTGGCCCGCGTAGCGGATGTTCAGTTTCTGGTCAACGTACTGCCAGCCAACCGTGAACAAGAGCGCCTGGTCCGGGCCGTAGCTCAAGGTCAGGTCCGACTCGTGGTACTTCGGAGGAGACGAGGGGTCGTCGGTCCGCCGCTCGGTGACGAAGTTGTACTGTTCCTCGAGAGTTACTGTCTGCCTGCCCGCGAGATAGTTGATTATGACCGCCGGTTGGTTCGTACCGCGGCTGGGTACGTGCAGTTCCACGTTCTGCTGCACCATGTGGTCGAGCGACGCCTCAAACGTCCAGTCGCTGCCAAGAGAGTAGCGGGACTTACCCTGCCACTCGACGACGCCGGTGGAGTCAGTGACCTTGTGCTCGTACAGCCGGCCGTAGTCTCCCTGTAAGAAGAGCGTGCCGACCGGCGTGGCGGTGACGTCGACGCCGAAGCCCTTCTCATCCGCGCCCTGATTGACCGACACGCCCGACAGCACCGGGGTCGGCGGTTCGTTCCAGTGATAGGTTCCGGTCGGGAACGCCATCCTGTCATAGTCCATGTACTGGCCGACAATCGAATAGCCCGAAAACGCGGTAGTCGCGCTCAGATAGTACCCGAGGCCCTTGTCGCGCCCGCCCGGGAAACCCGGCTTGGTGCCGAGCCGCTGGCAGATTTCGCCGTAAAGGTCGACCGGCCCCGCCGTGGCCGAGACATTGCCGCCGTAGAGTTCGGTAAAAGCCTGGGGTGTGACCTGCTTGGTCGAGTCGCGGTTGATCCGGACGTAGCGCGCGCCGAAGCTACCCCATTTGAACGGTCGGGAAGACAAATCCGCGCCCAGCACCTGATCGGTCGTGTCCGCCGCGTTCAGTATCTGGTAGGCGTCCTGCTGGTAAAAGAGGTCGCGCATCCTGGCTCCCAGCAGGACGACGTCGGTCGAGAACGGCAGATGCGCGGTGCCGCGCAGCCCGTTCAGGCTCTTGTAGTGCCGGAAGTCGTCGTCCGAGTAGGCGCGCAGCGTCAGCCCCTTGCCGAACGTCTGGTAGAACTGACCGAACAGGATTTCCAGTTGCTTGGGGCTGTAGGCGACGGTGTAGTCGAACAGCCGGAGCGGCTTCTTCAGCGCGGTCCAGGGCTGCGACGGCTCGTACAGGAACAACCCGAGCCCGCCGTTCAGGTCGCCGTACTTCATGGTCATGTCTACCTTGTCTTCGGCGTGGGTCGCCCAGCTGTCCTTGTAGGCCCAGAACTCGGCGCGGTTCACGCCGCCGATTGTGAGGTTGGCCCCGTAGGCAACCGAAGCGACGGCGAACAGGCAGGCGAGGCGGATGGCTTTCGCAGTCACCGCCGGCTACTTGCTGTTTCCCGCCGGTGTTTCCTCGGCGGGTTTCTCCGGCAGCCACTTCACGAACTCGGTCGCCAGTTCGTTCTCGTCACCCTTCTTGTACCCGATGTGGGTCAGGACGATCTGCCCCTTCATGTTAATCAGGTAGGCGGTCGGCTTGACGACGATGCCGTAGGCGTTCTTCACGTCGTTCTGGCCGTCAAGCAGGCAGATGTAGGGCCACTTCTTGCTCTTGACGAATGCCTTCACCCGGGCCTCGTCGGCCGGCTTGTCCACCGAAAGGGCGATTATCTGCATCCCGCGGTCCTTGAGCGAGTCGTAGACCGGCATCAGGGCATCGAGCTCGGCGATGCAATTGACGCAGGGCAGGTCCCATGATTCCATGTAAACCGGGCCTACCGACAGCAGGCTGTCCAGCGTGATCGAAGCGCCGGTGACGTCGGTGAGCGTGAAAGCGGACGCCTGCTCGTACTCGGGCTTCTCGACCGCCGCGCCGAGGCCGACGGCGAACAAAAGGACAACGGAAAGCAGCGCGAATCTCATGATACTCCTTGCATCATTTGCTCATCAGAAGCGGAACTTTGAAACCGACTGCATTACCCGCAGGCTCGACGTATCCTGCACCAGGACCACCACGCCCAGGCGCGAGCGGTTCCAGTGCCGCACGCTGCCGTCCAGCGTGTCCCATGGCGCCGTGGTCAGAACCGTGTCGAAGTCGCTGCCGAAATGGAGCTTCAGCGGTACGCCCCAGCCGAGAGTGTCGCCGATGACACAGCGGCCGCAGAACCGCGCGTAGAGCGAGTCCCCGCCGACCAGCGACTTGAAGGGCGCGCTGTCCTCGAAGACCACCGCGGCGAGCATCAAGCTGCTAATGTGGTCGACCGAAGTGTCGGTGGCCGTGATGTGAATCCCGACGTGCACCAGGGCCGAATCCACCCTGGTGTTCGCGGTATCGATCGCCATCGACAGCACGGAACTGACCGACCGCGCCTGGCCGGCCATGCCCTTATAGAGCGAGAAAAACGAGTCCACGTTGGGCTCCTGCGGCGCCCGGTAGAACCCGTCGAAGAAAGCGCTGGGCCAGAAGCCGTCGACATTGTACCGCCGGCCGCGTTCATTTCCGGCCGGCGACGAAAGCTCGGGGTGGAGGGGCGACTGATACCACACCACGTACGAGAGCGAATCGTTCGAGGTCACCATCAGGCTGTCCAGAGACCGCTCCGCGGTCTCGCAATACTGTCACTCGGTGGTCGAGAACAGCTCGCTGAACACCTGCCGGCTGGCATGAAAGGTTATGAGCGGCGCCTGCGAGCAGCCGGCGGTGAGCGCGAGCAGCGCAGCCAGCACCGCGAAACCGGCCGCCTCGCGTACGTGCCGGGACTTGAATAGCTTGTTCGACATGAACTTAATCATAGAAACGTGCTCGGGCGGTGTCAAATCAGACCGCCGCCCTTGAATCCGGAATAGATGGCAACGGACGAATGACGAAGCTCGAAACACGAGCTCCGCGCTGTCGGACTTCAATCGTCATTGGCCTCAACGGCCCCTGTCGGACAGTGCGTGTTTCGTGCCTCGGACTTGGAACCGTCCCTTCCGGTTTCGTGTCTATGTGCATTTGTGGTGCGCTTCCGTGTCGGATTCAGGGCTTGTCGTGCTGCTTGACGGCGGCCCTTTTTCGACCTAGGCTTCTTCGTAACGATGATCGCCCGGAGTCAAAGCTCAATGCACCGGCACTGAAAGTCCGGGCGGGCGCCGTGATGCGCCGGCTAGTCTTCCACCCGCTCCTGATCGCCGCGCTGCCGGTTTTCTACCTCTATTCCTACAGCGTCCGCCAGTCATTTGTCGCGCCGAAAGACGCGGTCCTGCCGCTGATCTTGTCTGTCGCCGGGGCTGCCGCGCTCTGGCTGGTGCTCTGGCTTTGCATCCGGAACGCGGCCAAATCCGGGCTCATCACTACCATCGTGGTTACGGTCTTCTTCCTCTACGGCGCAATCTCCGGCCTGGTTGCTCACGTCTGGTCCGGACTGCGCTACTGGGAACTGGCGTGCCTGCTGCTGACGCTCATTGTTCTCGCCTCTTGGCCCATAATCCGGACCCGGCGCGACATGGCCGGCGTCAGCCTGGGCCTCAACGTCGCCGGGGCGTTCCTGATACTGTTCAACATCGTCACCAGCATACCAAGTACCCTTGCGGCGTACCGGGCGTCTACCAGCCGGCCGCGTGCCACGCCCGCGGTCGAGAAGGGACACTACCCGGACATATACGATATCATCCTCGATGCCCACGCGCGGGCCGACATCCTCGCTTCCATGTACCACTACGACGACACCTGGTTTGTGGATAGCCTTCGACAACTCGGGTTCTATGTCGTGAGCCAGGCGCGGACGAACTACCCCCAGACGTACCTTTCGGTCGCGTCCACGCTCAACATGACGTACCTCGACAGCCTGGCCCGGGCGGTCGGCCCGCAGTCCACCGACCGTCGCCCGCTGCTCCGATTCGTCGTTGATAACAGAGTCATGCGGGAGCTGCGCAGCAGGGGATACCGCATCGTCAGCTTCACGTCCGGCTACACGGGCACGGAATTCGAGAACGCGGACATCCACCTTGCCCCGCGCTGGGTGTCGAGCGAGTTCCTGTACGTGCTCCTCGTCAACACGGCGCTGGGGCCGGGGCTGCTGCGCGACCTGGGCCTCAAGTACTGGGCCGATCAGCACCGGGCGAGAATCAGATACGTGCTCGAACATCTGCCTGACGCGGCCCGGATGGACGGGCCTGCGTTCACCTTCGCGCACATGATCTGTCCCCACCCTCCCTTCGTGTTCGGTCCGCACGGCGAGCCGCTCAACGGGTCAAACGCGTCCAAGCTGGCGGACGCCAACCACCTCCACCACATGGACCCAGCCCTCGTGCAGAAATACGTCGCCGACTACCGCGGCCAGGTAGAGTTCATCGACCATGCGATACTCAAGGCCATCGGCGGGATACTCGCGAATTCCCCGACTCCGCCGGTGATTATCGTCTATGGCGACCACGGCCCGGGCAGCCGCTTCGACCTCGACGACCTGTGGAAGTCCTACTTCCCCGAGCGGATGGAGATACTCTACGCGATCCACCTGCCGGACCACGACTACCGCGGCTGGTACGACTCGCTCTCCCGGGTCAACACCTACCGTCTCCTCTTCGACCGGCTGTTCGGTGATACCCTCTCCCTGCTGCCCGACCGCAGCTACGTCGCGACCTGGAAGCAGCCCTACCAGTACTTCGACGTAGACACCTTCCTCCCCCGCTGACCGCCCCCCGCATCGGGACCGGCCGGACTCCCCTAATCCGACGTTGAACCACGAAGACGCCAAGAGCACCAGGCAGACAAAGCCCACACCCATTCGTTTCGTGGCCCTAGTGTCACGTAGCTCGATATCGGTTCTGGGATCTGGAAAGCGCCTTGACTCCAGCGGGGGAGTTCCTATAATCCCGCCATGGTCAGGGTCGGCGACGCCACGCGCTGCGCCTTGTACTTGTTGTCGAGCAAGACGCGCGTGCCGGACTTCGCAGCCACCGTGGGGCAATCACGAGAGCGAGCAAGGGAGGCGCTGTGAGCGACAGTGAGAAGAAGAAGTGGAGCAAACCGAGGCTAATGATCTATGTCAAGACGGGGATGGCAGAGCGGGTCCTTGCCAACTGCAAGCACAGCTACCAGTCATTCAATGGGCCGGGTGGTCAGTATAACATCTGTACCGTGTACACGTCCTGCGTCGGCCGCTGCTCGACATCAGTCGGCAGCTAGTGTAGTGCGTCACACGCTTCTTTGCATTTGGCTATCTTGCGCATGATGCTTTCGACGGTGGCGATCCGGACGAATATGTGCGGGTTCTGGTTGCTGGTGGCGATGTAGTCCGCGATCGCCTTCTTCAGAACAGGCACATTGTCGAAGCTGCCTCGCCGCAGCCGCTTCACCGTCAACTCCCGGAACCAACGCTCGACCAGGTTGAGCCATGACGAAGACGTCGGCGTGAAGTGCAGGTGGAAACGCGGATGCCGCCCCAACC
>Ga0335071_10001831_pt1 | contig 22862 bp, 20 predicted proteins | sample Lox_Sample_15_FD_206724 | JGI IMG/M metagenome (GOLD analysis project Ga0335071, IMG submission 206724) | Soil microbial communities from Loxahatchee National Wildlife Refuge, Florida, United States - Lox_Sample_1.5 | ecosystem: Environmental > Terrestrial > Soil > Wetlands | place: USA... | reverse complement strand
GCCGCCTAAGCCGCCCCAGCCCCAGCCGCCCCAGCCCCAGCCGCCCCAAGGCCAGCCCCAGCGGCCAAAGCCGCCCCAGCCCCAGCCGCCCCACCAGGCGGCTGCAGGGAGCGCGAGTGCCAGAACAGCAAACACGAGAAGAACGAATATGGCTGTTTTCTTATAATCCATTTCATTCCCCCTTCAATAGCATAGTGGTATAATTATCAATAAAATGTTGAGTAGCAAATAGTGGCGATTCACCAAGCCATCTGACAATAAATTAGCGGCACAGTAGAGCGATTTTATCCTAAAGGAATGATACTGCTCACCAATAAAATACGCTTAAGCCAGAGCCATCCGAAATTCAGTCCTTAGAGAAGCTGAAAAGTTTAAATTTGAACTTTATAAGTAGATCATATTATATATTCAATTTTTTATACCAGGTTACAGGTTGTATCATTAAGTGGTCGATACTAATTTTCATGGCATTATGTCGACGATTTTATCTCCCCACTAACCGAAGATTTCCCAGAGCTAACAAAAGTTATGCAGGCTCAGCTTTATAGTAAGGCATTGTATTCGAGCTCCTTGACGATACGTTCTACGGCATCTTCGGCGTCCTTCGGCTTCTTGCCGCCCGTGACGACCAGCTTTCCGCTGCCGAATAGCAGCAATACTACCCGGGGCGCGTCCAGCCGGTACACCAGGCCGGGGAACTGCTCGGGCTCGTACTCGATGTTCTCGAGGCCGAGGCTGATGGCGATCGAGTTAAGATTAAGAACTGATCCGAGGTCTGCCGATGCGACGATGTTCTGAACCGTGATATCGGGATTCGGCATGACTTTGATGCCTATGCTTTCCATCTTTGTGAACACGATTTTTAAGCCCGTGTCGACGTCAGCGATGTTCTTCGCGCCGGTGCAAACGATCTTGCCACTGCTGAATATGAGGGATGCCGTCCTGGGATTTTTAGTCCTGTATACAAGTCCCGGGAACTGTTTCGGGTCGTATTCCGCGCCCTCCAGTTCGAGGGTCATGGACTTCAGATCGATTCCATGTCCAATGGCTGTGGATGCCACGACATTCTCGATCTTGATGGTCCTCTTTGCTTCATCAGCTTTACTCATAGGCTAACCTCTCGGATTTTCTTTATAACGAGTATTTTCTTCTCGAAGAACTTATTGTACGACAAGAAGAAAACCTAACGGAATTTGGAGCTAGCATCGGATATTAGGGCTGGCAAAGTTGTTCATTTCACCCATACCCGGCCTTTACACCGGGCATTTTCCAGGGCGGGATACTCCGGGTTTTGGTTGCTGCGCCGCACAGAGCGCTCGTGACTAATGTCAGGGCTAGTCATTTTCGACAGATATATAGCCGAATAAACGCTAAATGCCAAATTTATCTTCAAAATAGTCTTATTATCTTTTGTATAATCGTTTATACTTATGTGGATTAACCATTAGACTATAGCAGATTCACCTTAACTCGGGGGCAGAGTGAATGGACGACTGGGTAGTATTCGGGTTCGGGGACTTTTTCAGCGATATCGCCGATTCCATACATGCCAGCCAGGGGCGGATCAAGGCTGTGGTGAATAACCTTCGGCGGCCGGAAGAGCCGCTGAAAGGGCTTAAGCGCCGGACAGAGCTTCTGGGATATGACATACCCGTTATCGAGCTGGACGACTTCCTGCCGGCGGCCGGCGAAAAATACTGCCTGGGCTTTATCAATCGCAGGGACCGGCTTGCCGGGAAATTAAAACAAAAATATGGGCTTGTGTTCTCGCCGCTCATCCACCCGGCCGCATATCTTGGCTCCAATGTCCAGTATGGCGAAGGCGTTATCATAGGCCCCCACGCTGTGCTCGCCCCCAACTGTAAGATCGGAAACATGTGTGTCATCAACCGGGCGCTGTCCATCGGCCATGACACGGAGATCGGCCCGCTCTCCTTTATCGCCCCGGGCGTATCCATCGCCGGCATGGTCAGGATCGGGCCCGGAACGACCATCGGCATCGGCGCCACGGTCATCGATAATGTCCGCATCGGCTCCAATGCCATCATCGGGGCGGGAGCCGTGGTCGTTGGCGATGTCCCGGACAACGCGGTCTATGCCGGCGTGCCCGCCCGGTTCCTGAGGAATAACGATACGCCGGTCGCCGGCGTCCCGTCAAAAAGCCACGAAGCAGTGATCGAAGTAAATACCGGATAGGTCTGGGAAATATGCATGACGAATTCAAGGAGAAGCTCATTATACAACTCGCCCCTACGGGCATGGTTCCGACAAAGAAGGATACGCCCCATGTCCCCATCACCCCTAAGGAGATCGCCGCCGATACGTATAAGGCATATAGGCTCGGGGCTTCCGTCGTCCACCTCCATGCCCGGGGAGAGGATGGGCGTCCCACTTATAAAAAGGAAGTCTACGAGGAGATCTTTTCCAGGGTTCGGGAGAAATGTCCGGATATCGTCATCTGCGCCTCGACTAGCGGCCGGCTATACTCCGACATTGACCAGCGCGCCGAGGTGCTCGAGCTCGGCCCAGAAATGGCGAGCCTTACCGTCGGCTCGCTCAATTTTCCCTCCGATATCAGTATCAACTCGATCGAGACGATAAAAGATCTGGCGATACGCATGGCTCGGCGGGGTATCAAGCCGGAGCTGGAGATCTTCGAGTCGGGGTTCATCAACACAGCCCAATACCTGGCGAAAAAGGGCTATTTTAAGGCGCCGTTACACTTTAACCTGCTCCTCGGCTCTCTGGGCAGCATTCCCGCGGACCTTCGGGATCACGTGTATCTGGTCGAGTCCATACCCCGCGGCGATACCTGGTCCGCCGCCGGCATAGGCCGCTACCAGGCCCGAATAAACGTGGCGGCCATACTGATGGGCGGGCATGTCCGGGTGGGCATCGAGGACTCGATATATTACGACTATACGACCCGAGAGCTGGCCACGAACGAGCGCCTGGTCAGGAGAATCGCCAGGATCGCGAAGGAGCTCGGCCGCGAGATCGCGACGCCCGCCGATGCAAGGAAGATCCTGGGCCTAAATGCCCGTCACTAGTCTATAATAAAAAGTCGCACGTCCCCGGGGCCTTGTAACGTTTTTACAGGGACACCCGGGGATTGCCCCCTCAGGATATGCTTAATATCCTGTAGTTAAATTGTCGCTTCATCACAAGATAAATCTTTCGATATATTTGTCAAAATATGGGATAAATACCTAAATTATGGATAAAATTTTTTTTAATAATGTTATTTTCGAACATATTGTTCCATTAATTTTATAAAATTTTTCTAAATAACTGACATATGTTAAAAGCAAGATTATCATCTCCTAAAAATCGTAGAAGATTTAAAAGAGTATTATGGCTCGTCGAGCACCCTCGATATTGTATTTTTTATCTCGGCCATAAGCGCGGGCTTCATTAAAAACGCCCGGGCGCCCGCCTCGAGTGCGTCGTCCTGGACCTCCTGGGAAGCGCTCAGGAAGACGAAACGGGCTTCGGGCTCGACATCCAGCATCGCCCTCATGGCCTCCAGCCCCGTCATGGCCGGCATACGGTGATCTATAAGGATCACGTCCGGACAGAAAGAGTTTTTAAAAGTTTCGAGCCCCTCCAGGCCGTCGTAGGCGACAAAGGAGACCTTCAGGCCCATGGACTCGCATATCTTTGAATATAAGTCCACGATATCCTTTTCATCCTCTATGATCGCCACGGTCTTTTTCATGCATCGGACCCTCACGTTCGTTCCAGTAAACTGTGCCGGTATCCCCCCATCCTCTGTCACACGGATCGTAACTGCACGGCTTTCCATCCCTGCGCTCACCCATTAAACATATTTTAATTTATTATTCAAGTACCAACTATATAAGGTTAATTTTTTTTAGTGCATATTGCATTATTGTATACGTTAATTTTTAATTATTTCCAATAAATTTTAATTTTACGAAAAACTTTGCATCTTAAAAATATTATAATAATATCTGTTTCTATATGGCAGTATTATTATTGTGGGTCAGACTTTCTACGGGTATCAATCATGGTTCATTTATACTTGAGCTTTTTAGAGTACGGCCATTCCGTCGAGCATTCGTTCCAGGATGGCCGTGGAGGCTATTTTTATGTCGTCGAAGGCCGCCCTGTGGCCCTAAATGATAAAGAGCTGCCGGATTCGGGGCCGCGGAGATCCACCTAGAGCCTCACATAAAAGTAAACTCACGCGATGACGCCGAGCTTCTTCTCGTCGACGTCGGCTATATTTAGGCCTCTTTGTAGACGAGCACTCCCTTGTGGCCCCGGTAATTGACGGGATTCACGGCCAGCTTCGCCATATCGGCCTGCCCGCGCGCCAGCCCCTCCAGCATTGCCTGCGCCATCACGTAGGCGTTCAGGCTTTCGGGCATCTCGCCCCGGGCAATGTACTCATTGATGCCAGGCACGGCATCATATTTCGTGGATATTAAGGCGCCGGGGGCGATATCGTTCGAAAGGCCCGATTCCTTGATGATGCTCCGGAGCAGCTCCCGCTCGTCCTCCAGTGGCGTCGCCTGGTCAAAATATACGCAGACCCGGCTTATCCGGGAGCCATGACCGCCTTTCCGCTTATAGCCGCCCTCGTGCGGCTCAAGGATCATTTCATCGCTCTTTTCCTTTTTGCCCGTTCTGCCATCGAATATTCCCATGTTTACACGCGCCTTTTGCCGCCCTCCTGGGCGGCGCCTTAAATGATCGACTCAAATTAATCAATCTCTTATGTAATTTATTTCTTTTCGTTATTCCACTGGCGTAATATCGGCTAAACGGGTAGTATTAATTTTATATACATATATTTTATAATAATTAACTTAATATAAATTTGGTGGGCATGCATGTCGGGAAAGGCGGGCTTGCTATACGATAACCTGAGTAATAATACCGGCGACGCGGCGATCGGCCTCAGTATGATTAAAATACTCAACGAGGCCGGTGTCCGCTTCGAGGTGCTTTTCCCGGGCTGCTTCAAGGCGGCCGACTACGAAACGATCGTCATCGGCGGCGGCCATATCATCCGCCCACGCCCCGACTATTTTTATGATAATTTCCGGGTCCCCGGCCCCCACATCCTCAACGCCGCAGGGATCGTGGGAAGGCCCCGTGACCTGGGCTACCTTGAGGACTACCGGTACGTCACAGTGCGAAGTAAATGCGACCGGGAAAAGCTGTACCGCTTACGCAACACGGCCCACGTCGTTCCATGCACGACCCTGCTCCTTGAAGACATGGAAGACTTTCCAATCAGAATTAAAAGCCCTGCGCTCGGCGTTCATCTCCTGCCGGGCATGATGGGCGCAAGGGAGGAGAAGGCTTTTACCGGCTGGGCCTCGTCGCTCCCCTACACGGTCTATTTTATACCGATCACCCATTACAACCAGGACTACCGCTATATGCAGAGGCTCAGCGCCGGCATCCCGAATTCCGTCATCCTCCCGCTGCTCAGTCCCCTGGAGATATTTACTCTGATGGGCCGGATCGACCGCCTCATCACCAGTTCGCTACACGGCGCCATCTTCGCGTATGCCCATAATACGCCATTCATCGTGCTGGGCTACGATGAGAAGATGAGCGCTTTCATGGAGGACCGCGGGCTACAGGAATATGTTTTCCGGGGCTTCAATGGCATGAAAGATACGTTTGAACGTCTGTGCGATGATCTTCCGGATTATAGCACGAGAGTCGCACGTGACCGGCAAACGCTATTCCGGCACGTGGAGCGGCTCAAGGAATTGTTGCCGGAAGGCGAAACGGCAATGCAGCCGGATATGATCATGAAAGACCTCCAGAGCTACAGCGCCGGGATATTCCAGCGCCCGCCGACTCCGGCGATGAGGCTGAATTCGCTTTATCAGTCCTTTGATAGAAAACTTCACTACGAAGTATCCCGGGTAAAGGGCGATATCATGCGTCGGGTATCCGTTGCGAAAAAAGCGCCCATCATCACGGCGAAAAAGCTCTAGCCTCAGATCGTGCCTTCGAGAGCCGCATCCGCTTTTTCTTTCCTTTGCAGCGAGCCCTGTTTTTGCTCCTGAGCGTTGCCCGCGCCCATCCGGCTCTCGATACGCTGGATGTAATTGCTGAGCGGGACGGTCATACACAGGTAAATGATTCCCGCGGCCACCAGGGGCATGAACGTATTATAGGCCTCGGCCCCGATGTTGTTCGACCACCACACGATCTCCGGGTAGGCGATGACCAGGGCGATGGACGAGCCTTTGATGACGGATATGAACTCGTTCCCCAGCGCGGGCAGGACGACCTTCACCGCCTGGGGCATGATGATGAACCGCAGGGCCTGCCAGTAGCTCATGCCGAGCGACCGGGCTGCCTCCATCTGGCTCTTGCCGATGGCGTTGATGCCGGCCTTGAAGATCTCCGCCATATATGCCCCGCAATTCATCGATATGGCGATCACGCAGGCGGCGAACGCGTCCAGGACCAGCTGGACGCCGAACGTATCCAGGATAAAGAATGGCAGGCCGTACTTTATGAACAGCAGCAATAACAGCATCGGTATGCCGCGAATTCCCTCGACATAGATCGATGCCAGCCCGCGGGTAACGCGGTTGGCCGATATCCGCCCGATGCCCATGATGAGTCCAATGGCCAGGCCGATGATCGTGGAAATTACGGAAAGCACTATGGTATTGACGGCCCCGTATTCGAGCTCCTTTGAAAGCGCGTAGAAGAAGACGTCAAGGTCGAATATCGAATATTTTTTACCCGCGCCCGCCATCAGGAACGTATAGTTCCCTTCAGCGGCCGACGATACGATCGCCGTGGAATTTTCCAGGCCTGTCTTACTGACAATAACGGTATGTTCGCCGGGCCCGACCGGCACGACCAGTTTTCCTTCCGCAGTATTGGTTTCCCCGACAAGCATCCCGTCGATATAGACCTTCGCGCCGGCGACCTTGCTCCGGGCCTCAGTATTTTCCAGGACGGTGATCGTAACCGGTTGCATGGGCCCATCCCACGATGAGGAAGATTTAGTGTCGGGCCCGGCATTTTTTTGTAAGCCCGCATTAGCCCAGCCCGTGGAGGCCATGAGCGTCGCTACCATAATGGCAAAGAAGACCGTTATGAGCAGCGGCGCCCATTTTTTAGGCATGCTTCCAGGCTTCCCTCCCGCTTATGGGCTGGCTGACATATTTTCCAGGTGATACTTATTTAATAGGTTGTCATACCGGCCATCGGCCCTGATCTTTGCCAGCGCGAGGTTGATCGCGGCGATCAGCTTCGTGTTCTCCTTATTGGCGATAATGCCATAGGGCTCCTTCTGCGGGAAGGGCTGGCCGACGAACTTGAACGAGCCGGGGTATGCGTCATAGTAGCTTCTGGCCGTCGGGTAATCCATTACGATGGCATCCACGGCGCCGATCTTCAGCTCCGGTATCGCGTCCCTTATGTGCCCGTATGTCTTGATGTTCTCCTGCTTGATGCCCAGCCCGTTCCTTGCGAGGTCCATGCCAGTCGAAGCCGGGCTGGCGACCACAGTTTTATTCTTAGCCGCGAGGTCGGACGGGTCCGTGATCGAATTATCGTCCGCCCGTGCGAGGATGGATTGCTGGATATAGTAATACGGGTCCGAGAAGGATACCTTGGTCTGCCGATCTCCCGTGATGGACAGGCTATCGATGGCGCAGTCATACTGCTTCGCCTGGATCGCCGTGATGATGGCACTGAAGGGCTGGCTGGTGAACTCGACCGGGCAGTTGAGCTCCTTCGCGATCTCCCGCATCAGGTCGATCTCAAAGCCCGTATATCTTGCCTGGGGGTCGCTTTCCGACGTGTTGATCCAGACGAACGGCGGGTAAGACGTGCCGGTCGCCACGGATAGCTTACCCGGAGTGATCGTCGTAAAATTCATCGCCCGAATATCGGGGGCCGAAGAGCTCGTGCACCCGCTGAATAACATATAGGCTATGCAGATGAGAATGGCAAAAAAAGCCATCATGGTTTGTCTTTTCATTTAATCATACCCTCCCAATTCCTGTTGTTGGACCATTTTCGCCTTAACCGCTAAATGCAGAAGTCGCGTCCAGGTGGTATTTATTCAATAGCGCCTCGTACCGGCCGTCGGCCTTTATATTCGCCAGCGCTCGATCGATCGCGGCGGTGAGCTTTACGTTCTCCTTATTGATGACGATGGCATAGGGCTCCTTTTCCGGGAAAAGCTGTCCCGTGAACTTGAAGGACCCGGCGTATATGTCAGAATAATACTGATTGATGGGATAGTCCATGATGACCGCGTCAACGGAGCCAAGTTGGAGTTCGGTAAGCATGTCATTATAACGCTCATATGACTTGATATTCGCAGGGTTAACTCCCGGCAGGTTCCTGGCCGCAGCTTCACCCGTGGTGCCGCTCTGGACGCAGATGAGCTTGCCCTTTGCCACCAGGTCGCTGGCATTGTTTATCGACGAGTCGTTGGCCCTGACGAGTATTGACTGCTGTGCCATATAGTACGGATCGGAGAAGGCTACACGGGTCTGCCTTTCGCCCGTGATCGAGAGCGAGTCGATGGCGCAGTCATACTGCCCCGCCTGCACGGACGTGATGATCGTGCTGAAAGGCTGGCTCACGAACTCGACCTGGCATTTGAGCTCCTTCGCGATCTCCCGCATCAGATCGACGTCGAAGCCGGTGTATCTTTCCTGCGGGTCGCTGACCGATGTGTTGATCCAGACGAACGGGGCATTGGTCGACCCGGTCACGACCTCGAGCATGCCAGGCGTTATCGTCGTAAAATTCCGTGTAGGCTGCATCGAAGAGCTCGTACAGCCGGACAGGGCGACCATCAGCAGACAAACGGCCAGAATCGCTAAAGCGAATTTTTCTGCATCTCTTCTCCAATTAAGACCTCTCTTTTTCATATCGGTACATCCAGGAACATTCGTCGTGATAACGATCGAATATTATATTAAGCAATTATTATATAATTAATATTTTAATAATATTAAAGCTTTGGCATTCGCCTGATGCTGGCCAGGCATTTACTGGATGATCCCTAGCTGCAGGCACTTTTCCAGTACTCTCTGGGAGATTGGCCGGCTCTTTCGCCGGTCATCCGCTATCTCGAAGGTCCTGAGCCATTCAAAAAACGCCTTCGAGCCGTTCAGGTCGTTCTCGATGGTGTCCGGGATGCTATTCTGGATATCCCGCCACATGTTCGGCTGCTTATAGATGAACCGGAGCGGCCGCATGAGCAATTTTTGCTTAATTCGCTCGAATGTCCTGCCGCTCACGCTGAACCCGCACCGGTTAGGGTCAATGCCTTCCAGGGACAGGCCGACGATGGTGCGGCTGCACTTCTCGCAGCGGCCGCAGTTATAAACGTCTCCCCTGAATGGCTCGTTGCAGACGATGATCGTCGGATAATTCCCGGTCTTCTCTATGTAAGGCTTAATGAAATTCGCGATCTTTTCCTGCCGCGACAGCTCCACGCCATCGTGTACGGCTCTTACGTCCGCCCAGGCCACATTATCGTCTATGCGCGGGTGCGAGCCCCAGGAGTTCCACCAGGCCTTGTTATTGCCCTTCGACATCGACGAGGCGATATAGATCCTTTGAATATCGCTCATCGCCGTCACGGGCGCGCAGATCCCTAAAAGCCCGAGGCCGTGCTGGACGGTCGCCCACCAGGAGGCCTCGTGCAGGTACCTGCCATAGTCTGCCAGGAGGCTTTTCTGGTTAAAGAAATCATTCATGTAATCCGATTCAATGCGGTGGAGCGCCACGCCTTCTTTTTTCGCGAACCTGACCATTTCACCATATATCAAACGCTGAAGGGATTCGCTGTACGGGGCGTATATCCCCATGGTGATGAGTGCCGGCTTCTCGTCCCGGTGCCGGGCAAAAGTGGCGAAAGAGTCGATGCCGCTCGTGAATAGCTGGGCAGATCCCTTATTCCCGAAATGATTATTGACCGCAAGCCCGACATTGATGTCGCCCGTGCAGAAAAAATCCGGGTACATGTCCTTCATGACGGCCTTTATCGTGCGCAGGGACTCGATGAACGTGGCATCAAGCTCTTTTACATGCAGGTCAGCGCCCGTCGCCCAGGATACGGGCGCCACGTTGGCGATGGCAGGGATATAGAGGATACTTTCGGGAACATCCTCGATGTTCCTGTCGTATCTTAGCGAGAACAGGTCCTTTTTAAAATATTTTTTCAGGCCGGGCGAGTATGACAGCTTAAATGATAGTCTTCCAGCCTTTTTTTCAATCAACTCTACGTATATATCGCCTTTTGGCTTAGACGCATTTCCGGACAGCATAAGGGCACCAGGTATAAATATATAATATAATAATAAATTTATATTTTTCCAGCCAACTTACTGGATTATCCCTAATTTCAGGCACTTCTGGAGCAATCTCTGGGAAAATGGCTTATTCTTGCCCCATACGTCGGGGAATTTATAGGCCCTGAGCCATTCGAAGAACTCTTTTGAGCCGTACGCGTCTCCTTCTATCGTGGCGGGTATCGCGCTCTGGATATCCTTCCACATGCCCGACTTCTTATAGGCGAACATCAGCCGGTCCCACTGGAGCTTTTGCCGGATGCGGCAGAAGGTCCTGTTATCGACCTTGAGCCCGCAGAGGTTTGGGTCGATGCCCTCAAGGGCCAGGCCGGCGATGGTGCGGCTGCACTTCTCGCAGCGGCCGCAGTTCAGTACGTCTCCTCTGCCAGGCTCGTCGCAGACAATGATGGGCGGATAATTGCCGGTTTTTTCTATGAAAGGCTTAATCTCGTGCCGTATCTTTTCCTGCCTCGACCACTCGGCGCCGTCGTGGACCGCCTGCACGTCGGCCCAGGCCACATTCCCGTCGATGAGCGGGTGAGAGCCCCAGGGCCTCATCGGCCCCTGCATCTGGTCTTTGGTCATCGAGGACCCGATATAGACCCTTTCCATGCCGCCGACCGCCGCCAGGGGGGCACATATTCCCAGGAGTCCGAGGCCGTGCTGGACTCCGGCCCACCAGGAGCGCTCGAACAGATGCTGGCCATGGTCCTCGAGGAGCTTTTTCTGGTTAAAAAAGGCATAGTTGAGGTTCGATTCGACACGATGCAGCCTTACGCCTTCCTTTTGAGCGAACGCTTCCTGTGCCCGGTAGACGCTCTGCTGGAGCGCCTCGCTATAGGGCTTAAACAGCCCGAGGGATATGAGTTCCGGCTTTTCGTCCCGGTGCCGGGCATAGGTCGCCAGAGAATCGACGCCTCCAGTGAATAGCTGGGCCGAGCTACGGCCGCCAAACCGGTTAGAGACTATATGTTCCGCAATGATATCGCCGGCAGTGGAAAAATCCGGGTACATGGCTTCCATGACTTTTCTGACCTTTTGAAGCGAGCTTAAGAACGTGCTGTCCAGCTCATCTACACGTACGTTAGCGCCGGCCGCCCACGCGACAGGGGCGACGTTCGCGATAGCGGGTATGGCGAGGATGCTTTCGCTCACGTCCCCGACGTCCACGTCATAATTGACGAAGAGCCGGTCTGCATTAAAATACTGCACGACGCACGCCGAAAATGACAGGCAGAACGACAGGCGGCCACGCTCTTTATCTTCCAGCTTTACCCGGATCTCGCCCCCGGGCCGTAGAGGTTTTGACGGGCGCATATACTACCCTTCGGCTATTTAATCAAGCCAAGCTGCAGGCACTTCTCCAGGACCCGCTCCAGCCGCGGCCGGTATTTCCCGTCGTCCTCGGGGAACACATAGGTCTTGAGCCATTTGAAGAACTCCCGGGAGCCATATATGTCATCGTTTACTTTTTCGGGGATAGCGCGCTGGATATCCCTCCATAAGCCATACTTGATATGCGTGAACCGCAGCGGGCGCAGGAGCAGCTTTCGCCGGATGTTTTCGAAAGTCCTATCGTCTACATGGAGCCCGCACGGGTTGGGATCGATGCCTTCAAGTGCCAGGCCGACGATGGTGCGGCAACATTTCTCGCATCGGCCGCAGTTCAGCCCATCCCCGCGCTCTCTTTCATTACATACAATAAGATGGGGATATTCGCCGGTCTTTTCGATATATGGCTTGATCGCAAACCGTATCTTATCCTGCCGGGACAGCTCGGTGCCATCGTGGATGGCTTTCACGTCAGCCCAGGCCACGTTGCCGTCGATGCCCGGGTGCGAGCCCCAGGCCTGGCGGATATCTAAGGCCCGGTCCCTTGTGGCCGACGATGCGATGTAGACCCGGCCCATATTGCGGATCGCCGTAAGTGGGGCGCATATTCCGAGAAGTCCGAGGCCATGCTGGGCGCTCGCCCACCAGGAATCGCCTCGCAGGCTGGAGTCGAAGTCGGAGATGAGCGTCGTATGATTAAAGAACGTATAGTTCATGTTCGACTCTACCCGATGGATGGCGAGGGCCTCTTTTCCCGCGAAAGCGTACAATTCGTTAAAGATCCGGCGCTGGAGCCTTTTATCGAAGAGCGTATAAATGCCAAAGGATATGAGTTCCGGCTTCTCTTCCAGGTGCCGGGCGTAGGTGGTGAACGAGTCGACGCCGCCGGTATATAGCTGGGCCGAGCCGGTATTGCCAAAGCGGTTCTCTTTGACATCGTCTACGACAACGTCGCCCGCGCAGGAAAAGCCCGTGAACAGGCCATTGACGATCGTCCTTATCTTGCGCAGGGACTCCAGGAACGTACGGTCCAGCGTGTTTACATGGATGTCCGCCCCGGTGGCCCAGGATATGGGGGCCAGGTTCGCGACGACCGGTATATACAGGATACTTTCGCTTACGTCCTCGACGTCCTTATCGTAGCCGACGTAGAACGTATCGGCCATAAAATACTTCTCCAGGCCCCGTGAGGGGCGCACCCGGAACTCAAGTAAGCCATTCTTTTTATTGGTCAGCTCCACCTTAATATTGCCTTTTTGTTCAACGGTACCGTCCATTTGCTAAAGCACTCCAGGTAATTATATAATTAGTTTTATATATAAACGTTATTAAAAAAATCTGGTCGCCTGCCCCGGTATGATTATGATGGAAACTATTTATCCTCCGGTGTTGTCATATACTTCGCCGGACGATAGCTGCGAAGCAAGCCTGTTTTCGCGTGCCGTCGACCGATATGCGGATGCACGGCTATGGATAAGTATTTATAGAAGTGCAAACATTATTTAAGACCGGCTTCCACGGAAGGATGGCGTTTTATGGACTCGGCTGAAGTGAAGGAAAAAACCGAAGAGTCGAAAGCGGATGACGAGCTGGCCCTCGCCAAAAAACAGGTCGAGGAGTATAAGAATCTCGCCATGTACCTGCGTGCGGACCTGGAGAACTATAAGAAGCGGGTCGCCCGCGAGCGCGAAGATTACGTAAAAAGCGCGAACGAGCCCCTCATCCTGGACCTCCTGGACGTCTACGAGAACATGGAGCGGGCGGTCGAGACCGCCCGGAAGTCCAACGACTCTATGGCGAAAGGGCTGGAGATGATCTACGCCAACATGAAGACGGTGCTAGAAAAGCACGGGCTCAGGCCGATCAAGACCGTGGGAGAGAAATTCGACCCGTACCTGCACGAGGCCATTCTGCAGGAGGCCGACGACGACCACGAGGACGACACGGTCCTCGAGGAGATCCAGCGTGGCTACACGCTGAACATGAAAGTCATTCGTTGTGCAAAAGTCAAAGTTTCAAAGAAAGGTGAAGACTAATGTCCAAGATTATCGGCATAGACCTTGGTACGAGCAATTCGGAGGCGGCCATCCTCGAAGGTGGCAAGCCGACCATTATACCGAGCGCGGAGGGTGCCAGACTATTCCCCTCCTACGTGGCGTTCACGAAGACGGGCGAGCGGCTCGTTGGCGAGGCGGCACGGCGCCAGGCCGTGACAAACCCGGAGCGGACGGTCCTTGCCATCAAGCGTAAGATGGGCACGGACTTCAAGGTGGACATCGACGGCAAGAAGTATACGCCGCAGGAGATCTCCGCCATGATCCTGTCCAAGATAAAGCAGGACGCGGAGGCGTTCCTGGGCGAGAAGGTCACGCAGGCCGTCATCACGGTCCCGGCGTACTTTAACGATAACCAGCGGCAGGCCACCAAGGATGCCGGCACAATCGCCGGCCTGGAAGTCCTGCGCGTCATTAACGAGCCCACCGCGGCCGCGTTAGCGTATGGACTTGACAAGTCGGGCACCCAGAAGATCCTTGTCTTCGACCTGGGCGGCGGAACGCTCGATGTCACCATCATGGAGATGGGCGAGGGCGTCTTCGAAGTGCTTTCCACCTCGGGCGATACGCAGCTCGGCGGCACCGACATGGATAACCGCATCATCGACTACATCGCCAACACGTTCCAAAAGGAAAATGGCATCGACCTGCGGAAGGACAAGATGGCTATGCAGCGCCTGCGGGACGCGGCCGAGAAGGCGAAGATCGAGCTGTCCAGCACCCTGCAGACGAACATTAATCTGCCGTTCATTACGGCCAACCAGAACGGCCCCAAGCACCTGGACATGACCCTCACGCGGGCCAAGCTCGAAGAGCTGGTCCGGGACGTCGTTGACCGGTGCTACGCCCCCATGAGGCAGGCCGTCTCGGACGCCAAGCTCACGGCTAACGCCATCGACCACATAATTCTTGTCGGCGGCCCTACGAGGATGCCCATGGTGCAGGAAATGGTCCGCAAGTTCTTCGGCAAGGAGCCGGAGCGCGGAATAGACCCCATGGAATGCGTCGCGATGGGCGCGGCAATCCAGGGCGGCGTTCTGGCGGGCGAGGTCAAAGACCTGTTACTCCTGGACGTCACACCCCTGTCGCTGGGCATCGAGACTTATGGCGCCGTATTTACTAAACTCATCGAGCGCAACACGACCATCCCCACTCGAAAGAGCCAGGTGTTCTCGACCGCCGCGGATAACCAGACGTCCGTCGAGATCCACGTGCTCCAGGGCGAGAGGCCCATGGCCGCAGACAACACGACCCTCGGCCGGTTCCACCTGATCGGGATCCCGCCGGCACCGAGGGGCATTCCCCAGATCGAGGTGACGTTCGACATAGACGCCAACGGCATAATGAACGTCAAGGCGAAGGACCTGGGCACGGGCAAGGAGCAGGCCATCACCATAACCGCGTCGACCAAGCTGTCCAAGGACCAGATCGACCGCATGATGAAAGACGCCGAAAAGTTCGCCTCCGAGGACGCTAAGAAGAAGGAGAAGGCGGAGGTCATAAACAACGCCGACTCCATACTATACGCGGCCCAGAAGACCATCACCGAGGCTGGCGATAAGATCACGGCCGACCAGAAGGACCATATCAACAAGGGCATCGAAGCGCTAAAAGAAGCCCAGAAGACCGACGACCTGGACAAAATAAAGGCGGAGACCGAGAGCCTCACTAAAGTCGTCAACGAGGCAGCGACCGTGATGTACCAGCAGGCGGCCCAGGCCTACCAGCAACAGCAGCAGGCCCAGCAGCAGGCCAAGCAGCAGGCCCAGCCCAACGGCGGCGGCAAGGACCCGAACGTGGTCGACGCAGAGTTCGAAGTAAAGAATGACGGGAAGAAGAACTAAGGCTCTTCTCCCTCATTTTTTTTAAAGATAATGGTGAGCGATAGTGGCTGAAAAAAGGGACTATTATGAGGTACTGGGCGTCGATAAGAGCGCGACGGTCGACGACATAAAGAAAGCTTATCGTAAGCTCGCCATGAAGTACCACCCGGACCAGAACAAGGAGCCTGGGGCGGAGGAAAAGTTCAAGGAGCTTTCCGAAGCGTATGCCGTGCTTTCGGACGAGCAGAAGCGCTCCCAGTACGATAAATTCGGCCACGCCGGCATGTCGGGCTACTCCGACGCCGACTTTTACAATAACGCGAACTTCAGCGACATCTTCCGGGACATGGGCTTCGGGAACTACGATAATCTATTCGACCTGTTCTTCGGAGGCCGGGGCGGAGGCCAGCGCGGCCAGTCCCGGGGCGCCGACCTGCGCTATGACCTGGAGGTCGACTTCAAGGACGCCGCCTTCGGCGTCGAGAAAGACGTAATATTCCCGAGGATGGATACCTGCGATACCTGCCATGGCTCGGGCGCGAAGCCCGGGACGAAGGTGAAGAACTGCAGCGACTGCGGCGGCACCGGCCAGACCCGGCAGGTCACGCAGAGCCTGTTCGGCCAGATGGTCCGCGTAGGGCCGTGTAATAAATGCCACGGCAGAGGTAAATTATACGATACGCCGTGCCCCGAGTGCCACGGCAGCGGCAAGTCCCGCCACGTCCGGCAGATCAAGGTCAAGATACCGGCGGGCGTCGAGGAGGGCATGCAGCTTCGAGTCGCCGGCGAGGGCGAGTCCGGCATGAACGGCATGCCGCCAGGCGATCTTTATGTCGTCGTCCACGTCAAGTCCCATCCAAACTTCCAGCGCTACGGGGACGACATCCTGTGCGTCCTGCCCATATCGATCACGCAGGCCGTGCTGGGCGACGAGGTCGAGGTGGAGACGCTCAACGGCAAGGCGAAGCTCAAGATACCGGCGGGCACGCAGACCGACACCACGTTCCGCCTCCGGGGCGAAGGCATGCAAAGCCTGCGCATGCGGGGCCGGGGCGACATGCACGTGAAAGTCCTCGTCAAGGTGCCCAAGAAGCTGACCGAGCACCAGAGAAAGCTTTACGAGGAGCTTGCCGTCGACGAGAAAGAAAACACGAAGAACAAAAATGACAATAAAAACATTTTCGAGAAGATCGGCGACGCGTTTAAATCCTGATCTCTTTTTAGTGAATGCCCCAGGAACGTACAAGAAAATATATAAGCGCCTGACCTAACTTTTCCTCGAGATGTCCCCGGATGATCGTCGCTTTTATCAGAGATCATATTCCTGGAGAGCCTGGCTTATGGTCGTCTGCATCCTGGGGACGCTTATTCTTGTGGTCGGGGCGAACGTTACTTATGCCATAATGTACCCGACTTTTTGGTCCCAGCGCATACCTGTAATGAACTCCACATACGAGGGCCTGACGTTGAGCGAATACCGGGGAGCGGCGAACGCCAGCTATGCCGAATTGTGCGCGTTCCTGGCCAACGATACCACGGAGACGGCCGACTATCGATATCCGGACTATACATGCGGGGACTTTGCCCTGCATCTCCATGACGCGGCCGAGCTCCACGGCATCGATTGCGGCCTCGTGGCCATAACGCTGAACACGACCGGCTACCTGAATGTGACGACCGACGATAACAGTACGGCGAGCAGCGATAAAGGCCATGCCTTGGTCGTCTTCAACACGACCGACCGGGGGCTGGTCTACGTCGACGCCACCGGCATGACGAAGGCCGAAAAGAAAAAAGGCTCCGAGCCTTTAAAGATGGCCGTATATTTTGAGGAAGGCATGCCCCTGGGCGAGATCGCGCTAAACCAGTCGGAGAGCTTCAATTATTCTTATTATGAGCAGCGGTCCTGCCAGTATGCCCTCTATATGGAGAACGTGAGCCGGTTCCTGGACGATGTCGATGCGTATAATGCGGAGGTCCGGGCGCTTAACGGGACAATTAACGGCTCGATGGCGGCGAAAAAGCAGGAGCTCATCGAGGCGAAACGCGCTCTTGGACAGAGCGATGAGGCAAAGTGGGTCATCACGAAGCCCTTCGGCATCGTCGACAGCGCCGTCGCCTACTGGTGAGGCTCTTCAATGCCGGCCGCTTTTACATCTGTGTTCCGTGTGACAAAAAGGTTGTATGCGTCGTAGTCTTTATTATACCGTACCAGCACGCCGTAAATCTCCACGATCTGCCCGTACTTCGCTGCCTTGAGCGCCTCGTTCTTCGGGCTTATATGGTAATCGGACAGGATGGCGTATACGGGCTTGGCCGAAGTGCCGTCGCATATCTTATAGACGTGGTCATTTTTATCGCCCAGGTCGCCGGACATGACCGACGCCACGACGTTTATGTGCTTCCCGACGTGGTCCTTCATCCTCGAGAGACGGGCGAACTTCGCCTTTTCCGGGACACGGTACTTCTCCCGGGACAGCTTATCGTGGCGCAGCACGGCGTAGGAGTACTTGATATCCGTGTTGATGAACTTGAACGGCTCCTCTTCGGCGACCTTCTGCATGAACCGGGTTGGCCGTATATCCTCTCTTTCCTGGAATGTCCAGCAGGATTCGGGATGGCAGCGCACGCACCAGATGAACGAACACGGGCTGTAGACACCCAGGCCTTTATTCATCAGGGCCACGACAAGCCTTCGCATCTCCATCGAGCTGGCCTTATCCGCGGGCTCGACGATGACGATATTCCCGTCCTTTGATAGCTTATCGGCCATACCTCGGACGATGCCCGCTTTTCGCTCGATGTCGCCGCCCAGCTCGTTCAGCACGTTGGAAAAGAACATTAGGTCGACATTATCCGGAAGCTCGTCCATTTTCAGGCTCCGGAGGTCGGCCCTCATCGGCTTTTCAGCCTTTACGCCGGTGCCTTTCGCATATGCGGGCACCAGGGCATTGAACGCCTCGGCGTTCTCGTCATATTTTTCGAGCGAATAGACGACGGCCTCTCCCCGGCCTATCCTGCGATAAATGTCGATGAGAGCAAGGGGCACAGTGCCCGGCCCGGTGCCGGCGTCCAGCATTTTCATGCGGTCCTTGAGCAGGCCGTCCACTGCAAGCTCGAAAAGGATATGCTCCGACTGGATAAAATAAACAGGAAACTGGTAGGCGAGGTATCCGAGGATGCTGTAGCCTGTCTCGTACGTGATCCTTCTCTTGCTGCCCTCCTTCCAGTATTCTGCCTTCTGGCCGGTAATCGCGTTCCTGAGCTTTCCGATGACGGCCGGATCGCTCCACGATTTGCCCGTCTTTTTTCCCACATATTTTTCAATGAGCTTCTCCAGCCTATCCGGCACTCCGGGAGATGCGAGGAACTCTTCCTGCGCTTTTCGCTCGCTCTCATTGAGGATTAATGATTTAGCCGCAGGCAGCCTCCTGGCCCTGTAATCGCCGCCGGCCGGCTCCAGGCGGATGCCCATATCATACGCTAACGGCTGTATCGTACGATAAATATCCGCGAGGCTCACGTCGCCCTTAACATAGTCACGGATCTCCGAAAGCATGAACTCGGGCTTCATCCTCGAGACGTACTTCACGGCCGAAGTGATCTCCTTATCGGGCATCGAGTGCTAAGACACAGCGCATAGATAAAAGATTTTGGGCCTCGCAATAAATTTCTGTATAAGAAGACACAACCTTGTAAATTACAAATAAAAGATTCACCGGCGGAGCATCTTTGCGATGCCAGGATTGCGACGGATCATCTCCTGCCTGAAGGCCTCGGCCTCGTCATACCGGCCCTCCAGCGCCATCAGCTGGTCGATCTGGGCGAGCGAGAACCGTGCGCCGTCCAGGTAATCTTCCAGGAAAGAGACGTTCACCGACGACCTGAAGTACTCCAGCGCGGCATGGTAATCCTTTTTCGCCTTCAGCGCCAGGCCGATGTTGCCGAGCTGGTCCGCCACGCCCTTTTTATTATGCAGGTCCCGGCCCAGCTTCAGGGCCTCCTTAAAGCGTTCGATAGCGCGGTCATAGTTCGCCGTATGCAGGTATATCAGGCCCAGGTTACCGCAGGCGACCGACTTTAGCTGGAGGGCCGAATTACTGGTCATGCAGCGGCCGACATAATCCACGTTCTCGAACTCGCTGGCCGCTGCCTTCATGTCTCCCAGCAGCAGCTCGCAGGTGCCGATGTTATTACAGGCGTTCATGACGTCCAGCTCATCCTCCAGCCCGATCCGGGATATCTGGAACGATTCCATAGCCTCTTTCACGTTGCCCGACTCATACTGGACGATTCCAAGGTAGAATAACGCTGTGGCCTTCATCCGCTTATCCTTCGTCTGTGTCGAGCAGCGGTATAGCGCGTTCATCGCCTCCTCAGTCGCGCCGCGGCTGAGGCAGATACAGCTGTCGAGGATATGCGCATAAGCTCTTTTTTCCTCGTCTCCGGCGTATTTGAGGGCCTTCTCGTTGTAGGCAGACGCCCTGTCGAGCATGCCGGCCAGCATGAAGTTCATCGCCAGGATCGCGTTGTAATCATATTGCAGGGCCTCGTTTCCTGGACTGGGCTCGAGGCGCGTGATGAATTTTAGCAGTTTCGGGGCGGGGAACACGTTAAAGAGCAGGAGGCTCAGGGCCGCCAGCAGGTCATCCTTCGCCGGCTCCTTGACGGAATACAGCTGCAGCTCCGATATGGCCACGAGCAGCGGCCGGGCCTCACTCAGCTTCTGGGCGGCGCTCATGGACTTGAAATATGCCGGGTGGCCGGAGACCTTATTCATGATCTCGATGACCATCCGGCAGTTCTCGCGGGTGAGGGCTTTATCCTCGTACCGGCTCAGCAGGGACTCGACGTATCGGGATATGGCGGCATAGCCATGCGTGCGATAGTAAAAGTTCATCTCTCCCAGGCGCCTGCATGGGAGCTCTTTGAGCTCGGACACGGCGTTCTTCACTTCCGGCCGGTCGAGGCTTATATCCTCTTTTTTCACCCCCATAACGCTTAGCGTCACGTCGGCCGCGGCCCGGAACCATCCGGCAAACCGGCGAAAGGTAATGCTAAACTCCAGAAGCTCCCGGTCTTCGCCTTTCGGGAAGAGCCTGGAGAATACGTCGCGGGCCAGGGCCCCATCCGGATCCCCGTCCCGGGGCAGTCTCGAAAAATCCGTCTCGAGGATCAGGCCCGGAATGCGGGCGCATATCTCAGGCGAATATTTCTTCTTAAAGGCGCGCAGGGACCAGCAGATGACCTGTATGGAGCCCGGAGTCCCGGGCGCATCATCGATGGCCAGCCCGAGATATGCTCCCAGTCTCTTAATGCCGTCCCAGTCACATCGCATACCACACGCTCCCCATGGCATAAACGATTAAAACGAATGTATAGTTAATCGAAAGATTATCCAGCTCACAAGGATAATTTTCGTATTCGGGAGTTTATATATTGGCAAAGAAATGGCTATGTTTTGTGATTGCGAGGCAAAAATATCGCGATTAAAAATATTGGCCCGTCAGCCTCCCGATGGAAAGCTGGCGGGCATGTATGTCTCGAGGTCGCCCTTTTTCGCATAGACTACCATGTCGCCCAGGTCCGTCGGCACTCTTTCCAGGCTGTATCTCCCGTCGATATCGCTCGTGGACGTGGCGCCCATGGCATTGACCGGGCTGTGTGTCCTTTTGTAGAGCACGGCGACCGTCGCTCCCTGTACCAGGTCCCCGTTCTTATTTTTCACCGTGCCCCTGAGCGAGACGTAGTGCGTGACGGGCAGCGTGAGCTGCGCGGACTTACCCGCGGCTGAAGCCGATACGACCAGCAGGAAAGGCTTTTCTGACATCGCCTGGCCCGAGTCATAGGACCTGACGTGAGTCGTCGCCATGCCCCATTCGTCCGTGTAGGCCGTGCTATCGTCGAGCGTGGCAAACCTCCCGTCGCTCAGGCTGAATTTCACCGGTATGCCGGCCTGCTTGAGCGGCTGGCCGCCCCTGAAGAGCTGTGCAGTAACTAATACGGCGTCGCCCGCCGGGCTTTGCGGCTGGTATGCGAACAGGAAATCCCTGGCTGAAGTAATCCTGACATCGTCCGCGGGGCCGCCGGAAGCGGCGTTCACGACGAGTAAGAACGCGCCTGCAACCGCCGTTATCAATAGTATGAAAATGATGAGCAAGCCTATGCTCCTCAATGATCTGCTCATAGTATCCCCTCAAGTAAATACTCGTAATGCCGCATTTATAAGATTAACCGACTTTAAGGGTAAATGCACTTTATTACAAAATTTTAACTGTCATGCAATTAATTCCGAACATTTATGACAAATTAATCATAATTGTAAATAAATTCTACAATAAATAGTAAAATGTATATATGATAAGATCGGATGATTGTACATGCTCCGGCGAGCCAGGCTTGACGCGATCGTATACCAGGTCGGCGGGTCAAACCCGTGTTATATCTCCGAGCACGATTGCTCAAGGGCCAAAGACAGAGACTTTTATCGTTCGCTCATGCGGCTGAGGTCGCGGGTCCGCTCAGACCTGTCTTCGGGCTTTTATTCTCTCGGCCGTTTTGATTATGTCCGCCCGTATATCACCTGTATCGACACGGTCCTGCCCCTGCGCGACGGCTCTTTAAAACAGACTTTTCTCGGCTGCTCCTATGACGCCCTGGACGACCATGGCCGCCGCCAGTTCGTTTCCACGTGTCCGACCAACTACTCTTCCACGGAGTCCGATACGCTGCTCGAATCTTTCAAGACTCTGGGGGAGATAATCGAGGCCCGCTATCAGGACGAGTGCATGAACGACCTGATACGTGAATTGCCCCGGGCCCCGCTGGTCACTACGTTCGACCTTAACGGGGAGATGCAGCGCCCCACCGAGATCAGCGCCATCATAGAGCGCAATAACGGCTCCTTCAAGGCTTCATCCCCCGAGATTTCCCTGAGCTCAAGTGCGGCTGACCCGTGTGAAGCGCTAAGCCGGCTTGAACGGGCCTTATCCGATAACCCCGGTGTAGCCCGGGGTCATATATTGTGTGCCGAGCCGATCTTTGGCCCGGTAGACGTGCAATTAACCCTTAAAAACTCCTTTTCCGTGAAACGCTTTTTGATATCGCTTTCTCCCTACAAGAACGGCACACGATATTACCTTGCCAATGCACCGCAGGCGGGCGTCCGCGTAAAATCCACCACGATAGGGGGCGCATTGCAAAACGTTAAGGATGCCATCTCGTTAAAGTTCCATGAGGCGCCCCTGGAAGATGTCGAGAAGGCGCTCAAGGCCCGGCCGATACTCACCACGGCAAGGATAGACTGCAACTAACTGCCAGTTTAA
>Ga0335071_10001829_pt1 | contig 22879 bp, 16 predicted proteins | sample Lox_Sample_15_FD_206724 | JGI IMG/M metagenome (GOLD analysis project Ga0335071, IMG submission 206724) | Soil microbial communities from Loxahatchee National Wildlife Refuge, Florida, United States - Lox_Sample_1.5 | ecosystem: Environmental > Terrestrial > Soil > Wetlands | place: USA... | reverse complement strand
GCAGGACGCGACCAGGGATGCACGGACCGGCTGGCCGGTCTTGGCGTCGCTCAAGGCCTATCGTGCAGGCGCGCTGCCCGCCGACCTCATCGCCGGTCTCACGCTGGCGGCGATCGCGATCCCCGAACAGATGGCGACCGCCCGGCTCGGCGGCTTTGCACCGCAGATCGGCTTCTTCGCCTTCATCGCCGGATCGGTCGGATTTGCACTGCTGGGGGCCAACCGTTTCCTGTCCTGCGGCGCCGACTCCACGATCACCCCGATCTTCGCTGGCGGCCTCGCGCTGATGGCTGCGACCGGCTCGCCCGAGTACCAGGCGTTCGCAGTCGCGCTGGCACTGATGGTCGGGCTGACGCTGGTGGCCGGCGGCCTGTTCCGGCTCGGCGGCATTGCCAATCTGCTCTCGGTGCCGGTCACCGTCGGCTTCCTGGTCGGCATCTCGGCGCATATTCTCGTCTCGCAGTTGCCGGGCGTGCTGGGGCTGGCGGCGCCGAGCGGGCCGATGCTGGCGAAGCTCGCAGCGCTCGCAAGCGAGCTCGGCCATGCCAACGTTTTTACGGTCGTGATCGGGTTTGGCGTACTGGCCGTGGTTGCCGGCTGCGGCGCGATCAGCGAAAAAATTCCGGGCGCCCTGATCGCCCTGATCGCCGCGACCGTTGCGGTTATCGCCGCCGATCTCGAGCGCAAGGGCGTGGATGTGGTCGGCGCAGTGCCGGCGACGCTGCCGACGCCGTCGCTGCCGGAGATTTCGCCGGAGAAATGGGCACGGCTGATCCCGCTCAGCCTGCTGGTCGCGATCGTGGTCATGGTGCAGACCGCGGCCGTCACGCGCGCGTTTCCCTCCGATCCCGATGAACCCGCCGATGTCGACCGCGATTTTGTCGGCGCCGGATGCGGCAGCCTGCTGGCGGGCCTGTTCGGCGCCTTTCCGGTCGATGCCAGCCCGCCGCGCACCGGCATCGTGTCGGAGACCGGGGGACGCTCGCAGCTCGCGGGGCTGTTTGCGGCAGCGATCGTGCTGGCGCTGCTCGCGTTCGGCGCCTCGCTGCTGCAACACGTCCCTGAAGCGGCGCTCGGCGGCGTCCTGCTGTTCGTCGCGCTGCGCATCATCCGCTTCCGCCAGATCGCGCTGATCTACCGCCAGTCGCTCGGCGAGTTCCTGCTGATCGTGGCCACGGCGGCCGCGATCATCGTGCTGCCGATCGAACAGGGCGTCGCAGTCGGCATCGCGCTGTCGCTGCTGCACGGGATCTGGAGCATCACGCGCGCCCGTCTCGTGGAGTTCGAGCGCGTGCCGGCGACCACGATCTGGTGGCCGGCGAGCCCGCATCATGCCGGCGAGCGGATCGCCGGTGTCGCCGTCGTGTCGTTCCAGGCGCCGCTGAGCTTTCTCAATGCCGCGAGTTTTCGCGCCGACATGCAGCAGCTGCTGCAGAGCAGGACGCCGGCGCCGCGCCTCCTGGTGCTCGAGGCCAACAGCATTCCCGAGATCGATTTCACGGCGGCACAGACCCTGCGCGAGCTGTTCAAGATCTGCGCGGAGACCGGCGTCACGGTCGCGGTCGCAAGGCTGGAGTCGCTGCGCGCGCAAGCCGCGTTCGAACGCTTCGGGATCTACGACGTGCTGCCGCGCGACCACATTTTCCACAGTGTGCACGAGGCGATCGCCGCGCTTCGCCCGCCCGGACACGCGTGAGCAGGGACGTTACAAAACGTCACAAAAGGCGGCTCACGCGGACACATCGCGGCAAAGTTCGCTCACGATGATCGCCGGGTCAGGTTCGCGCGGCGCTGCCATGTGCCGGCGAACTGCAACAGGAAGGATTTTAGATGCGAAACGCGATCGCTTCGGCCGCGATAGCCGTCGCCGCCATGATGGCGGCCCCGGCCGCGCGGGCCTTCACACTGCCCTCCCCGCCTGCCGCACAAGAGAACGCAGCGCAGGACGTGGTGCGCGTCGCCGGCGGTTGCGGCTTCGGCTGGCACCGCGGACCATGGGGTGGCTGCCGCCCGAACCGTTACGGCTACTATCGGCCATACGCCTATCTCGCTCCTGCCTACGCGCCCGGCTGCTGGTGGCGCGCCACGCCTTATGGCCCGCGGCGGGTGTGCGCATGGTGAGGATCTCCGCCCTGCGCGAGCTCCGCCTCACCGTCGCCGCCGTCCTCGCCGTCACCCTCGGCTCCGCCGCTGCCAACGCGCAGACGGGCGCGCTGCGTCAGGCCTGCGGCGCGGACGTACGCTCGCTGTGTTCCGGCGTCATGCCGGGCGGCGGGCGCATCAAGCAGTGCATGACCGACAATTTCGAAAAACTGTCGGACGGCTGCAAGGCCGCGCTGAAAAGCAGGCAGACGCAATCGGTGAACAGGTAACCGACCGAAGGTTCGGCGATCTAGCTGCCTAAGCAAGGGGGAGGGAGCGTACCGCCGATGTGGTTGCAGTGAATCCGACGTGATCACGCACGGCTACGACGCCACGCGCTTCGGGCCGATCAACTCGAACTGCGCCTTCTGCGCATCGGTCAGCGTCTCGTAGAGGTCTTCGAGCGCGGAGAGCACCAGGCCTGTGGCCTGCTGCATCGCGTCGAGCCGGCGTTCTGATGTCGCAAGACGCGCAGGCGCGGTGGCGACCTCGTCCGCCGCTTCGCTTGCCGGGCAGGCCGCCTTCAGCATCTCGTCGGCCCGGATGCTGGCGTCCTGCAGCGATTTGAGCGCGGCGCGCTGGGTGTCGTCGGGATGCAGGGTCTGCTCGATATCAGCCGCAGGCCATTGCGGGGCGGCCGGACGCTCGGCGCCGCAATGTGCGGCGAGCGAGGCCTTCGACGGCGAGGCCTTGCGCGCATCGTCGGCGAGCGCATCGAGCCGCGCCCTCTGCGCTTCGTCGAGCAGGCCATAAAGATCCTCGAGCTGCGGCCGCATCAGTTCGATCGCCGCGGTCATCGCCTGCAGGCGCTGCTGCATCACGGCCAGCCGCGCCGGTGCCGCCGGCGCGATCTGCTTTGGGCAGCTCGCCAAAATGGTCTGCGCCGCTTTCACCGACGCCCTGGCAAACGCATCGAACGCATCCCGCTGCGCCTCGGTCGGCGCGATCGCGGCGCGCAGCTGATCGGTGACCGCGCCTGCCGCCGCGCTGCCGTCGGTCCCGCACATCTCGGCAAGCGAGACACCGCGGCGCGCCGCGGCGGGCTGCGCCAGATAGGCGCTCTGGTCGCTGGCGCCGTAGGGCGCAAAAATTCCGGCAAAGATGTCGCCGTAGCCGTAGTCCCAGAAGGAGGTCGCGTCGGCGCGGATCGTGTAGTCGGTGATGTCGAAATAGCCGAACGGCCAGAACAGCGGCCCGACCCAGCCATAGTCGCCGTCCGCATGCCGCCACCATCCGTTGCTGTCGCGACCGCCGTGCCAGCCGGCGAGCGCAGCACCGGCGACGAGTTGCGCGCGCGCGGCCTGATCGCCGAACAAACGGCCCTTGCCAGCTGGCGCCTCGCTCGGTTGCGCGGCTTTCGCCTCCGCCTGTTGTGCCGGCTTCGCCGTCTCGGGGACATCGGCGCGTTGCCGCGGCGCGCGCGCCGCGTCACGCACGCTGGCGGACCTCGTCCGCGATGGATAATGCCGGTGCAGGCGCGCGCCCGGCAGCGCGTGGCCGAGCATCATGCGCAAGACGCCGAGCGGGCCGCCGATGCGGACGCGCGCGTCGGCCGGCGCCGTGCTCGCCAGCGCGGTCGCAAGACAGATCACAACGAGTCCGATGCGCTGCTTCGACACGGCATTCCCGGGGCGCCCCTCGCGCCGCTTGGCCACACCGATCCTACGCCAGAAACGGACGAAAGTTCCATGCGACAGCGGCACGCGGCACGGCCGCGGCATTTTGGCACCGCCAACGCTGAAGCAAGATTTTACGACACCGGTCGCTGCCGGCCGATGCCCTCGAACTGTGCCTTCTGCTCGTTGCTCAAGGTTGCATAGAAGTCGTCGAGCGCTTTTCGCACCGGCTTGATCGCCTGCAGCATGACGTCGAGCCGTTTGGCGGTGGCGGCAAGCCGTGCCGGCGGCGTCGCCGCGGCCTTCAGGTCCGGGCAGGACGTCCTGATCAGATCGGCCGCTTTGGTGTTGGCATCACGCAAGGTCTGTAGCGCAGCGCGCTGTGTCTTGTTTGGCCGAAGCCGCCGCTCGATCTCGTCGACCGGCCAGTCCGGCGCCGCAGCCCGGCTGCCACCACATTGCGGCAGCCCGTCTCCGGACCCAGCGACCTTGCGCGGGTCCGCGGCCAGCGCATTGAACCGCAACTTCTGCTCCTCGCGCAGACGGCCATAAAGCTTTGCCAGCGGCGGCCTCATGATCGCGACGGCGGTGATCATGGCCTCGATGCGCTGTTGCATGACCGCAAGCCGGCCAGGCGCCGTGGGCGTGACCTCTCTCGGACAGGCGTCGCGAATCGCACGGGCGGCCCGGATCGACGCATTGCCGAGATCGTCGAGGGCGTCGCGTTGCACGTGCGTGGGCTCGATCGCCCGCTGAATCTGATCGATCGGAACATCGGCGATGCCGCGGCTGTCGTCGCCACACATCCGATTGAGTGGGGACACGGTCTGCCGCGTGGGCGGCGGAGCCTGAATCATGGGCGGCGAGACCTCGCTGGCAGGCGGCATAGCCTCCTCTGCCGGGGGCTCAATGCTGCTGACGCGCGGTGGCGCCTCGTTCGCGGGCGATTCGACCGGAGCGACGGGCGGCGCGGCCTCGACTGCAGGCGGCTCGACACGGCTCATCTGCGGCGATGCCTGGTTGGCTGGCGGCTCGGTCTTGCCGACAGTCGGCTTGGCCTCGGGGAAGGGCAGCGCGACGTTATCTGGCTCGACACGAGCGGCGCGCGGTGTCGCCTCACTTGCAGGCGGCACCGCCTTGGCGACGGGCGGCGCTACCTGACTCACAGGGGGCTCGATCTCACGCGCAGGCGCCTCGGCCCGCGCGGCACGCGGCGGCGGCTCACTCGCAGGCGGCACGGTTTTGGCGACAGGCGGCGCAACCTGACTGACAGGCGGCGCAACCTCGCTTGCGGGCGGCTCGGCCCGCGCGACGCGCGGCGTCGCCTCACTTGCAGGCGGCACGGTTTTGGCGACAGGCGCCGCAGCCTGACTCCCAGGGTGCGCCACCTTATGCGCGGGCGGCTCGACACGCGCGACGCGCCGTGCCGCCTGACTCGCAGGCGGCTCGACCTTCTCGACCGGCGGCGCAACCTGACTCACCGGGGGCGCGACCTCGCGCGGGGGTGGCGCGATGCGGGCGGCGCGCGGCGCCGTCTGGCTTGCAGGCGGCTCGACCTTCTCGACCGGCGGCGCAGCCTCACTCACGGGAGGCGCGACCTCAGGCGCGGGCGGCTCGACACGCGCGGCGCGCGGCGCCGTCTGGCTTGCAGGCGGCTCGACCTTCTCGACCGGAGGCACGACCTGACTCACAGGGGGCGCGATCTCGCGGGCGGGCGGCTCGGCCCGAGCGATGCGCGGCGGGGCCGCACCGGGCCGCTCGGCGTTTCCACGTGGAGCGGCATCGCCGGGAACAGCGTCGTAAGCATCGGGAGCGAAAATGCCGGCATAGATGTCGGCATAGCCGTAGTCCCAGAAGCTGGAGCCGCCCCAGATCGTGTAGTCGAAGAGGTCAGAATAGGCGAACGGCCAGAACAGCGGCCCGACCCAGCCAGATCCGCCATGGACGTGCTGCCGCCATCCGTCCTGACGGCCATGCGCGCCTGCGACCGCCGCCTGCGAGACGATCTGCGCGCGCGCCGCGGGGCTCGCGAGCAGGTTCCGGTTGCGCAATGCCTGCCCGTGCGACAGCGCGTTCATCGCGTTGCGAACGCTGGTCTGCCGTGCAGCGGCGCTTCGGATCTGGCGGACGTTCTGGCCATGCTGTTGCGCGGAGGCGTGACCGCTCCTGAAACCGCCCGGCGACGCGTGCGAGGCGAACCCGCCGTGATGGCCGCCGCCGAAACGACCTCCGCCGTAGCCGCCGCCACGGTAACCACCGCCGCCATAATTGCCACCGTAACGGCCTTCGCCGTAACCGCCACCGCCGTAACCACCGCCACCGTAGCGGCCCTCACCGTAACCGCCGCCACCGTAACCATCACCGCCGGTGCGCCCGCCGCCGTAATAGCCACCTCCGCCGTACCCACCGCCGCCGCCATAACCGCCGCCAAAACCACCACCGCCGCCGAAACCGCCGCGCGCCAGCGCCGTGCTCGACAGCGCGGTCGCCAGAAGCAGAGCTGCAATCGCAATGCGTGATTTCAACATCGCACCCTCCATGTGCCACCGGTCCCTTGCGACATCGAGGTGCCACGAAGGTGAACGGCGAGTTCCGCGCGACCTCGGCGGGCTGCACGCGGACGCGGCGATCGGAGCGGATAGAGGGTGAGGAATGGGCCGGATTTACGCCGCCGGCACGATCTTTCCGGGGTTGAAAATGTTTTGAGGATCCAGCGCCGCTTTCAGCGCGCGCATCGCGTCCAGCGCCTCGGGCCCGAGTTCGTTCTTCAAATATTTCTGCTTGCCCTGCCCGATGCCGTGCTCGCCGGTGCAGGTGCCATCCATCGCCTGCGCGCGCTCGACCAGGCGATGCATGAACTCTTCGCCGCGCGCCATCTCGGCCGCATCCTCGGGATCGCAGACCAGGGAGCAATGGAAATTGCCGTCACCGACGTGGCCGACGATCGGCGACAGCAGATCGAACCGCTTCAGATCCTCTTCCGTCTCGGTGACGCAATCGGCGAGCCGCGAGATCGGCACGCAGACGTCGGTCGCGACCACGCCGGCCCCCGGCCGCAGTGCCTTGACCGACCAATAGGCGTCATGCCGCGCCTGCCACAGTCTTGTGCGGTCCTCCGGCCTGGTGGTCCAGGTGAAGTCGCCGCCGCCGCATTCTCTGGCGATCTCGCCAAAGTTCTTCGACTGCTCGGCGACCTCGATCTCACTGCCATGAAACTCCAGCAGCAGCAGCGGCGTCTCCGGCAGCGACAGCTTCGAATAGGAATTGCAGGCCTTGACCTGCGCGGCGTTGAGCAGCTCGATCCTTGCCAGGGGAATGCCGGTCTGGATCGCCAAAATCGTCGCCTGGCAGGCACCGCCCACGGTCTTGAACGAGCAGGCCGCGGCCGCGATGGTCTCGGGAATGCCGCGCAGGCGGATGGTGAGTTCGGCAATGATGCCGAGCGTGCCCTCGGCGCCGATGAACAGATGCGTCAGGTCATAGCCGGCCGAGGATTTTTTCGCCCGCGTGCCGGTCTTGATGATCTCGCCGTCGCCGCGCACCACCTTGAGCGCCAGCACGTTCTCGCGGATCGTGCCGTAGCGCACCGCATTGGTGCCGGAGGCGCGCGTCGAGGCCATGCCGCCGAGCGAGGCGTCGGCGCCGGGATCGATCGGGAAGAACAGGCCCTGGTCGCGCAGATATTCGTTCAACGCCTTGCGGGTGACGCCCGGCTCGATCACGCAGTCGAGATCCTCGGCATGGACTTCGAGCACCCGGTTCATGTCGCGCAGGTCGATCGAGATGCCGCCCGCGGGCGCGTTGACCTGCCCCTCCAGCGAGGTGCCGGTGCCGAATGCGATCACGGGCACGCGATTTGGCGCGCAGATCCTGACCACGTCCTGGATGTCGGCGGTCTCCTGCGCCATGACCACCGCATCCGGCGGCTGCGAGGCGAGCCAGGTCGTGGTATGGGCATGCTGGTCGCGCACCGCCTGCGAGGTCACGAGCCGGTTGCCGAACCGCGCCGCCAGCCGCTCCAGCGTGGCCGCCAGCGCCTGCGGTTCCGGCCGTTTCAGGTCATGGGTCGGAATGGTCGCCACTTAAGAGTCCTCCCGGATTGGGAGGACCGTGGCAAAGGATTTTTGAGGGGTCAAGGGATGGATCGAACAAACGGAACCAGAGCATGACGATCACCGACCCCAGCGCATTGTTGCGGCCAAAACCGTTCCTGTCCTCGGTCATGCAGATCGAGCCGCAATGGATCGACTACAACGGCCATCTCAACATGGCCTATTACAACGTGATGTTCGATCGGGCGATCGACCAGCTCTGGCTCGAGCTCGGCATCGGGCCGACCTACATGAAGCAGCGCCACGGCTCGACCTTCACCGCCGAATGCCATGTGCGCTATCTGCGCGAGATCCATCTCGGCGATCCCGTGCAGATCTGGGTCTATCTGCTCGGCGCCGACGAGAAGCGGCTGCACACCTTTGAGGAGCTGCGCCACGCGACCGACGGCTGGCTGTCGGCGACCTCCGAGAACATGACGATGCACGTCGACATGGCCATCCGCAAGACCGCGCCGTTCCCGCCCGATATTCGCGCCAGGATCGACGCGGTGCTGAAGGCCCATGCCGTGCTGCCGCGCCCCGAAGGCATCGGCCGCAGCGTCGGCATGCCGGCGAGGTAGATTCCCCGCTTCGACATCCTGATCCGCCACCGAGGTCGCGGCTCGCACTGCGTCCTCAATGCGGCGGCTCGCCATATTCTACCCCCGATCCGCATCTAGTGGGACGAATCGATCGGGGTGCGAGGGAACACATGAGAATCAGCGGCCGCGCGGCCTCGAGGTCGTCTTTCATTTGCCTATTGATGTCGGCGATCGTTGTCGTTGCGCTGGGGGCCGCTCCGCGCGCCCATGGACAGAGCGCGACGTCGGATCAGCCGGCCGTTCCGGCGCCAGCACACGCGAGTGATGCCCCGGGTCAGAAGGCCTCGGCTGCGCCGGACGCGTCAATCGACACCGGAGCGATCAACCGGGATCTGAACCAGGAACTGGGGCTTGATCTCAACGCCAGGATCGCCGCCTGGCCGCAGCAGTTTGACCGCCTGGAGGGCGAGCTTGGCCGCGCACGCCTGCGCTATCAGGAGCTCAATGCCTATCGCGACGAGTTGCAGCGTCTCCGCGGCGATGCCAAGGACGTGGCGAGCCGCTTGCCGAAACGGCTCGATGTCACCAAGGCCCAGCTCAGTCTGCTCGGACCCGTCCCGGCGGCGGGCCAGCCGCCGGAGCCGGAGCAGACCGCGCACAACCGCGCCGAGCTGAACTATCGCCTCGGACTGCTGTCCGCAGCCGAGACGGCGGCCAACGCGGCCAACCTGCGCATCGATCAGCTCGTCAACACGATCGAAGACATCCGGCGGCGGAACTTTGCGTCGAACCTGTTGCGGCCGATCCCCGGCGTCTATGCCTATGACACGTGGTCGAGGCTGCCGGACACCATCCCGATGGCCCTCGCGCGCGTCCGCGATCTCGTGGATGGCTGGTGGGATGGCGTACCGGACCGGCAGGATCTCGCGCGGACCGGGCTCGAAGCATTGCTGCTCTTCCTCGCGCTGTCATTTGCCGGCTGGCGCGGCGTTCGCGGCTTGCGGCGCTGGCAAGGCGAAGGTGAGCCGCCGTTCTGGCGGCGGGCTTCGTCGGCCGCAGGCGTTGTGCTTCTCCGTGCGTTGCCAGTGACGGTCCCGGTCGTGTTTGCCTACGCCATGCTCGCCGCGGAGCAGCGTTTGCCGGACCGCGTCGATTGGCTGTTCTATCTGACGGCCGAAATGGCCGTGATCATCTTCACCGTCACTGCGCTGGTGACCACCACGCTTGCACCGCGGGCGCGGGCGTGGCGGCTCATCCCGGTGTCCGACGCGGCAGCCGCACGGCTCTGCGGATTGAGCATTTCGCTGGCGTTCGTCTACGGCCTGACGACGCTGCTTTACGCGACCACGCGGCTGGTGCAGGCCCCGTTCGCGTTGACGATCGCGGTCGCCCTGCCGTCGAGCCTGCTGCTCGCCGGCCTCGTCGTCGCGATCCTTCGCACGCCGCTCGGAAGCGAGAATCCGGCAGCACCGTCGTTGCGCCTTGTCCGGGCAGTTCGCGCCGTGGTGTGGACCATTGTTGCCGCAATCGCCGCCTCCGCGCTCTCGGGCTACCTGCCTCTGGCGCGTTTTCTGGCGCAGCAGCTGGTCGTCACGGGATCGATTCTCGCCCTCGTCTATCTGCTGCTGCTGTGGGTCGACGGTTTCGCGCAGAGCGTCACCGACGATGAGGCCATTGGCGGCCGCTGGCTCAAACAGCGCGGCCATCTGGAGCAGAGCCGCCGCGAGCAGCTGGCTCTGCCGATCAGCCTGCTGTTGAAGCTCGCAGTTCTGGTCTTGTCGGTGCCGCTCATCATGCTGCAATGGGGCTACACCTGGCCCGACATTCAGGAGTGGTCCCGTCAGCTGTTTTTCGGTTTCCACATCGGCAATACGCAGGTGACCTTCGGTGCCCTTTTGGCAGCGGTCATCGTGTTCGGGCTCGGCTATGCCGCCGCCCGCCTGTTCCAGGGCTGGCTCGACGTGCAGGTCCTGCAGCCCGCCGGGATTTCAGGCGGGGTTCGCCACTCGATCCGGACCGGCGTCGGCTATGGCGGCATCCTCATCGCTGCCCTGGCAGCCGTCTCCTACGCGGGCTTCAATCTCTCCAGCCTCGCGATCGTCGCCGGCGCGTTCTCGATCGGCATCGGCTTTGGCCTGCAAAATCTGGTCAATAATTTCGTCTCCGGACTGATCCTGTTGGCCGAGCGTCCCATCAGGGTCGGCGACCTCGTGGTCGTCGGCGGTGAGGAAGGCTATGTCCGCAAGATCAGCGTCCGCTCGACTGAAATCGAGACGTTCGATCGTGCCCATGTGCTCATTCCAAACGCGTCCTTCGTGTCGGACAAGGTCAAGAACTGGACGCTTCGCAACAATGTGCGCCGTGTGACGATCAGCATCGGGACCGCCTATGCCAACAACCCGCGGCAGGTCAGAGACGTGCTGCTGAACGTTGCGCGCAACAATCCGGACGTCCTGCAGACGCCGGAGCCGGTCGTCGATCTCAGGGAGTTCGGGGCATCAAGCCTCAATTTCGTTCTTCACGTCTTCATTGACGATATCGGCAAGACCGTCCGGGTGCGCACCGAGCTCTCGATGGCCATCTTCGATGCTTTTGCCGAGGCCGGCATCGAAATTCCGTTCACCCAGACCGATGTCAATATTCGCAATATCGATCGATTGCGCGAACTGACCGCCGATCATGCGGCGCATCAACAAGACGGAAGCCTGGAGACGGGCCGAAGGCGATTGACGAGAGCTCCTGCGGGCGCGGATTAGTACTACTGCGTCAGAGGTGGCGACGCACGTATTTGCGCCCTCTCCCCGCTGGGGAGAGGGCTGCACTGCGCGCTCAACAATCTCGGTCGGGTGAGGGCCCCTCACCCATCCGTCTTCGTTGACGCTGCGAGTAGCCCTCTCCCCGACGGGGAGAGGGCACAGTCACGACCACCGCGTCTTGTGGCGCGTGCCCAAAAACTTTGTGACGCAGTAAGATTAGGCTTAACGTCAATGGTGGCGCAAATGGCGTCAAACGACTGGCGTGCTGCACCTGATCGGAACGATTCCGAAGGGCGCCGCTTCGCACAGGTGCAGATTTTCCGTGCATGTCGCTTCCTGGGTGGAGGGCGACCACAAGGGTCGCCCCTGCAGCGGACGGCCCCGTAGTGGCGCCCCTTGTGGGCGCCCGCGCGAGGATGCGCATGATTTCTCTCACCATGTGATCAACGGCGAACGATGCAGCCATGCATCGGTGTGCAGTTGATCCAGGACGAACGTCGCAACGTCTTCTCGCGCGATGGTCCCGCCATGGAAGCCGGAGGGATCCGTCAGAGCGCGGACCGAGGCGCGGCTGGGCTTGTCGTTCAATACGGAGGGACGAACCAGGATCCAGTCGAGCCCGCTGTTTCTGACGATGGCCTCCTGCCGGTTCTTGTCGGCATAGACCTTCTTCAGGAGAAGCGGAAAGATTACATTGTCGAACAGAAAGCCGCCGTGTCCGGCGCTGTCGCCGGCGCCCATGCCCGTAATGCAAACCAGGCGGGAGACATGCTCGGCGTTCATCGCGTCCACGAATGCGCGCGTCGCGGTCGACAGCAGCGTGACCTCGCGAAACGGGCTTGCCGGAGTGCCCAGCGCACTGACGACGGCGTCCTGACCTTTGAGCGCTTCGCGGAGCGCCTTTTCGCCGCGCACGTCTCCGATGACAAGCCTGGCGCCTTTCAGATCGCTCGCCTTTCCGGGTGAGCGCACCAGTGCGGTCACCTCGTGCCCGCGCGCCAGCGCCTGGCTGACGATCAGACGGCCGGTGCCGCCGGTCGCTCCGAGAACCAGCAGCTTAGATCGGGCGGTCTTTGCGCCATCGTTCTTGGAATTGCTCATGGATGCCTCCTTCGATGGCGGGACGCCTTCCACGAGGACCCCGCCGCGGTTTCGGTTTGTGGTGATGATCAGAGCTTGCGGTCCGCGAGCAGCTCGCAGCTCCGCTTCAGCGCAGGCGCTCTTATCGTGTGGACAATCCGCAAATTAGTGATCCAAATTCGGACCGATAGACAGTATATTTGGACATATCGTCTCACTGGTGGAACGGATGGATCTGCTTGCCCTCGCCGATTTCAATCTGGTCGCCCGCCACGGAGGGTTCGGACGGGCCGCCCGGGCTGCCGGACGCCCGAAAGCAACGCTCTCCCGCCGCGTCTCCGAACTGGAGAGCAGCCTCGACGTGCGCCTCTTCGAACGCGGGACGCGCGCACTGAAGCTCACCCAGGAAGGGCGCGCGCTTTATGAGCGGACGGCGGCGTTGCTCGCCGAACTCGACGACACGGCGGCGGCGATCGCCTCCGGCGGAGACAAGCCGCGCGGCAGGTTGCGGGTCAGCGCACCTTTGCTCTTCTCGCAGACTGCGATGGGAAAGCTGGCTGCCGCGTTCGCGCTGAAATATCCGGAAGTGCGGCTCGAGGTCACGACGGACGACCGCGCCGTAGACATGATCGAGGAAGGCTACGACCTTGTGATCAGGGTCAATCCGGATCCGGACGAAACTCTTGTCGGACGAATCCTGATGCGCGATCGGCTGGTGGTGGTGGCGAGCCCGAGCCTTGATCGTCAGACCGGCGATCGCGCCGTTCCAGCCGTGGTGCGCGGCACTGGCGATCTGGCTTCCAGCTGGGATGTGGTCACGCCAGTTGGAAACGCGCGTATCACGGTCGAAGCAGTGCTTCGCCTGTCGTCGCTCGTCATGGTCCGCGATGCGGTCCGGGCGGGCGTCGGCGCCGCGCGCCTTCCCGTCTCGCTCGTCAGTCACGACCTGGCTTCCGGCAGGCTTGTCCACTGGGGTGATGCCGATGAAGCAGAGATCATGCTCTGGACGCTCTATCCGTCGCGCCGGCTGCTGAGCGCGCGCGTCTGCGCGTTCCTCGACTTTCTCAGGGAAGCCTTTCCGTCCGGGACACCCGAGGAGCTTGCATCCTTCATCGACTGAGCAAACTGGCACCACTTCTGATCAGAAGCACGGCTGCAAGGCACCATCTCAGGCTACCCCAATGATCAGAGGCACGGCCGCCAACACCATGATCACGGCCGTGAGACCATGCGTGCCCAAGGCGCTTTTCGTGGAGCCTTTCGCGGCAAGAATGAGCAGCATGTCGCCCACGGGGATGAACGCTTCCACGAGCAGGATGATGCCGACGGCGCCGGGCGCGCCCCACGTCATGAACGCCAGCACCGCCAAACCCGATGCGATGTCACGCACCCCCTTGAGGCGAAGCCACCAGGCGATGTTGGCGCCGTTCTCGGGAAGCGGCAGGCCGAAGCTGCGGGTCGCGGTCAGCGGGCTCGCAAGATAGAGGATGCCGATCGCAATGATCGCGAAAGCCAAGAGCAACGCCATTCCAAGCGCAAGCCAGTGCATCATGCTCTCCTTCTCTAGCAACGAACGCCCATCTAGCGTCGCTAGATATGTAATCTATCATTGCTAGATCATCAAGCGTCGTTATAATGCCGATCTCGTGATCCGGGAGATCGAGGATTGGGCATCGCCGAGCGGAAAGGCAGGGAGCGGGCCGAGCGCGAGCATCGCATTGTCGCGGCCGCGCGCGTGATCGCAGAGCGCGAAGGATGGGATGCCGTGACCATTCGTCGCCTGGCCGACGAAATCGAATATAGCCAGCCGGTCCTCTATTCGCATTTCGAGAACAGGGATGCGATCGTTGCAGCCGTTGCGGTCCAGGGTTTTGAGGAAATCACAGTCGCTCTTCGGAAGGCGGCAAGCGAATCGACCGGACGGCGCAACGCCCTCAAGAATGTCGCCATGGCCTATCTCGCCTTTGCGCTAGGTCATCCTGCGCTTTACGAGGCCATGTTTGTCCTTCCGACGAATTTGCGGTTCGCCGAAGCTGGAACCAGACCGGAACTGCGGGCCGGTTTCGAAGCGCTTGCGGCTGTCGTGAGGCCGTTTTGTGTTGATGTCGCTGTCGTCACCGAGACTTTCTGGGCAGCGCTTCATGGCCTCGCTGAACTCGAACGTTCAGGCCGCGTCAGGCCGGCAGCGCGTGACGAACGGATCGCACTCCTTGTTCGGGCGATCGTCGTTTCCGGAAAAAAATCGGCTGCTCGCGGCTGATAGCTGTCTGGCCCGCTTCACGGGTACGCCGCGTGACAGCAGTCCGCCCTGGTCTTACTGCATCACAAGGTCTTTGCGCACGCACCGCGGGACGCGGTGCTCGTGACTCTGCCCTCTCCCCGTTGGGGAGAGGGCTTCTCGCAGCGTCAACGAAGATGGATGGGTGAGGGCCCCTCACCCGACCGAAATTGTTGAGAGCGCAGTAGCCCTGGCACAAATACGCGCGTCGCCACTTCTGACGCAGTCGTACTAATCCGGCAGACCGGCATCGTGCAGGCCTTCGACCAGACGTTCACGGTGCGGCAGCGGCAGCGGCGGCAGGCCGACCTGGACTTCCGAGAGGGTCAGGTCCGGATAACGCTCACGCAGCGCATGCAGGCTGCGGTAGGCCTCGGGTCTGGCGCCGCCGAGCACATAGGCCGGACAGAGCGTCCGATGGGCCCAGATCGCGGAGGGATGCTCGGCCAGCGCGCGCGCCTGCCAGTGGGCTGCCTGCCGATATTGGCCGGCGTCGAAATAGGCGCAGCCCATTCCGACCATGCCGTTGAAGGCCAGCGGATCGTGCGGCGCGAGGTCGAGCGCGATCGCAAAGCGCTCGATCGCCGATTGCGACTGTCCGCGATAGACGTCGATCCAGCCGCTGCGGCTCCAGGCCCAGGCCGAACCGCCGTCGACCGCCAGCGCCTTGCGGATGACCGCGTCGGCATCGTCGAGCTCGTCGAGCAGGGTCAGCGCGTTGCCGAGCACGGCCAGCACGGTGGCGTCGCCGCCGAGGGTGCCTGCCTTGCGCGCCAGCTCGAGTCCGCGCGCCCGGTCTGACCGTGGATCGGACGAGAAATGATAGACGATGCGCTGGACATGCGCCCAGGCCGCCAGCGCGGTCGCCAGTGCATGACCGGGGTCCAGCTCCATCGCACGCATGAGCAGCTCCAGCGCACGGTCATTGCCTTCGGCATCGAGCGCGAGCACGCCGGGCATGGCCCGGAGCGCGAGTTCATGCGCTCCGAGATCGGTGCCCGGCGCCCGCAAGGCGCGATCGATCTCGGCGCGCCGTAGCTGCGGCTGCAAGGCCGCCACGATCCGGGTCGCGAAATGTCCGTCGGCCGCGGTCTCGTCGCTCAAAATGCCGTCGCAGCGCTGCGCCCAGAGCTGCCGGCCGGTGTCGCGGTCAAACAGGCGAAGCAGCAGGCGCTGCTCGTCGCCTTCGCCGCGGATCGCACCGACCAGGTGATAGCGCGCATTCGCCGGCTGCGCGGTGACCGAGGTGCCGCTTCGCGTCAGCGCGGTCTCCAGTTCATAAGCGAGGTCGTCGGCCGTCTCGTCATCGGCGCGCGTCAAGATTCCGGCGAAAGCGATCGTCGGCTGGTCGCGCGGCGACGTACAGAATGGCGACACCGTCGCGCTCGCAGCCGAAAACCTCAGCTGCCGTTTCAGCGTCTGCGACGGCGTCTCGCCGTAGCGGGTGCGATACTCGACCGCAAAACGCCCGCAATGGGCAAAGCCGCAGGCGAGCGCAACGTCGGTGATCCGCGTACCGGCCCCGGCGCGCAGCAGCTCGTGCCGCGCGCGCGCAAAGCCGATGTCGCGCCGCACCGAGACGGGAGATTTGCCGAGAAAGCGGAGGAACTGACGCTGCAGCGTCCGGCCGGAGACGCCGGCGATCCTGGCAAGCTCCGCCAGCCGCCAGTCGCGGCCGACATTGGTCCGCATGGCGTCGAGCGCCCGCCGCACGCTGCGCGGCAACGGCGATGAAGACATGATCTCGCCCGCACTCATGGTGATCATTTCCAGGATACCATTCCCTTTCGTCTCGCTCACCTCAGAAAAGTTCACGATCCGGATAGTCGTGTCGCAAATCGGATAGGCGCGCGGCGAACCGCCCCTTAACCCGGCCCCATCGCTCGCGCCTACACCGGGTTCCGCCCAGCGTCAGGCTTCGACACCCTGATATCAATGAGGAAACAGTCATGGCCCAATCATCCGCTGCCCAGATCCAGCTGACAGGACCGGTCGATTTTGCGGCGCTGAAGACGCGCCAGCACGGCGCATGGTCGTCAGGCGATTATGCGGTCGTCGGCACCACGCTCCAGATCGTCGGCGAGCAGCTCTGCGAAGCGCTCGACCTCCGCGCCGGCATGAAGGTGCTCGACGTCGCGGCCGGCAATGGCAACGCGACGCTGGCCGCCGCACGCCGCTGGTGCGACGTCATCTCGACCGACTATGTGCCGAGCCTGCTCGCGCGCGGCGAGGCGCGCGCCGCCGCCGACGGATTGACCGTGACGTTTCGCGAAGCCGATGCGGAGGCGCTGCCCTTCGACGACGGCGCGTTCGATGCCGTGGTTTCGACCTTCGGCGTGATGTTCACGCCGGATCAGGACAAGGCGGCGGCGGAACTTGCGCGCGTCTGCAGGCGCGGCGGCAAGATCGGGCTGGCGAACTGGACGCCGAACGGTTTTATCGGACACGTGTTCAAGACGCTTGGCAAATATTTGCCGCCGCCTGCAGGTGCGAAATCGCCCGCTTTGTGGGGCACGGAGACGCGGCTTGCGGAGATGTTCGGCGCAGCGGGCGCGATCAAGTCGGAGCCGCGCGATTTTGTGTTCCGCTACCGCTCGCCGGAGCACTTTCTCGACGTGTTCAGGACCTATTACGGCCCCACGCTCAAAGCCTTCGATGCGCTCGATGCGACCAGCCAGCAGCGGCTGCGCGGCGATCTCCTGGAACTGATCGCCTCGCTCAATCGCGCCGACGACGGCACCATGGTGGTTCCGAGCGCCTATCTCGAAGTCGTCATCACCAAGCGCTGAGACGAAACGGATCAGGCAGCGGCGACGGCACGGCAACCGTCGCCGCTCCGATTCAAGCGAACGGCGGAGCCTGCGATGCATGACGAGTCTGCACGTATCGATTACGACGAATCCGGCAGAGGTCCGACGGTCGTCCTGTTGCCGGGATCATGCAGTACCGGCGCGGCGTGGCGGCCGATCATCGCGCACTGGAAAGACAGATTCCGCTGCGTGACCACGAGCCTGCTCGGCTACGGGGCTACGGCCGAGCGTCGCACCGCCGCCATGGCTGATATCGCGCAGGAGGTCGAGGTCGTCGAGAGCGTGATCCGGCGCGCGGGTCACCCGGTTCACCTCGTCGGTCATTCCTTCGGCGGGCTGGTCGCACTCGCCATGGCGCTGCACCGACCGGAGCTGCTGCGCAGCCTGACGATTCTGGAGGCGCCTGCGCCGGAGATTTTGCGACGATGCGGCGAGGAGAGCCATTATCAGTCATTCCGCCAGATGAGCAGCGCGTATGTCAGTGCGTTCCAGGCCGGCCAGCCCGACGCCATCGCAGCGATGATCGATTTCTATGGCGGCCGCGGCACGTTCGCGGCATGGCCCCAGCGGGTTCGCGACTATGCGATTGCCACAACCGCGGCCAATCTGATGGACTGGTCGTGTGCCTACGGCTTTGATCTCACGCCGGCGCTGCTGGCGCGGGTCGCAGCGCCTGCACTCGTGGCTTACGGTGAATTAAGTCATCCGGCGCCAAAGCGCGCCAATGAGCTGCTCGGCCGCAGCATCCCCGGCGGCCGGATCACGGTCATCCCGGGTGCCGCGCATTTCATGATTGCGACGCATGCCGGTGACGTGGCGCAGCTCATTGCAGCCCACATTGATCGGACGACCTCAACGTCTTTCATCGAGGCAGCGGCGCCCTGAAGCACGATGGAATGAGGTTGAACCATCATCGCGCTTCAAGTTGGTGCGGCACCGAATTTGACACTTGCGTGACGACATTGCGGCATGCTCGGGCAAATGCCGATCTCTCCGTGTCGCGTCAGATCAACCGCGGCAGAGACTGTTAACCTATCTAAATGCGTCGGCCACGCACCACACCGACAATTGCCGATACGAGGAACAGGACGACCGCGATGAAGAAGATGATCTTCGCGATCTCGATGGATGCGCCGGCAACGCCTCCGAACCCCAAAATACCGGCGATCAGCGCGATGACGAGGAACGTCACGACCCAGCCCAACATGCTCACAACCTCCTCTTTTGCTGCAAGCGGCGCGGTCGGTGCCGACACTGCGCAATCCCGCAACGTGAACCATCCGCGCCTTCACTGAAGAGACCAATCCGGCCGGCAAACGAAGGTTCCGGCACATCCAGTGCCAGCGAAAAATCGCGCGCACGGGGAACGATTCTGTTTTTCGTTTTGCGAAAAATGACACGCATTCGCGCTGCGCACCCGGCGCAGGTCCGCCGCTGATCCGGCGAGCAGGAGGCGAAGGTGCGACCGATCTTTGACATCGCACAGCACAGGATGCGCAGGGTGTGGCGTGCGCTCAACAGCTGCGATGAATCTGTGATTTACAGCTGGATAATCTCGAAATCTGCGCGTGTGACCAGCTTTCGACATGAAGATCGATATGAATGTCTCCCGCACCCGAAGTTCGCCGCATTCGATGCGAACGCACTTCGGAATACGAAAGCCGCCAGCGGGTTGATACGTCTGGTGGGGTTTGGTTCAGAGGTCCTCATTTTTCAATCGCGGCGACAATGAAGGGGATCTTGAAAACCACCGCACTGGAATGGCGAGTGAGTTCCCGAGTGTCTTCTGAGGGGAGGGCATTTCATGATGGTTGCCAGAAGCCTGTTGGGGCTGTCGCTTTACCTTTCGCTCGTCTCCAGCGCAGGCGTGCCGCTTCATGCGCAGACCAGGACCGCGCTGCAATTGCCGCCGCTTGCGGACCAGAGTCAGCCGCTGGCGCGCGCCGAAGCCGCGCCGCCGCCCGCCTTGACGCCGGCACCCCCGCCACCGACGCCGCTCGAATTTGAACTTGCGATCCAGAAGGCTGCCGACGATCTGTTGTCCAAGGCCAGGCTCGATGATGCGGCCGACGAGGTGAACCTCGTGATCGATCCGCTGATCGATGGCGTGACCGGCGCACAGTCGAGCGCGACGCATCTGGAGGAACGGCGCATCATCGAGCTGGTCAAAAGCCGCTATCCGCGCTTTCGCGTCGTGCCGTTCTCACCGGAATCGATCCTGCTCAAGCAGCCACTGGTGCTGATCGGCACCTTCACGCCGATCAACAATGATGGCGATGCGAGCGGGCCCCGCGATGCCTATCGCATCTGCCTGGCGCTGGCCGATCTCGGCAGGCAGACCATCATCTCCAAGGGAGCTGCGCGAGCCCTGCCCGAAGGCGTCGATCCGACTCCCGACGGCTTCTTCAAGGAAAGCCCCGGCTACGCCAAGGACCCCGCAACCGAAGCCTATGTGAAGAGCTGCCAGGAGAAGAGGGTCGGCGACAGTTTTGACCAGGCCTATTCCGAAGGCATTCTGGCAGCGAGCCTGGTCAATCAGGGCATCGAGGCCTACAATGCCGGCCGCTACCGGGCGGCGCTCGATCTCTATATGCGCGCCGTGGTGATGCCCGGCGGCGAACAACTGCGCGTCTTTAACGGCATCTATCTTGCGAGCTACAAGCTGCATCGCACCAGGACGGCGATGGACGCATTCGGCAGGATGATCGACTTCGGGCTGAAGAACAGCGACTATCTCGCGATCAAGTTCCTGTTCAAGCCGGGCTCGACCCAGTTCTACAACGACCCGAATGCGCACGCGCCCTACAATGCCTGGATCGGCAAGATCGCCGAGCGGACCGCCACCAACCAGAGCTGCCTCGAGGTGATCGGCCACACCAGCGCCACCGGCCTGCCCGCGCTCAACGACCGCCTCTCCGTGCTGCGCGCGGACTTCATCAAGGGGCGCGTCGAAGCCGAGGAGAGCAGCCTGCAGGGACGCCTGCTGGCGAGTGGCAAGGGCTCCCGCGAAATGCTCGTCGGCACCGGCCGCGACGATCCGAGCGATGCACTGGACCGCCGCGTCGAGTTCAAGATCCTGCGCTGCCAGGCCTGAAGGCGATGATCGGACCGTGACGTCCAACAGGGGATGCATGAAGGACTGAGGCGACAATGACGCGGCTTGAGGCGGCGACGGCCGCGCGGATCGCACCGCGGCGTTGAGGTATCGCGGCTGGCCGGGTTCCACGGCCGGCGACGCAGGCCGATAAGTCTGTAAAACCGGCCTCCGCATCCCCATATGCGGTCAATCCCTGCTATGAAGGCTCCCCTTCGCGGCCTCACGGTGCCATCGTGGGGTGGTAAGTATGATTCGCATGACCGAACCGAGCCAGTTGAGACCCGTCCCCGACCACCGACCCGCAGCCGGCGGCATTGCTGCGCGCGCGCGGGCCGCGGCGGGACCAAAATATCTCGACGGGCTCAACCCCGAACAGCGCGAGGCGGTGGAGACGCTGGACGGCCCGGTCCTGGTGCTGGCCGGTGCCGGAACCGGCAAGACGCGGGTGCTGACCACGCGCATCGCCCATATTTTGAGCCAGGGACGCGCCCGCCCCGGCGAGATCCTCGCCGTCACCTTCACCAACAAGGCCGCGCGGGAGATGAAGTTGCGGCTCTCGCAGATGCTTGGCCAGGCGGTCGAGGGCATGCCGTGGCTCGGCACCTTTCATTCGATCGGCGGGCGGATCCTGCGCAGCCATGCCGAGATGGCGCAGTTGAAGTCGAATTTCACCGTGCTCGACGTCGACGACCAGATCCGGCTCTTGAAGCAGCTGTTGCAGGCCGAGGACATCGACGAAAAACGCTGGCCGGCGCGCATGCTCGCGGGCCTGATCGACGGCTGGAAGAATCGCGGGCTGATGCCGGGCCAGGTTCCTGCAGGCGAGGCGGCCACGTTCGCCAACGGCAAGGGCGGCAAGCTCTATACGAACTATCAGGAGCGGCTGAAAATTCTCAACGCCGCGGATTTCGGCGATCTCCTCCTGGAGAACATCCGCATCTTTCGCGAGCACGCCGACGTGCTGCGGCAATATCAGGGCCGCTTCAGGTTCATCCTGGTCGATGAGTACCAGGACACCAATGTGGCGCAATATCTCTGGCTGCGGCTCTTGGCGCAGGCGCCCTCCGTGCCGAAGCCAGCCACCATGCCTGCCGTCATTCCGGGGCGCCTCGAAGAGGCGAACTCTGGTGCGCAATTGCGCACCGAAGAATCTCGAGATTCCGGGTTCGATGCTACGCATCGCCCCGGAATGACGGAGGCGTCGGCAGCACCTCCCAAAAACATCTGCTGCGTCGGCGACGACGACCAGTCGATCTATGGCTGGCGCGGCGCCGAGGTCGACAACATCCTGCGCTTCGAGCACGATTTTCCAGGCGCCAAGGTGATCCGGCTCGAGCGCAACTACCGCTCCACCGGCCACATCCTCGCCGCCGCCTCGCATCTGATCGCGCACAATGAAGGCCGGCTCGGCAAGACGCTGCGCACCGAGGATGTCGCAGGCGAGAAGGTGACCGTGACCGGCGCCTGGGATTCGGAAGAGGAAGCGCGCGGCATCGGCGAAGAGATCGAGGAGCTGCAGCGCAAGGGCCAAAGGCTCAACGAGATCGCCGTGCTGGTGCGCGCGTCCTACCAGATGCGCGAGATCGAGGATCGCTTCGTCACGCTCGGGCTGAACTACCGGGTGATCGGCGGCCCGCGCTTCTACGAGCGCGCCGAAATCCGCGACGCGCTGGCCTATCTGCGCGTCATCTCCTCGCCGGCCGACGACCTCGCCTTCGAGCGCATCATCAACGTGCCCAAGCGCGGGCTCGGCGACGCCAGCGTGCAGCTGTTGCACGACCATGCCCGCAAGCGCCGCATTCCGCTGTTCGAGGCGGCGCGCGCCGTGGTCGAGACCGACGAGTTGAAACCGAAGGCGCGCAGCTCGCTGCGCGACCTCATCCTGCAATTCGACCGCTGGCGCGCGCAGAGCGAGGTGACCTCGCACACCGAACTCGCCGAAATCATGCTGGACGAGAGCGGCTATACCGAGATGTGGCAGAAGGACCGCTCGGCCGATGCCGCGGGCCGGCTGGACAATTTGAAGGAGCTGGTGCGCTCGATGGAGGAGTTCGAGAACCTGCAGGGGTTTTTGGAACACATCGCGCTGGTGATGGACCGCGACGGCGGGGCCGACGACGAGGCGGTGTCGCTGATGACCCTGCATTCTGCCAAAGGGCTCGAATTCGACAATGTGTTCCTGCCGGGCTGGGAGGAAGGCCTGTTTCCGAGCCAGCGCACGCTCGACGAACAGGGCCGCGCCGGCCTGGAAGAGGAGCGCCGCCTCGCCCATGTCGGGCTGACACGGGCGCGGCGTCGCGCAAAAATCTATTTCGCCACCAACCGGCGCATTCACGGCACCTGGTCCACCACGATGCCGTCGCGCTTCCTCGACGAACTGCCGCCGGCCAGCGTCGAGGTCACCGAGTCCAAGGGCGGCTCGGGCTGGGGCGGCGGTTATGCGACGTCGCGCTTCGACAATCTGGAC
>Ga0335071_10001828_pt1 | contig 22881 bp, 16 predicted proteins | sample Lox_Sample_15_FD_206724 | JGI IMG/M metagenome (GOLD analysis project Ga0335071, IMG submission 206724) | Soil microbial communities from Loxahatchee National Wildlife Refuge, Florida, United States - Lox_Sample_1.5 | ecosystem: Environmental > Terrestrial > Soil > Wetlands | place: USA... | reverse complement strand
GAGTTGTCGGTTTCACCTCTCCCATGCTGTCTACGATAGATTCTGTCCACATCCTCCACCGTATTAGCATCAGCCGCTAACTTGTCACGCCGAACGCGCACGATGCGCGGAAAGCGTAGAGCGTAACCGCTGTCGTGCCGGTCAGAGCGCATGATGGCGTTGAAAGCCACCTCCAATACAATTTGCGGTTCGACTTCGCGGCTGAAGCCGTGGTCGGCTGTCGTATGCGCGAGAAACCACGCCGTCATCTCTGAGATTTCGGCATCGGTTAGGCCGGAGTAGGCCTTGCCGATGTTGACCAATTCTTCTCCCTTGCGGACGGCGAAGGTATAGTCGCTCAGGACACGGGCGCGCTTACCGTGGCCGTACTCGACTGCAGTGACGACCACATCGAGGGTACCAAGTTCGCGCTTGAGCTTCAGCCACCATTTACCGCGACGTCCGGGGGTGTAGGGAGATTGCAGGTCCTTGATCATCAGACCTTCGTTGCCTCGGGCGAGGGCTTCTTCGAAGAGAGACTCGAGTTGCTCAGCCGAATCGGCCCGTCGGGTGGGCGCGCGGAGGACCCAGCCGGAGAGGGCTTGCGGTTCGGACTCGAAAAGCAGTTGAGGTTGCTCCTGCATGCGCGGCTTCGGATCGAGGCGACCCGCCGCGGGGAAGATGCGGTCGAGAATTCCCATGCGCTCGGCGAGCGAAGTGTCGAGTAGCGGCGTTTGGTTGGCGTAGATGACGTCAAAGACGACGTAGGCGAGTGGAACTTGTGCGATGAGGGCGTCACTGACCCTGTTGCGGCCGAGGCGTTGCTGAATCGAGGAGAACGGCATCGCGTGGCCGCCGTCAGCGTCGGATTGCCAGGCGACGATTTCGCCGTCAAGCACGAGTTCGTTGGGGAGGGCAGCAAGAGCTCCGATCAGCTCAGGAAATGATGCGGTGATGTCGTCCAGCGTGCGGGAAAAGAATCGGACCTGTCCTCCGCCCACGTGGGCTTGTGCTCGAATGCCGTCATATTTGTCTTCGACCTGTGCGTGATCGAAATACGAAAAGGCTTCCTCCGCGGTGGCGGCGGGCGTAGCGAGCATGAATCCAATGGGATGAAAGAGTCGCAAGCAGACGCTGTCGAGGCGATGCTCGGCAGCCCGTTGGAGCGTCCCTCCGATGTCGCCAAGCAGCATATTGGCACGCTGCACGCGGGCAAGTGGTTCCTCATAAGCCTTGGCAATCGCCTCTTCCACCAGGCTTTCCTTCAGCCCGATTCGCAACTCGCCGGTTATGATCTTGACTATGTACTTCACCACTGAGGGCGACGATCGCTTCAGTAGCAACCTCAGGATTGCGACCTTGGAGGCGCCCGTTTGCGCCGCAGCAATCTCATCAAACGTGCTTCTCACCTCGGCGAGCGATACACCTTTTGTCTTGGCTCTGTCGTTCCGCGCTTGAAGCAGCTCGAACGCAGCCGATCCCACGTCTCCATACTTGCGATAGGCAACTTGCAAGGAAGCCTCGGTGGCATCCGCGAGTTCCGCCAGCAGCCTCCACAGCGAGGCGCCCCCCATTTGCAGCGTCCGTTCCTCATACGCAGGAAACGCCCGGCCCGATAGGAACACCGCCGAAATGGCTGCGTCCTCGAGTAGGCGCGAGCGAAAGTACTCCGCCAGCAACGAGACCTTCTCAGTCTTCCTGGTCGTGGCACCAATCCTCTCGCAGATTTCAGCCAATTCGTCCATGTCGTCACAATTCCAACCGGTAGGCGAAGATATCGTCCAGTTCTTTACTTGAAGGGTACGGCCTTTTAGGCCGTGCGTAACGCATCGCCAAGAAGCGCGGCTTTAGCCGCTGAGGGATATCTGGGAAACCTGGATCGGAATCTCCTCAAGGGAAATCCCGGCACTCCTCATATCACCACACAGTGTGATATTCGTCCTTTCGCCCGTAATCCTCGAAGCGGTTTAATCAAGCCGTGTGAGGCCAAGGGCGGTGTGTGCCCGGACCTCCGTCTCCCGCTGGACGGCGAGCGAGAATGCAATTGGGTCTTTGACAATCAGCCATTTTCCTGCAAGCAAGCTTGTTAACGATTGAGTAAATATAGTGAATCCAGACGGTTGTGTTTGGCCTTGCGGCAAGACGAACCAAAGGCGAAAGTATGCCTAGTAAGCCTCAATCTGTCTAATGGATACATATAAGATATAATATTTTCAGCAGGATGCGAACATTTTTCCCCTAACCCATTGATTCTAAATTGTCGAAAATTTGATTTTTTCAACATAATCCAACGCAAAGAATTACTTTCTGGTTAACTTTACTGGCCCGCAGAAGCATAGCGAGCCGGCACCGCAAACCACGGTCCTCGATTGACACCAGCAGGGAACCCCCATACGCTAAGAACCAGTCTGTTTGTGTGCCGTTTTCGATAGTGAGACATCTAAATCCTATGCGTTTCTTGCTGCGCCATCTTCGGTTCCTTGTCGCCGTCCAACTGCTACCCGCGCTTGAAAGCGGGGAAGAGACGCTGGTCGGAGGCCAGGCTGTGCTAGAGGGCGTGATGATGCGCTCGCCGCATGCATGGGGAATCTCTGTCAGGAAACCGGATGGCACCATTTCGACGCATTCGGAGCCGCTGGAACGGATGTCGGAAAAGCACAAGTGGATGGGCTGGCCGGTAATCCGTGGCGTAATGACGCTGGGCCAGGCGATGGTACTGGGCTTCAGGGCATTGCGGTATTCGGCGGATGTGGCGCTCGACGCGATGCCGGCGGACGAGAAACAAGCGACCAAGAAGACCGAAATCAGCGGTTGGGTCGCGGCGCTGAACATCATTATTTCCGTCGGGTTCTTCATTTTTCTGTACAAATTTGTGCCGCTGGTGGCGGCGACCAAGCTGAAGGCGGCGTATCCGGTCTTCGGCAGCCAGTTCATGTTCAACATGGTGGACGGCGTGATCCGCATCTTGCTGTTCCTGCTGTTCATCTGGGGCGTGTCCCTGATGCCGGATATTCTGCGGGTGTACCAGTACCACGGCGCGGAGCACAAGACGGTGTTCGCCTTCGAGTCACACGATCCGCTGGATTCGAAGCACGTGCAGGCATACTCGACATTCCATCCGCGGTGCGGGACGAGCTTTCTGATGACGGTGATGATCATCTCCATTGCCATCTACATGCTGTTTCCGGCGCACACGTTTCTCACCCGCTTCGGGTTGCGCATCGTGTTGCTGCCGGTGATCGCGGGCTTGTCGTATGAACTGATTCGTTTCGCCGCCAAGCATGGGAAGTCGCTGTTTGCGTTGCTGACGATCCCCGGCTTGTGGCTGCAACGGATCACCACCAAGCAGCCGACGGACGACCAGGTGGAGTGCGCCATCTCCGCGCTGAATGAGGCGATGGAGCTGGAAAAGACGCACGGCGGCGAACTGGTGATTGCCTAGCGGCTCCCGCCGCGAATTTCTCTTCTCACTCCATCGTGCTGTTCCCCCGAGTGGGTGGTGCGTGCAGATTCCCGTAGAATATTGAGTTTGGCTTGCCTGGCGTAAGAGGCCCGAATTTCATGTTTGAGCGACTACAACAAATCGAAGCGAAGTATGAAGAGTTGAATCAGGCGCTGGCGTCGCCGGAGATCATCAGCGACTCGACGCGTTACCAGAAGACCGCCAAGACGCATAGCGAACTGGCTCCGGTGGTAGAGAAGTATCGCGAGTATAAGGACCTGACTCGCGGGATTGAAGAGAGCAAGGCCCTGGTGGAAGGCGAAAATGATCCGGAGATGCTGGCCTATGCCGAAGAAGAGCTGACGAAGCTCGAGAAGCGCGTCGGCGAGGTCGAGGAGGAACTGAAGATCCTCCTGCTGCCCAAGGACCCGAACGACGAGAAGAACGTCATTTTGGAAATTCGCGCCGGTACGGGCGGTGACGAGGCGACTCTGTTTGCGGCGGAAGTCTTCCGCATGTACAACCGCTACGCTGAGACGCAGCGTTGGAAGGTGGAAGTGCTCTCGACCTCGGAGTCGGGTGTGGGCGGGCTGAAAGAAATCATCGCGCTGATCGAGGGCCAGAACGTGTACTCCCGATTGAAATACGAAAGCGGCGTGCATCGCGTACAGCGCGTTCCGGAGACGGAAACGCAAGGGCGCGTGCACACTTCGGCAGTGACGGTTGCCGTGCTGCCGGAAGCTGAAGACGTGGACATAAAGATCGACCCAAAGGACATTCGCATCGACACGTTCTGTTCGTCGGGTCCGGGCGGGCAGTCGGTGAATACAACGTATTCGGCGGTGCGCATTACGCACCTGCCGACGAATACCGTGGTGAGCTGCCAGGACGAAAAGTCGCAGATCAAGAACCGCGAAAAAGGGATGCGCGTGCTGCGGGCGCGTCTCTACGAGATGGAGCAGCAGAAGCAGGCGGACGCGCTGGCCAAAGAACGCAAGGCGATGGTGGGATCGGGCGACCGCAGCGAGAAGATCCGCACCTACAACTTTCCGCAGAACCGCGTGACCGATCACCGGATTGGTTACACGGTACACCAGTTGCCAGAGTTTATGGATGGCCGCTTACAACCTCTGATCGATGCACTGGTGACGCACTTCCAGGCCGAGAAACTGAAACAGGAGTCGGAGGTCGTCGCCTGACGCCGTGCAACTCAAGCAGGCGCTAACGGCAGCAGTCGATCAGCTCGAAGGCTCCGACTGCGGCTCGCCGCGCATGAATGCCGAAACGCTGATGATGTTTGTGCTCGGCGTGAACCGGGCACATCTCTATGCACATCCAGAACGGGAACTCACCGCCAGCGAGCAGGACCGGTATGAGGATGTAATCGAGCAGCGCGCGGCGGGCGTGCCTTCACAGTACATCACCGGACATCAGGAATTCTGGGGACTCGACTTTGTGGTGACGTCTGCGGTGCTGATTCCGCGTCCGGAGACCGAGCATCTGGTTGAGACGGTGCTGGAGTTGGCGCGAGAAGTGACCACCCCGCGCATTGCGGATGTCGGCACAGGATCGGGCTGCATCGCGCTGGCGCTGGCGAATGAACTCTGCAGCGCTGATGTTGTCGCCGTTGATCTCTCGACGGATGCTTTGGAAGTGGCGCGGGCAAATGCGGCGCGGTTACAGCTGGATGGGCGCGTGACGTTTCTGCAGAGCGACGTTCTGGCGGCACTGGCGGGACGAAGCGACTTCGACTTCGTGGTGAGCAATCCGCCGTATGTCGGACATGACGAAGCGGACAAAGTACAGCGCTCAGTTTTCGAATATGAGCCGCGCATGGCAGTGTTTGCCGGAGAGCATGGGTTGGACATGATCCGTCCGCTGATCGAACAAGCACACGCAGCGCTCAAGCCCGGCAGATGGCTGGCAGTGGAGATCGGCTACTCGATGCGGGATGCGGTACTGGCTTTGCTCGATCCCACGATGTGGGAGGAGCCGATGGTGGTGCCCGATTTGCAGGGGATACCGAGGGTGGTGGTGGCACGGCGGCTCTAGTGCCGGAAGTGCCGCACGCCCGTTGTGACCATGGCCAGTCCGTGTTTGTTCGCAGCCTCGATGACCTCTCGATCGCGGACCGAACCGCCGGGCTGGATGATGGCTGTCGCACCGGCTTCGGCGATGACTTCAACTCCATCCGGAAACGGGAAGAACGCATCCGATGCGGCGACCGAACCTTTAATTCCCAGCACGGATTTCATCGCACCGATGCGGGCCGAGTCGACGCGGCTCATCTGGCCGGCTCCGACACCGGTGGTCTGGCCGTTGCGCGCGTAGAGGATGGCGTTGGACTTCACATGCTTGCAGACTTTCCAAGCGAACAGCAGGTCTTTCATTTCCTGTGTGGAGGGCGGACGGGTCGTGACAACGTTCAGGTCAGCTTCCGTGAGCGGACGCCTGTCGTTGTCTTGCAGGAGTACGCCGCCGGAGACGTTCTTCAGCACCCACCTTTGGTCCAGCGCATCCACTTCAACGAGACGCAGGTTCTTCTTGGTGGCGAAGATGGCCTTGGCGTCGTCGTCGAATTTTGGGGCCGCGATGACTTCAAGAAAGAGTTTGGCCATCTCGGTTGCGGTCGCGGCGTCGATGGAGCGGTTGACGCCGATCACGCCGCCAAAAGCCGACACCGGGTCGCACTCTAAAGCGCGAAGGTACGCCTGTGACAATGTGGGAGCGATAGCCGTGCCGCACGGATTGGTGTGCTTGATGATGGCGACGACGGGCTCATCGAATTCCTGAGCGAGGTCCCAGGCGGCCTGCAGATCAACGATGTTGTTGTAGCTGAGTTCCTTGCCTTGAAGCTGCCTGCCGTTGGCGACACCTTTGCCTGAACCGTCTCCGTAGAGAGCAGCCTTCTGGTGTGGGTTTTCTCCGTAGCGGAGGTCGAAGGCTTTGCGGAAGAACAGGCGCAACGTCTCAGGGAATCCTTGCGGACTGGCGAGCAAGAACTTTCCGTCCCGAGGCGGTGCGATCGTTTCCAGCGTCGAGGCGATTGCGGAGTCGTATGCGGCGGTGGTGGCAAAGGCCTTCTGCGCCAGCCGCCATTTCGTTGCCAAGGACAGAGAACCGCCTTCATGCTTCATTTCAGCGGCAATGGATTCGTAATCGGCAGGCGAAGTGACAATAGCAACATCCTGAAAGTTCTTGGCAGCCGAGCGTACCATCGAAGGGCCGCCGATATCGATGTTCTCGATGATTTCCTGAAACTCGACATCCTGCTTCGCAGCGGTTTCTTCGAAGGCATACAGGTTCACGACAACCATGTCGATGGGCTGAATACCATGCTGCGCCAAGGCAGTGACATGCTCGGCGTTGCCACGAATGTGCAAAATCCCGCCGTGTACTTTGGGATGCAGTGTTTTCACGCGTCCGTCGAGCATCTCGGGAAAGCCTGTGAGTTCGGAGATGTCTTTCACTGCGATGCCGGAGTCGCGCAACAATTTCGCGGTGCCTCCGGTGGAGATGAGTTCGACGCCCATGCCCGCGAGCTGGCGGGCAAATTCGACCAGGCCGTTTTTGTCGGTGACGCTCAAAAGTGCACGCTGAATTTTTGCCATGAATGCCTCGTCAAGGTGGGAATGCTCTGGACCAGTGCAGGCGATGCGAGTAGCAGTGCCGACGTATCAGAATATCGGAGGACGAGCAGACAAAACAACGGTGTAAGTGAAGTTGGCCGAGTGACGGGGCGGGGACATTGGACCAGCAGTGCCAGGGTTTCGATTGGCGCTATTGCCGCGTGACGGCAGCGGCCATTTTCTTGACCATCGCGATCACAAGCTTGCGATCGCTGTCGTTCAAGCTGGCCGAATAGCGGCGGATCTGGGTAAGGAAGCGGACCTCGTCTTCGGCAAGTTGTGGCATCGCCTTGCTACCATTCTCGCCGCTGCCGTCATGGAAAAACTGAGCCAGCGGAACGTCCATGGCAGTCGCTATCTTAGCGAGAGTGTCGAGCGACGGGATGGTGTGTCCGTTTTCGACGCGCGACAAATAACAGCGCAGCAGACCGGTACGCTTCTCGATATCGCCCTGCGACATGCCCTTCTGGAGGCGATAATTGCGGATCGTCTCGCCAATATTCATACCTGGAAAGCTTCCTTGCGTGAAGTGGGCAAAAGTTAACTGCATAGTAATCACTTGTTTCGTCTGTAGCAAGAAAAACTTGAAATTTCGCGCATTTTTATTGGTCGCACGTGAGCGGAGTGGATAAGTAACCAGTTACCTTCTACTTACTAAAGTGGAGGGCTGGATGCAACGGATGTGGGGGACTCCGGTCAGGTACGCCAACGGGATTGTCATTCATGAATTTGCAACGAGATCTCTTGAAAAATGCCGCTCGCGAGCTCAGCCCATCAGGATTCCGCCGTTCACCTTGAGCACTTCGCCGGTGATGTATCCGGCTTCGTCGGAGGCGAGGAACTTCACAGCGTGGGCTACTTCCATGTCCGTTCCAGTTCGGCCAAGAGGCACCATGGCGGCCATTTTTTCCTTCAGGTCGTCGGAGAGGACGGAGGTCATAGCCGTGTCGATGAACCCCGGAGCGACGGCGTTGACCGTGATGTTGCGCGAGGCGACTTCGCGGGCGACGGCCATGGTAAGTCCGATGAGCCCGGCTTTAGCCGAGGCGTAGTTCGCCTGGCCGGCCTGGCCGATCTGCCCAAAGATGCTGGTGATGTTGATGATGCGACCCCACCGGTGCTTGAGCATGCCAATCACGACAGCCTGCATAAGGAGAAAAGGACCGGTGAGGTTGGTGTTGATGACGTCATCCCAGTCAGCGCGCTTCATGCGCATCATGAGTTGATCTCGGGTGATGCCGGCATTATTCACGAGGATATCGATTTTGTCGAAGCGGGCGAGGATCGCCTTGACGCCGGCCTTGATTTCGACTTCGTGCGACACGTCCATTCTAAAGACCGCGGCTTCACCGCCCTGAGCCGTGATTTCCGCGGCGACTTCGTTCAGTTTTTCCTCGTTGCGGGCACAGAGCACCACTCTGGCTCCCCCGGCGGCCAGTACCAGCGCACATGCGCGTCCGATTCCCTGCGAAGCGCCGGTCACTAGTGCGACCCGGCCTTCCACTCCTGCCATGACGTTCTCCTGGGTTTGTTAAAGGTGGATTATAACCACCACGAACGGCAGAAAGCTGTGCGGTCGCGGGTTAGCGGAGGCGCTCGGGCGCCCAAACCAGGACGTTGAGCGCACGAGAGAAGTGCATAAGGCTCGGTGCCGAGGGTAACGCGATGCCGAGGGTTTTGGTCATAGTGTTGTGCTGGATTTCGGCAGTGGCGGGTTCCAGGCTCCACGGCAGGTGGTGGATGTCGGTGCGGTAAAGGCGCTTGCGGGTCGCGGCGTAGAGGCAATAGCGCTCCGTGAGGAAGTATTCAAGAGAACCGGGACGGCAGCGAAAACTCGGGGCAGTGGGGCCGTAGGTGAGGCGCAACTCGGTTGGCTTGGGTCCGTGGGATCGCTTGCTGTGGTAGGTAATCACCGGCTTGCCGCGGCCCTTTACCTTCATCTTGGCGTGCCAGTAGGGCAGGCGATAGAAGATGCGCGCCCCCCAGACAGCAGAAAGGTGGCTGGCGTCGAGGCTGAAGAAATAGACGCCGGGCTTGCCTTTGTAAGTGACGTAGGTGCGAACATTGAGTTCGGCGAACTGCGAGATCCATGGGATCGACGGTATGCCTGGGGGTCGGAGATGGCTCATCCAGAAGGGACTGATCGAGAGCCAAGCGCGGCGCTGATACGTGTCGAGCTCCAGGGCTTCGGGCACGAGGACTCGTAGCATCTCAGGCGGGACTTCGTAGTGAAGGAAGAGGAGGTCATTCCAGCGCTGGGTCATAACCCAGGGAGTCATCGGCGGCGGCCACGGGCGGTGCCGGGTGGCGAAAAGGATGGAGTTGACACTGATCCAGCGGGTCGGTTCGTCTTCCAGCTCAGGAGACGCGGGCATTTGGGGCTTGGGCACGGCGATCACGGCGATTCTACCCCGCTTTGGAAGACGGACGCGATGATCTGGGCAATAGTTTTCCTCAGCACGCACCTCCTTGCACATTGCTCCGTGACGCCACGCGAACCTATGATTCAGCACGATGGCCGATGAATCCAAACCGCAGGTCGCCGACGAGACGGACCGCACAACAACACCGACAGACGTGTACGCAGTCCACGGGGCGGACCCCGAGGTGCTGGCTTACGGCATGGCGAAGTATTCGCGCTCTGCATTATCACTGCGTGAGTCTCTGGCCGAGCTGAACGAGCAGAAAGCCGAGAAGTTTCTCAACACGTTTTACTTTCAGTATGGCCACCGCAGCATTGCCGATTTGGCGCACGTCGCATTCGCAATTGAGAAGCTCTCGATTCTGGCGGCGACGGTGCTGGTCGACGAGCCGCGGTGGGACGGCCAGGAGCGTTCTACCCGCTACCAGGATTTCCAAAAAAGTGGGTATTACGTTCCGGATTTTGGGCAGCACTTTCCCGCCCGTGAGCTGTATCGGGCGACGGTCGATTTTCTGTTTGCCGAATACCGTTACTTCTCCGAGGCAATGTTCGAGTACCTGCGCGAAAGCACGCCGAAACCGGCGGAGATGAAGCAGGAGGCGTATGAGCGGACGGTGACGGCGCGGGCGTTTGATTTGTCGCGTTACCTGTTGCCGCTGGCGACAAACACATCGCTAGGCCAGATTGTGAGCGCGCGGACCCTGGAGAACCAAGTGTCGCGGCTGCTCTCGAGCCGGAACGCAGAGGTGCGGCTGCTGGGAGAGTTATTGAAGAAAGCGGCGCGCGAAGCCGCATACAACGTGAACCACGCGGCTGCCGAAAGCGTGCTGCATGAGGTGGAGGAGCGATCGGCCAAGCTGGCCGAAGGAGTTAGAAAAGTCGCGCTGCGTGAGGTCCATGCCGCTCCTACGCTGGTGAAGTATGCCGAGGCTAATCCTTACGAACAGGAAACCCGGTGCGAGCTGAGTGGGGCCGCGGCAGAACTGTGTGGCTCGTTGGCCATCGATCCCGCTCCGCTGGTCGACCTGCTCGAGGATGAGCCGCTCGAAGTCGAATTAGCGACAACTCTCCTTTACCAGCACTCGCATCATTCTTATCGGCAGATTCGTCGAGTAGTTGAGGGCATGAGCGCGCCGAGGCGGGCGGAGATCATCGATCTGGGCCTACGACACCGCGGACGGCATGACGAAGTCGCGCGGGCATACCAGAGCGGGCAGAAGTTCCGCTTCGACATTCTGATGGACATTGGCGCGTTTCGCGATATGCATCGGCACCGGCGGTGCGTACAGATCCTGCAGGAGTACACGACGCTGCATGGCTATGATCGTCCGACGGAGATCGCCAGAACCGGGATGGCGGCACGCTACGACTCCGCGATGACGCGGGCCAGTGAGGCGGCGGCAACGTTGGCGGCACGCAAAGCCGACGAGGCGGGGGAGCAGTCGCAGTATGTGATTCCGCTGGCGTTTCGAAAGCGCGCGCTGTTCAAAATGGACTTCGCCGAAGCGCTGTACATCAGCGAGCTGCGCACCGGCCCGGCGGGACATTTCTCATATCGCACCGTGGCCTATGCGATGTACGAAGCGGTGGCGGCGCGATATCCGGTTTTGGCAGGATACTTCCGCGTAGCCGACGTTCGCGCGCCGGTGGATTTGCTGCAGCGGTAGGCGGGGCATAGCCGATTTTCCCAAAATGAAACTATTTGGTTACTTTCGTTTCTTGACAGTCGCTTGATTTCGCCTTTTCTTCGTCCTAGAGTGTGGTAATAGTTTGCAGTCGGCGAAAACCGCTGCGACGTAAGGGCGGCGCGCTTGGCCGATGTATCGTCTTCGCAATTGACTGAATTCAAAGCCTTTCCGACTGCGCTGGAACGCAGTGGAAGGCAGCTAGGAGCGGCATACATGGCCGACGAAAAGACCGAAAAAAACCGCGCAGTTGATACCGCCATTTCGCAAATTGAGAAGCAGTTCGGTAAAGGCTCCATCATGAAGTTGGGAACCAAGGAGGCGGTGGTTCCCATATCGGTCATCTCTACCGGAGCGATTTCCTTTGACGCCGCACTGGGTGTGGGCGGCGTGCCGCGTGGCCGAGTGATTGAGATTTTCGGGCCGGAGTCGAGCGGCAAGACCACGATTGCGCTGCAGGTGGTGGCGGAGGCGCAAAAGAACGGCGGCATGGCAGCATTCGTGGACGCCGAGCACGCGCTCGATCCGATTTACGCCAAGAAGCTGGGAGTGGACGTTGACAACCTACTGGTGTCGCAGCCGGACTACGGCGAGCAGGCACTGGAGATCGCCGAAGCGCTGGTGCGCTCGGGTGCCATTGACGTGCTAGTGGTGGACTCGGTGGCGGCGTTGGTGCCCAAAGCCGAACTCGATGGCGAAATGGGTGACAGTCATGTGGGCCTGCAGGCGCGCCTGATGTCGCAGGCACTTCGCAAGCTGACAGGTATTGTGGCAAAGTCGCGCACGTGCCTGATTTTCATCAACCAGATTCGCGAAAAGATTGGCGTCATGTTCGGCAATCCTGAGACGACTACGGGCGGACGTGCGCTGAAGTTTTATTCGTCGGTGCGCATCGACATTCGCCGGATCGGGGCAATCAAGGACGGCGATCAGGTGATCGGCTCGCGGACGAAGGTGAAGATTGTGAAGAACAAGACGGCGGCGCCGTTCCGCGAGGCAGAGTTCGACATCGTGTACGGAGAAGGTATCTCACGCGAGGGGGATCTGATCGACCTGGCGGTGAACTTGAATCTTGTCGAGAAGTCGGGCGCCTGGTTCAGTTACAAGACCGACCGCATCGGGCAGGGCCGCGAAAATGCTAAGCAGTTCCTGAAGGAGAACCCCGATATCCGCGATAAGCTGGAAGGTGAAGTGCGGAAAGGACTAGGGCTTACCGCGATTGCAGAGAAGGCACAGGCAGCGACTGAAGCTGCACCGCTTTCTCCGCAACCGAAGGCGGCGGGAAAGAAGTAGTATTCTGGCCCCGGCCAGCGCGCTCTCCGCGATGCTGGCCGGTGTCCCATATTGCAAGCTAACAGCTCCATTCGGCAATTGCCTCCCGCCCGCGCCGCATCATAAAATCAAGGTTTGATTCCCCGCCCTTCGAGGTTCATTGAGACAGATTATCGCCATCTATCCGGGCTCGTTCGATCCCGTGACGAACGGGCACCTCGATTTGATACGACGAGGCTGCCAGCTTTTTGACCAACTCATCGTTGCGATCGCGCGGAACCCTGAAAAGGAAAGCTCGTTCTTCACTCTGGACGAGCGGATGGCGATGCTCCAGGCAATGACGGCCGAGCTCGAGAACGTAATGGTCGATGCCTTTGAGGGCCTGCTGATGAACTACTGCATCGAGAAGCGCGCCAATGCGGTCCTGCGCGGTATCCGCGCGGTGAGCGACTATGAGTTCGAGCTGCAGATGGCGCTGATGAACCGCAAGATAGAGCCCTCGGTGGAAACCGTCTTCATGATGCCGGGGGAGAAGTACTCGTACCTGAGTTCGCGCATCGTGCGGGAAATAGCATTGCTAGGAGGCCCGCTGACCGGCCTCGTTCCTGAGTTTGTTGAGAAGCAACTGCGCCGCAAGGTCGCCGAACGACGAGCTGCGGCAGACGCCATCCCAACCAAGTAAGAGGTCGAAATATGAGCACGACTGCAACCCAGCCCACTACCACTCTCACCAGCCGAATTCAGCGCATCGAAGTGTCGGCCACCATGGCCGTCGCGGCGGAAGCGGAGAGACTTCGCGCGAGCGGAGTCGACATCGTGGACTTCGGCGTGGGCGAACCGCACTTCAATACACCGCAGCACATCAAGGATGCCGCCATTGCCGCCATCAACAACAACTTCTCGCGGTACACAGCGGCGGGCGGAACGGTTGAGTTGCGCGATGCAATCATCAAGCGTCATGACGCGGACTTCGGCTCGGGATATAGGCGCGAGCAGTGTATGGCGTCGGTGGGCGGCAAGCACGTGCTGTTCAACGCCATTCAGGTGCTGGTGGACCACGGCGACGAAGTCATTCTGCCGGTGCCCTACTGGGTTTCGTTCAAGGACATGATCCGATACTCCGGCGGAACGCCTGTCTTTATCGAGACGGACGAGAAGGACGAATTTGCGCTCACTGCCGAAATGGTGGAACGGGCCATTACGCCGCGCACGAAGCTGATCATTTTGAATTCGCCGAACAATCCTTCGGGTTCGGTGATGAAACCCGAGGACATTACTGCCGTCGTGCGGTTGGCCAACGAGCGCGGCATCTACGTAATATCCGATGAGTGCTACGTGTATCTGAATTACACCGGCCGTCAATTCTCGGCGGGAGAGATTCACGACGTCAAGGATCGCCTGTTGATCGTCGGGTCGCTGTCGAAGACTTATGCAATGACGGGATGGCGACTCGGCTATGTGCTCGGTCCCGCACCGATTGTGGCCGCTATGAACAAGTTGCAGAGCCAGAGCACCTCGAATCCGACATCCATCGTCCAGAAGGCTGGCGTGGCCGCGCTCAGCAGCTCGCAGGAGTGCATCGCCGAGATGCGCATGGACTACATGCGGCTGCGCGACAAAATGGTTGCGGGACTGCGCGCCATTCCGGGCATCTCGTGTCTGACACCGGGAGGAGCATTTTACGCTTTCCCGAACGTCAGCCAGTATTTCGGCCGCCATGGCTTGCAGAGTGCTGCCGATATTGCGCGCAAGCTGCTGCAGGAGGCACACGTTGCCGTAGTGCCGGGCGAGGCGTTTGGCACGAAGAAACATTTGCGTCTGTCGTATCCGGTTTCGGACAGCGAGATCGACCGCGGCTTGGAGCGCATGCGGCTGTTCTTTGCCGGCCTGTAGGCTGATATCCTGATTACCGGGGCGCCCCACGCGAGCAGGCTTGCTTGTGTGGTTTTTTTCCGCCGTCGAACATGTCCGGCCTTTATCCGTTCTTACTCATTCCGATTTTTGACGAACGCCCATGGGGTGTCCGCGACCTGCGCCCGATCTACACAAAGATCGTGAAGGAACCGATCGGCGAAAGCTGGTTGACCTGGAGCGACAGTTGCGTGGCGAACGGCCCACTCGCGGGACGCAAGCTCGGCGACATCGCGAGCGACTACAAGCGCGAGCTGGTAGGAACGGCGGCGGTGTTCGAAGACCGGTTTCCGCTGCTCGTCAAGTTTCTGTTTCCGGCGGAGAAGCTGTCGGTGCAGGTGCACCCCGACGATGCCGCCGCGCAGCGCGCAGGCCAACCGTACGGCAAGACGGAGTGCTGGTATGTGCTCGACGCGAAGTCAGGAGCGCAGGTTGCATTGGGGCTGAAATCCGGTGTGTCGATCAAGAACTTTGAGGCGTCTATTCGCGGCCAGCACGCGGAGGACTTGCTGAATTGGATGGAAGTGCGTACGGGTGACATGCTATACGTCACGGCTGGCACGGTCCATACCATTGGCGGCGGGATGGTTCTAGTGGAGACACAGCAATCGTCGGACATCACGTATCGCCTGTACGACTATGGTCGCCCCCGCGAGCTGCACATCGACGAAGGCCTCAAAGCGATCAAACTCGATGCGCGCGCTGGAAAAGTGGTTCGCCGCGATGGCGATGATCCGAGGTTCCTGGTACGCTCGCCGTTTTTCCAAGTTGAGAAGCAAAGACTTACTGCGCCACTCGACGCTACGGTTTCGCTAAGTTCCCCGCACATCCTTGTCGTGCTGGAAGGCGCAGCGAAAATTGCGTCGGCGGGCATGGAGCCCGTAAGCCTCGCAAGGGGCGAGGCGGTAGTTGTCCCGGCGTGCGTGCCCCAGTATTCGGTGCGCCCTCAGTGGGAAGTGGAGATCATGCGTATGTCGCTGCCGACGGGCGACGTTGCAGAACCGGTGACGGTGCTTGGATAATCGTCGGTTGGCGAGAATACCGTCGGAATACGCCCGTACCGCGGGTGCAAGGACATTTGCTTGAGTCAACCTGGGCTGCCTAATTTCTATCCCGTCATTCTGGCCGGCGGTCGCGGGACGCGCTTCTGGCCGCTGAGCCGTAAGCGCCGCGCCAAGCAGTTGCTAGCGCTGAATTCCGATAAGAGCATGATTCAGGAGACGGTGGATCGCCTGCTGCCGCTGGCGCCCGGCGAGAGATTTTGGATCATTACAAACGCGGACCTGCGTGAGCCGATCATGGAGCAATTGCCCGGGTTGAAACCGGAACAGGTGCTGGCCGAACCGGTTGGACGCAATACGGCACCTGCAATTGGACTGGCCGCGTTTCTGATGGAGCGCGTCGATCCGACTTCCGTTATTGCGCTGTTTCCGTCCGACCATGTGATCTTCGGTGAAGAGAAGTTTCTAGAGAATGTACGGCGGGCGATTGAGATTGCCGCGGCCGGGCCAAACATCGTCGTGATGGGCATGCTGCCAAATCGTCCCGAGACCGGATACGGATACATCGAAGCTGGAGCACCCCTAGACGGCGGCGCCTCGCAGGTTATTCGGTTTACCGAAAAGCCTGACCTGGAACAAGCGAAGAAGTTTCTCGCAACCGGCAATTACTACTGGAACAGCGGCATGTTTGTCTGGGGAGCGCACACACTGGCCGACGCCCTGCGGGAGCATCTGCCCGAGACAGCAACGACACTGGAGAAGATCGCTGCCGCCTACAGCACGGCGGAGTTTGAAACGACGTTTACCGAGTTGTATCCCAGGTGCGAGAACATCAGCGTGGACTACGCCGTACTGGAGAGGCGCTCGGCGAAAGGCGTGGACAAGTCGGCCATCTATTGCATTCCCGCGGAGTTTGGCTGGAACGATCTTGGATCCTGGACCGCATTGTACGAGCATCATTGCGGAAAGGACGCGACCCTTCCCAATATTATCGCCGGTGACAACAAGTTTGAGCTCGACGCCTCCGGCAATTTCATTCACTCCAAGAAGTTCGTCGCGGTTGTCGGCGTGAAGAATCTCGTCGTCGTGGAAACAGACGATGCACTGCTCATCACCACGCGCGAGAAGGCACAGGAAGTGGGCAAGGTGGTGGCGCATCTCGACGAGCAGAAGCGGGACGACCTCGTTTAGCGAATGGACTGCAACTAGGTCTCTATGGCCACTCAAATCAAGTTTGGTACGGACGGATGGCGCGGCGTAATTGCCGACGACTACACGTTCGAGAACGTTCGGCGCGTGGGTAACGCCATCTCGCACTATGTCCACTTTCACGAAGACGCCGCGAAGGGTCTTGTGGTCGGCTATGACACCCGCTTCAGCTCGCGCAATTTCGCCGAAGCGATCTCCGAGGTGCTTGCGGCTTCGGGAATCAATATCTGGCTCTCTGATGATTACACCCCCACTCCAGCTCTGTCTTACGCAGTGGTGGACCGAAAGGCCGCGGGCGGCGTGATGATCACCTCCAGCCACAACCCGTGGAACTGGAATGGCGTCAAGTACAAGGCGGGATACGGCGGGTCGGCGACGCCGGCAATTATCAAGTCGATCGAGTCGGCGCTGGATGCGCCACCGATACAGCGCAGCGGCGGAAGCGTCACAAGCGCGAACTTCAAAGCGCCGTACACCGAGGCCCTGAAGAAATTTGTCGATCTCGCTGCGATCAAGAAGGCCGGATTCAAGTTTGCCGTGGACACCATGTACGGCTCCGGACGCGGCGTGCTTGCGGGGATCTTCGACGAAGCCAGCATTGAACACGTCGCAATCCGCAGCGAGCTTAACCCGCTATTTCCGGGCATCAATCCCGAGCCGATTGTCCCGCACGTGGCAATGCTGCAGGAAACAGTTGTCCGCGAGAAGTGTGCTGCAGGCATGGCAACCGACGGCGATGCCGACCGGCTCGGAGCAGTCGCCGAGGATGGTGGCTTCGTGGATTCGCACAAAATCTTCTCCGTCATCCTTGAATGGCTGCTGAAGCGCAAGCGGTGGCCCGGTGAAGTGGTCCGGGCCTTCAACACAACGCGGATGATCGACCGCATCTGCGCCAAATACGGCCGCAAGATGCATGAATGCGGCATCGGGTTCAAGTACATCTGCGACCTCATGCTGGAGCGAGAGATTATCATCGGAGGCGAAGAATCAGGAGGCATCGGCATCCGGCGACACCTGCCTGAGCGCGATGGCATCCTAAATTCACTGCTGCTGGCGGCGATCATGGCGGAAGAGGGCAAGCCGCTGGGCCAACTCGTGCGCGATCTGCAGCAGGAATATGGCGCGCACTATTACGACCGCGCCGATCTGCATATTCCGAACAAGGTGAAGGATGATGCGATTCGTCGCGCGAAGCTGAAGCCCACAATGATGGGCAGCTTCCGCGTGACCGACACCGGCACGCTTGACGGAGTGAAGTTCTTCCTCGATACTCCGACGAACGGCGACGGCGCTGAAGCATGGGTGCTGGTGCGCGCTTCGGGCACTGAGCCGCTGCTGAGGATCTACTGCGAGGCGTCGACGCCGGAATTGGTGTCGCAGATCCTGAGGGAGACCGAGGAGTTTGTAAAGGCGGGCAACTGACGACCAATCGCGGCCGCTGAGTATACAGGTGGCCTGTTCAGCCGAACCCGAATTGCTTGCCCATCGTCTAACTGAATCATGGAAGTTGCTACCAACCCGCCAGTTGTTGACACCCCTGAGGCACGCCGGTACAACCGCATCAGGCGCCGGCTGGGCATGGCGGACGCGGTTATCGGACTGGCGATACTGGTCGTGCTGCTGGTGACCGGCTGGACCGCGGGGCTGCGTGACTGGTCTTACCAACTCGGCAGGCAGCACTACTTTCTTGCAATTTTTCTCTACGTGCTAATGTTCTCGGTGATGGTGAAGGCGTTAGGCGCTCCCCTCGACTTCTACGGCTACCGTGTCGAGCACCAGTACAAACTGTCGAACCAGAAGCTGGGCGCCTGGCTGTGGGATGAAGTGAAGGGCTGGTTGCTTGGGCTGGTCTTCAGTGCCGTATTCATCGAAATCATCTATGCCATCATTCGCGTTGCACCGCAAAAGTGGTGGATCATTGCGTGGGCGGTTTTCGTCGGCCTGTTTCTGCTGATCATGCAGCTTGCTCCGGTGGTGCTGTTCCCGATCTTCTACAAGTTCGAACCGCTGAAGAATGATGGCTTGTGCGACCGGCTGACGAAGCTGGGCGAGAGGGCCGGTACACGGGTGCGCGGCGTGTACGAGTGGAAGCTCTCGGAGAAGTCGAAGAAGGCCAACGCGGCGCTGATGGGCATCGGCGCCACGCGGCGCATCATTCTGGCCGACACGCTTCTGCAAAACTACACGGACGACGAAATCGAAGCCGTCCTAGCGCATGAGCTCGGCCACCATGTGCGGCGCCACATACTGAAGGGCATCGTCACCCAGGTGGCGATCACGTTCTTCGGCTTCTGGCTCACCAACCAGGTGCTGCGCTATGCGCTCGGCCACGAATGGTTTCCGGGGCTCGATCCGCGGCTGTATGACTTTGCCAACCTGCCGCTGATCATTCTTGTCGCGACCGTGCTGGGCTTCCTGCTGATGCCTGCCATGAACGCGCTTTCCCGCAAGCACGAGCGCGAGGCGGACCTGTATGCGTGGGAGAACATTCCTTCCATCGAGCCATACGTAACGGCGATGTCGAAGCTGGCCGACCAGAACCTGGCGGAACGGACGCCGTCGCGGTTTGTGGAGTGGTTCTTCGAGTCGCATCCGTCCATTCAAAAGCGGATTGCGGCGGCAGAGGCTTGGGCCCAGGCAAAGCAAAAAGCGGCTTAAGGTACCGCCCCCCTACATTTCGCAGATTACGAGCCGTTCTCGTCTCTTCTCTGCCCCTACCGAGATGATAAGAAGCGAGTTAGGCTGATTCCGGACTTGTATTGATTGTATTGAAATCCATACAAATACAATCCATACAATCCATACTTTTCAAAGCCCCGAACAAGGGAACGCGTGTTGGATTTCAAAGACCCCGGGGGAGCCTCGCCTGGGCGAGCAGGGGCGGCAAGAGACACAAGTCCCTCGCCTCACAGAGGGAGTTTTACGGAATACGGCGAACGGGCGAAAGGACGCAGGACACAGAGGTGTGTGATAAGGGCGCGCTCGGGCAGCAGGAGAAACGGGCCACCAGTGTTGGTTGTCTATCTCGGGTTGGCATCCGACAGAAGGACGCGAACCCCAGGGCAAGCGGGCTGGGATGTGGGCGATGTGGGCGGAGTTGGATGCCCGAAACGAAAAGCCCCACCCCGCCAAGGCGGAGTGGGCCACCCAGTTCAAAGAGTTTGTTGTAAATTGGATCGCCGGGCGGAGCCACCCGCCGACGGTCAAAACGCACTCAAAGGCTGAAGCCGGCTCGACCAGCCCAGCAAATTTGCTGAGACATTGTTCATATACGGCAATTTGCCGTATAATCAATTTACCTTCCAGTGTTTGGAAGGGACCGACTTATCGAGGTACGGGCGAAAGGACATCGGGACAAGGCGGCGGATATGGCGACGGTAACGGCACGGTTGGAAGCGCGGGTACCTAAACAGCAGAAAGCGCTGTTTGAGCGCGCGGCTGAACTCAGGGGACAAACCTTAACGGACTTCCTTATTGACAGTCTTCAGGACGCCGCCGTAAAGACGATAGAAGAACACACCCTGATGAGGCTGACACTGGAGGAGCAAGAACGGTTTGTTGCCGCTCTCATGAATCCGCCCGCCCCGAACGCTGCATTAACGAAAGCTGCGCGGCGGTATCGGCAGATGACGGAACGGTAGCGACCGGACCTTGCCAGACAAGAAAATCACTAACTACGTCGTCCAGCCGCTCGGAGATCAGGACCGGGCGGCTTTTCACTGCGGCGATAAAGACCTCGACAGCTACTTCCTCCAGCGAGCTTCCAGGGATGTGAGAGAAAACCTCTCAGCCGTATTTGTGCTGCTGACAGAAGAGGATGACCGCACGGTTTTAGGTTTCTATACTCTCTCACCGCAAGAGATTGAAGCCGAGAACCTGCCGCAGGAGCTGCAGAAGCGCACTGGCCGATACAAAAGGATTGGAGCGACGCTGCTCGGACGGCTTGCCGTAGCTGAGAACCAACAGGGGAAGAACCTGGGTGAGTTCTTACTGTTGGATGCGCTCAAAAGAAGCTTGCAGAATACGAGGAATGTGTCTTCGTTCGCCGTCATCGTCGATGCCAAGGGAGAGCACGTAGTCCGGTTCTACAAGAAGTATGGGTTCATGCATCTTTCCGGGAACCGGCTTTTTCTGCCGATGGCGACGATCAAGCAGCTGTTCTCGTAAGCGCGAAAGCTCGAGAAATCCAACCGCTAATTCACCCGAAAGCTTTACGGCTCTTCCCAGTCCAACGCGTAAACGTCCGAGGTTCCTGTGTCGCGAAGCAGCAGCGGCGAGTCGTCCGGTGCAAGGCTCAGGGCAGTAGACAAGTAGCCCGTGCCTTTGAAGTTCCTCAGGTTGGCTACTCGTTCGACTTTACGGTCGATGATTCGAATCCTTTCTACCGCAGTATCGGCCGTTTCGTTCAGGAAATAGATGTACTGTCCGTCCTTGGACCAGCATGGCCAACCGACGAAACCGACAGCAAGGTCCGTCCACTTCTGATCTTGGGAATCAAACAAGAAAATCGTCTTCGAATCTCCCGGTAACGCGAAAATGTATCGACCGTTGGGGGACCAACGAGGCGAGAAGAGGCCTTGGGATCCCGGCACCGTGGAAACTTGGTTGGTAGACAAATCAAGCACGCGGATCGTCGAGGCAGCATCATGGAAAGTGCCCGCGAAGATGATCTTGCTCCCATCCGACGACCAGTTAGGGTCCACGTGCTGACCGAGGTCGTCCGGTAGCAGTTCTGTGGGGCTCCCTCCTTGTGACGAAACTTCATAGAACCTGGCAGGCTTACCCGAAGACATTGCATAAAATACGATCTTCTTGCCGTCCGGCGACCACCGAGGCAGCAATGCGTAAGTGGGGGGGTAGGTGAGTTGCAGACGGTCGCTCCCATCCACTTTGCTGCGCCACAATATTCCTTCGGGATAGGAAACGTAAGTCACCCACTGGCCATCCTTCGAGAAAGCGACATATTCCGCTGAAATCCCACCAAGAAATGGGACGAACTGGCCAGACTTCACGTCGTAGCGCGTCAACTCGCCACGGAAGGTGCTCCCGATCACAAACAGTTTCTTACCATCTTTGCTGGGAGTCGGAGAGGACAAATCCATTGGACTGGAAGTCAACTGAATAGGCTTTGGATCGGAATAGAGTAACCCCGTCGTTCGCGGTAGGGCCCAAATTTGCTGGCGGGATAAGAAGAGAAAATACTTACCGTCAGATGTCCAAGTACCGCAGCACTCCTGATTGGGAGAACTGTTCCAGCCGGGGAGTACGCGATGTAAGTTGCCGCCATCGACGCCCACTTCCCAAAGAAATCCCTTAGCATTGAAGCGCAGGTGGCTTTCGTCGGGCGACCACACGGGACTATACATGAACCTGGTGTTCTCCATGGTGATCAGCTTGTGGGCTTCAGTACCGTCAGCTTTCGCTACAAACAAACTGTTTTCGTTGGTGTAAGCGAGCATCGTGCCAAAGGGCGACCATGCGGCATCTTGTCCTTCCGTCTGCGCGAGTCGTCGAGGCGAGCCTCCCAGAATTGGAGTGCTCCACAGCGGGCCCTTGAGAGGATCGCCAGTTCCGTCAACTACAAGTAATTCCGAACCGTTCGGTGACAATCCGAGCGGAGCCATTTGGGGGGAAGCTACTGGGATTCTCGTCGGAATGCCGCCCGAGATCGACATTTCTGCGGAGTAGTAGGCGGGGGAACCTATGCCTAGGTAAAGTCTCGAACCGTCAGTTCCGACCAGATATTTCTGCTGCCCGTCGTGCGTCAGTTGAACGTAGTTAGAGACCCTTGGTACATGCGCGGGCCGCATCCAGAAATATGCCACGACACACACGCCGAGCAGCACAGTCAAGGCCACGCCACCGATCGCTCCTCGTCGCCGACTGATGCGCTCATCTACTTGCGCATGGCCGCTTGAAGGGGCAGTGATCGTGGAATCCGAAAGCGCCTCGAGTGCGAACGCCAAGTCGTGCGCAGAGTGGAAGCGGTGCTCGGGATCCTTCTCAAGGCAGCGGTGGACGACGCGCTGCATTCCCGGAGGTGTAGCAGGCGTCACCTGCGAGAGCGACGAAGGCTCCTCGTTCAGGATTGCTGCCATGGTGTCGGCGGACGTCGATTTGCGGAAGGGCTGCTTGCCCGTCACCATCTCGTAGAGAATCGTGCCGAAGGCGAAGATGTCGGTGCGATGGTCCACCGTTTTTCCACGCACCTGTTCGGGAGACATGTAGCCTGCGGTGCCCAGCACAACCCCTGGATCGGTCTTTTGTGTGACCGTGGCTTCTTCGCCGGAGGCGTTTTGCGACGGGACCAATCGAGCCAAGCCGAAGTCGA
>Ga0335071_10001827_pt1 | contig 22884 bp, 17 predicted proteins | sample Lox_Sample_15_FD_206724 | JGI IMG/M metagenome (GOLD analysis project Ga0335071, IMG submission 206724) | Soil microbial communities from Loxahatchee National Wildlife Refuge, Florida, United States - Lox_Sample_1.5 | ecosystem: Environmental > Terrestrial > Soil > Wetlands | place: USA... | reverse complement strand
CCCCAGAGCGAGGCGCCCGCCGCGCGCCAGGAGACGAGCGGCGGCTCGTGCGGCAGGCGGACCGCGCGCATGCCGAACTCGCGGCCGACCTGGACGAGCAGCCGCAGCACCGTCGGGTGCAGGTGCATGTGGTTGTGGGCGTTCACGTGGTCGAGCGGGAGACCGGTGGCGCGGAAGGCCTGGAACTGGGCGCGGATCTCGGCCTCCAGTTGCCGGCGCACGCCCGGCTTGAAGAAGAAGCGCACGCCGGCGCGGACGAGATGCGTGTCGAGCTCGCCCGAGGCGTCGACGAGGTCGGGGACCGCCTTCGCCGGCAGCAGCGGGCGGCCCTCGACCAGCACCAGGTGCAGGCCCACCCGCAGCGACGGCAGGCGCCGGGCGCGCTCGACGGCGTCCGCGGCCGCCGCGCCGCCCACCATCAGGCTGGCCGCCGTCAGCACGCCGTGCCGGTGCGCCTCCTCGATCGCCTCGTTGACGGGGACCGCGAGACCGAAGTCGTCGCCGGTCAGGATGACCCGCCTCACGCGGTGGGCTCCTGCGCCGCCGGGAGAGGCCGCTCGCTGTTCGGGATCATCTTCGCTGAGCGTCATCGGCCGGCTGCCCCGGCCAGTGGTGCGGCTGGGACGCGAGACGAGGACCTTCTCGATTATGGCACGCGCCGCCGCCTGGGATCCGCCGCGGCCGGCGCCTCCGCGGACGTAGACTGCGCAGATGCACCCCGCTCGTCTCGTCCTGCCGGCGCTGCTGGCGGCGGCCCTGCCTGCTTCTCGGCCGGCGCCCAGCGTCGACGCCGTCCTCGACCAGCTCGACCGGGTCCACGGCTTCCGCGAGACCGCCCTCGCGGCCGACGGCCGACGACTCGCCTGGGTGGAGACCCTCTCGCCCTCGGGCGAGGAGGGACCCTCGCGCATCTGGGTCCGCGACCTGCCCGGCGGCGCGCCGCGGCCGGTGAGCGCGGGAACGCCGGCGGGACCGGGAGCGCAGCCGGCCGCGGGACTCCACGAGCACGGCATCGCCTGGTCCCCCGATGGCCGGCAGCTCGCGTTCCTCTCCGACGCGCGCTCGCCCGGGCAGCTCCAGCTCTGCAGAGCCGGCACCGAAACCGCCGGCGTGCAGTGCTCGCACCTCCAGGGGCAGCTCGCACAGCCGCGCTGGTCGCCCGACGGCCGCCAGATCGCGGTGCTGTACGTGGCCGGCTCCAGCCAGAAGCCCGGGGCGCTGGTGGCGTACCGGCCCGACGCCGGTGTCGTCGGCGAGACGGTCGAGGAGCAGCGGATCGCGATCGTGGACCTCGACCGGCCGGAGGCGCTGCGGGAGGTCAGCCCGCCCGACCTGTTCGTCTACGACTACGACTGGTCGCCGGACGGCTCCCAGCTCGCGGCCGAGGCGACCGAGGGGTCCGGCACCGACCACTACTGGACGGCCCGCGTGTACGTGGTCAACCGACAGGGTGGCGCCGCCAGGATGCTGTGGAGGCCGCCGCTGCAGATCGCGCAGCCGCGCTGGTCGCCGGACGGCCGCTGGATCGCCGTCATCCACGGCATCATGAGCGACGAAGGGGTGACGGGCGGGGACGTGTGGCGGGTGCCCGCGGCGGGCGGTGAGCCGCGGAACCTCACTCCGGGCCTCGAGGGCTCCGCCCGCTCGATCGCCTGGCTCCGGGAGGGCGACCTCCTGGTCGACGAGTTCCTCGACGGACAGTCGGCGCTCGTCCGCCTGCCGGCTGCCGGCGGCCCGCAGGTGCGGCTATGGTCCGGGCCGGAGCAGCTCGGCGCGCTGTCCTGCGCCGCCAGGGGCGATCCGGTGGCGGCCGTGCTGCAGTCCTTCGCCGCCGCCCCCGAGGTCTACGCGGGGCCGCCGGGTGGCTGGGCGAAGCAGACGAACCGCAACGCCACGGCCTCGCCGATGTGGGGCGAAGCCAGGAGCCTGCACTGGACGAGCGACGAGTACCGGGTCCAGGGCTTCCTGCTCTACCCCGCGGACTACGACCCGGCCCGCCGCTACCCGATGGTCGTCTCGGTACACGGCGGCCCCTCCTCGGCCTTCTACCCCTCCTGGCCCCACCGCTGGAACGCGGTCCTCGCCTCGCAGGGCTACTTCGTGCTGATGCCGAACCCGCGGGGCAGCTACGGCAGCGGAGAGGACTTCACGCTGGCGAACGTCAGGGACTTCGGCTACGGCGACCTGCGCGACATCCTCGCCGGCGTCGAGGCGGCGCTGCGCGAGGCGCCGATCGACGAGGGCCGGGTCGGCATCACCGGCTGGAGCTACGGCGGCTACATGGCGATGTGGGCGGTCACCCGGACCGAGCGCTTCCGGGCGGCGGTGGCCGGCGCGGGGATCGCCAACTGGCAGAGCTACTACGGCCAGAACCGCATCGACCAGTGGCTGCTGCCCTTCTTCGGCGCCTCGGTCTACGACGACCCGCAGGTCTACGCCCGCTCCGCCCCGATCACCTTCATCAAGCAGGTGAAGACGCCGACCCTGGTCCTGCACGGCGACCGCGACTCCGAGGTGCCGACGCCACAGGGCTACGAGTTCTGGCACGCCCTCAAGGCGCTCGGCGTCCCCACCGAGCTGGTGATCTACCGGGACGAGGGCCACTTCATCGCGCGACCCGAGGACCAGCGGGACCTGGAGCGGCGGCTGGTCGGCTGGTTCGACCGCTGGATGCCAGCGCGCTAGGTCTCCCCCGGGCGCCGGGTGGGGCCGGTTTGACTCGTTCAAACAGGTGTTTTATACATCTGTTTGAGAGCTGCCATGCCCCTGTCGAGAAGACGGATCGCCGTCCTCACCCTGCTGGTGCTGGTCGCAGGCGCCTTTGTCTACGGCTTCGTCCGCTGGCGCCCGAACACCCTGGTGCTGACCGGGATCGTCACCACCAACGACGTGGTGGTGAGCCCGCAGGTCGCCGGCCAGATCGGCCAGCTGCTGGTGACCGAAGGTGACCAGGTGAAGAAGGGCCAGCTGCTGGCCGTCATCGCCCCCGACGAGCTGAAGGCGGACACCGCCTACTACCAGCAGAACGCCGAGGGTGTCTCCTCCCAGGTGGAGGCCTCGCTGGCGGACCTGCGCTTCCAGGAGCAGCAGACGGCGGAGCAGATCCGCCAGGCGCAATCGAACCTGGCCTCGACCGAGGCCCAGGCCCAGGCCGCCGCCGCCGACCGCGAGCAGGCCCGCCTGACCTACGAGCGCTCGCAGGGGCTGTCGCGCCAGGGAATCGTCTCGCCCCAGGACCTCGACCAGGCGCGCGCCAACGCCGAGTCCAGCGAGGCGAAGCTGCAGGCCTTGCTGAAGTCGGTGGACGCCCAGCGGGCGGCGCTGGCCCTCGCCCGCGCCAGCGCCGAGCAGGTGAGGGTGAAGCGCAGCCAGCTGGAGACCAACCAGCACCTGCAGCGGGCGGCGGCGGCCCAGAGCCAGAAAGCGGACGTCCGCCTGCGCTACACGGAGCTGCGCGCGCCCATCGACGGCGTGGTCGACGTGCGGGCGGTCCGCACCGGCGAGGTGGTGAGCCCGGGCCAGCCGGTGGTCACCCTGGTCAACCCGGACGACCTGTGGGTGCGGATCGACGTGGAGGAGGGCTACATCGACGCGGTCCGCCTGGGCGACACGCTGACCGTCCGGCTGCCTTCCGGGGTGGAGCGCCCGGGCAAGGTGTTCTACCGCGGGGTGGACGCCGGCTTCGCCACCCAGCGGGACGTGAGCCGCACCAAGCGCGACATCAAGACCTTCGAGGTGCGGCTGCGCGTCGACAACGCCGACCGCCGCCTGGCCGTCGGCATGACCGCCTACGTGCTGTTCCCGGTGCCATGAGCTCCGTCGTCTCGACCCGCCCGGCGGCCATCGACGTGCGCGGGATCGTCAAGACCTTCGGCGCCTTCACGGCGGTGAAGGGCGTCAGCTTCTCGGTGCAGGAAGGCGAGGTGTTCGGGCTGCTGGGGCCCAACGGCGCCGGCAAGTCGACCCTCATCCGCATTCTGACGACGCTGCTCCTGCCGACCGCGGGCAGCGCGAGGGTCAACGGCAAGGACGTGGTCCGCGAGGCGAACGCCGTCCGCCGGGCCATCGGCGTGATCCCGCAGGCGATGACCAGCGACCTGGAGCTGAGCGTCGAGGAGAACCTGGCCATCTTCGCCAAGCTCTACGGCGTTGCGCGCGCGGAGCGCGAGCGCCACATCGAGGAGCTGCTGGCGGCCGTGGAGCTCCTCCAGTGGCGGAAGGCTCCCGTGAAGAACCTCTCCGGCGGGATGCGCCGCCGCGTGGAGATCGCGCGCGGGCTGGTCCACCAGCCGCAGATCTTCTTCCTGGACGAGCCGACCACCGGGCTCGACCCCGTCTCACGGGTGGCGGTGTGGGAGATGATCCGCAAGATCAAGGGCGAGCGCGGCCTCACCATCCTGCTCACCACTCACTACATGGACGAGGCGGACCGGCTCTGCGACCGCATCGCCATCGTGGACCACGGCGAGCTGAAGGCCCTCGACTCGCCGCTGAAGCTGAAGGCCTCCATCCCCGGCCGCAACCTGCTCGACGTGAGCTTCTCGGCGGCTCCCCCCGGCTGGCAGGCACGGCTCGCCTCGCTGCCAGAGGTGGAGAGCGTCACCGGCCACGACGAGGTGTTCCGCATCAGCACCCGCAACGGCCCGCAGACGACCCTGGCGCTGATGGAGGCCGCGGCCGGGGCGGGCATCGACGTGGCCTCGCTGTCGGTCCAGAGCACGACGCTCGACGACGTGTTCGTCCACTACACCGGCCGCGCCCTGCGCGACGCGCTGCAGGAGGCGAACCCGCTGGACCGCGGACCGGTGCTGAGGAGGGGCTGAACGGTGGAGAGGACCTGGGCCATCGTCGAGCGCGAGCTGCGGCGCTTCCGCCGCAGCCCCACGCTCATCTTCGTGTCCCTCATCTTCCCGGTGGTGCAGCTGGTGGTGCTGGGGTACGCGTTCGGCGGGGTGGTCAAGCACCTCCGCCTGGCGGTGGTGGACCAGGACCACGGAGTCCCGGCCGTGCGCATCCGCGAGCTGGCCGCGGCGGCCGCCTCGGGCGCGAAGACGGTCGACGTGGTGGACTACACCGACCCCGGGCGCGCTCTACAGGACCTGCGCGACGGGCACGTGAACGGCGTCCTCACCATCCCGCCCGACTTCTCCCGCCGGATGCTGGCCAAGGACGACCCACGGGTGGCGCTGATCGAGGACAACACCGACAACTTCGTCTCGGCCGCGCTGGCGGGGACGCTCTCCGGCCTGGTGAGCGCCTACGACAGCGCGACCTCGGCCCCGCGGGTGCCGCAGCAGGCGACGCTCGAGGTGGTGGAGGTGTACCCGTACGTCCCCTACATCCAGTACCTGCTGCCGGGCTCCATCGTGATGTCGATCTTCATGATGGTGATGATCGGCGGGGGCATCATCTTCATCGACGACAAGGCGCGCGGGCTGCACGAGGGCTACCTGGTCACCCCCATCTCCAAGCTCGAGCTGATCGCCGGCTTCAACATCTCCGGAACCCTGAAGGCCGTGCTCTCGGGGACGGCGCTGATGATCGTCGGCTCGCTGGTCGCCGGCATCCCCAACCCGCTCGAGCCCCTGCGCCTGCTGCGGTTGTTCCTGGTAGTGGTGGTGACGGCCTTCGCCCTCATCAGCATGATGTTCCTGATGATGGTGCGGGTCTCCGACCCGCTGCTGCCCAGGGCCGTCTTCGGCGTGCTCAACACGCTGCTCTACTTCCCCAGCGGCGCCGTCTACCCCCAGCAGGGCTTCCCCCGCTGGATGCAGGTGCTGGCCGTGGTCGACCCCTTCACCTACGCGGTCCATGCCTTCAAGACCCTGCTGCTCAAGGACACCGGGCTGGGGGCCATCGGCTTCGACCTGCTGTTCCTGGCCGTGTTCTCCGTCCTCACCATGGCGGCGGCGACGCGGCTGTTCCGGAGGACGCTGTGACCGAGGCCGGTCCCACGCGGGAGCGGATCCTGCTGACGGCGGAGCGGCTGTTCGCCGAGCACGGCTTCCGCCGAGTCACCGTGCGCGACATCTGCCGGGCCGCCCGGGTCAACGTGGCGGCGATCAACTACCACTTCGGGAACAAGGCGGGGCTCTACCGCGAGGTGGTGCAGGCGGCGATCGACGCCATGCAGGGGACGACCGAGGCCGCGCGGCGCGCCGGGGAGGGGCTGCGCGCCGAGGAGCGGCTGCAGAGGTACGTGGCCGTCTTCGTCGGCCGGCTGCTGGCGCGCGGCAGCGGGCGGGTGCAGCGGCTCTTCCACAAGGAGATGAGCGACCCCACGCCCGAGCTCGACCGGCTGCTGGCGCAGGGCGTCCGCCCGCGGCTCGAGTACCTCTCCGCCCTGGTGGCGGAGATCATGGGCTGTCCCGTGGCAGACGAGCGGGTCCTGCGCTGCGTGTTCAGCATCCAGTCGCAGTCGCTGGCGGTGGTGCCGAACCCGGCGGCCGCGCGACTCGGTTTCGCCCCGACACCGAACGACGCGGAGACGATCGCCGACCACATCACCCGCTTTTCGCTCGAGGGGATCCGCGGCCTGGTCCGCCGCCGGGTGCGGCGCCGCCCGCCGGCTCACGCGGCCTCGTCGCGCCGCTAGCGCCTCGGCCCGGCTGGCCCGGGCGGCCGCACGGCGCGTGCCGCTACGTCTGCCAGCCCTCGCGGTACACCGGCCGCACGTAGGCGTCGGCGTCCGCATCGTTGGTGACCTGCATCGCCTCGCCGTTCCAGAGCAGCGGCCGGTCGGGGAAGCGGATGGCCAGGTTGCCCATCAGCACCATCTCCGACAGCGGGCCGGAGTAGTCGAAGTTCGAGCTGGCCGGCTTGCCCGTCTTGCAGGCGCGGATCCAGTCCGCCTCGTGGCCGTCCTGGCCCTCCGGGATCCGCTCCAGCGTGCGCCGCGGCCGCCGGTACTGCTGCATCAGCGTCTCCGGGATCAGCCGCGGCGACTCGCCGTAGCAGTTCGCCATGATGCTGCCCTTCTCGCCGATCAGCAAGATGCCGCCGTCGTCGTCCCCCATGCGCCGCCCCGCCTCGAGCACGGCCGGGCGCGCCGGCATCAGGCCGCCGTCCCACCAGGTGAGGTCGACCTCCGGCATGCCTTCGCGCGCCGGGAAGCGGAAGCGCACGATCGTCGAGCGCGGGAACATCTCGTTCTTCGGCTTGGCCTCCTCGAAGAACGCCTCCCAGTACTTCGAGATGTTGGCCTCGACGCTCACCGGGTACTTGAGCTTCAGCGCCCAGAAGAGCGGGTCGACGATGTGGCAGGCCATGTCGCCCAGCGAGCCGGTGCCGAAGTCCCACCACGCGCGCCACTTCGCCGGGTGGTAGGTCGGGTGATAGGGACGCGGCTGCGCCGGGCCGATCCATAGGTCCCAGTCGAGGCCGGGCGGCACCGGCGGGGTCTCGCTCGGCCGACCCACCTCGATCCCCGAGGGCCAAACCGGCCGATTGGTCCAGGCGTGCGCCTCGTGGATGGGGCCGATGGCGCCGTCCCAGACCCACTCGCAGAGGAGCCGGATGCCCTCGCCCGAGTGGCCCTGGTTGCCCATCTGCGTCTGCACGCCGTACTGGCGCGCGGCCTCGGTCAGCAGACGCGCCTCGGCGACGTTGTGGGTGAGCGGCTTCTGCACGTAGACGTGCTTCTTCCTCTTCATCGCCGCCAGCGCCACTACCGCGTGGCTGTGGTCGGGCGTCGCCACGATCACCGCGTCGATCTCGGGCTGCTTGTCGAGCATCTCGCGGAAGTCCCGGTACCGCTGGGCGCCCGGGTACTTCTGGAAGACCGGGTCGGCCAGCGCGAAGTCGACGTCGCACAGGGCCACGATGTTCTCGGTGAGCGCGCACTTCTCCACGTTGTTCTTGCCCATCCCGCCCACGCCCACCGCGGCGATGTTGAGCTTGTCGCTGGGAGGCGTCACCCCCTGGCCGCCCAGGACGTGCCGCGGCACGATGGTGAAGCCGGCCGTGGCGGCGGCAGCGCCCGCCAGGAACCTCCTCCTTGGCAGCGAGGCCTGGGGCTGGGGATCGCGATCGTCGGGATGGTTCATCGGGCTCTCCTGGGGCAGCGCGTCGACCGTCGACGGACGAGCGATGCTGTCCTCGCCGGGCCGGGAAGTCAACGCGCCGCGGCCGACCGCAGCAGCAGGCGCGGGTAGGCGAGGCCGTAGAGCGTCGGCGCCACGAAGCCGACGAGCGGCACGACGAAGCAGATGGCCATGGAGTGGTAGGTGTCGGCCAGCCAGCCCATCAAGGGAGGCGCCACCGCCCCGCCCACGATCGACATGATCTGGAAGGAGGCGGCGAGCTTCGTCCGCGACCCCAGGTTGCTCAGGCTCATGGCGAAGATGAACGGGAACATGATCGACATGAACAGCCAGCAGAACGGCAGCACCAGCCAGGACACGTGCTTGAGGTCGGCCATCAGCACCAGCACGATCAGGCAGTTGGCGACACCGTAGAGCGACAGCAGCAGGTTCGGCCGGATCACCTTCGCGATGGCCGCCCCGGTGAAGCGCCCCAGCGCGTAGAGGACCATGGCGATCGTCACCACGTAGGCGGCGGCGGCCTCGGGTGTCGCGGCCCCGGTCGCCGCGCGGTACCAGGCGAAGCGCGGGTCGACCAGGGTCGCGCCGGAGGCCTCCCGGGTGATGGCGTTCGCGAGGATGTAGTTCACGGCGAAGGCGTTCACGCCCACCTGGGCGGCGATGTAGAGGAACTGCGTCACGATGCCGAGGGTGAAGTGCGGCTGCCTGCGCAGGGGCGCGGCGTGCTCGGCCTCCTCGCCCGCGGCCGCGTCTCCCGACGCCTCGGCCTCGAGCTCCGGCAGGTGCACCCGGGAGAAGATCGCGATCACCACCAGCACCACGCAGGCCAGCACCAGGTAGGGGATCAGCAGCGAGTGGAAGTCCACCTCGCCGCCGGCGCGGCGGCGGCCGAAGATGAGGGCCCCGCCGACGGTGGGCGCGATGATGTAGGCGACCGAGTTGAAGGCCTGGGCCACCGAGAGCCGACCGGCCGCGCCCTCCTTCGGCCCGAGCACGGTGACGTAGGGGTTGGCCGCCGTCTCCACGCAGGCGAGCCCGCTCGAGAGCACGAAGAGGGCGAACAGGAAGGACCCGAAGGTCTTGAACCACAGGCTGGCCGGGACGAAGCAGAAAGCGCCCAGGGCCACCACCGAGAGGCCCAGCAGGATCCCGTTCCTGTAGCCGACACGCCTGATCAGCAGGGCCGAGGGGAAGGCCATCAGGAAGTAGGCGCCGAAGACCGAGGTCTGGATGAAGCCGGACTGGCCCTTGCTCACGTGCAGCACGTCCTGGAAGTGCTTGTTGAGCACGTCCAGCATGGCGTGGCAGAAGCCCCAGATGAAGAAGAGCGTCGCCACCATCACGAAGGCGAAGAGCAGCGGGTTGCTGTTCGTCCCCGCCGCGGGCGGGGACGCGGGGTCGGGCCTCGTGAGGGTGTTCATGAGCCGCGGAGGCTAGCGTCCGCGGCGGAGCCATGTCAAACCGGGAGCAGGGCTCGACTATCATCGGCAGGACCCGTGGAGCCCACGGGGGAGAGCGTCATGAGCGAGCCTCTGGTCCTGGACGGCAAGCGCGTCGCCGAGACGATGGAGAAGCACCTCGCCGCGCGGGTGGCGAAGCTGCGCGAGCGCACGACGCGCACGCCGGTGCTGGCGACCATCCTGGTCGGCAGCGACCCCGCTTCCGCCACCTACGTGCGCATGAAGGGCAACGCCTGCCGGCGAGTGGGGATGGAATCGCTCAGCCTGACGCTTCCCGAGGAGACGACCACCGCGCAGCTGCTCGCCCGCATCGACGAGCTGAACGCCGACCCCTCCGTCCAGGGCATCCTGCTGCAGCACCCGGTGCCGCGGCAGATCGGCGAGCGCGCCTGCTTCGACCGCATCGCCGTGGAGAAGGACGTGGACGGCGTGACCGCCCTGGGGTTCGGGCGGATGAGCCTGGGCGAGCCCGCCTACGGCAGCGCCACCCCGGCCGGCATCATGCGGCTGCTCGACCACTACCAAGTGGCGATCGAGGGCCGCCACGCGGTGGTGGTGGGACGCAGCCCCATCCTGGGCAAGCCGATGGCGATGATGCTCCTCAACCGCAACGCCACCGTCACCGTCTGCCACAGCCGGACCCGCGACCTGCCGGAGGTCGTCCGCGACGCCGAGATCGTGGTGGCCGCCGTCGGCCGGCCGCGGTTCGTGAAGGGCGACTGGATCCGCGACGGCGCGGTCATCGTGGACGCGGGCTATCACCCGGAGAAGGTGGGCGACGTCGATCTTGCCGCGGCGGCATCCCGCTCGAGCGCCTACACGCCGGTACCCGGCGGGGTGGGGCCGATGACGATCGCCACGCTCATCGCGCAGACCGTCGAGGCCGCCGAGAAGGGCCTCTGAACGGCTGGCGATGCGTCGCGACAGGCTCGAGGCCGTGCTCGCGGTCGCCAAGGCGGCGCGAATCGTGGCCGAGTCGGGCCTGGACGCGCTGGCGCCGGGCCCCCGCCCAACGATGCTAGAGGTCTAGCTCCCGTCCCGCTGCCAGCAGCTCTCGGAGCGCCCTCGCGAGGTGCGTGATGCCGAATGGCTTGGCGATGAAGTGCACCCCCTTGTCGAGTATGCCGCGGTGGGCGATCACGTTGGTCGCATACCCCGAGGTGAACAGGATCTTGATGCCCGGACGGAGCCTCTCCAGGCGATCGCGCAGCTCCGTTCCGCTCGTCCCGGTCATGACAACGTCAGTCAGCACGACGTCGATCCTGGGCTCGTGGGCCTCACACAGCTCGATCGCCTCGTCACCGGAGCACGCAGTCATCACCTCGTAGCCCAGCGACTGCACCAGCTCGGCTGTGACCCGACGGACAGATTCCTCATCTTCCACCACCAGGACCGTCCCGGCTCCCAGGTAATTGGGTGGCTCGGCGGCCTCCGCAGCTGGCGTGCCCGCCTCGAGGGCGCGAGGCAGGTAGATCTTGAAGGTCGTGCCCTGACCGGGCTCGCTGTAGGCGTTCACGAAGCCGCCGTTCTGCTCCACGATCCCGTGGACAGTGGCGAGGCCCAGACCTGTGCCCTTCTCCTTCGTCGTGAAGAATGGCTCGAACGCGTGCGACAAGGTCTCCTTGTCCATTCCGGTCCCGGTGTCGCTGACCGCAAGCAGGACGTAGTCACCCGGCCTGGCCGCCGCGTGTTGGCGGCAGAAAGTCTCGTCCACCCGAATGTTAGCCATCTCGATCGTCAGCATGCCCCCGTTCGGCATGGCATCGCGCGCATTGACTGCCAGGTTGAGGAGGACCTGATCGATCTGCGTCGGGTCGACGTTGACCGGCCAGAGACCCTCGGCGCCCTCCACGCGCAGCTCGACGTCCTCGCCGATCAGCCGCGAGAGGCCACGGGAAAGCCGAGTAACCAGCGCGTTCAGATCCGACGGAGCTGGGGAGATCACTTGCCTGCGTGAGAAGGCGAGCAGCTGGCTCGTCACGTCTTGCGCCCGGCCTGCGGCTCCTTCGATCTCGTCGACGTAGCGCGAGACCCGAGTGTCGGCCGGCATCTTGCGCCGCAGTAGCTCGACGAAGCCCATGATGACGTGCAGCAGGTTGTTGAAGTCATGTGCGACCCCACCCGCGAGCCGACCAATGGCCTCCATCTTCTGCGCCTGGAAGAGCTGCGCGCGCGACTCCTCGAGTCGCTTCGTGCGATCCGCCACCTCCTCTTCCAGGTGCTGCTCGTGCTTGCGAAGCTGCGACTCGATGCGCTCGCGCTCTACGACTTGCGCCCGCAGCTCCACATGCGTGCGCTGTTGTCGCTGCTGAACAATGACGAGGTGCAGGCTCGAGCAGGCGAAAGACACTCCCGCGATGCCCAGCGCGAGCTTGGGGCGCACGCCCACAATCCCCAGGGACAAGAGCAGGACGAGAAAGGTGAAGAGAGGCCCAAACAGAGCGCCAGCGGCAAAGTCGCCCGTCGGAAGTCGATCGCCGGGCGGTTCGATATCGGCTTCGCTCCAAGTGGCGGCAATCACGATCGGAGCAATGGCGAGCAGAGTCCAGATGATCTCGTACCAGGTGCCCGCCTGGAGGCCAAGGTAGTTGTAGTAGAAGTCAGCGGCCCAGCTGAAGAGCAGGACGAGCCCGACGCGGCCGAACAAGGCGCGCACGGTGCGCGAGTTGGTGATAGCGGCTCGCAGGAGGAAGGTAGCGGCCATCAGGGCGTCGTAGACGAAGATGTAACCCCAGGGCTGGCGCAGCCAGCCGTGTGCGAACGGCAAGACGGCGGCCCCTTGCGCCGGCGGGTGTTCGAAGAAGAGATAGACGGCGATCCAGACGAGAAGAAGCTGGATTGCATCGAGCAGGTGGATCCGGTCGAAGCGGCGCAGCTCGAAGGCAGGTTCGAGGAAGAGGGTCAGGCCGACCGGGGCGAAGTAGAAGACCGAGATGACGTCAGCAAGAGCGGCGACGGGCGCCGAGGCCGAGATGACTTCCGTATAAAGGAACAAGAGCGCCCCGACACAGTAGAGAACAGATGAGAGCGCAGCAATCGACCAGAAGGGTCGAGCGACAGAATGCGAAGCGCGCGCGGCTCGCAGGAAGACGAACACGGACAGGAGGAAGATGAACAGGGCGACGACGTCGGCAAAGGCCGGGCCGGCCCCTCTGGGGCCCAGGAAGACGACGGCACAGAGCTGCGCCAGGAAGAGCAGTGCCACCGGGGCGACCCAGTAGTGGGCGCCCGAGAACAGGCGGCCGGCACCATCGCCGGTCAAGGATTCTGCGCCCTCAGGCTTCATAGGCCTCCTGCGGAACGCGGGGTGCTGCAGATGACCGGGAATAGGACGGGAAGCGATTGGCGGACGCTTCAGACCCTGTCCGGAAGGCGTAGCGCAGGGCGGCCAGCACCCTAATCGCCACCTCGCGGCCGAGACGGCTGTCGCGGGCGCGGTGGACCTCGCCCATGCCCCCGAGCCTAGTCTAGCGCCGGTCGTAGACGATGGCGCGCTCGAGCCGGAGGCGCCGCCCGGTCGAGCGCGGCTCGGCGTCGCCACGGACGACGATGCGGACGGTGTGCTTCCCGCGCGGGAGGCCGGTCACGTGCCAGTAGTCGTTGTCGTAGGTGCGCTCCGGGATCCAGGCCTCGATCTCGCCCGCCTTCTGCCCGTCGAGCCACACGTCCGCCCGCCCGCCGCTCTGGCTCATGGTGCCGACGATCGCCACCCCGGTCCCCTCGAAGCTGAAGGTGGCCTCGTCCCCGGCGGCACTCGCCTCCTTCACCTTCCACGCGGACGACTCGTTCTTCTCCTCGTGGGCCTTCCAGCCGCCTTTCCAGGACCAGCGCGGGTCCTCGAGCTCGGCGCGGGCGACCGGCACCCCCGAGTCCCACTGCTCGAGGGGCGCCGCCGCCGGCGCCTGCTCCGGGATCACCACCTCGGTGGCCCAGACCGTCCCGCCGGACTCCTGGATGTTCTTCTCGGCTCGGGTCAGGGTGGAGGCCACGATCGTGTTGAAGGAGAAGCTGGTGTACTCGAACCTGGTGTCGGCGAGCGGCGGGATGCCGGACTTGAAGCGGTCGGGGATCGCCTGATAGCCGAGCATGACACCCAGGATGCCGGCCGCGCTCGAGGGGTTGCAGTCGGAGTCCTGGCCGGCGCGGGCGGCGATCTCCAGCGTCTTCGCGAAGTCCTTGCCCCCGTAGAGCAGCCCCAGCACCACGTAGGCCCCGTTGAGCTTCGCGTCGATGTTGAACGGCGCCAGCGCCCCGTCGGGACAGACGTCGTCCTTGTCCCACTTCGCTTCCAGGAGCTGCCAGGCCTGGCGCCAGTCGTCCGGGCGCTGCGCGTGCCAGGCCAGGGTGTCGCGGATGACGGCGGCGTAGCCGCTCTCCTTCGGAAGCGAGAGCAGCGCCTGCTCCACCACCTTGCGCGGCTCGGCCTCGAAGAAGGCCGCCGCGTACATGGCGCCGAACAGCATCCCGCCGTAGACGCCGTCGCCGTAGTTCATGACGTGGCCGACCCTGTCGGCGTAGCGGTTCGACAGCCGCGGCAGGCCCGGGCACATGAGGCCGATGAAATCGGACTCGATCTGGAAGTCGATGTCGTTGGCGTGGATGTTGTACTTCGGGTTCCCCGACATCGGCGCCTTGATGCCGCGGGCCAGGTTGCGCCGGGCGCCGGCGTTGGCGTGCCACAGCGAGTACTGCGAGTCGCGGAACATGTCGCCGTACTGCTCGGTGGTGGCCGCCAGGCCCAGCCGGTCCATCACCGCGGCGAACGTCATCTCCACGTAGAGGTCGTCCTGGTGGATGGCGTTCTCCACCATCTCCGGCGACCACTTGATCTCGCCCTCGTTGATCCGGCCGAGCGACCTGAACTCGGTGGGCGCGCCGTAGGAGACACCGATCATCTGCCCCGCCCAGCCCCCGCGGACCTTGTCCTCCAGCGCGGCGCGGCTCATCCTCCGCGTCTCCGCCGCGAAGGACGGCCCCGCCACCGCGAGTGCCACGGCGACCAGCACCAGCTTCCTCATGAGGCCTCCTCGTCGACCTCGTCCCGGGTGGGGATCGAGGCCTGCGCGCCGAGCCGCGTCACCGAGAGCGCCGCGGCCGTGTTGGCGAAGCGGATCGCCTCGGCCATCGGCCGACCTTCGCCGAGCGCGACTGCCAAGGCACCGTTGAACGTGTCCCCGGCGGCGGTGGCGTCGACCGCCTGCACGCGGGGGGCCGGGAAGTGCCCCGCCTCCCGGCCGTCGTCGAGGAACGCCCCCTTCTCGCCGAGCTTGAGCAGCACCGTGCGCACGCCGCGGTCGCGCAGCGCCCGCGCCACCTCCGGCGCCTCCGCCAGGGTGACCGTCCCCTCCCGGCGGCCGAGCAGGACCATGGCCTCGCTCTCGTTCGGGGTCAGGCAGTCGACGCTGGCGAGGAGCGCGTCCGGCAGCGACCGCGCCGGGGCGGGGTCGAGGATCACCGAGGCGCCGAGGCTGCGGCCACGGGCGGCGGCGGCCTGCACGGTCTCGAGCGGCGTCTCGAGCTGGAGCAGCAGGAGGCCGCCGTCCGGACCGCGCAGCGCGCCCTCGACGTCGGCGGGCGTGAGGAGGCCATTCGAGCCCGAGGCGACCACGATCTGGTTCTGGCCGCCCGCCTGCACGAGGATCAGCGCGACGCCGGAGGGCACGGCCGCCGTCGTCAGCACGTCGCCGGTGTCGACGCCGTCGGCCGCCAGGCTGGTCCGCAGCTGCTCGCCGAAGACGTCGTCGCCGACGCGGCCGACCATGCGCACGCGTCCGCCCAGCCGGCCTACGGCGCAGGCCTGGTTGGCGCCCTTGCCCCCGGGGAGGGTGCGGAAGCCGCCACCGAGCACCGTCTCCCCCGGCAGGGGCAGCTTCTCCACCTGCACCACGAAGTCCATGTTGAGGCTGCCCACCACGGTGATCGGCCGGCTGGCTGCGCTCATGGAAGCGCCTCAGGCCACGCGGGCGTAGACGATGAGCCCCAGGCCGATCACGAAGGAGGCGAACATGGCCGCAAGCAGCCGGTTCGTCCCCGGCGGCGCGGTCTTGAACTCCCTCCACACGAAGACACCCCACAGCGCCGCCACCAGCGTCGCGCCCTGGCCGAGCCCGTAGGAGATGGCGAACCCGGCTGCGCCGGAGGCGACGATCGAGAGGGCCATGCCGAGGTTCCAGATCATCCCGCCCAGGATGCCGACCAGGTGCAGCCGCGGCGTGCCCTGGCGGAGGTAGTCGCCGAGCGGCACCGGCTCGCCCACGAACGGCCGCAGCATCACCAGCGTGTTCCACAGGAAGCTGGAGACGAGCAGGCCCAGCGAGAAGACCGCCACGGCGGAGTACGGGGACAGCTTGCCCGGCGTGAGGTCGCGGAAGTCGGTGGACATGGAGGCGGCGACGAAGCGGTAGAAGGTGGCCATCAGCAGCCCGGCCACCACCGAGAGGCCGATGCCCTTGCCGCTGGTGCGCCCGCCCTGGCTGGGCAGGCGGCGGTAGGCCGCGGCCGAGAGCAGGATCGCCAGCACCACGCCGGCGACGCCGGCGAACAGCGGCACGGGGTTGCCGACCGGCATGGCGAGGTAGTTGGTGACCACCCCCAGGGCCAGCGCCAGGCCGACGCCGATCGGGAAGGCGACGGCCATGCCGGCCACGTCGATGGCGGCCACCAGCAGGATGTTGGAGAGGTTGAAGACGACGCCGCCCAGGAAGGCGAGGCCGAGGTTGCGGCCCTCGGCTTGCGAGAGGTCGGCCAGGAAGCTGCGCCCGGCGCTGCCGGTGCTGCCGGCAGTGAAGGCCAGCAGCAGCGCCAGCAGCAGCACGCCGATCGAGTAGTCCCAGTAGAAGAGCTGGAAGCGCCAGGCGCGGGTGGCGAGCTTCTGGGTGTTGGCCCAGGACCCCCAGCAGAGCATGGTGACGACGCAGAGGACGACGGCCAGCGGGTACGACTCGACGATCAGCATGGCGGACCTCCCGCGACGCCGGCGGCCTGATGCTGCGCGACCTTTCCCCCCGACGCAAGCGGCGCCGTCTGACGCGGGCGGGAGCAGGCTTTTACAGACGTCGTCCCTGCGGCGCCGGCCGCGCGTGCTATGGTCATCGCATGCCTACAAAGCATCGCTGGCTGTTGGCGGCGGCGGTGGTCACGACGGCGGCTTGTGGCAGCTCGACGAACACCAGCAGCTCGAGCTCGACGCCGACCTACACGGCCGGCACCTACCCTCCGTCCTCGACGTTCGCCGGCCAGTGCGCCACCCCGCGCACCGGCACCGACCCGATCACCGGCCAGGCCTATCCCGACAAGCCCGGCTCGACCATGGCCGAGAACATGTTCCTGCGCTCGTGGACGAACGAGCTCTACCTCTGGTATCTCGAGGTTCCCGACACCAACCCGGCCGGCTACGCGACCGCGGACTACTTCAACCTCCTGAAGACGAGCCTCACGACCGCCTCCGGCAACCCCAAGGACAAGTTCCACTTCACCTACGCGACCGCGGACTGGGAGTCGCTGTCGCAGTCAGGGGTGTCGGCCGGCTACGGGGCGCAGTTCGCGATCATCGCCTCGACGCCGCCCCGCCAGGTGCTGGTCGCGTACACCGACCCGAACACCCCCGCCACCGCCGCCAACCTCGCCCGCGGTGCCGAGATCCTGTCCGTGGACGGCGTCGACATGGTGAACGGCAGCGACACCACCACCCTCAACAACGGCCTCTTCCCCTCCGCGGCCGGACAGACCCACACCTTCTCGGTCCAGGACCTGGGGTCGAGCACACCGCGCACGATCAGCATGACCTCGGCGAACGTCACCGAGACGCCGGTGCAGAACGTCACCACCCTGCGCTCGCACGGCAGCACCGTCGGCTACATGCTCTTCAACGACCACATCGCCACCGCCGAGCAGCTACTGGTGAACGGCTTCAGCCAGCTGGCCGCGGCCGGGGTGAGCGACCTGGTTCTGGACATCCGCTACAACGGCGGCGGCTACCTCGACATGGCCAGCGAGGTGGCCTACATGATCGCCGGCCCCGGGCCCACCACCGGCAAGACCTTCGAGCGGACGGTGTTCAACGACAAGTACCCGAGCACCGACCCGGTCACCGGCCAGGCGCTCACGCCGACGCCGTTCCACAACACCACCCAGGGCTTCTCCGGAGCCAGCGGCCAGCCGCTGCCCAGCCTGAACCTCTCCCGGGTGACGGTCCTCGCCAGCTCCAGCACCTGCTCGGCCAGCGAATCCATCATCAACAGCCTGCGCGGTGTCGGTGTCGAGGTGATCCAGGTCGGCTCGACCACCTGCGGCAAGCCTTACGGCTTCTACCCGCAGGACAACTGCGGCACCACGTACTTCTCCATCGAGTTCCAGGGCCTCAACAACCAGAACTTCGGCGACTACCCCGACGGCTTCTCGCCCGCGAATGCCGGCGGCCTTGGCGTCCTCGTGCCGGGCTGCGGCGTCGCCGACGACTTCACGCACGCGCTCGGCGACCCGAACGAGGCACGTCTGGCGGCCGCGCTGGGCTATCTGGCCGACGGGAGCTGCCCGGCGCCGAGCGCGTCCGCGGCCTCACGCCAGGGCAGGGCGCCCGCGCTGTCGGCCGCGCCTGACGGAGACCTCCGCCGCGGTCCCTGGCGCGAGAACCGCATCCTGCGCCGGCAGCGGTAGCGACCGGACGCGGCCGCTCACGGCGAGGGATGAGGACGGGCGCGGCGGCAGTGGTGGGGGCGCTCCTGGCCGGGGCAGGTTGTCACACGCACTCGGCTCCGCCCGACGTCCCCGCCGTTCTCACCCATCCCTCGGAGGAGAGCCGGGCCGAGCTGCAGCGGGTGGTCAGCCGCGCCCTGAACCGCGAGACCGTCACCCTCGCCGACGACGCGCTGACCGCGGACGGCACGTTGATCGTGGAGCGAACGGCGCGGCGCGACGCGCAGGGCCGGCCTCTCCAAGGGCTGGAGACGAGGGACCGACCGGAGCACTTCCGGCTGGTCCGCAGCGGCTGGCGCTGCGTGCTGCTGCACGAGAACAGCGGCCAGCGCTACACCCTGAAGTCGGCGACCTGCGCGACGCGCTGAGACCCGGCCCGGCCGGACGAGCCTACTGCCTGCGCTGCAGCTCGATCGTCAGGTCCGTGGTCTGGCCGCGGATCACGTCCACCTCGCGGCGCACCACGCCGAACCCGGGCCGCACCACCTCGATCTGGTGGCGTCCCGAGCGCAGGATGATCGACTGGGCGTCGCGGGCGTTCCCCCAGAACTCGTCGTCGACGTAGACCGACGCGTCCGGCGGCCTCACGTCGAGGCGCAGACGACCGGTGTCGGAGCTCTGCGGACGGGCCGTGACGGCGCCCTGGTCGTCGTAGCCGCCGTTGTCACCCGACTGCGGCGGGGGCGGCTGGGAGCCGTCGTCGTAGCCGCCGGCCGGCGGATACGGAGGGTAGTAGCCCTGATCGCCGTAGTACGGGTAGCCGTAGTAGTACGGGTACGAGTAGTAGTACGGCCAGCCGAACGAGAACGACAGCCACGGGTAGGAGTAGCCGTAGCCATAGCCATAGCCGTAATAGGGGGAGTAGCCGTGGTAGTGGCCGTAGCCGTAGTACGGGTAATGGCCGTGGCCGTAGTAGCCACCGTGGCCGTAATAGCCACCGTGGCCGTAGTAGTAGTGACCGATGCCGGCCTGGGGGTGTCGTGCCCCCGCCACCCCGCCGCCGTAGGTAGGGTGACCGCCGGGAGTGCGCGGGACGGCATGGCCTCCGCCACCACCGCCGTGATAGCCACCACTGCTGTGGGCGACGGCGTGGCCGCCACTGCTGCTGTGCCCGCCACCGCCCGCGTGGTTGCTCGCCAGCACCGGCTGCGCCGACAAGGCGAGCGCCGCACCGATGGTCAGGATCACCGCCTGCTTAGCGGTCATGGGGCACCTCCAGCGGACCTGCTCCCCGTGGAGCACGTTACCGCTGCCGTCACCCGTATGCAAGATCCAGCCCGGCGTCGGCCTCCGACAGGCCCGCCAACTCATTGATTCCTCGTCGTGTGCGAGCCCCCACCCTTCCGGGGGGATGTCCTCGACCGCGGCCACCTGTCCTCGGCGGTGGTCGCCGCGGGGTTTCTCGCGCCGCCGCCGCCCGGTTCCTGTAGGATTCGCCCCCGGGTCGGGGCGTCCGGCTGGCGCCGACCGCGGCCCTTCCGTCAACCCGCGTCAAGCCGGAGACACGAGATGAACCCTCCTGCGTCGCCCTCGCCGGCGCGCTTTCCGGTCCGCACCTGGCTGATTGCCCTCGCCGGCTGGGCCTTCGACTTCTACGACCTCGTCCTCTTCTCGTTCCTGCTGGTCCCCATCGGCCGGGACCTCGGCCTGACGGCCACCCAGGAGGCCTGGCTGCTGGGCGTCGCTCTCGGCGGCTCCGGCGTCGGCGGCATCCTGTTCGGCTACCTCTCCGACGTGATCGGCCGCAAGCGGGTGATGACCTGGACCATCTGCCTGTACTCGCTGGGGACCGCGCTGACGGCCTTCTCCACCGGCCCGCTCACCCTGCTGCTGTTCCGGCTGCTGACCGGCCTCGGCGTCGGCGGCGAGTGGGCGGTCGGCCACGCGCTGCTGGCGGAGTCCTCGCCGCCCTCGATGCGCGGCCGGGCCTCGGCGCTGCTGCAATCGGGCGAGCCGCTCGGCGTCGCCCTCGCCGCGCTCATGGGCCTGCTCGGCGCGCCGCTCCTCGGCTGGCGGGCCGTCTTCCTCATCTCCTCGGCCTCGGCCGGCGTCGCCTTCCTGGTGCAGCGGCACCTGCCGGAGTCGCGGCTGTGGGATCGGCAGCACGAGCAGCGGCTGTCGCCGGCGGCAGCGCTGCGGCGGCTGGCGCGGGCGCGCCTGCTGGGCGTGCTGTTCGCGGGCTGGCTGCTCGGCGTCTTCAAGCTCGGGACCTACTGGACCTGCTACACCTGGCTGCCGAAGTTCCTGCAGGACCAGATGGGCCAGCCGGTCGGCCGCTCGGCGATGTGGATCGTCACCGCCCAGGTCGGCCAGCTGCTCGGCATGCTCGCCTTCGGCGTGATCGCCGACCGGCGTGGCCGTCGCCAGGCCTTCACCGGCTACTCGCTGCTCACCGCCGCGGCGATCTACGGCATCGCCTTCCACTGGCACGAGCTGCTGCAGCAGCCGGCGCTCTTCTGGACGGTGCTCTTCGCCATGGGCCTGGGCTCCGGCTGCACCGCCGGCTTCGGCGCCCTGCTGGCGGAGCTGTTCCCCACCGACGTTCGGAACTTCGCGATGGGCACGGCCTACAACTGCGCGCGCGGCGTGCAGCTGTTCGCTCCGGTGCTGGTCGGCTTCTTCGTCGCCCGCCACGGCGTGGCGGGTGGCCTGGGCGTGCCGATGGTGCTGGCGCTGGCCACGGCCTCCTGGGTGTGGACGCTGCCGGAGACGCGCAGCCGCGACCTCGCCGCGATCGGAGGCGACGCGCATCCAAACTGCTGAACCATCGGCGTCGCCCTCGACGCGTCAGGGGCGCGGGAGTATCGTTCGCGCCATGCCTGAACTTGCCACCGTGCTCATGCTCGGCGTCCTGGCCACGCAGTCTGCGGCAGCCGCACCGGCCCAGCCGGCGACGTCGCCGTCCTCCGGCCGTGTCCTCGCCGCCGACACCCCGTCGGCCACCGTCTCCGGCAACACGTTCATCGCGCCGGCCGGGTGGACGATCACCGTGCGCGGCCCCGCCACCATCCTCCAGGCGCCGGAAGGCGACTCACACATCGCGCTCGTCGACGTGCAGGCGGCGGACGCGGACGCCGCCGTCAAGGCGGCCTGGGCCGCCTACCGGCCGGACGCGCGCTGGCCACTCAAGGTCACCAACGACTTCCCGGACAAGGACGGCTGGTCGGGGATCCGCAGCTACGACTACCAGACCTCGCCCAACGAGAAGCGCGGCGTCGGGGCGAGCGCGCGGCGGGCCAATGGCACCTGGACCGTGATCCTCTACGACATGGCGGACGCCGTCGGGGAGAAGCGCGGCGCTCAGGTGGCGCTCATCTTCAGCCGCCTGCTGCCGAAGGGCTACACGCGGGAGAGCTTCGCCGGCCGCACGGCGCGCACGCTGGACGAGAGGGCGATCGCCGAGCTCTCCCGCTTCGTGGAGACGGGGATGCAGAAGCTCGGCGTCCCCGGCGTGTCGGTCGGCCTGGTGCAGGACGGCAAGGTCGTCTTCGCGGACGGCTTCGGCGTGAAGGAGCTCGGCCGCCCGGAGCGGCCCGACGGCGACACCCTCTACATCATCGCCTCGAACACCAAGGCGCTCACCACGCTGATGCTGGCGAAGCTGGTGGACGAGGGGAAGCTGACCTGGGACACGCCGGTCACGCAGCTCCTGCCCTCGTTCAAGCTCGGCGACGAGGACACCACCCGCCGCGTGCTGGTGAAGCACCTGATCTGCGCCTGCACCGGGCTGCCGCGGCAGGACTACGAGTGGCTGTTCCAGTTCCAGGGCGTGACCGCCGAGGGGGCGATCAAGACGCTGGCCACCATCAAGCCGACCACGAAGTTCGGCGAGATGTTCCAGTACTCGAACCTGATGGCCGCCGCCGCCGGCTGCGTCGGCGGCCACGTGGCCTACCCCGAGCTCGAGCTGGGCGCGGCCTACGACCAGGTGATGCAGACGCGGGTGCTCAGGCCTCTCGGGATGCAGGCGACCACCTTCGACTTCGCCCGTGCGCTCGGTGGCAACCACGCGGTGTCCCACGCGCCGGACGTGGACGGCAAGCCCGCCCACGCGACCATGGAGGTCAACTACGCGGTCGTCCCGGTGCGGCCGGCAGGCGGCGCCTGGAGCAGCGTGCGCGACGTGCTCCGCTACGTGCAGATGGAGCTCGACGAGGGGCTGCTGCCCGACGGCAGCCGCTACGTGTCGAAGCTGGCGCTGCTCGCCCGGCGGGTGCCGCAGGTCCCCATCGGCCAGGACGTCACCTACGGCATGGGGCTGATGGTCGACACCAAGTACGGCACGCCGGTGGTGCACCACGGCGGCGACCTGGTCGGCTACCACAGCGACATGATGTGGCTGCCGGAGCACAAGGTGGGCGCGGTGATCCTCACCAACGCGGACCCGGGCTGGAACCTGCGCGACGCCTTCCGCCGCAAGCTGCTGGAGGTGCTGTTCGACGGCCGGCCGGAGGCGGACGCAGACGTGGCGGCCGCGGCGAAGAGCTTCTACGACCAGCTCGCCGCCGAGCGCAAGCTGCTGACGGTCCCGGCCGACGCGGCGGACGCCGCGAAGCTCGCGCCCCGCTACGTGAACGCCGCCCTCGGCGACATCGCCGTCAGCCGCTCCGGCACGGCCACCACCTTCGACTTCGGAGAGTGGAAGAGCGAGGTCGCCTCCCGTCACAACCCGGACGGCACCGTCTCCT
>Ga0335071_10001826_pt1 | contig 22887 bp, 22 predicted proteins | sample Lox_Sample_15_FD_206724 | JGI IMG/M metagenome (GOLD analysis project Ga0335071, IMG submission 206724) | Soil microbial communities from Loxahatchee National Wildlife Refuge, Florida, United States - Lox_Sample_1.5 | ecosystem: Environmental > Terrestrial > Soil > Wetlands | place: USA... | reverse complement strand
CATCGGCGGAGAACCTGGCGAGATACTTCTTCGATGAGACCAACAAGCACTTGAGCGGCATCACGAACGGGCGGGTGTGGGTGAAAGACATCACCATCTGGGAAACCGACACGACGACGGCGACCTATAGCGAATAGCCGTCTATGCAACTCATCGAAATCTACAAGTCGCTGCAGGGCGAGTCGTCTTACGCGGGGCTTCCGTGCGTTTTCGTGCGGACGGCGGGATGCAATCTCCGTTGCGTCTGGTGCGACAGTGAGTACACGTTCAAAGGCGGGCAGAAGTATTCGATTGAAGACGTGATGGGAGAAGTGCGCAGGCTGTCTCCGGAGCGGGGGCTGGTGGAGATTACCGGCGGCGAGCCGCTGTTGCAGGAGGCCGAAGTTGTGGCGCTGATGGAGCACCTGCTCGGGGGCGGATACACGGTGCTGATTGAAACCAGCGGAGAGAGGCTGCTGGACAAAGTCCCGGCGGACGTGATCAAGATTGTGGACGTGAAGTGTCCGGCGTCGGGTGAAGGTGGAACGTTTCGCGCGGAAAACCTGCTGCACTTGAAGAGCCGCGATGAAGTGAAGTTTGTGGTTGCCAGCCGCAAGGACTACGAATTCGCACGCGATTTTGTTTATGAGCATGACCTGAGCGGAAGAGTCGGATCGGTGATTCTGTCACCCGCGTTTCGCAAGCACGCCTCGGGCTCGCGCGATGCCTCCCATTGCTTGCTCGACCCGCGCGAGCTCGCGGAATGGATGCTCACGGATCGGTTGGAAGCTCGTTTGGGGTTGCAGATTCACAAGTTCATTTGGGAGCCTTCGCTCAAGGGCGTGTAGGTCCGATCCAATCAGTATGATGACCTTATCAAGCAAGAAGCAACATAAGGCAAGCGTTGTGGTAATCCTCAGTGGCGGCATGGATTCCACTGTCTGCGCAGCACTCGCCGTTCGCGACTTCGGCGCTCAAAACGTCGCCGCCCTGCATATCGATTACGGTCAACGCACTGAGCGCCGGGAGCACCGAGCTTACGAGGAAATTGCCCATCGGCTCGACATCCGGACCCGGCTGGCGGTCAAGACTGAGTTCTTCCACAAGATTGGCGGCTCTGCGCTGACGGACGATCACATTGCGGTGCCCAAGGCTCCGGAATTGATCGGCGGAGAGATCCCGGTCACCTACGTACCCTTCCGAAACTCTCATTTCCTCTCCGCAGCTGTGAGCTGGGCTGAAGTTTTGGGCGCGGAGAAGATTTACATCGGCGCCGTGCAGCAGGACAGCTCGGGCTATCCCGATTGCCGACCGGAGTTCTATGCCGCATTCAACGAGGCGGTGCGAACGGGCACAAAAGAAGGGAAAGTCCGCATCGAAACTCCGGTCATCTCGCTGCGAAAGGCGGAGATTGTGCGCCTTGGCCTTGAATTGGGCGCGCCCTTCGATTTAACGTGGTCATGCTATTGCCGGGAGGACCGGGCCTGCGGAGTCTGCGACAGTTGCGTTTTGCGCATGCGGGCCTTTGCGGCGGCTGGCGCCAGCGACCCCATTCCTTATTTGTCGCAGGGCGAGAAGCAGTGATTCTGAGGTATTCAAATTCGAACGGTTCGCAAGCCGTGGTTGTCAAAGACCTGCAGCGATTGCGGGCAGCCACGCGCAGGAGGCAGATATGAAGCGATCTTTCAGTCTGATGATTCTAGCAGTGCTCGTGCTGGGATTCGGCGCTCTGCCGACCCTCGCCCAAATCACCGGGATTAGAGGCGTTTGCCGAGACATAGATGGCAAGTTCATCACCGATGGCACGGTCGAAATCACGAACACCGACACGGGGCGCAAGATCACGGTGAAAACCAATAAAAACGGCGAGTATCAGACAATCGGTTTGAGCCCCGGAACCTATGACGTTGCGCTGTTGCGGAATGGCGTTGCCGTTGACGGCTTCAATAAGATCCCAATCGCCATGGGCTCGGTGCAGGACGTGAACTTCGACCTCAAGAAGGACGCTGCGGCCAAGGGTGGTCCCAGCGAAGAGCAACTGAAGCAGCAGCAGGAAGTCGTGAAGCAGAATGAGAAGATCAAGGGCCTGAATGCCAAGCTGCAAGAGACGCGCGATCTCGAAAAGGCCGGCAACTACGACCAGGCGATCGCCATCATGCAGGAAGTGACAACGGCCGATCCTAGCAAGGACTTGCTGTGGGCGTATCTTGGCGACGCGTACGTGGGGGCGAAGAAGTATCCGGAAGCGGTGGATGCGTTTCAGAAGGCAATCGCGATTAAGCCCGACAGCCCCTTGTATCTCAACGCGCTGGCCAATGCTTACAACCGGTCGGGGCAGCATGACAAGGCAATCGAGACCTACACAAAGGCCGCCCAGATGGATCCGACCAACGCAGCGACCGCCTATTTCAACATGGGCGCGGTCTATACCAACAGTGGCAAGGTCGATGATGCGCTAGCGGCGTTCGACAAGGTCATCCAGCTCGACCCAAGCCGCGCTGAAGCGTACTACTGGAAGGGCGTAAACCTTATGGCAAAGGCTTCGACCGGGAAGGACGGCAAGTTTATCGCACCTCCGGGAACGGCCGAGTGCTTCCAAAAATATCTCGAACTGAAGCCGGACGGCCCAATGGCCCAGCCTTCGAAGGACATGCTGGCCAGCATGGGATCGTCGGTGGAAACGACCTTCGGCAAGCAAAAGGCCCCTGCCAAAAAGAAACCGTAACGAGCCCAGCAGTCGAGAATGGGCGGCCTTGTGCCGCCCATTCTGTCGCAGCTCGACAGCGAGGCTTGGGATACCTGCCCACGTCCTATAAATAAAATCCGCCTACGAAAATAGCGATGGCCTTTTCCACCAAGTCGAGCTTGGTTTCGTTCCCCGATGCCAGGCACTGTGTCGAGGAATACGCCGGCACGCTCCCTCCAACCGATCCCCAACTGGAAAACGTCCTCGACGCATTGGGGCTCGCCTTGGCGGAGGACCTGCGGGCAGACCGCGATTTTCCGCCGTTTTCCCGCTCTACCCGAGATGGATATGCTGTCCGCGCGGCCGACCTGCGGTCACTTCCGGTCAAGTTGAAATGCGTCGGAACCGCACGCGCCGGAGGGAGTGAGGCGGAAAATGTAGCCTCCATCTCCGTCGGTGAGTGCGCGGAGATCATGACTGGTGCGTCAGTACCCAAGGGCACCGATGCGGTGGTGATGGTCGAATACACCGAGGCCGATGGGCAGTTGGTCGCGATAAGTCGTTCGGCGAAATCGGGCGAGAACATCGTAGCGGCCGGAGCTGAAGCCAAGGCCGGCGACGTGATGGTTGCGAAAGGCACACGCGTTCGACACGTGGAAGTAGGTATTGCGGCGGCAATTGGCCGACCCGAGGTCGCAGTGCATAGCCGTCCGCGGGTGGCGGTGCTGGCGACCGGAGACGAGCTGGTGGACATTAACCTGGCGCCTGGTCCGTGTGAAATTCGAAATTCCAATAGCTACTCACTGGCGGCACAGGTTCAGGAATCGGGTGGGGAAGCGATGATTTTGCCGGTCGCGCGCGACGATGCCGCCGAGATCGCTCTCCTTGCTCGCAACGGACTGCAGGCAGACCTGTTGTTACTTTCCGGCGGTGTATCAATGGGCAAGTTCGATCTGGTAGAAGAGGTCCTCGACTCACTGGGAGCTGAATTCTTCTTCACGGGGGTCGCCATCCAGCCGGGAAAACCGTTGGTGTTCGGCCATGTCGCGATCGACGGAAAGACGACACCGTTCTTCGGATTGCCTGGAAATCCCGTGTCCACGATGGTGACGTTTGAGTTGTTCGTGAAGCCGGTGCTTGACGCACTCGGAGGCGCAAAACCGGAGCCGTTGCCCTATGTGCAGGCTGTCCTGAAAGCGCCGTTCACGACCAAGACCGGACTTACGCGATTTCTGCCGGGGAAATTCGGCGGCGCTGCCGAGGCTCCCAATGTGGAGTGGGTACGCTGGCAGGGGTCGGGCGACCTGATGGCAGCAGCAAGATCGAACTGCTACATTGTGGTACCTCCTGATCGCGACAGACTGGTAGCGGGAGACTCCGTCACTATACTTGTGATCTGATTGCATGGCGAAGACTGCAGCCAAACCGAAACTCTCTCATTACGACGCTGGTGGTCGGGCGGCGATGGTGGACGTTTCCGGCAAGACTCCCACATTGCGGGAGGCCGAGGCGCGGGCCTTGGTCGCGATGAACAGGAGCGTTCTTCGTGCGCTACCGCAGAATCCGAAGGGCGATCCGCTGGAAGTCGCCCGAATTGCGGGAATACAGGCGGCTAAGCGCACGGCGGAACTGATACCACTGTGTCATCCTTTGCCGCTTACCAAGGTCGATGTTATCTGCTCGACAGGGGCCAAAGGAGTGGAGATTCACTCGTTTGTGCGCACCAATGCCGTGACGGGCGTTGAAATGGAAGCGCTGGTTGCGGCTTCGGTGGCAGCTCTCACCGTTTACGACATGTGCAAGGCGCTGGACAAAGGTATCGAGATACAAGAAGTTCGCCTCGAACGAAAGTCAGGCGGCAAATCCGGCAACTACGCGCGCCAGTCAGCGAAAGGCAGAGCATGGCAAAAGCAGCGGTCGTGACAGTCAGCGACTCCGTCGCACAGGGTAAGCGCACTGATCGCTCCGGGCCCGCCACTGCGGAGGTGCTGCGGCAGCACGGCTTCGATGTGACCCAGCAGTGCGTCGTTGTCGACGAGCAACGCGAGATCGAACAGACTCTCATCCAGCTTTCCGAGCAGGTCGAACTCATCGTGACAACCGGCGGCACCGGCATTTCCGAGCGCGACGTAACACCCGAGGCAACGCGCTCCGTGTGCTCGAAGCTGATCGACGGTATTCCGCAGAAGATGCGCGCCGAAGGAATGACGAGCACGGACTTTGCGGTCCTGAGCCGCGGCATGTGCGGTGTTCGCAGGCGGACGCTGATTCTAAATCTTCCGGGAAGTCCGTCTGGAGCCGTGGACTCACTGCAGTCAGTGGTGGAGATTCTGCCGCATGCGATGGAGATTCTCGCCGGCAATACCGCGCATGATGAGGAAGACCGGTAGAGTCAGCGCTTCGCACTGCTGCGGCCGAGGAACCATTTGGAGCCTGTTACACATTTTCTGACCGGCGCGTGCATGAGTCGCGCGGGATTCAACCGCAAGACTGCATTAGCCACTCTCACCATGACGTTGGCCGCTGAAGCGGCCGACCTCGACGTCCTGTGGTACTTCGATGGTTCAATCTCCGCCTTTCAGCATCATCGCGGCATCACGCACTCATTCGTCGGCGCGCCGTTTGTGGCTGCAGTAACACTGGGTTTCGTTTGGCTGCTTTGCCGCTGGCGACGCTCTGACGGCCAGCCGCGCATCCTGCGGTCGAAGGTCCCAATCCGCTGGGGATTTCTCTTCTGGTTGGCGCTACTCGCTGCGCTTAGTCACATTCTTCTCGACTACACGACTGCGTATGGGATCCGCATGTTTGCGCCCTTCAACTGGCGCTGGTACTCGTGGGACATTGTCTTCATCATCGACCCGATCATTCTCGCCGCGCTTATTGCAGGCCTAGCGCTTCCGTGGCTGTTCGGCCTGGTGAATGAAGAGATTGGCGCCTGCAGCAGAGGCCCTCGCGGTCGCGGATGGGCAATCTTCGCGCTAACCTGTCTTGTGTTTCTTTGGGGCATGCGCGACTTTCAGCACCGTCGGGCGCTGAATGCTATGAATGCACTTCTTTACCAAGGCGCGGTGCCGGTCAAGATGGGCGCCTATCCATATTGGGTCAGCCCGTTTCATTGGCATTGCGTGGTCGAAACGCAGACTCTTTTTCAGACGTTTCCCGTCAATTCGTTGACGCCGGAAGTCGACCCGCACAACGACGCGCGCACGTATTTCAAGCCGGAGGAGACTCCAGTCACGCACGCTGCAAAGGCATCTTATCTGGGCCTGGTCTATCTTGACTGGGCCGTTTTTCCGGTGACGCAGACTGAGCAGTTCCAGGGAAACTTCAAGGGTTATCTCGTGGACTTCTTCGATCTGCGTTATGTCTATCCCGAAAGGCGGGGGCGGAAAACCCTCGGCGGCTGGGTTCTTCTCGGACCGGACTTGCGCGTGCAGGAAGAAGGAATGAGTTCGCGAAGACCATCGGTGGAAGACTTACGGTAACGAGAAGCTCTTTGCTTTTCGGTAAAATGAAATTTCTTGAACGGACAAGTGCTCTTGACGCCGGTACGCAGGGCGTACAGAATCAAGGGACGCTAATGAGCGCTCTTTGAGGTGAACATGCTCGCCTACATCTTTCTGCTATTTGCCGTCGCCGTTCACGCGCGCTTTCTACCTTTGCCCTTCGGCTTCGCGCCGGTAACGGCGGCCCTCCTTTATTTCGGAGCGCGCCGGCCACGCAAAGAACTGTCGATTCCAGTCGCGGCACTCGCGGCAGCGGGTGTTTACCTGTCACGCAGCGTTTACGGATATGCCTTCTCGGCTGATCTGCTGGTCACGTGGGCGTGGTACGCCGGCATAGTGCTGCTGGGCGGACTGCTGGCAAAAAAGACTTCGGCGGTGCGAATTGGCGCGGCGACGCTCGCCGGTTCGGTATCGTTCTTCCTAATCAGCAACTTCGCCGTCTGGGCGGTATGGGACATGTATCCCAAGACTATGGGCGGCGTGATGACCTGCTATGTGGCCGGGCTGCCGTTCTTGCGCAACGCAGTCGTCTCTGACCTGTTCTTCGCGGCCCTGTTCTTTGGCATCGGCTACCTTGTGAGCCAGCGTCAGGAAGAGGGCGTGATCGTGGCGAGGTAGTTCCTATAAAAATTTGCCAGCCGGGCCGGACAGAAATATCCGGCCTTTGCTTTGGCGGACACGTCCGTATATGCTTCACCCCTATCCCCTCCCCACTCTTAGAATCAATGACTTGCGTAGCGGTCTTCGTGTAAGTTTCTAAATTCATTGGATTTAATGGCACTTGATAGAAAACAAGAGGCTTAGCTGGCATGCAAGGGCGATGCGCTGGATGAGGCGCCTGAGTTGTCAAAGACCGATCCGCTCGGGTGCGCTGGGCGCCCAAGGCAAGGACACGTCAACTTTCGCTCGAAAAGATGGTTTAGCGGACAGGAAGCGGGAATGCGAGAGAAATCTTGCGCGTCAAGAAACGAAAGTAATCTTCACGTTCCGATTTGGAATGCTATTCGGTCGCCAGGTGGTTCTTGCGATTGCGATTCCGCTTGCGTACCAACCGTATCCACCAGCCGGCGAGCACAAGAGCGGCGAGGATGGCCAGCGTCAGGCGCAAGTGATTGTGGATGGCGCCTCCGAATAGAGTGACGATCTCGGGGCCGAATTTGATGACAAGCAGCGCGAGGAGACAGAAGCGCAACAGCCTTCCCAAAAAGATTGCGCTGACAAAGCGGCTGAGGCGCATTTCGGTGACGCCCGCTGAGAGCACAAACAGCTTGAACGGCGTGGGCGGCGGAAGCATGGCGGGAACCATGAGGGCGAGAAATCCATACTTCTCGAAGGAGGCGTGAATTTTCTGAAAGCGCGCGGCGCCCATGCGCTTGACAACGAGAACTTCTCCGCCTTTGTAGCCGATCCAGTAGATGATGATGCTGCCCAGCGTGGAACCGAAGGCGGCCATGGCGGAGAGCAGCAGGAACAGATGGGGCGAGGCATAGACGTAGCCGCCGACGATGAAATCGAGTGGCATGCCGAGGAAGGAGGCGTCGACGAAAGCGAATCCGGCGATGCCCCAAATACCGAGGGGTGTGAGGATGGCGAGAATCCAGTGGGTCCATTTGGCGAGCAGGTGCTTCAAGGGTGCTCCGGGGAAAGGGATATTTTACGGGATGGAAGCGACGGACGGGTGTACTGGATTGCTTGTTGGCCGTGGGAGGTGGGCTTTTCGCTATTCGTGTACTGAACGAGTTGCTGTGACTGCGACTTCTCGCCTGAAGCAGAGCACAGGGGCTAAAGCCCATGGTTCGTTGATGTTTTTTCGGCACGACTGAAGTCATGCCCTGATACCAAACAATTGTCGTTGAAAATGTAATTCGACTCGGACGGCGACTGCTCTCGCCGTCCTCGCTCAGAATGACACATTAAACAAGTGTGCCGGGAGACTGTGTAACCCACCGCTCCTCCTATAATGTCTGTCATGCCTGCGAGCAGCAAAGACGTGCAGAAGAAAATCGAGGCGCTGCGCGACAAGATCCGCCATCACGAGCATGCCTACTATGTGCTCGACGCGCCCGAGATCAGCGACGCGGCGTTCGACAAGCTGATGGACGAGCTGATTGCCCTGGAGGCGGTGCATCCCGAGCTGGTGACGGCGGATTCGCCGACGCAGCGGGTGGGCGGCAAGCCAAGCGAGGAGTTCGCCAAGTTCCGGCACTCGACGCCGATGCTATCGCTGGGCAAGACGACGAGCGAAGGCGAGCTGCGTGACTGGGAACGGCGGGTACATGAGCTGACGGGTGAATCGCAAGTGGATTACGTGTGCGAGCTCAAGCTGGACGGCATGTCGCTGGCATTGCGCTTTACCGATGGCAGTTTGGCGCTGGGGTTGACACGCGGCGACGGCACAACAGGCGAAGACGTGACGCCCAACGTGCGGACGGTGAGGAGCATTCCGCTGAAGATCGACGACAGAGATCTGAAAAAGGCCGGACTGCCGCGCGACTTCGAGGTGCGGGGCGAGTTGCTGATGCCGCTGGCGGCTTTCCAGCGCATGAATGAAGAGCGCGAGGAAAAAGGATTGCCGGTGTTTGCCAATCCGCGCAATGCGACGGCTGGCACGGTGCGTACGCTGGAGCCAAACGTGACAGCGCAGCGGCGGCTGGATTTTTTCGCCTACGGATTGTTTCGCGAGGGGCGCACGATCTTTGATCGCCATTCGCAGGTGCTGAAGTCGCTGCAGACGGCGGGCTTCAAGGTCAACCGGCGCCACAAGCTGGCGCACAACCTCGACGAGGTGATGGAGTTCGTCAACGAAATCGACGCCGAGCGAGACTCGCTGCCCTACGAAATCGACGGCGTGGTGGTGAAAGTGGACCGCATCGCGCTGCAGGACGAGCTGGGCTTTACGGGCAAGGCTCCGCGGTGGGCGATTGCCTACAAGTTCGCCGCGCGGGCGGGGGAAACGGAGATTGAGGACATTCTGGTGCAGGTGGGACGCACCGGCAAACTGACTCCGGTGGCGGCACTAAAGCCGGTGTCGATTGGCGGAACGACGGTGACCCGCGCCACGCTGCACAACATGGACGAGATCGGGCGGCTGGGGGTGAAGATCGGCGACTGGGTGGAAGTAGTGCGCGGCGGGGACGTGATTCCCAAGGTGGTGCGAGTGCTGGAAGACAGGCCGCGCGGGACGCGCGAGTTCCATATGCCCGAGCGTTGTCCAGTGTGCGGCGGGCACGTGGTGCGCGCTGAGGGGGAGGCGAATCACGTTTGCGTGAATGCTAACTGCCCGGCGAAGCTGCGCGAGACGATCCGGCACTTCGCGGCGCGCGGGGTGATGAACATTGAGGGCATGGGCGATGTGCTGGTGAACCAACTGGTGGATGGCGGGCTAGTGAAGAGCGTCGCCGATATCTACGACTTGACGGAAGAACAGCTCACGAAGCTCGAACGGATGGGCAAGAAGTCGGCGGAGAACATCCTGCGCCAGGTGGAGAACTCGAAAAAGCTTCCGTTGGAGCGGGTGATTTACGGCCTTGGGATTCGCATGGTGGGCGAGCGCACGGCGCAGTTTCTTGCCGAACACTTCGGCTCGATGGACGCGCTGATGAACGCCAGCGCAGAAGAACTGCAGGCGGTGAATGAGATTGGGCCGCGGGTGTCGCAGAGCATCCGCGAGTTTTTCGAGGAACCGAAGAACCGGGCGCTGGTGGAGAAATTGCGGAAGGCAGGATTAACGTTCAAGGGCGAGAAGAAACAGCGGGGCACGGCTGTGGCGGGAAAGACGTTTGTGCTGACGGGGACCTTAGAACATTTCACGCGCGACGAGGCGAAGAAGCTGATCGAGGACGCTGGCGGGAAGGTCGCCGGGTCAGTGAGCAAGAAGACGGATTACGTGGTGGCGGGCGCGGAGGCGGGATCAAAGCTCGATAAGGCGAAGCAGTTGGGTGTGGCGGTGATTGGGGAGAGGGACATGGAGGGGTTGGTGAGGGGGTGAGGAAGCATCCTCGGCGTGCAGATAGGTTTCGCGTTATGAACCAGATCACAGTAACGGTTATTGGAGAATTCAATATGATCCCAATCTACCGCCTTAGCGCTGTTCCCAATTGGGAAGTCTTTGCCCGAACAGCAGTCATTGTTTTTCGCCGACAGTCTCAAAACGTGTGAAAATTCGACAGAAGAGCTCTGGGCCTCGCGACGATAGGTGCCATCATATAGTGCGTATTCGTTAAGTCCGAGGCTCTGCAAGGACCTTCCGATGATTATCAAGCTGCTGGCTGTCACGTTGGTCGTGGCGGTGAGTGTGGCCGGCTTAGTGGCATGGGTTTTTCGAAAGTCGATCAGCGCTATTATGACCCGCATCGTGGGCGATCCGTTAGGCTCTGCGTGGGTGCGGTACGTGATGGTTGCGATCATGGTCGTCGGCGTGGGAGGCGGCGTCCGCCCGTGGGATTATGCCAAGTACATCACGCCGGTGAAAGACCAGCCACTGCCTGTGCTAAATGCAGACCGCTGGATTCTGGAGATCTACAGTACGGTGATGGGGACCGCGCAGGCGATTACGTGGTTGCTGCTCGTGTTCTTTGTGTTTGCACTCATCGCATACGTTTTCGTGCGAAGCGCTGAAGCGCGACAGGGTAAGCTGCCGTCGTAAGGGTGTAGGGATCATCTCACCCGGTACTTCGCTCGGTGCGCTCGCATTGCACTGGGCCAGAGTATTCCACCCCTGTTGGGCTGAACGTTTCGAAATCCCGTGCCAAGTCGCGATGTCAGGCTAACAACCGGTCCATCGACTGCGCGCTCACCCGACCCGCAAAAGGCGTGGAGTGTTTCGGGCGAGCGCTCCGCTCAGGTTGACAACCAAAAGTTAGAGAGCGGCTAGCGGAACGGCTGAAGAGGTTGCTGAAAAAGTCCGTTCAGAAGTCGAAAACGAAACGCAGGGGCTAAGCCCGAACCCGTTCTCAATCGATTACGGTACGACCAATGTCGTGCCCTGATACGATTCGGTCCGTCAGAAAAGTTTTTCCGCAGGTTGTGAAGCCGTGCCCTGATACAAATCTAGAACTTCCCCTTCAGCCGCTGGTAGGTTTCGTCCAGCGACTCAGGCAGCAGGCGCGTCTCGCCGATGACGGTCATGAAGTTGGTATCACCAACCCAGCGTGGGAGGGCGTGCAGGTGAACGTGCCCGGCGATGCCTGCGCCGGCGGCGCGGCCAATGTTCATGCCGATGTTCATGCCGTCAGGCTCATAGAGCTCGAACAACACCTGTTCGAGTCGGCGTGAGAGCAGCATCATTTCGGTTGTAGCCGCATCGGAGAGGAGGTTAAGGCGATCGACGTGCTCGTAGGGCACCACCATAACGTGTCCGGAGGTATAGGGGAAGGCATTGAGAATGATGTAGTTAAACTCTGCCCGGTAGACAATGAGCGTCTTGGCGTCGTCGCCCAGGCGGGGCAAATCGCAGAATACACAGCTGGTTTTCTTGTCGACGTAAGCGACGTAGGCGTAGCGCCACGGAGTCCAAAGGTAATCCATTATTCGGCAGAGTAACAGAGGGCCGAGGCATCCCCAAATCATTGCAGAATGCGGAGATGTGAGATCGGTGCAGGGGCATGGAGCGCCAGGTGTTAAATGTGCGGGAAAATCGCGTCCTGCTTGGACTTACGCGTTTGACACCCCAAAGAAGCGATTGCTATAGTCAAAGAGTCCCTTCAGTTGGGCCGCTGTCGGGATCCGGCCGCTGGGTTGTCCATTTCTTCCCTGAACTGGGAAACTCTGAAAGAGCACTCACGCCAGCAGGCCGTAGTGTTTTCAGGCTACCCATCAATTTTCAAAATTGCCGGGCGCGAACTCTAACCATGTCTCTCGAAGAAACCCTTAACAACACCCCGAACACTTCTCCGGAAACCTCCGGTGCTGCTGAGCAGCCCGCGGCTGCCCCGGAAACGAATACCAGCACTCATATTGCGGAAGCAGGGGCGCTTGCAACTGCGCGCGCCGAAAAAGAGCCATCGATGGAAGACTTTGCCACTGCTCTGGAGAACTACGAGCAGGAACAGGCGCAGACCGAAGCCGCCCTGAATGATGAGCAGATCATTCCGGGGACCGTATTGAAGATCACACCGCAGTACGTCGTGGTCGACATCGGCTACAAGTCTGAGGGCGTGGTTCCGGTGGCCGAGTTCACCGACTCGGAGGGCAACGTCAGCGTGCAGCCGGGTCAGGAAATCCCGGTAGTGCGGGACCAGGGTCACACCGAAGAAGGCTACATCAATCTGTCGTTCCACAAGGCACAGCGTTTGAAAGCGTGGGACGACATCGAAAAGGCATACAACGAGAAGGACTCGGTGAAGGCGCGAATCATAGATCGCATCAAAGGCGGTCTGACGGTGGACATCATGGGCGCACGGGCATTTTTGCCCGGCTCCCAGGTGGACCTCCGGCCGGTACGTAATCTCGACGGCATGAAGAACACCGAGATCGATGTTCGCGTCATCAAGCTGAACAAGAAGCGCGGCAATATTGTGGTGTCGCGCAAACAGCTTCTCGAGGAAGAGCAGGGCGAGAAGCGCTCCAAGACGCTGGAACAGTTGAGCGAAGACGCGATCCTGACCGGCACGGTGAAGAACCTCACGAATTACGGGGCGTTTGTGGACCTGGGCGGCATCGACGGCCTGCTACATATCACCGACATGTCGTGGGGACGCCTGACGCACCCGCGCGACCTGGTGCAAGTGGGCGACCAGATCCAGGTGAAGGTGCTGAAGTTTGATCGCGAGAAGCAGCGAGTCTCGCTGGGCTTCAAGCAGCTCACGCCCGATCCGTGGCTCGATGCTGCGGAGCGCTATCCCATCGGCGCGCATGTGACTGGCCGTGTGATCAGCGTCACCGACTACGGAGCCTTCATCGAGCTGGAACAGGGTATTGAAGGGCTGGTACACGTCAGCGAAATGACTTGGTCGAAGCGAATGAAGCATCCGTCGAAGCTGGTGAATGTTGGCGATCAGCTCGAGGCGGTGGTGCTGAATGTCAATGTGAATGAGCGGCGCATCAGCCTGGGGCTGAAGCAGCTTGAATCGAATCCCTGGGAGACACTGCACGAGAAATTCCCGATTGGTGCGGTGGTGGAAGGGAAGGTCCGCAACCTCACCGACTTCGGCGCATTCATTGAGATCGAGGATGGCATTGACGGTCTGGTCCACGTGAGCAACCTGAGCTGGACCAAGCGCGTAAAGCATCCGTCGGAAGTGCTGAAGAAGGGCGATAAGGTGAAGGCGATCGTGCTCGCCATCGAGCCCGAACAGCGGCGCTTGTCGCTGGGTGTGAAGCAGCTTCAGCCGGATGTGTGGGAAACGTTCTTCGACCAGCATCGCGTGGGTGACGTGGTGCACGGCAAGGTGCTGCGGCTGGCGAGCTTCGGCGCATTTGTTGAGATCGCCGATGGAGTGGAGGGCCTGTGCCACAACTCTGAGGCCGCTGATACCCACGGCAACCCGATCAAGCTGGAGCCAGGCGATGAGCACGACTTTAAGGTCATCAAGATGAATCCGGCGGAGAAGAAGGTCGGGCTCAGCATCCGGGCGGTGGGCGAAGAAGCGACGCGCGCCGATGTGGAAGCCTACAAGCAACCGGCCGCTTCGACTTCGTCGTCAGCCTCGACAGGCGCCACGATTGGCGAGTTTATGTCGTGGAAGCGCGCCAGCAACGAAAACAACTAGGCGATTGCATTGCGCAAACGATCAGGCCGGCATCGAGAGGCTGTTACGAAACTGTGCCGTCCCTGCGGGACTCGAATCAAATCTGCCACTTCACCTGGCGCTGACGCGCCGGACTAGGATTGTTGCGCCCTTCGGGCTGGCATTTGGATTGACCAAGCACGTCCATCTCCCACAGAAATTTCCGTCTGCGAGTTTCGTAACAGGCTCATCGACGGCGGCCTTTCTGTTCGCCAGACTACTTCTCCAGATTGATCCGCAAGTTGATCGTTGGATTGTAGCGGTCATCGAACTGGCTCACCGTCTTCGTGTCGCTTTTCTTGCCGTCTTTTTCAGCCCAGATTTCGTAATCCGTGTTGAGGGCGACTTGCGGAAAACGGTACGTGCCCTTTTCCTGAGTAAAAAAGCTCTTCACCACTAGCGTTTTCGAATTCTTCAGATACACGACGGCACCGACGATGGGTTGATCGCTCTTGTCGGTCACCGACCCGGTGACAGTCTTTGACGTCGGGCGGGTTCTCTTGGGTGCAGGCTCAAGCCCTCCCCCGGTAAGAGGAATGTTCACCTGCGCCGTCGCAAGAGCAGCGAATGATGCGGCGAACGCCAGCAAGACGAAAAACTTCTTCACGGCACCTCCATCGTCTATTTCTGAGCGGACACCGGCTCTGTAAGGTGCAAGCCGATGTCCTCGCGTTCGTTGTCCTGGATCTGAACGGTGACCGCCGGCTTGGGCATACCTTTTGGGACCTTGATGTTCGCTTCGACAACATAGTCCTGTCTGCCGGTGGGTACCCGTTGGGCAAATTCGCCGCGGCGGTCCGAGATCAGTTCCCACTTCGGTTTCTTGGCTCCGGCGGGATAAATGGTCACGGGCACGCCGGCGACGGGCGTGTTGTCCGGTCCCCAGACTGTTCCGTAAATGAGGGCATAGTCTTTGGTCGGCTTGCTGTTTTGCGGGTAAAGCGGCGCTGCGACGAATGTGAACGCCAGCAGTGCAAAGAGCAATAAGCCTTGCGCCAGCTTTCGATGCTGCCGGCCCGAATATGCTTCCGCCGCCACTCTACTCCTCTTCCTCTTCGTCTTCTATCTCTTCATCCTCGTCGTAGTCGTCGTCCTCAACACGGCTTAGTTCCAGAGGTTCAACGGCAACTACTTCAAAATCGGTGCCGCACTCGGGACAGGAAACAACTTCACCCTCGTCCACTTCATCTTCTTCAATGTCCAGATCGCTCTCGCACTCGGGGCAAATTACCATGGCCACTTCCTCCAATCCGTACCACGCACGCAGGGCGCGGAATCACCGCGCCGTCCGCCCTTTTATATTTAGAATCTCTTTCTACCAGCGTCAAGTAATAGACCCATGGGATGCTGGGAAGGTCTGCGAGGGTTCATGTCCATTTCGAAAATGATTCTTCCGTTGGGAGTCGCTTTGCTGTTGACAGCTTACGTATGTCTCGGGCAGGCACTCGCGCAAAGCGACCAAATTCCGAGACCTACCGCGGACCCGCAGATTGCGGCGGTGCTGGAAGACGTATCCGCGGGGCGCATCCAGCAGACCATCGAGAAACTCGTCAGCTTCCAGACCCGGCACACGCTGTCGTCGGAGATTCCGGCATCCAGTGGCAAAGGAGTCAACGCCGCGGCCGAGTGGCTCAAAAGCGAGCTGGAGAGCTACTCCAAGGCGTGCGGCGGCTGCCTGGAAGTAAAGACCGACGAGTTCACCCAGGAACCGGGAAATCGCATTCCCAAGCCGACGAAGCTGACGAATGTGTATGCCATCCTGCACGGCAGCGATCCCGCCAATGCCACGCGGATCGTGCTGGTGAGCGGCCACTACGACTCGCGGGCTTCCGAGACAAACGATTTTGAAAGTGCGTCGCCCGGCGCCAATGACGACGCTAGCGGAACCGCAGTCAGCATGGAGTGCGCGCGCGTTCTGAGCGGGCACAAGTTTCCTGCGACCATCATCTTTCTGATTGTCGCCGGCGAGGAGCAGGGCCTGTACGGCAGCGCGCACTTCGCCAAAATGGCCAAGGCCCAAGCTTGGAACATCGAGGCTGTGCTGAACAATGACATCGTGGGTGGCGACAAGAGTCCGGGACAGGACCCGCACACGGTGCGCGTGTTTTCGGAGGGGATTCCCGCCAACGCCACAGAGGCCGAGATCAAACTGATTCGCGCTCTGGGTGGCGAAAACGACAGTGCTTCGCGCGAATTGGCGCGCTACATCGCCTCTGTCTCAGCAGAGTATTTTCCCACGAACCAGTTTCATTCCCTGATGGTGTTTCGCCGCGACCGCTACCTGCGCGGCGGGGACCATACGTCGTTCAACCAGGAGGGGTTTGCAGCTGTTCGCTTCACGGAATACCGCGAGAACTACAACCACCAGCACCAGAACGTGCGCGCGGAGAACGGCGTCGAGTACGGCGATCTGCCCACGTTCGTCGATTATTCCTATGTCGCGAATGTCGCACGCTTGAATGCTGCGACGCAGGCTTCGCTGGCTTCGGCCCCGGCGCCGCCGGCAAAGGTCCGGATTCTGACCAAGGCGCTGGTCAACGACTCTACGTTGGCATGGGACGCCTCTCCCGGAGGCCTAGCCACCGGCTATCTCGTTCTTTGGCGCGATACTGGCGCTGCCAGCTGGGAACATGCGCAAGCATTCGGCAATGTCACTCAGGCGACTATTCCCATTTCGAAGGACAACGTGATTTTTGGCGTGCAGGCCACCGACGCCAAGGGCCATCGCAGCCTGCCCGTGGTACCAGTACCGGAACGCTAGCCTTTTCGGCTAGAGTAAGTAGGGAGTTTGAATGCGACGCGGGCCCACGATGACGTTGAGCTTTCCGCCCTTCACCCCGGCGGTGAAACAATTGCTAATCGCCAATGGCGCAGTGTTCCTGCTGGAGGCCCTGGTAGCCGCCTTCACCTCGTCTGGCTTCGAGGCGTGGGTGAACTTCCACTTCGGTTTGGTTCCGGAATTGGCAGTGTTCCACGGCTGGATCTGGCAGTTCGTCACCTACAGCTTCATCCACGCAGGACTGTTTCACATCCTGTTCAATCTGCTGGCTTTGTGGATGTTCGGCGCGCAACTGGAGCTGGATTTTGGCTACAGCCTGTTCATGCAGTTTTACTTCTTTTGCGTGATCGGCGCCGCCATCTGCACCGCCATCGTGTCGTTCACGGGTCTGCTCGGAGCATCACCGCTGATTCCGACAGTCGGTGCTTCCGGCGGAATCTACGGCATCCTCGTCGCATTCGGCGTGCTGCATGGCGACATGGAGATCATGTTGTTTCCGATTCCGTTTCTCATCAAGGCACGCTACTTCGTCATCGGGATCATTCTGCTGGCGGTCTACGGCGCGTTGTCGGCGTCCCACAACATGGGACAGTCTACGGCATACATGGCGCACCTCGGCGGCGGGCTATTCGGCTATCTCTTCTTGAAGTTCGTACCGCGGCGCGGCTTCGGCCTTCTTTCTTCGGAGTATTTCTACGGCCTGCGCAATTCTTACTACCGCTGGAAGCGCAAGCGCGCTGCCCGGAAGTTCGAGGTGTACATGCGCAAGCATGACCGCGGTGACTATCGCCATGACGATTACTTCGATGAAGATGGGAAACTGCGCGACCCCGAAGTCCGCGACCGGCGCAAGAAGAATGGCGACGCACGGCCTCCGTGGGTAAACTGAAGGCGATTGTCGGGATTACCGGATACGCGACGTTACTTGAGTTCGTCCAGACACTTGATAAGTGTTGGAATCGCCGACACCGGAACGTTGACCTGGCGGTCCATGTCGTCGGCCTCGTAAATGACGACCCCATCTGCCTCCTTGACGAGTTCCAGAAGCGGCATACCGGTTGACGCCAGCACCGTCTTGATTACTTTGGCCATAATCGGGCCTCCCGGTTGAACCAGCTAGTTCAACTCTCAAACAATGTTTCAAGGTTTTCGTACACCGTCGGAATGGTGCAAAGCTCGGGTAACTTTTGCCAATATCGATGGACGGCAGGGTCGCTCTGCGCCTCGGCGACGTGCGCAGCAGACGTCCAACGCCGCAGATGGAAGAGCCGTTCCGGACGTTCATTGTCGCGATAGAGAACATCGGTACAATAGCCCTTCTCCTTCATCATGGTGTAAAACTCGCGCAAAGTGGCAACCAGCTCTTCCTCTTTGCCGGGAAAAGCCTCCAGCACTGCAACCGACAGTACTTGCTCAGACATGTCGTTCTCCTTCGATTCTGCTCGCCCTGGCGGACTGTCCATAGACCGGCATTAAGCTCGGGCCTCGGCGCGGTCGCGCAGCTCAATCAAGCGCATGAAGTTGGTCGCGCCTGGCGAATTTCTCGTACCGGCGACTAGTCCGAAGACGTCTCCCGGCGCCAGCACCTTCAATCTTCGCAGCTCGTCTTCGGCGAATTGTGCCATGCGTTCGACCGAAAGCGTCGGCGGGCACATTAGCGGCATGGTGCCCCATAGGGCATTCATGCGATTGCGTACCGTCTCGGAGGATGAGAACGCGTAGATATCGGCCGCAGGCCGATACTTCGAGAGCATTCGTGCGGTGGTCGCGGTCTCGGTAAACACCGCAATCGCGCGAATCTTCAAGTCCTGTGCCGCATGCGCCATGGATTCGCAAATCGTCTCGGCCACCGAGATGTGCGCCGCCTCGAGATGCCCGGGCTTCAGCGGATTAGGCGTGTGCGCTTCGGCCTCGGCTACGATGCGGGCCATCATCTCCACGGCCTCGCGCGGATATTTGCCGCTGGCGGTTTCGCCGGAGAGCATCACGGCGTCGGTTCCGTCGAATACGGCGTTGGCCACGTCACTGGCTTCGGCGCGGGTTGGGCGTGGGCTCTCGGTCATCGACTCCAGCATCTGGGTGGCGGTAATCACCGGGCGGCGGAAATCGAAGGCGCGGCGAATGATGTACTTCTGGATTAACGGCACTTTCTCGGGCGCGACCTCGACACCGAGGTCGCCTCGTGCCACCATCACGGCTACCGCGGCGTCGAGGATGCCGTCGAGGTTTTCAATGGCCTGCGGTTTCTCGAGCTTGGCTACCAGGCCCACATCGCTCCGATGCGAGGCAATCGCGTTTTTCGCCTTGACCACGTCATGCACAGTCCGTACAAACGACAACGCTACGAGATCAACTCCCCGCTTCAGTCCGAACTCCAGATCACGCAGGTCTTTTTCCGTCAGCGAAGGGATGCTGACATTGGTGCCCGGCAGGTTGATGCCCTGATTTTCGCCGAGCAGTCCCCCGTTCAGCACTTCGCAAATCACTTGGCCGTTAAGGGCCTCCTGCACCAGCAACTCAATCCGCCCGTCGGAGAGCAGAATGCGCTCGCCCGGTTTCACATCGTCGGCCAGGTTCTGATAGGTCGTGGAGATGATTTCAGGCGTGCCTTCTACGTCGTTTGGTGTAATGGCGACTGTCTGGCCTTTCTTCAGCGAAACTGGTGCGTGTGATTTCAGACGTCCGGTGCGGATCTTTGGCCCCTGCAGGTCCTGCAGGATGCAAATGCTGCGGTCTAATTGACTGGCAACCCTGCGTAGGCGGTCAATCACTGTCGCATGCTGCTCGTGCGTACCGTGCGAGAAGTTCAAACGTGCCACGTCCATGCCGCGCAGCATCAGCTCTCGAATCATTTCTTCGGAGTTGCTGGCCGGCCCGATCGTACAAACGATCTTGGCTCGTCGTCGCGCTACGGTCGCGCCCTGAAACGGATCTTTGTTCACCGCGAACAAATCGTTCTTCAAATCTTCCATATCACTGGTGCTCACACGGGTACGGCACGTTTTGGTTCTGCGTTGATTTGCGAATGGGCTCCAAACAGAAAGCGCGGATAGCGAACAGCATTAAACTCGGCGCCGATCAGCACCACCATCGACACCAGGTAGAGCCAGATCAGCAGTGCGATGGCCGTGCCGACCGACCCGTAAATCACATCGTAATTGGCAAACCGCCGTAGATACCATCCGAAGAGCACGGTGACGCAAGCCCACAGCATCGTCGCTACAACCGCTCCGGGCAGCACGCGGTGCCACGGCTGAGTACGGGGAACGCCATGATGATAGACCAGCGCGATGACGGCAATGCTGGTCAGAATGGCGATGATCCAGCGCACCGCGGTCCAGAGGCCGAGAATGTACGGGGTGAGTTCGTGCCCGACATGAAACATGGTCCAGCGTTCGATCATGTTGCCCGAGACGACGAGAAACGATGCGAAACCCATGGGAACGCCGGCTAGCACAACCATCAGGAACGCTATCAACCGCTCTTTCACGAGGCCCCATGTCTTCGGCATCTGGTAGGCCTTGCGAAAACCCTCCATCCAAGAAATCATGACTCCGGAGGCCGTCCACAGCGTAAGAACGCTGATCCATACCAAGAACTTCGTTTCCACCGGCTTGGTGCCGGTGAGGTATTGCGTAATCGTTGTGTTGGTCCCTTCGGGCAGGACCCGGCCTACCGCTCGGAAGATTTCGCGCACAAAAACCTCGCTGCTCTGTGAGCGTGACAGTATCGAAGCGAGCACCAGGATAGCCGGGAAAAACGTCAAGATCGCGGAGAACGCCGCTCCCTTGGCCACGCCAAAGGCATCGTGCTGAAAGGCGCGCCAGAGCGCTATCCGCAAATGTCTGAAAAATCGTGACATACGAGCCGGAGTCAGAATTTAGGTCGCGCTCAGAGTCTATCTGCCAACCTCAGGCGCAGCATTTCTGCTTAAACCAAAATTCACAATCTCGCCACTAATAGAAATGCCGCCCGTGCAGAGCACGAGCGGCGAAAATTTGAAACACCTTACTCGGCGGCCAGTTCTTCGGTTTCGTTTTCGCCCTCGTTGCGAAGCAGTTCGAGCGCGCGCTCGGCTTCCTCGTACGCCTGGGTGACTTCCTCCTGCACCTTGGCCGCGGCCTGCTCCATTTCCTCGGAGAGCCGGACATTGCGGTAGTACTCCATGCCGGTTCCGGCGGGAATCAGACGGCCCACGATAACGTTCTCCTTGAGGCCGCGGAGATGATCGACCGCGCCCTGAATCGAGGCTTCAGTCAGCACGCGGGTGGTCTCCTGGAACGACGCCGCCGAAATGAAGGAGTCCGTCGAGAGCGATGCCTTCGTGATACCCAGCAGCAGCGGACGGCCTGTCGCCGGTTTGCCGCCCTCGGCAATCGCGCGCTCGTTCTCTTCGCGGAAGCGGAACTTGTCGATCTGCTGTTCCAGCAGGAACGACGTGTCGCCCACGTCTTCCACCTTCACCCAGCGCATCATCTGGCGGACGATCACCTCGATGTGCTTGTCGCTGATATTCACGCCCTGCAGGCGATACACTTCCTGGATTTCATTCACCAGATAGGCCTGCAGTTCCTTCTCGCCGAGCACGGCGAGAATGTCGTGCGGGTTGAGCGGGCCATCCATCAGCGGCTCGCCGGCACGAATGCGCTCGCCTTCCTGCACGTTGATGTGAACGCCGCGAGGTACCTGGTATTCCTTCTCGGTGCCGTTGTCGGCCACGACGAAGATCTTGCGCTGGCCCTTGCTCACGTCGCCGAACTTCACCACGCCGTCAATTTCGCTGATGACAGCGGTCTCGCGCGGCTTGCGGGCCTCGAATAGTTCGACCACGCGCGGCAGACCGCCCGTGATGTCCTTCGTCTTGGTGGTTTCGCGCGGGATCTTAGCCAGCACTTCGCCCGGCGTGACCTCGTCGCCATCCTGCACCATGAGGTGAGCGCGCGAAGGCATCAGGTAACGTTTGCTGCCCTTGGCGCCCTTGATCATGATGGCCGGCTGGCGCTTCTCGTCGGGTGAATCCATGACGACGTGACGCGACAGGCCCGTGACCTCGTCGACTTCCTCGTGCAGCGTCAGGCCCTCTTGGAGGTCCTTGAACTGCACCGTGCCGCCGATCTCCGTCAGGATCGCGAAGGTGTACGGATCCCACTCGACCAGCACATCGCCGAGCGAAACCTGCGCGCCATCTTCGACCTTTACCTTGGCGCCGTACACCACCGCGTAGCGTTCCTTCTCGCGGCCCTTCTCATCTACCACGGTGATGGAGCCGTTGCGGTTCATCACCACCAGGTGGCCTTCCTTCGAGCGCACCGTAATCAGGTTCACGAAGCGTACCGTGCCGTTGTTCTTGGCATCGAGGCGTGACTGCTCGCTGACTCGCGAGGCCGTTCCGCCGATGTGGAACGTACGCATCGTGAGCTGAGTTCCCGGCTCACCGATGGACTGCGCCGCGATGACGCCAGTTGCTTCGCCGAGTTCGACGAGGCGGCCCGACGCCAGGTTACGGCCATAGCACATCACGCAAACACCGCGCTTCGACTCGCACGTGAGCACGGAACGGATCTTCACACGCTCGATACCCGCAGCCTGCACCGCGCCAGCCAGCTCTTCGGTGATCTCCTGGTTAATGTCAACGATGATGTTGCCTTCGTAGTCCTTGATTTTCTCGAGCGAAACGCGGCCCACAATACGGTCACGCAGCGGCTCGATGATCTCGCCCGACTCCACGATGGAAGTCACGTAGATGCCATCGACCGTTCCGCAGTCGTATTCGCTGATGATCACGTCCTGAGCCACGTCCACCAGACGGCGGGTCAGGTAGCCTGAGTCCGCCGTCTTCAGAGCGGTATCGGCGAGTCCCTTACGAGCGCCGTGCGTCGAGATGAAGTACTCCAGCACGGTGAGGCCTTCACGGAAGTTCGCCGTGATGGGTGTCTCGATGATTTCGCCCGAAGGCTTGGCCATCAGTCCGCGCATACCCGAGAGCTGGCGAATCTGCTGCTTGGAACCACGGGCGCCGGAGTCGGCCATGACGTAAATCGGGTTCATGGAGCCTTCTTTGTCCTGCGTCTGCATGTTGCCGAACATTTCGTCGGCAACCTCTTCCGTGATCTTCGACCAGATTTCGACGACCTTGTTGTAGCGCTCGCCGTTAGTGATGGCGCCGTCGAGATACTGCTGCTGCACTACGATTGCCTGCTTCTCGGCGTC
>Ga0335071_10001825_pt1 | contig 22896 bp, 17 predicted proteins | sample Lox_Sample_15_FD_206724 | JGI IMG/M metagenome (GOLD analysis project Ga0335071, IMG submission 206724) | Soil microbial communities from Loxahatchee National Wildlife Refuge, Florida, United States - Lox_Sample_1.5 | ecosystem: Environmental > Terrestrial > Soil > Wetlands | place: USA... | reverse complement strand
CTACAGCTCTGCTTCCCGCTTTACGGGCGTGGGAGCAGGAACAGTCTGTAACGCTGCAATGACGGCGCCGGCGAACTCGCTGGTGCCGGCGGTGCCGCCCACGTCACGCGTCACGTGCTTGCGCTTGGTGTAAACGTGCGCAAGGGCGGCATTGATGTGCTCGGCGGCGCTGTGCTCACCAAGGTGATGCAGCATGAGGATGGCGGAGCGCAGCACGGCTGTGGGGTTAGCCATGTCTTTGCCGGCGATGTCGGGCGCCGAGCCGTGCACGGCCTCGAAGATCGCGCATTCGGCGCCAAAGTTGGCGCCGGGCACAAGTCCCAGGCCGCCGACAAACGCCGAGCAAAGGTCGGAGATGATGTCGCCGTAGAGGTTTTCCAGCAGCAGCATGTCGTACTGATAGGGGTTCATGACGAGCTGCATGCAGGTGTTGTCCACGATGTGCTCGCCGTAGGTGATTTCAGGATAGCCGCGCGAAACCGCGCGCGAACACTTGATGAACAGGCCGTCGGACATCTTCATGATGTTGGCCTTGTGGATGGCGTGGATGCGCTTGCGTCCGAATTTGCGGGCGTACTCGAAGGCGAATTTGGCGATGCGGGTGGAGGCCTTCTCCGTGATGATCTTCAGGCTCTCAACGACGCCGGGCACGACCTCATGCTCGATGCCGGAGTACAGGCCTTCGGTGTTTTCGCGGACCACGATCAGATCGACTCCAGGGTATTTGGTGGGTACGCCGGGGAGGTTGATGATCGGCCGGAAGTTGGCATACAGCTCGAACTTCTTGCGGAGAGCCACATTGATGCTGGAGAACCCGCCGCCGACAGGCGTGGTCACTGGTCCCTTAAGGCCGACCTTGGTGCGCTCGATGGACTCGGTGAGTTCCGTCGGAATGTACTCGCGGTACTTCTCATAAGCTTCGGCGCCGGCGGCGAAGCTTTCCCATTCGAACTTCACACCCGAGGCTTCCAGGATGCGAACGGTCGCTTGTACGACTTCCGGGCCGATTCCGTCGCCCGGGATCAAGGTCACAGTGTGTGTCATGTATGCCTGTTCGCTAGTTTACTGACTTCGACTTAGCTGTTGTGTTTTCTTTAGTATCGAGCAATTCCTTCAACTCTTCCATGAATTCGCGAACGTCCTTGAAGTCGAGATAAACGGAGGCGAATCGGACGTACGCGACCTTGTCGATGCGCTTCAGCCGGTTCATGATCAGCTCGCCGATTTCGCTGGCCTTGCGTTCCCGCTCCGGCGAATCGACAACCAAACCCTCTGCGTCATTGACGATCTGCTCAAGCTTGCCCATGGACACGGGGCGCTTTTCGCAGGCGCGGAGAAGGCCGTTGAGGACTTTCTGCCGCTCGAACTTCTCGCGGCGGCCGTCCTTTTTGATGACCATGTAGGGGATTTCGTCGATGCGTTCGTAGGTGGTGAAGCGCTTTTCGCACTTCAGACATTCCCGACGGCGGCGGATCGACTCGCCTTCCTTGCTCTCGCGCGAATCGACTACCTTGTCGTTTTCAAAGCCACAGAACGGACACTTCATGGATGAAGAAAAGGCGGGCAGAAGCTACCGCATAGCTCGATTGTAACAGGGGAGAATTGCAGTTCCGAAGCGCAGTTATCGGTTCAGCGCTGCTTCCGCTTTTGCTTCGTCGGCGGCCACCGCACGCAGCGAGAGCCGCTCGCGGTGGGCGAACAGCAGGCCCATTGGAATCACCGACATGAAAGTGCAAAGCCAGATGAGCATGCCGCAACTGGTGGCCATCTCGGGCGAAACTCGGAATGGCCCGGACAGGATGTTGATGGTGGCGAGTTGCGAGCCGCCTCCCACGCCGGGAAGCTGCAAAAGGGATCCGAACATGGCCGCGACCATCAGGACTACCAGGCTCCCCATCCCCATCTCCGACAGTACTCCGGAATAGGCGTGGGTAATCAGCCAATAGGCGCCGGCGATTACCCACCACATCACAATCGAAAGCACCGACAACTCAACGAACGATCTTGTACCGCTTATGATCTGGAGCCCATCGGTAAAAGACACAATCTTCGCATGCAGGCCATGGGCCAGACTGGGGTTGCGGGCCTCGAACTTCTTCTGTAGCCGGTGTGCAATGCGGTAGCCCGACTGCCGCAGCTTCACGGCGCCCACGATTACTGCAATAACTCCGATAAGAAAGACAGCGGCCGCAATATGCACGTCGCTGGCGAAATGCTGGTTCGGCAGACTAGCCCACAATGGGTCGCCGCGAAAGGCGAGCACGGCGAACATGATGGCTACAGCTCCAGTGTCGAAGACGCGCTCCATCAGCCATACGCCTATTTGTGAAGTGAAAGTCAAGTTTTCTTTGCGAGCGATGATGTAGGGGCGAACCATTTCGCCGGGACGGCCCAGCAAGGCGAGCGCGGCGAAGCCGATAAACTGCGGAGCCAGCATGCGAAGGTCTGTGGTTTCGCACATGGGCTTCAGGAAAATGCGCCAGCGAATGGCCCGCATAACATACGCGAGGTACGTGAGCAATACAGAGCCGGCAATGGCGGTCCAACTGACGTGGCTCGTGTTGTCCCAGAAGGTCGTCCAGTCGAACTTCTTCCATGCATGCACCTGCAGGTAGACCAGCAGGCACAGGATTGCCAGGACAACTACGGTTGTGAGGACGCGGTTTTTCTTCATCAGGAGTTCAGCAGCCTAGCCGCGGCGGGGCAGTGTTATTGCTCAAGCTCAAAAGTAAACGAGGCCATGGCAAGGGTCAAACGCTACTTGCCGCTGGCGCCGGAGGCTTGGTTAACAGACTTAGGACTCGTGCCCGAGGCGGTTGAACGCTTGGTTCCGGCGGCCTTTTTGCGGTTGAAATCAGTAATAATTCGCGCGACGTACGCGTGGGTCTCGCGATAGGGAGGAACGCCGCCATACTGCTGTACACGGCGCGGTCCGGCGTTGTAGGCCGCGAGTGCCTTGACGGCATCTCCGTTGTATTGCACCAGGAGGTCCCGGAGGTATCGAACTCCGCCCTCCACGTTCTCCGCCGGATCGAAGCTGTCCTTCACGCCAAGCGAGTTGGCGGTCTGAGGCATGAGCTGCATCAAGCCCTTTGCGCCTTTGGGGGAAACAGCACGGGGATTGTTGCCGCTCTCGGCGCGAATCACGCTGGCGACGAAGTCGGCGTCAATCCGGCTGCGGGCGCTGGCTTCGTAAATGAGAGACTTGAGGTCAGCCTGGGGAGCACGGTTGGCCGCTGATGCCGGTTCGGCCGGTGCCGGTGTGAAGCCCTCGATCTCCCCGGTGGCGACATCCACATAGCCGCTCGCATCACCACTCTGCAAATAAAGGCGAGTGATCGCGCCCAGCGTTTCGTGACGCTCATGACGAATGCTGAACCCGTTGCGCAGGTTGGCGAGTTCGGCAGCAGACAGCTGCATTGCCGGCAGCGCTACCAACCACGTTAACAGAAGCGCTTTACGCATTCAGGATCACCGCGTTCCATTCAAGCACTCGATCGATGGTGGCCGCGACGCCATGCTCGTCGTGGGTGAGCGTCACCGCCCAGCCATTTCGCTTCAGGTCGTCGCAGGCATTGCCCATGATCACGGGATGTCCGGCGAACGTCAACATTTCCACGTCATTATAGTTGTCGCCGATGGCCATGACCTCGCTTCGGTCGAAGCCGCGATGCTTCGCCCAGCGCTCGAGGGCGTGCCCCTTGGAACAACCTGCGTTGAGGATGTCGACAATGCAGAGGTCGCGAAAGTCGTATTGCGTGCGCAGTACGGTAAATTGGTGACGAAATTCCAGTGCGGCCAATGCATGCTGCGCGCGGTTCATGAATTCGACCGGCCCGCAAAACATAGCCTGGATCGGGTCCTCCGTGAGCGAGGTCTCGAGCGGGCTGCTGTACTCGATGAAGGGCGCGTTCTTCTCCATCCAGCGCTGAATAACTCCATAGAGCTGGTCGTGGTTCTCGCAAACGATGGCGCCCATCGCCGGGCGGTCGAAAGTCAAGACAGTATAGTTGCGGAACTCGCTCATCGCCTGAACCAGCCGAATGGCAGTCTGTTTCGGCAACAGATCGCGGTGAAACGTCTCTCCCCGCGTAGAACGTGTAACCGCGCCATTGGAGCTGAACAGCCAGAGGTCGAAGCCGAGCGATTGCGCGATGGGAAGGGCGAAGTCGTGCCGTCTGCCAGTGCCGAGCACGATCTCAATGCCCGCCTGGTGCGCACGACGTAGTGAGTCACGATTCTCCTCGGACAGTTGCACCTTGGAATTCAGAAGGGTGCCGTCAACGTCGATGGCGATGAGGCGGATGGCGCGCTGCACAGCAAGATTCTATCAATTGGGCAGCGGTCCTCGATGCTTGTGGTAACAGTTGTTTAACTGTGGTGGTGTCCAGGGCGCAAAGATTTTCGCAATACGGCCAATAAATAAAACCGGTTTGCCCTCCGCCGTCAGGCGACGTAAAGTAACAAAACGATGGAGTTGCGCAAGGATCCCATTACGCGTTCATGGGTGATCACGGGCGACGACCAAGAAAGCGGACAGAGTGCCGCGGGATTGTGCCCGTTTTGCCCGGAGTCTGGGCAGCGCCTGCATGTCGTGACCGCCATGCCAACGGTGAATGGCAACCCTTGGTCGGCGATGGCGGTCGTGCATCCGAGACCGCTGTACCGAGTTGAGGGCGATCCCGGGCGCGCGGGCAACGGCCTTTACGACACGATGAAGCCAGTGGGCGCGCATGAGATTATCGTGGAGAATGCCCGTCACGACCGGCATCTCTGGAACTCCGAAGACCGCGAGATCGAGCAGTACCTCGCGCTGTGTGCACAACGCATCCAGGACCTGAAGAAAGATGCGCGTTTCAAGTACATCAGCGTGTTCAAGAATTTCGGGCCGCACTCCGGACAGGAGTTCGATCACCCTAACTCTGAGATCATCGCCATGACGTTTGTGCCGAGACGGGTATTGTATGAGTTGCGCTCGGCGCGCGAACATTATCAGGCGAAAGAAAGGTGCGTATTCTGCGATATTTTCGCGCAGGAGTTGAAGCAGGACAAGCGCGTGGTCGAGGCGCGTGGCGACTATATCGTGGCGTGCCCTTACGCCTCGCGAACTCCGTATGAAACGTGGATCGCGCCGCGTGTCCACGAGGCCTACTTTGAGCGGGTTGCCGGCCGTTCCGGAGCACTGCGCGATCTGTCCGCTCTGCTGCGGCGCACACTGTTTCGCATTCGAACCGTGGCGGACAGCTTCCACATGGTGCTGCATACCTCGCCTAACACGACGCACAAATCGGAGACGTTGGGCTACTGGAAGACCATCGACGACGACTATCACTGGCACATCGAAATCCTTCCGATCCTGGGGCCGAAGGCGCGTTCGTACACGTTTAAAGAGGTATATGCGTCGCCCGTTAGCCCGGAGTCCGCGGCGGCAAGACTTAAGGAGCGACCCACCGAGCGGTGACACGCGAGAGTAGCATCGGCGCCGGAAGACTGCGATGACCACCCGCCGCATCAAAACCTACACTGCGCAATCCGGCTACGTTTACGAGTACTACTTTGTGGGGAAGCGCCCGGCACTCCACGACGACCCATTCGCTCCCTCGACGGAGTTTGTTTTCGATGTCAGCCCGGACCGCAAGTCGATTTTCGCTGTGAGCGTATTTCTTACCCCTGCCGCATTGGCCAGTTACGAGAGGCAGCACCAGCGCGGTTTGAGCGATCCGGAGCAGTACGCCGCGGTCAAACTACGGCTGCTGCAGGCGTTTGACGAGGTTTCCGACATGGTGAGGGACGGCCGTCGTCTGATGCTAGACGCAGAATCGCTGGAAGCTCTGCTGGCTTCGGTTGGGATCGACTAGGTCACACATCGACGGATGAGCGCTGCTCACTTCTGACGGAAAACTGAGTCAAAATCGGCGATAGAGCATCTCTACACGGGCGAGGGGGAAGCGACTTGTTCGAGGAGCTACCAGTGGCCGATCGCAAGCGCTGGAACGTGTCGTTTGTGGCGTCACTGGCGCTGCACGTCGCTGTATTCGGCTGCCTGCTGTGTCGTCCCAAGCCGGTGTTAGTCATGCCCTCGGATGTTGCGTTGGGCGTTACGAATTCGGCTGGCGGCGTCATCTATCTTGCCCCCGTCGGTGTTGAAAAGTCCCGGCCTGCGCAAGACCAGCCGAAGCTGGCCCTGCACCGCGACGAACATAAATTGTCGGCTCTCAGGGCTGTGCCACCGACCACTGCCAAAAGCTCCACTCCAGCCAGCGATTCGCAGAACCAGGAAACGCTTCGCGCTGGATCTGCTTACGGCTCTCGTACTCCCGGAATGCCGCTAACCGGGCACGAAGTCATCCCGGCGTTGCCGCAAGTCTTTCCCGATCCAGACGTTTCCCCCGCCGACTTGCCGGATGGCTTGCAGGGCGATGTTGTGGTGGAAGTCACCATCGACGAGCGGGGCAACGTGATCGAGCTGAAGCTCATTCGGGGGATCGGTTACGGCATTGAAGATCGCGTGCTGGCAGCTTTGCGACGCTGGCATTTCAAGCCGGCTTCGAAGGATGGCGTCACCATCGCCTCGCAGCACATTGTGACCTTTCATTACCCCAGCTAGACGTGTCAGGAACCAACCGTGTGACATTCATCACACGCCGTTGTGACTCGCATACTCAGCCACCGGCGACCGGCGTTTATACTAACTCCTACAACATGGTTTCAGGACCTATCTCTGCGGGTCTGTGGGGTTTATGCCTCTAGTCTGGCTGCGCGTCGCGGTGGTGTTTTATGCGGTCGGCCTGGTGTATTCGCTGCTTTTGCTGGGGAAAAAGGGCAACATCCTGGCGAAGGTAGTGGAACCGGCGGTTGGCCTCGGGCTCATCTTCCATTTTGTGTCGTTAGTGGAATCCATCGCTCTCGTCGGGCAGCTTTCTTGGGCATCGATTCAGTACTCCGAATCGCTTCTGGCGTTCGTCGCCATGGTGGTGTTCTTCATCTTCTTTGCGGGCTATCGGACCACCACGCTCGGCGTTGTGATCTTTCCCGTCGTCTTTATCTTGACCTTCGCCTCGGCGATAGGACAGCAGCCGGTGAGCATCACGTCACCCACTTTGCGAAGCGGCTGGATCTTCGTCCACGTCCTGATGATCTTCACCGGCTATGCAGGGTTGTTCGTCAGCTTTGGCGCGAGCCTGCTGTATCTCATGCAGGAGAGGGCCCTGAAGTCGAAGCGCCTTGACGGTATGCTCTCCAAGCTGTCGTTGGAGACGATTGACGACATCGGATACAAGTCGCTCCTCTTCGGCTTTCCGTTTATGACCTTCGGGTTAATTGCCGGCTCGGTGCTGGCTATCGAGAAATACGGTCCGCTGTTTTTCACCGACCCGAAGATATTGCTGTCGTTCATCATGTGGGTGGTGTACCTGCTGCTCCTCTACACGCGCTGGAGCTCAGGCTGGCGTGGAAGAAGAGCCGCGTTGCTGGCAACGGTTGCATTCGTTGTCGCGCTGGGCGTGTGGGCAGCCAACAGCCTCAGTCGCGTGCATAGGTTTCCGCCGCTATGAACCTCATCGTCATCGGCGTGAACCATCAAACCGCGCCGGTCGAGGTGCGGGAGCAGTTCGCCATTCCCGAAGCGCGCCTGCCGGAGGCGGTGAAGACTCTGGCGTCGCAGCCGGGCATCGAAGAGGCGATCATCGTATCGACTTGCAACCGCGTCGAACTGGTGGTGCGGTCCAAGGATGGGAATGCCGACCTGAGCGTTTGTCTGCAAGAGCTCTATGGGTTCGATCCGCAGCCTTACCGCAAGTACCTGTATGAATACCGCGAGCGCGACGCCGTGCGGCACGTATTCCGTGTGACGTCGAGCCTGGACTCGATGGTGGTAGGCGAGCCGCAAATTCTCGGGCAGGTGAAAGAGGCTTATGCCACGGCCCGTGCGGTAGGAGCTGTGAACTCGCAACTCGACGCGCTCTACTCGCGGGCCTTCGCCGTGGCCAAGCGGGTGAGGACCGAGACTGCGATTGCCACGTCGGCAGTTTCGGTTGCCTCGGTGGCGGTTGAGCTGGCCAAGAAGATCTTCGGCAACCTTGAGGGCAAGAGCGTCTATCTCGTTGGCGCGGGCAAGATGTGCGAGTTGGCGGCGCGGCACCTGCTGGCGCATGGGGCCAGCAAGATTTACGTTGGGAATCGAACCTTCGAGCGCGCTGCGGCACTGGCCAAGAAGTTCGATGGAGAGCCCATCAGCTTCGACCATCTCTACGACACCGTCGATCGCGCCGACATCGTGATCAGCTCGACCGGCGCGCCCCACACGATCTTCCGCAAGGAACACGGCGAGAAGTTCATGAGCCGGCGCAAGAACCGTCCGATGTTCTTCATCGATATCGCGGTGCCGCGCGACGTCGACCCGGAGATGAACAAGTTGGATGGCATCTTTGTGTATGACATCGACGACCTGCAGCAGGTGGTCGCGTCGCACATCTCGGACCGAAGGGCGGAGGCCGACCGGGCGGAAGCGATTGTGCAGCTCGAGGTGGATAAGTTCCAGGCGCGGATGCAGACGCTCGATGTAGTGCCGACGATTGTCTCGCTGCAGGAGCATCTGGAAACGCTTCGTCAGGCAGAGATCGATCGCGTGCGCGGACGGCTCGGCGATCTGACGCCAGAGCAAGAAATGGCGGTAGAGGCACTCTCACGAGGAATCATCAATAAGATCATGCACACACCGATTACGACGCTGAAGAGCGCGGCGCGCGAGTCGTCGGAGAGTACCACGATCGTGGAACTGGTCCGCAAGCTCTTCAATCTGCGCGATGCTCGCAAGGCCGAAGCCGAAGAGGAGTCGGCAGTCAGCGCCAAAACCGAAAGGAGACGCTGATGGCAAGGCTGCGAATCGGCTCCCGCGGATCTCAGCTTGCTCTGTGGCAGGCGAACCATATCTCGACGCTGCTGTGCCAACGCGGCCACAAGGTGAAGATCGAGATCATCAAGACCACCGGCGACAAGATCACCGATGTCGCACTGGCGCAGGTTGGAACCAAGGGCATGTTTACCAAGGAGATTGAGGAGGCGCTGGCGGAAGAGCGCGTCGATCTGGCGGTGCACAGCCTGAAAGACCTGCCGACGGAATTGCCGCCGGGATTCGAGATCGTCGCGATTACGGAGCGGGTGAATCCGCGCGATGTGTTTCTGTCGGTCGAGTACGACTGTCTTGATGCGCTGCCAAAGGGAGCGAAGGTCGGCACGAGCAGCTTGCGACGGCAGGCGCAGCTCAAGGCGTTTCGTCCGGATCTGGTTGTTTATCCGCTGCGCGGGAACGTGGACACGAGAGTGCGCAAGCTGGAAGAAGCCGCGTATGACGGAATCATCCTGGCTGCGGCGGGACTGACGCGGCTGGGCAAGACGCAGTTGGTGAAGGAATATCTGGCGGAAGAGTTCATGTGTCCTGCAGCAGGACAAGGCGCGCTGGGCATTGAGATCCGCGAGGGCGACAAGGAGATGCGCAAGCATCTGGCGTTCCTCGACAACCAGGATGCGCGCGCGGCGACGGTCTGCGAGCGGGCGCTGCTGAACAAGCTGGGAGGAGGTTGCCAGGTTCCGATTGGCGCGTTCGCCGAGGTGAAGGACGGGAAGCTGCACCTGACAGGAGTTGTTGCGCGGCCGGATGGAACGGAAGTGCTGCGCGAGCGGCGAAGTGGAATCGATCCGGTTGCGCTGGGCGAATTCGTAGGCGAGCTGCTGCTGAAGCGGGGCGGCGACAAGATCCTGGAGGCCGTTTACGGAGCGAGCGCCACAACGCCGCAACAGCCTTAACATCATGGCCGAACCCAAACCACTTTCTGGTTGCCGCGTGCTGGTGTCGCGGGCGAAGAAGCAGGCAGGCGCGCTGTCGTCCTCGCTTGCGGAACTGGGCTGCGAGGTCATCGAGATTCCGTTCATCGAGATACGCAAGCCGAGGTCGTTCAAGCCGCTCGATGCAGCGCTGGCGAACCTTGGCGAATATGACTGGCTGATTCTAACCAGCGTGAATGGCGTCGAGGCGATGTTCGAGCGGATGGCGAAACGCAAGGTGAAGACATCGGCGCTTGAACACCTGAAGATTGCGGCGATTGGTCCCGCGACGAAGTCGGCCATCGAGAAGCACGGACTTGCGGTGACAGCAACGCCGAAGGAATATGTCGCCGAATCGGTCGTGAACATGTTGCAGACTCGCGTGATTGGCAAGCGCGTGTTGCTGGTGCGAGCGAAGGTCGCGCGCGACGTGATTCCGCGTGAGCTGCGGAAAGCTGGCGCGACGGTCGAAGTTATTGAGGCGTATGAAACGGTTGTGCCGAAAGCCTCGGCGCGAAGGCTGAAAGCAGTACTGAAGAGCAAGCGCAAACCGCATGCGATTACGTTTACCAGTTCGTCGACGGTGAAGAACTTCGTCGGCTTGTTAGGCTTGCGAAGCGCGCGAGCGGCGTTGAAAAAATCTGCGCCGAATCATGGCGTGCATTCGGCTTCGATTGGACCTGTGACTTCGGCAAAGCTGCGCCAGTTCGGATTGCCGGTTGATATCGAGGCGAAGAGCTTTGATATTCCAGGATTGGTCGCGGCGATTGCCGCGTACAAGAAAAACATTCGTTAATTACGAGATCGCTGGACACTTGTAGGCCTCATCGACCAAAGTGGATCCTTCGACTCGGACGCGCTCGGTTCGGCGCGTCCTCGCTCAGGATGACACAACGAAAAGTTCTTCAAAGATAGTTAATAACTAATGCAACTATTTCAATCACTATTCGTAAATCGAACAACCGCAGCCGGGCGAGGGAACGCGGACCTTCAGGAAATCGGAAATGCGTTGCCACTCATCGATCTGGTTTTCGATGCGCGAGAACTGGTGTCCTTCGTTCTCGTAAATCTTGATCTGCACGAAGCCGCCATTTTTTTTGATAGCGGCGGCAACCTGCTCGGCTTCGCCGCGGGGGTCGCGGACGTCGTTGCCTCCGGCGATCAATAGAAGCGGCGCCTTGATGCGGTCGAGAAAATTCACGGGCGAGCGGTCTTCGTAGAGGGCCTTGTTGTCGACCGGATCGCCCATGATGGAGATGTCGTACTCGCGCAGGGCAGGGTCTTCAGTGGCAAGTTCGGTGAACCAGTTGGTGTAGGGAACGATGGAAACGCCGCCGCCCCACAGGTCGGGATACTTGGTAAGCGCCATCATGGCCATGTAGCCGCCGTAGCTGCCTCCCATTGCGACCAGCTTCTTCTTGTCCACAAAGCCGCTTTTGGCGATCCATTCGGCGGCGTCTACCACATCGGCAAGGTCGCCTCCGCCTTCATCGCGATAATTGGCCTTCATGAATTCTTTTCCATAGCCGGTGGAGCCACGGAAATTCGGGGCGATGACGAAGTAGCCCTGATTGACGAGGTACTGAATGCCACGGTTGAACGAGTTGACGAACTGGCCAGTGGGGCCGCCGTGAATCCAGACGATTGCAGGAAACTTGCCGGTGCGGGTGATGTTGTTGGGGACGTAGACGAAGGCGGAGATGGTCCACTTGCCATCGCGGCTGGGGTAGTGGACGAGATACGGCTCGACCATGTCGGCGGTGCGCACACCAGCGGGAAGCGAATGGGTAACCTGCGTCGTGGCCTTGGACACCAGATCGTAGCTCCAGACATCGTTCGGGGCAGTGGGCCCATTGTGGTAGTAGAGCAGGTGCGAGCCGTCGGGTGAGTAGGGCATGGGATTGCCGGCGAAACTGTTTACGCCCGCGCCGAGCGGCAGCATCTCGGACTTGTGCCCGGCGAGATCGTAAAGATAGAGATTGGTGTTGCCGTCAACGTTGGAGGCCCAGTTGACGGATTTGCCGTTGGGCGAGAATGAGCCCGCACTGATCTCCCATTTGTCATCTGTGAGCCACTCGATTTTGCGCGAGGCAACGTCGAGGAGTCCTACATTGTCGTATCCATTGTGGGCGTTCGAGGTGATCAGAACGGTCTTGTCGTCAGGTGACAGGTCGGACGCCTGATAGGTCTGATCGCCTTCGTGCGGTGTGAGATTCGTGGCTTTGCCAGACGCCAAGTCGAGCAGAAAGATGGTGGAATCGGCGCCGTTGGCGTTGGACTGCGTGTAAAGCAACGACTTGCCGTCGTGCGAGAAAATCGGGCCAAAGTTATTGCGGCCTTTCGGCGTATTGGTCGTAAGGTGCTTCACGCGGCGGGAGTAAACGTCGATCAGATCGATTTCGTAGCTGGTGCCTGATTTTGCTTTGGAGACATAGGCAATCTGTTTGCTGTCGGGCGACCAGACGGGGGATTCTTCGGAGATTTCCTTGGTTGTGGTGAGGTTTACGACCTCGCCGGTTTTGGGGGAGACGAGGAAGATGTCCCATTGCTCGTTGCCGTCGGTGTCGGAGGCGTAGGCGATCCAGGCGCCGTCGGGGGACCAGGCGGGCGAAACCTGGCGCTGGTCACTGATGGTGAGTTGGGAAGGCCAGCCACCGGCGGATGGGACGAGCCAGATATTATTGCGGCCGCTGATGTTCGAGACAAATGCGATCTGTTTGCCGTCGGGTGACCACGTGCTGCCGCCGATGTTGCGGGTCATGTAGAGCTTGTCGATGGTGAAGGTCTGCATGTTCTCGACATTGCGGCTCTGGAGCTTGGCAGGGTCGGTGAGGGGTTCTTGGGAGACGGCGGGGCAGGTGACCAGGAGCAGAAGGATTCCCACCCTTTGCCAAAAGACGGCAAAGGATGGGGCATCCAGATATTCGCCTTTCGCTTTTCCCTTATTGCTCTTCGTTAGGCGGGCCGACCCCATATTTGCCAGAGGATGGCAAATGGGGGCCACCCGTGTGGCGGGATGGGGGTCCCCCCCCTCCCCCCCTTTTTTTGCAAAATCTTCAAAACAAAAAGCTTGCGAAGCGGTGTCTGTGTAAAATCTTGAACGCGTGAGGGTTACGGGTAAAATATTACAGAATAAGGACTTAACGAGGGACATGACAGGATGAAGATATGCCGGAGCGCGGCGGGTTGGCAAGAGCGGCCGTAGCTTTGGTGTCTGCATGCGGTCTCGTTGGCGAGGGACACGAACCCCTTCGCGCTCTCTGGAGGACATAATAGCGAGCGAGGGCAGGGGGGCGATAGGACGTTTGTCACAAGGGGATGTGATCGGGGAGATCGCTCTTCGCCATTCGCTTTTCGCTCTTCGCGAAGACCAGTGGCGTCGGCTGAAGCCGACTCGGGATTGAGCAGACGCATCCTCCGCGCGCTTACGCGCACGGCTCACACAAATGTCGCCCTTCGGGCTGAGGCGAGGTCAGGGTTTTGAGCGATCGGCGAGGGCTCTGAGAACGAGTTCTCGGTTCTTGATGGACAATGCATGGTCAGGCTTGAGACGAATGGATTCGTTGAAGTCGGCGAGTGCGCTATCGAGGTCACCCTTAATTACAAGAGCTGCGCCACGGTTGTTGAATGAGCCGGCGTCTGGACTCAAACGAATAGCTTCGTTGTAGTCGGCGAGAGCACCCTCCAAGTCGTTCGTGGCCTGTCGGGCGACGCCACGATTTTTGAAAGCATTGGCATGGTTGGGGTTCAGACGGACAGCTTCGTTGTAGTCGTTAAGCGCGCCCTGGAGATCGCCCCTTCCATAGCGCGCAAGGCCGCGATTGTAGAAGGCGCTGATACTGTCAGGGTCCAGGGATATGGCCCTATCATAGTACTCAATTGCGCGTTCATAATCGCCTTTCTCATAATGCTCACTTCCGCAGTTGATTATGGCATCGACGTACGCAGGATCGAGGAAGAATGCCCGGTGAAAGTCTGCTATAGCGCCGTCGAGATCGCCTAACTTCGTCCGCGCGCCGCCCCGATTGTTGAAGGCTTCGGCAAAATCGGGCTTGAGGCGGGTGGCATTGCTGAAAAACCGCACTGCCACATCGAAACTCTGATGTTCGTAGGCATCGTTTCCGCGCTCGAACCATTGCTGTGCTGTCAATTCTTCTTCCGCGACTGTGGGAGCTTCTGCGGCTGCCGCCTTTGCCTCGGTCGCAACTTGTGCGGCGAGAGGCGATGGGGGTTGGACATCGGTCTCAACGGCAACATTCAGAAATTTATTCCGCAATTTGTCCATGGCAGCATCGAAGTACTCCGCCGAGACGGTCATGGCGTTGTACCTCGGAAGGGAAGCCAGCTTGCCGGTGAGCTGGTTGGCGATGGAGGATGTGCCGAAATCGAAGCCTTCCAGCATGAGTGGTACGATGTTGCGCTTGCTGTCGAGGGCAGCTTCGATCTCGCGGCGTAGCCAGTCGCCGGGTGTGCCGCACTTCTCAAGCGCGGAAGGGGTTAGCAGAACAAGGAAGTGTGCCCGCGCATGGATGTTCTCCAGAAAGACGGTTTCGAAGTCACCGCCGGCGAGACCGTTGTAGTCAAAGAAGACGTCGAACCCGTTGTGGGTCAAGCTCTGAGAAATTGCCAGCACCCAGGGGACGTTGGTACGGCGGTAGCTGATGAAGACCGTCTTCTCGATGCGTGGCATGGCGGGATTTGCGCGAGTGTCGGACGAAAAGATAGCAAAACTTTGCCTTCAATGCATCGGCAAAAAATCAACCGCAGGTCCTTCGACTCGGACGGCGGCTGTTCGCGCCGTCCTCGCTCAGGATGACAACTCGGGAATAGTGGCTAGAAAAGCAGATCTCTCGCGGACTGATGTCCGTTCGTGATGTCGGTCCCACGGTGTTCGTGAGGTAGGGTTCCTTCGACTCGGACGGCGACTGTTCGCGCCGTCCTCGCTCAGGATGACACCCTGAAGAATTAGAAACGCGTCAGCGGACGCCGGAGACGGTGTAGAGGTCAGAGAGGCGGACGCGGTAGCCGAAGCCGTAGTTGTTGCCGTCGGGGGTGATGACAAAGGTATCGATCACGACGCCGCCGAAAGGAGAGGCGGAGATAGTGCGTCCGGGGGTGCGCACGCCGGTTAGCGGATCGAGTTTTGTGACCATCGCGCTGCCGCCGTTATCGTTCTTGTCGACTACGTAAATCTGGTTGTCGGAGGTCCAGCCCAGACGGGCATCGTTATGAGTGAACCCCTTCATCTCGACGATTTTCTTGTCGGTGATGGAGAGCATCGCCTCGTGAAAAGCGCCGGAGCTTGGGTCGTGAACCTCTACGGCAACCCACTGGCCATTGGGGGAAACCCTCCAGCCGAACACGCCTTGCTCGGAGATGGGCTGGGGCGGGCCGCCGTTCAAGTCCTGCATAAAGACGCGAGCCAGATGTCCCGGCTCATTGGCGGGATAAACAACGTGCTTGCCGTCGGGCGTAAGGCCGGCGAGGGCGACAGGATGGACAGAAGCTGTGTTGATGCGACGAGGTTCGCCCGGGCCGAGGGGATAAAGCCAGAGCTGCTCAACGGGTTCGGTGGGTTTGACGGCCAGAACCCACCTCCCATCCGGTGAGAACTGGCAGGCGTAACCCTCGCCGATGGGAACAGCGGGGGAGCCGTCCACAGCGCGGGTATAGACGGTGTAGTTGGCGGTGGAGGAGCCTTCCTCTTCAAACAGGATGGTTTTGCCGTCGGGGCTGAAGTCGCGGAGAAAAGTGAAATCGAGCCAGGAGAGGTCGCGCAGCGAGTTACCCTGATTCACCGCGATGACGATGCCGCGGCGGGCGATGCCCTGCGAGACGAGGAGGCGGCCGTTGGAGGCGATGTCGAGTAGATGCAGGCGGCCGGGCATGGCGAGAGGCTCGCGCGATTTGCCGGAGATGGAGAGAGCATGGACGACGCCCGATTCGAGAGGAGAGGTGGACCAGACTTCGTCGCCTCTGATGCTCCAGGCGAGACCCTGGGCACTCTCGTAGAGCGGGCTGGCGGCGACCTTTTCGCCGGTACTGCGAATGATCATGACGGTGCCGCGGTCGTCGGAGGCGTTGGTGTGAGCGATGAAGGCGAGGTACTTGCCGTCGCGGGAAAAGCGAACGTCGCTGATGAGCTGCTCGCGGTAGAGCACTTTTCCGATGGGGTATTCAAGCTGACACATGAGGTCGGCGGGAACGTAGCGGACGACGGCGAGGTTGGAGCCGTCGGGAGTGAAATCGGCGGCCTCGATGTTTTCGATTTCTGGTTTGGGAGCGCCGTTGCCGCTATACCGCGCAAGGTTGCCGGGATGCATGAAGCGTGCGAGGTCGACCGGGCCGAGGGCGACAGCATATTCTCCGCGTGAGGAGATGGCCAGCAGGCGAGCGTTCTTGATGCCGACGGGAGTGCCGCCTACGCCGTCGGCAGGGACGGAGTAAAGCTCTTCGTCGCTGCCTTCCCAGGTAGCGGTGTAAATGACGTTGCGACCGTCGGGAGTGAAGCGGCCGCCTTCGGGCATACCGCGGCGGTAGGTGAGCTGGTGGAAGGTGGAACCAGAGTTGCCGCGGAACACTGAGGAGAGCAGCCATCCGGCTAGGCCAGCGAGAACGGCGAGCGCGACGGCGGAGGCGATGAGGTAGTTGCGGGTCCTGCTGGCCCTGGTCTTGGCGGCGACGAGGCCTCCGGAAGACGTAGCGCTGGTGATGGATTCGAGATCGAACGCCAAGTCGCGGGCGGATTGGAAGCGCTGCTCGGGAGCTTTCTCGAGGCAGTGATGGACGATGCGATCGAAGGCGGGCGGCAGCGGGCGACCGTCGGGAGGGCTCTCGGGCGGATCGTCGTGAAGGATGGCGGTCATGGTTTCGGCGGTGGTATCGCGCTGGAAGGCGCGCACGCCGGTGAGCATCTCGTAGAGGACTGAGCCGAAGCTGAAAATGTCGGTACGGCAGTCGACGGCAATGCCGCGGACTTGTTCGGGCGACATGTATCCGGCGGTGCCGACCACCGTGCCAATGCCGGTGGCAGGGCCGGAGGACATGGTACCGACGTTGGTGACCTGAGCATGAATGAGGATGGTTTTGGCGAGTCCGAAGTCGAGGATTTTTACGCGACCGTCGCGGGTGATGAAGATGTTGTCGGGCTTGAGGTCGCGGTGAGCGATGTCTTTGCTGTGGGCGGCAGCGAGACCGTGGGCAATCTGGATGCCGTAGTCGATGGCCTTGCGGTGGGAGAGCGGTCCGCGGGTGAGGATGGCGCGGAGGCTTTCGCCTTCGAGGAGTTCGGTGACCATGTAGCGGGTGCCGTCGTGCTCGCCGAGATCGTGAATGCCGAGGATGTTGGGGTGGTTGAGGGCGGCGACGGCACGGGCTTCCTGCTCGAAGCGGCGGAGGCGATCGGGTTCGGAGGCGAAGGAGGCGGGAAGAATTTTAATGGCGACGTCGCGGCCGAGGCGGGAGTCGCGGGCGCGGTAAACTTCGCCCATCCCGCCGGCACCGATGAGCGAGACGATTTCGTAGGGACCGAGCTTGCTAGAGGTGGCAAGTGACATGGGGTGGCCAGATTATAGCGTGGTGGCCGCTGTTCGCTGATCGCTATTCGCCATACGCTCTTCGCTGAGACCAGGCGGAGTCGCGTGGGGAAGAGACATTGCCACAGAAGCGGCAGGGGAAAGGCCGGCTGGAAGGGGCAGCTGAAGCCCCACGTATGCCAAAGGATGGGATATGTGGGCCACCGCGGGTTTGTTGTTGCAGCAAAAAGACCCACCGGGCCAAAGGAAGGCCGGGTGAGGCACCCGAATCCCACGTTAGCTCAACTGAAGGGCGAAGGTGGGGCACGCAGCGTCGAGCTTGGTAAGATCGGAGCACACTGCTTATCGCGTTCGACACGAGACAACTTAAAGCTGGAGGAGAGATGCGACGCTTCTGCGCTATCGTTGCGATGTGGGGAATTCTTTTTTCACAAGCGGCGGCTGTGGGACAACAGCCGGCACCAACGGCGGATTCGATTGAACCGATTCTCGGGTTTACTGCGCAATCGAGCGCGACGGAGCGGGCATGGGAGGGGAAGTTCAAGGACGTGCCCAGTCCGAAGCTGATGCGCGACTACATGCAGCGGTTGAGCGCGAGGCCGCATGCGGTGGGGTCTCCGTATGACAAGGACAACGCGGAGTGGATCCTGGCGCAATTGAAGGGGTGGGGATGGGAGGCGAAGATCGAGCAGTTTGGAGTGCTGTTTCCAACGCCGAAGTCGCGGCTGCTGGAGATGACGGCGCCGACGAAGTTCACGGCAAAGCTGGAAGAGCCGGCGCTGGCGATTGATCCGACGAGCAATCAGAGGGACGAGCAGCTGCCGACGTACAACGCCTATTCGCCGGATGGTGACGTGAGCGGGCCGCTGGTGTTTGTGAACTACGGACTGCCGGCGGACTACGAGCAACTGGAGCGGCTTGGCGTGTCGGTGAAGGGCGCAATTGTGATTGCGAAGTATGGGAACTCGTGGCGCGGGGTGAAGCCGCGGGTAGCGTGGGAACATGGCGCGATTGGGTGTTTGATTTACTCCGATCCGAAGGACGACGGGTACTTCGAGGACAAGGTGTTTCCGGAGGGGCCGATGCGACCGAAGGACGGAGTGCAGCGCGGGAGCGTGATGGATTTTCCGCATGCGTATCCGGGGGACCCGTTGACGCCGGGCGTGGGCGCGACGGAAGGCGCGAAGCGGCTGGACAGGAAAGACGCGAAGAATATTGCGCCAATTCCGACGCTGCCGATTTCGTATGGCGATGCGCAGCCGCTGCTGGCGGCGTTGACGGGGCCGGTGGCTCCGGAGAATTGGCGGGGCGCGCTGCCGATTACGTATCACGCGGGACCGGGCGAGACGAGAGTACACCTGGCGGTGACGTTCGACTGGAAGATCCGGCCAGTGTATGACGTGATTGCGAAGATGGCGGGCACGAGCGAGGCGGATGAATGGGTGGTGCGGGGAAATCACCACGATGCGTGGGTGAATGGAGCGGAGGACCCGATTTCGGCGCAGATTTCGCTGCTGGAAGAGGCGCGGGCGCTAGGCGAGTTGAGCAAGCAAGGATGGAAGCCGAAGCGAACGATCATTTATGCCGCGTGGGACGGCGAAGAGCCGATGCTGCTGGGTTCGACCGAGTGGGCGGAGGAGCATGGAGCGGATTTGCAGCAGCATGCCGTGGCGTACGTCAACACGGACGGGAACGGGCGAGGGTATCTGATGGCGGAGGGAGCGCACTCGCTGGAATCGATGCTGAACGGGGTGGCGCGGGAGGTGCAGGATCCGGAGAGCGGCGTGACGGTGTGGAAGCGGGCGGAGGCGCGGAAGATTGCGGACGCAACGAGTGGGGAGGAGAGGGCGGCGATCCGGAGCCGGGCAGATTTGACGATCGGACCGCTCGGATCGGGCACCGACTACACGGTGTTTGAGCATCACCTAGGGGTGGCGTCGCTGAACCTGGGGTATGGCGGTGAGGATGACGGCGGAATTTATCACTCGATTTACGACGACTTCTACTGGTACACGCATTTTTCAGATACGGAATTTGTGTATGCGAAGGCGCTGGCGCAGACGGTGGGCATGACGGTGATGCGGCTGGCGGATGCGGATGTGCTGCCGTATCGCTTCAGCAACTTGGCGGATGCGGTGAACGCCTACATGAAAGAAGTGCAGGCGCTGCTATTGCAGAAGCAGGAGCAGGTGAAGGAAACGAACCGCGAGGTGGACGATGGGGTGTTCGCGGCGATCAACGATCCGCGTAGGCCGAAGGTGGCGCCGAAGAAGGAGCTGGTGCCACCGTACATCAATTTCGCTCCGCTGCAGAACGCGGCGAATGCGCTGGCGGCGGCGGGCGAGCATTACAACACTGCGTTGGCTGCGGCAATGAAGGGCGCGCCGGATGCCGCGAAGCTGGCGGCGATCAACGAGAGCCTGTTGAAGGCGGAGCAACTGCTGCTCAATCCGGGCGGGCTGCCGACGCGTCCTTACTACAAGCACATGCTGTATGCGCCGGGGCTATACACAGGGTACGCGCCGAAGACGATGTCGGGGGTGCGCGAGAGCATTGAGCTGAAGGACTATCCGCTGGCGGAGGAAGAGGTCCCGAAGGTGGCCAAGGCGGTGAGCGACGAAGCGGCGTTCGTGGAGAAAGTGGCGATGGAGTTGGAGCGGCTGAGCTCGGCGGGGAAGTAGGCCGGGTGTCCGATTTCGTGACAGTAGAGTTCGGTAGTGGCCACGTACGAGGGGCGAGATCCGCTGCAATCGGTTGATTCTGCAGGCAAATTCACCGCGAGCCGCGGTAGCTAACGTGCGTTAGCACCGGGAGGAAGAGGTGTGTTCAGTGGGGTGATGTCGATGCTGAGCTGGCTACAGGATTTGCGATTTGGGTATCGGGTGCTGCGGAAGAGCGCTGGTTCAACAACACTGGCGCTGTTGACGCTGGGACTAGGGATTGGTGCGAACACTGCGATTTTCAGCGTGGTATATGCGGTACTGTTGCAGCCACTGCCGTTCGCACAGCCGAGCCGACTCGTAACGTTTCGAGGTGGAGATTCGGCGCTGAACATTCGGGATTTTGACAAGTGGAGCCAGACGCTGTCGGGGCTGGGAGGGTTTGCGGAATGGGCGCTGGAGTACACGGGACGGGGCGAACCACGTAGTATCCCGAGCGCGCTGACGACGGGCGCGTTGTTCGAAACGCTGGGGACAAAGCCGCTGCTGGGACGCACACTGACTGCAAACGATGACCAGGTTGGGGGAGCGCGGGTGGTGGTGGCGAGTGATGGCTTCTGGAAATCGATGCTCAATGGGGAAGAGCGGGCCATCGGCGGCAAGCTGATGTTGAGCGGCGAACCGTACACGCTAGTGGGGGTCATGCCTGCGGGGTTTGCGATGCCGCGTGGCACGGGGCAGTTGTGGGTTCCGGGGGCGGTGGGATATGCAGAGGCGGCTCCGGCGCGCGGGGCGCACATCTTCTATGCGATCGGGCGGATGCGAGATGGTGTCACGCTGCAGCAAGTGCAGGCGGAGATTGACACGCTGGGGAAGAGGATCAGCGAGAGTTATCCAGATGAGGAAAGGGACCGCAAGTGGACAGCTATGTCGCTGCACGAGCGGGTGGTGGGGCGAATTCGCAAGCCTTTGCTGGTGCTGCTGGCGGCAGTGGGTGCAGTACTGCTGATCGCGTGCCTGAACCTGGCGGGGCTGGTGCTAGCGAAGGCACTGTCGCGAGGGCAGGAGATTGCAATCCGATCGGCGCTGGGAGCGACGCGGTTGCGCCTGATGCGGCAGTTACTGTGCGAAAGCCTGCTGTTGGCGGTGGCGGGCGGCGCGGCAGGAGTTGTGATTGCGTATTTCGGACTGAACCTGCTGCTGGGCTTGAAGCCAGAGGGTGTTCCGCGGTTGGAGTATGTGCGCGTCAACTGGATGGCGCTGGCGTTTACGCTGGGGATTTCGCTGCTGGCGGGAGTGCTCTTTGGGCTGGTTCCGGCGTTTCAGTTGTCGCGCAGTGGATCGGCGGGCGAACTGCATACGACGTGCAGAGTGGCGAGCCGGGGATTTCGCGGATACCCGATGCGGCGGCTGCTGGTGGTGGCGGAAATTGCGATGGCGCTGGTGTTGGTGACTGGCGCTGGGTTGCTGATCCGAAGCTTTGCGAAGCTGCGGAGTGTGGACCCGGGCTTTAAGCCGAACCGGGTCGTGACTTTGAACCTGCAGTTGCCCGTGACCCGTTACCAGGAGATCAAAAAGCAAGAGGAGTTCTGGACTGAACTGGAGCGTAGGCTAAAGACGATTCCCGGGGTGGAGTCGGGGGCGATCGTGTCGGAGCTTCCACTGGGCGGGAGCACCATCTACCACAACACCGTGGTGGAGAGCGGGCCTCCGGTGGCGGTGGGCAAGGAACCGGAGATCCTGACGCACGAGGTGAGCCCGCGATATTTCGCAACGATGGGAATTCCCCTGGTGCAAGGGCGTGACATCAGCGAGAGGGATAACGCGAGCAGCGAACATGTGGCGATTGTGAGCGAGAGCTTCGTGCGTGAGCACCTCAGGGGGCGAAACCCGATTGGAGAGAGGGTGCGATTCGCGCGCGACGAAAGTAAAACGTGGTTCACAATCGTTGGAGTGGCGGGTGAGACGAAACACACGGGGCTCGACCTCGACAATGGCCCGGCGATTTACACGCCGGTGGCGCAGAAGGGCGAACCGTGGCGGCGGTGGGGCGTGGTTGTGGTGAAGAGCAAGAGCGCCGACGTGGACGGGCTTGTTCCGGCGATCAAACAGCAGGTGTGGTCGATTGATCCGCAGCTTCCTCTTGCCGAAGCGCTGACGATGGATGAGGTGATGGCGGCGTCGGTGGCACGGCAGCGATTCAGCATGACGCTGCTGGGACTGTTTGCGGGATGCGCTCTGCTGCTGGCAATGGTCGGAGTATATGGAGTGCTGTCGTCCCTGGTGTCGCAGCGCACGGGCGAAATTGGCATTCGGATGGCGCTGGGCGCTCAACCTGCGGACGTTCTGAAGCAGTTTGCCGGAGAGGGTGGAAGACTGGTTGCGCTCGGGATCGTTATTGGCTTCGTGGCCTCGATGATGTCGATGCGAGTGCTAAGCACGCTACTGTTTGAAGTCAAGCCTGGTGATCCGGCGACGCTTGGGGTGACCGCGGCGATGCTGGCGGCAACGGCTACGCTGGCGATCTATTTACCGGCGAGGCGGGCGAGCCGGATCGAACCGATGAGCGCGTTGCGGAGGGAGTAGAGGGAGGGTACCCCCCATTAGCGCGAGCAAGAGCTCGAATTCTCTCTGAGGCTGAAGCCCGCCTTTTTGGGCGGGCGGGAACGGCGCGCCTGAAGCCGTGCCCCTTCCAAGCCGAATGGTGAGGCAGATCTAGCCTTTGGTGAGGTAAAACGAGAAGAGGTCGATGTTGGGCGGCTGCTTGCCAAGCTGGCGGAGCAGCGTAATCACCTGGCCGCGATGCAGGGTGGAGTGGTTCATGGCGTGGAGGAGGAGCTTCCAACGCGGGATGGCGCAGTCGGGCCCGGAGATGTTGG
>Ga0335071_10001824_pt1 | contig 22901 bp, 20 predicted proteins | sample Lox_Sample_15_FD_206724 | JGI IMG/M metagenome (GOLD analysis project Ga0335071, IMG submission 206724) | Soil microbial communities from Loxahatchee National Wildlife Refuge, Florida, United States - Lox_Sample_1.5 | ecosystem: Environmental > Terrestrial > Soil > Wetlands | place: USA... | reverse complement strand
TGGGAATGGTCATGGCGATGGAGAAGACACCCCATGGGCTTTCGGCCAGCGCCTTCACCACGATCAGTGCCAGCACCGCGATCAGGATCACCATGATGACGAGGGACCCGAGGAGGGCACCTGCCCCGCCCGTGGCGCCAAGTTCGTCGCGGGCCATCTGGCCGAGCGAACGGCCCCGGCGCCGGGTGGAGATCCACAGCACCAGGTAGTCCTGCACGCAGCCGCCGAACACCGCGCCGATGACGATCCAGATGGCGCCCGGCAGGTAGCCCATCTGCGTGGCCAGCACCGGACCGACCAGCGGTCCGGCCCCGGCGATGGCGGCGAAATGATGGCCGAACAGCACCCGCCGGTCGGTAGGCACGTAGTCGGTGCCGTCGTCGAGGACTTCGGCCGGGCTGGCGTGGTCGTCGCGCGGCCGGACGATCTTCATCTCGACCAGCCGGGCATAGAACCGGTAGGCGATGATGTACGTGCAGATCGCCGCGACCACGAACCAGACGGCGTTCACGGTCTCGCCGCGAGCGAACGCGATGATCGCCCAGGCGACGGCGCCGATCACCGCGATCGCCCCGAAGACGACTTTGTGCCGGGTGGTGATGGGGGACCGGTCGATGATCGCGACGGGCGGCAGGTGTTGATGGGTGCGGATAAAGCTGACGTCTCTGTCGCGCTCTTTGACTGCCACGGCGGAAACCCTACGCGCGCAAAGCTGACAATGGGTGTTTGCGAGGGTGTTTTAATACAGCGCCCGCACCGCTTCGATGGTGTCGGCCTCGGCCGGCCCCTTGTCGTCGCGGTAGCGCACCACCCGGGCGAACCGCAGGGCCAGTCCGCCGGGGTACCGCGACGACTTCTGCACGCCGTCCAGGGCGATCTCGACGACCTGCTCGGGACGCAACCGGACCACGTATCCGTCTGTGGTGCCGATCGCGAGCTCGCTGAACCGGGCGGTCTGCCAGTCCAGCATGGCGTCGGTCATGCCCTTGAAAGTCTTTCCCACCATGACGAATTCGCCGGTGGCCGGGTCCTGCGCGCCCAGGTGGATGTTGGACAGCTTGCCGCGGCGGCGCCCCGACCCCCGCTCCACCGCGAGCACCACCAGATCCAGCGTGTGCACCGGCTTGACCTTGAGCCAGCCCGCGCCGCGCCGGCCCGCTAGATAGGGCGCGCCCGGCGCCTTGGCCATCACCCCCTCGTGGCCGGCGGCGAGCGTGGCGTCCAGGAACCCGGCGGCCTGGAACGGATCCGACGTCATCAGCCGGTCGACCCGCTGCGCCGGCGGCACCAGCGCGTCCAGGACGGCCAGCCGGTCGGTGGTCGGCGCGTCCAGCAGGTCGGCGCCGTCGCGGTGCAGGATGTCGAAGAAGAACACCGAAAGCCGCTGTGCGGCAACCGCGGCCGCCACATCGACGGATCGGCCGAATCGCGACGCGGTGACCTGGAAGCGGTGCGGCCGGTTGTCGGGCCGCAGCGCGATCGCCTCGGCGTCGGCGATCAGGTCGGTGGCCGGCAGCGCCAGGGTCGCCTCGACGACCTCCGGGAGCCGGGCCGTGACGTCGTCGAGGCTGCGGGTGTACACCGTGACCTGATCACCGGCGCGGTGAATTTGCACCCGCGCGCCATCCAGCTTCGCCTCGAAAATCGTTGTGCCGTCGTGGCGTTCGATCGCATCGGCCACGCCGGTCGCGGTCTGGGCCAGCATCGGGCTGACCGGCCGGCCCACCCGCAGGGTGAAGGCGTCCAGTGCCGCGGCTGGGCCGGACAGGGCGGCCGCCGCGACGGCCGGCAAATCCCCGCCCAGCATCGCGGCGCGCCGCACCGACGCGATTGGGAGTCCGGCTGCCTTGGCGACGGCGTCGGCCATGATCCCGGCCAGCGCCCCCTGCCGCAGCTCGCTGCCGAGCAGCCGCAGCAGGAAGGCCTGCTCGGTTTCGGTCGCCGCGCCGAACAACGTGTCGAGGAGTTCGGCCCGCCGCGCCTGCGACCCCTTGCCCGCCACCGCCCCGATCTCCGAGAAGGTGGCGTCGACTCCGGTGACGGTCAGCGCCGGGTGGGACGCCGGCGCCGGCCGGTCGCGCAGCGACGCCCAGCCGACGCCGATCTGGCGTTGGCGCAGCTCACCCGAGAGCCAGGACACGATGATCGCCACCGCCTGCGGATCGGCGGCGGCGCGGCGCAGCAGGTCGGCGATGTGGGCGACCTTGGTCAGCCGCGACGACGTGCCGCCGACATCAAGCGATGTGCTGGCTACGTCGAGGAGGAGCACGCCGTTCAGCTTGGCATGGCTCCCCGACAACCCCGCCGGGCGGACACGCTAGCGTGCGTAGGAAACGTTACAAATTTCATGCATTCTGACAAGCCTGAAAGGGAGGCTCGGATGGAGATCAACGGGAAGAAGGTCGTCGTCGTCGGCGGCGCGTCGGGGATGGGCCGCGCGAGCGCCGAACTGCTGCACGAACGCGGCGCGGACGTCGCCATCCTCGACCGCGAGGGCTCCGACGGCAAGACCGTCGCCGAGGCCATCGGTGGTTCGTTCTACGCGGTCGACGTCACCGACTTCACCGGCACCGAGGAGGCGCTGCAGGCCGCGGTCGACAAGCTCGGCGGCCTGCACGTCATCGTGACGACCGCCGGCGGCGGCATCGCCAAGCGGACGATGACCAAGTCCGGTCCGCACGACCTGGAGTCCTTCCAATCCGTCATCGATCTCAACCTCGTCGCCACGTTCAACATCAGCCGGCTGGCGGCCGCCCACATGGCCAACAACGAACCCGAGGACGAAGAGCGCGGCGTCATCATCAACACGGCGTCGATCGCGGCCTTCGAGGGTCAGATCGGCCAGGTCGCCTACACCGCCGCCAAAGCGGGCATCGCGGGCATGTGCCTGACCATGGCGCGTGACCTCGGTTCGCTGGGCATCCGTGTGCTGGCGATCGCGCCCAGCCTGTTCGCCACCGGGTTGACCCAGGGCATACCGGACGAATTCGCCGCGGCGCTCACCAAGGACGCGGCCTTTCCGAAACGCCTGGGCCGGCCCGAGGAATACGCGAAGCTGGTGGCGGCCATCGTGGACAACCCGATGCTCAACGGCCAGTGCCTGCGGCTGGACGCCGGCCAGCGCTTCGCGCCGAAGTAGCCACCCCCGCCCAGACCCGCTCGGGGAATAAGTACACTCTTTAGACAGCCGCCCCGCTCCCCCTCGGAGCGGGGCAGGCAGTCACCCCCCAGGCAGCGGCGCGAGGAGGCCCTCATGGGTATCGCACTGACCGACGACCATCGCGAACTCGCCGACGTGGCCCGCGCGTTCCTGACCGCACAGAAGGCGCGCTGGGCGGCCCGATCCCTGCTCGACGCGGCCGACGAGTCCCGGCCCCCGTTCTGGCACGACCTGGTGGAGCTCGGCTGGCTCGGGTTGCACGTCGACGAAGAACACGGTGGCTCGGGCTACGGGTTGCCCGAACTCGTCGTGGTCGTCGAGGAACTCGGCCGCGCGGTGGCGCCCGGGCCGTTCGTGCCCACCGTGATCGCCTCGGCGGTGATCGCCAAAGACGGCACGCCCGAGCAGAAGTCGCGATTGCTGCCCGGGCTGATCGACGGCACCGTCACCGCGGGGATCGGCCTGGCCGGCCAGGTGCGGGTCACGGACGGTGCGGCCGATGGCGGGGCCGGGATCGTGCTGGGCGCCGGACTCGCCGAGCTGCTGGTGATCGCCGCCGGTGAGGACCTGCTGCTGCTGGAACGCGGCCGGTCGGGTGTCTCGGTCGACGTCCCCGACAACCTCGACCCGACCCGGCGCTCCGGACGCGTCCGCCTGGACAACGTGAGCATCGGTCCGGACGACCTCGTGCCGGGGGCGCGGGGATCGGCGCTGGCCCGCGCGCGCACGCTGCTGGCCGCCGAGGCGGTGGGCGGGGCGTCCGACTGTGTGGAGGCCGCTGTCGCCTACGCCAAGGTGCGTCAGCAGTTCGGCCGCACCATCGCGACTTTCCAAGCGGTGAAGCATCATTGCGCCAACATGCTGGTGGCTTCTGAGTCGGCGACCGCCGCGGTGTGGGACGCCTCGCGCGCGGCGGGGGAGGACGAGCAGCAATTCCGACTGGTCGCCGCGGTGGCCGCCGCGCTGGCCTTCCCCGCGTATGCGCGCAATGCCGAACTCAACATTCAGGTGCACGGCGGTATCGGCTTCACCTGGGAGCACGACGCGCATCTGCACCTGCGCCGGGCGCTGGTGACCACGGCGCTGTTCGGCGGGGATGCCCCGGCCGCCGATGCCTTCGAGCGCACCGCGGCCGGTGCCGTGCGCGAGAACAGCCTGGACCTGCCGGCCGAGGCCGAAGAGCTGCGCACCCGGATCCACGCCGACGCCGCCGAGATCGCCGACCTGGACAAGCAGGCTCAGCGCGACAAGCTGATCGAGACCGGCTACGGGATGCCGCACTGGCCCAAGCCATGGGGCCGCGGGGCCGACGCGGTGGAGCAGCTGGTGATCGAGGAAGAGTTCCGCGCCGCGGGCATCAAGCGGCCCGACTACGGGATCACCGGATGGGTGATCCTGACGCTGATCCAGCATGGAACGCCTTGGCAGATCGAAAGATTCGTGGAGAAGGCGCTGCGCAAGGACGAGGTCTGGTGTCAGCTGTTCTCCGAGCCGGATGCCGGATCGGACGCGGCGTCGATCAAGACCCGCGCCACCCGGGTCGACGGCGGCTGGAAGATCAACGGGCAAAAGGTGTGGACCAGCGGGGCGCACTATTGCGCGCGGGGTCTGGCCACCGTGCGCACCGACCCGGAGGCACCCAAGCATGCCGGCATCACCACGGTGATCGTCGACATGAAGGCGCCCGAGGTCGAGGTGCGGCCGCTGCGACAGATCACCGGGGGCTCGGATTTCAACGAGGTGTTCTTCAACGACCTGTTCGTTCCCGACGAGGACGTCGTCGGCGAGCCGAACACCGGATGGACGGTCGCTCGTGCCACGCTCGGCAACGAACGCGTCAGCATCGGCGGCAGCGGGTCGTTCTACGAGGGCCTGGCGGACATGCTGATCGGACTCGCCACGCAGCGGCCGGATCAGTTGGCGGGAGCCAAGGTTCGCGTGGGAAACTACCTGGCCGATGATCACGCGCTGCGGCTACTGAACCTGCGCCGCGTGGCCCGCAGTGTCGAAGGCGCGGGCCCGGGACCGGAGGGCAACGTCACCAAACTCAAGCTGGCCGAGCACATGGTGGACGGGGCCGCGATCTCGGCGGCTTTGCTGGGGCCCGAGGTCGCGCTTGGCGACGGGCAGGGCGCGCTGGCGAGTCGCATGATCATGGGCGCCCGCGGCATGTCGATCGCCGGTGGCACCTCGGAGGTCACCCGCAATCAGATCGCCGAACGGATCCTCGGCATGCCGCGCGACCCGCTGATCAACTAGTCCGGTTCTCCCGCGAACAGACGCAAAAGCCCCCATTTCATGCCGGAAGAGGGGGCTTTTGCGTCTCCTCGGCCTAGGAGGCTGGCGCGAATTGGGGCGCGCCGCCGCTGCCCTTCTCCGGCCGGATATCGACGGGCATCCCGCACGTCACCGAGTCCGGTTCACAGCCAACGATATTCGCGGCCACCCGCAGCCCGCGCTGCTCGACGAGTTCGACGATGGCGATCACGTAGGGGGTCGGGATGTCCGGGTTGTACGGGTGATAGTTCACCGTGTAGGTGAACACCGTGCCGCGCCCGGACACCGGCCGCGCCACCAGCGGGCCGCCGCAGTCGCGGCACTGGCCGGTCGCCGGATGCACCCAGCGCGCGCAAGCGTCGCAGCGCTCGATGAGCAGCTGAGAGGTCGGCTCGCCTGACACGCCCAATACAGTACACTCTATTGATTCGGCGCGGATGGCGGTTCGTGGGGACGGGCGGTGCATATGACGTATTTCGAAAAGGATGCGATCTTGTCCGGCATCGGCATCTCGCGAATCGGCCGCCGCACCGGCATTCCCGGCCTGGAGCTGACCATGGAGGCGGTGCGCGCCGCCATCGAGGATGCCGGCCTGGCACCCGCGGACGTCGACGGGATCGCGACCCTCGGCGACACGCCGGCCTCGGACGTCAACGCCGAACTGCGGATCGAGGCGGCCGACTGCGGGGCCGGCTTCGGCACCGGCGGCCTGCTGAGCCCGGTGATGTCGGCGTGCCGCGCGGTCGCCGAGCGACGCGCCCGCCACGTCGTCGTCTACCGGACGATCCAGATGCTGGGCGGCACAGTGCCGGTCAAACGGCAGGAGAACGCGCCCGCCCAGCCGCTGGCGCGCATGTTCTCCACACCCGAGGGCGCGCCACGCCCGGCCGTCGGCGCGATGGACGACGTCAACGATCTGGTTGCGGCCCATGCCTATTCGGCGGCGAACTGGCTGGCGCTGAACTGTCGTCGCCACATGGAGCTGTACGGAACCACCAAGGAACAGCTCGGCTGGCTGGCGCTCAACGGCAGACGCAACGCCGCGCTGAATCCCCTTGCGGTGTACCGCGAACCGATGACCATGGCCGACTACCTGGGCGCGCGCCCGGTATCGACGCCGTTCGGGCTGCTGGACTGCGATGTCCCGATCGACGGCTCGATCGCGGTGGTGGTGTCGCACGCGGAGTACGCCCGCGACTGCCCGCACCGGGCGGTGGCGGTGGAGGCGATCGGCGGATCCGACGGTGCCGGTGGCTGGTTCCACCGCGACGACTATCCCAAGATGGCGATGTCGGACGCGACCGCACAGATGTGGTCGCGCACGCAGTTGACGCCCGCCGACCTCGAGCTCGCCGAGTTGTACGACGGTTTCACGTTTCTCACCATCGCCTGGCTGGAAGCCCTCGGGGTGTGCGGCGACGGCGAGGCCGGGCCGTTCGTCGAGGGCGGCGCTCGGATCGCCCGCGACGGCCGGCTGCCGCTCAACACCTACGGCGGCCAGCTCTCGGCCGGGCGCATGCATGGCTACTGGGCCCTGCACGAAGGTTGCCTGCAGCTGCGCGGCGAGGCGGGGGAGCGCCAGGTGTCGAAACGGCCCGAGGTCGGAGTGGTTTCCGTGGGCGGCGGTCCCGTCGCCGGATGCATGCTGCTTACGTGTTGAGAGACCCTGTGGGAGAGCGCAATTGATGCTGTGAGCCGCGAGCCCGACACCGGCCGGGCGAACAAACTGGCTTCGAAGGTTGCCCGCCACATCGAGGCGGACATCGTTCGCCGCGGCTGGACCGTCGGTGAGTCGCTGGGCTCGGAACAGGCTCTGCAACGGCGCTACGGAGTGAGCCGATCGGTGCTGCGGGAGGCCGTTCGCCTCGTCGAACACCACCAGGTCGCCCGGATGCGCCGCGGGCCGGGCGGCGGGCTGCTGATCTGCGAGCCGGATGCCGGCCCCGCGACCCGCGCCGTCGTGATCTACCTCGAGTACGCGGGCACCACGCTGGTCGACCTGCTCAACGCGCGCCTGGTGCTCGAGCCCTTGGCGGCCTCGCTGGCGGCGGAGCGGATCGACGAAGCCGGCATCGAGCGCCTGCGAGCGGTGTTACGCGCGGAGCAGCAGTGGAGGCCGGGCCTGCCGCCGCCGCGCGACGAGTTCCACATCGCGCTGGCGGGGCAATCCAAAAGCCCGGTGCTGGAACTGTTCATCGACATCCTGATCCGGCTCACCACCCGATACGCCCTACAGTCGCGGACCGATTCGGCGAGCGAGGCGATCGAGGCGGTCGACCACATGCACAAGCACCATGCCGATATCGTCGCCGCCGTCACCGCCGGCGATGCGGCGCGAGCCAAGTCGCTGTCCGAGCGGCACGTCGAAGCGGTGACCGCTTGGCTGCAGCGGCATCACCCCGGCGGCAGGGGCCGCCCGCGCCCGCCCCGCCGCCGGCGGCTCGACGGCGACGGGCCGCACGGCAAGCGCGCCGAGATGCTGGCGGCCACGATCGGCGACGAGATCGCCGACGGTGGCTGGCAGGCCGGTTCGGTCTTCGGAACCGAGACCGCCCTGCTGGATCGCTACCGGGTGAGCCGCGCGGTGTTCCGGGAAGCGGTGCGGCTGCTCGAATATCACTCCGTCGCGCAGATGCGCCGCGGACCCGGAGGTGGGCTGATCGTCACCCGGCCCCGGGCCGAGGCGAGCATCGACACCATCGCCCTGTACCTGCAGTACCGCAAGCCCACCCGCGACGACCTGCGCAGCGTGCGCGACGCCATCGAGATCGACAACGTCGCCAGAGTCGTCAAGCGGCGCACCGAATCCGGGGTGGTGGCCTTCTTGAATACTTTCGACGCCCAGCCGGGCGCCCCCGCGGGTGAGGTGCGCGAGGCCCGCGAGGCCATAGCCGACGAGGTCCGGTTTCACCTCGGGCTGGCGCAGCTGGCCGGCAATGCGCTGCTCGACTTGTTCCTCCGGATCATCATCGAGCTGTTTCGGCGGCACTGGTCCAGCACCGGGCAGGCCCAGCCGACCTGGGCTGACGTGGCCGCCGTCGAGCACGCTCACGCGCGGATTCTGCAGGCGATCAAGGCCGGCGACGAAAGCCTCGCCCGTTACCGCATCCGTCGTCATCTGAACGCCGCGGCCTCCTGGTGGCTGTAGGATCCGGCCCGCGCGGGTGTGATCCGTTCGTTTGCTTACCGAAGGTCCTAATCGGGTATGGGGATGGGAACGTAGGCGCCGGTCCAGCAGGGGGTTGGCAGTAGTGATCGAAAGCGACAGCGCTGGAATGCGGGGGGGCTTGAAGGGCATTGAAACCGGGCGTTCGGGTTTCATCCATTCCGCGCTTCTTTACCGCTCGCAGCGGGAGTACCTGGATTTCGTGTTTCGCTTCGTCGCCGACGGTCTGACGGCCGACGAGGCGGTCCTGGTGGCGGTGCCCGGCGACAAGCTGGCCTTGATGCGTGATGCCTTGTCCGGCTCGGGCCGGAAGCTCGCGGGCCAGTTGCGCCTGTTCGACATCGCCGAGGTCGGCCGCAACCCGAGCCGGTTCATGGCGGTGGAGGGGTCCTTCGTCGACGAACACCCCAATCGGCGGATGCGCATCGTGAACCAACTCGCCTGGCCCGGGCGCAGCGACGATGAGTTTGTCGCCTGCACAGAGCACGAGGCGCTGGTCAACGAGGCGCTCGACGGCTATCCGGCGACGAAGTTGTGCCTATACGACGCAACCCTGCTCGATGACGATCTGCTGGCGGATTCCCGTGCGACCCACCCCTTCCTGTGGCGCAGCGGTGGGCTGCAGCGCAGTGCCGAGTACGCGCCGCATGACGTTCTGCAACGCTGCAACCAGCCGCTGACCGCGCACCCGGGGGCCGTCACGTACATGGTCAGGAAGTCCGCGGACCTCCGCCCGGCCCGGTTGTTCGCCGTCAACTACGCCGGCTGGGTGGGAATGTCCCAGGACGGGATCGACGATCTGCAATTGATCGCAACGGAACTCGCCACCAACAGCTTGATGTATACCGACGGGGCCTGCCGACTGGCCTTCTGGCGTCAGGACGAGCATCTGGTCTGTGAGGCGCGCGACACCGGACGACTCGACGACCCGCTGGTCGGGCGCCTGGACCCCGGCCCGAGCGGCCCCGCCAGTCGCGGGCTGTTCCTGGTCAACGCCATATCGGACCTGGTGCGTACACACACCACGTCGACCGGGACGACGATCCAGGCCTATCTCCGCCTCGACCAGTCGCCTGGGCCGAACGGCTGACAGGGCCGGGGCGTGCTGCGTGGAGCTATTGGGTGGTGACGCCCGTCCCGCCACCCTGGGGGACTTGCACCGGGCGTAGTGACGCTGAGCAGCCCGTCAAGGTCAACGCGAACGCGGCGATCAGCCCCGCCGCCACAACCGTCCGGGCCCTGCTTTTGCTTTTCGCGCTCACGGCCGTGCCTTTCATTTAGCCGCAGACGCGGCGTGGTTTGCTGCGTCCGCCGTCTGTGGATGCTATCGGCGCCGCCGCGCCGGCCGCGTCGATTCGGGTAATCGGGCAATTCTCGCGAGTTTATTGGCCTTGAATGGCGTTCGCCGAGGCCATCTATCCGTTCGGAGGCGGCTGGCTCACCAGAGGCGGTTGGCTCACCGGAGGCGGCTGGCTCACCGGGGGCGGCACCAGCGTGCCTCCCGTGTTGTGTGCTGCGCAACCGACGGCCAACAGCGCGAATATTGCGGCCAACGCCGCGGCCAGCACCCGGACGGGGCGAATTTTCTTGCCAGTTCTCTTCGCGTTCATCGGTGGCGCCTTTCGTTTGCTGGAAGCCCGTGATTTGCGGACACCGCTGCCGTCAGATGTTAGCGCTGTCAGCGCGGCCGCGGCGTATTGCGTTATTGGTGAAATCCCGCCAGATCGGTCGGCCGCGAAGGCGTCAGGCGTTGCCCTGCGCCCGGCGCCAGGGGCTGGTGTCGGCCGGAAGGCGGAGCCGGCGCCGGCGGCGAGCACGGCGAAGGCCGCCGCCAGCACCGCCCCAGGGTCCGGGCAGGCAGTTCGCCCTTCTCGACCGCGGAAGCGCTTGTCGGGCAACGCTTTTCTTGGCCGAGCGAAATGGATTTGCATTGCCGGCTGGCCGCGTCTATCGTCGCGCTCGTGCGTCTTGTCCAGCGTGCCGTAGTAGCCAGCACCCGCAGCGGGGTCTGATCCCAGACCGACCCCCCGCTGTGGGTCGGAAGCTACTACCGTCGGTCGCCCCTGCTGATCAGAGAAGACCGATACCGTGCTTGTTTCCAAGCTCAAGCCTCTTGCAGATGCCTCGGCACCCGGGTGCGGTGCGGCCGCGTGGTTCGGCCAGCACTTCGGTGCCGGGTTGCCCCGCGGTCTGCGGGAGGAGTCCGACGCCATTTCCTGGGAAAGCTTCCTCGCCACCTACGGCCACACCGCCGGCCCGGTACGGCTGGGCCACTTCGCCTGCACCGACACCGAGCGGCCCGCGGGGCGGATCGGTCCGCAAGCCCGCAACTATCGGGCCATGATCGCTGTCGGCGATGAGCTCAGCGCCTCGACGGCCGCCGCCGGCGGGCCGATCGCCGCTCTCACCACGATGCTGCACGAGCGCGGGATCACGGTGGAGACGCTGCGGTTCCACCAGCTGCGATCGGGCGGGATCACCGCCACTTTCATCCAGGGCAGCAACGGGATTCGCGCCGAATGGGCGATGGGCTGGTCGGAGGATCCGACCCAGGCCGCGCTGCGCGCGCTGATCGCCTGCGCCAACCGGCTGGTGGCCGGGCAGGGCCCGGCGACGAACACGGATGCAGGAATTACAGCGGGCGCAGGACGATCGGCATCCCGTCCTTGGGCACCGGCATGCCGCCGTAGTCCCACTCAGCCTGGTATCCCGGGCGCGGCAACTCCAGCCGATACCTGCGCAGCAGACGGTGCAGGATCGTCTTGATCTCCAGCTGCCCGAAAACCATTCCGATGCACTTGTGCGCGCCGCCGCCGAACGGGGTGAACGCGTAGCGGTGTCGCTTGTGCTCGTTGCGCGGCTCTGTGAATCGGTCCGGGTCGAACTTCAACGGGTCCGTCCAGAGTTCCGGCAGCCGGTGATTCATCCCGGGGTACGCGATGACGTTGGTGCCCTTGGGGATGTAGTAGCCCAGCAGGTCCGTGTCGCGCACCGTCTGACGCATGGCCCACTGCACCGGTGTCACCAGCCGGATCGACTCGTTCATCACCAGGTCCAGCGACTCCAGCTTCTCGAGGGAGTCGATGTCGAGCGGGCCGTCGCCGAGGCGGTCCGATTCGTCGCGGCAGCGTTCCTGCCACTCCGGGTGGGCGGCCAGTTGGTAGACCATCGTCGTCGCGGTCGACGTCGACGTGTCGTGCGCTGCCATCATCAAAAAGATCATGTGGTTGACGATGTCCTCGTCGGAGAACTTGTTGCCGTCCTCGTCCTCGGTTTCGCACAACACCGACAGCAGGTCGTTGCCTTTCTTCCCGCGTTGCTCCTTGACCCGCTCGCGGAAGTAGTTCTCCAGCAGTTCGCGCGCCTTGAGGCCCCGCCACCAGGTGAACGGCGGAACGGGAGTGCGGATGATCGCGTTGCCGGCGCGGGTGGTGACCGCGAAGGCCTTGTTCACCTTGGTCACCAGCTCGCGGTCGGTGCCCGGCTCGTGGCCCATGAACACCATCGAGGCGATGTCGAGCGTCAGTTCCTTCATCGCCGGGTAGAGAAGGAAGCGCGCGTCGTTGACCACCCAGTCGTTGGCGACCATTTTCGAGACGACCTTGTCCATCTGCTCGACGTAGGAGACCAGCCGGGACCGCACGAACGCCTCCTGCATGATGCGCCGGTGGAACATGTGCTCCTCGAAGTCGAGCAGCATCAGCCCGCGGTGGAAGAACGGCCCGATCACCGGGACCCAGCCCTGCTGCGAGTAGTCCTTGTTGCGGTTGGAGTAGATGACCTGGGCTGCGTCCGGGCCCAGCGCTGCGACGCCCGGCAGCACGGGCGAGTCGCCGAATACGACCGGGCCCTTGGTCTGGTAGAGGAACAGCAGGTAGTCCGGTCCGCCGCGCAACATCTCGATGATGTGCCCGAGGACCGGCAGCCCCGCGTCACCGAGGACCGGCTTGAGCCCGCTGCCCGGCGGCGGGTCGGCGAGCTTGTGCTCCGGGAACTGCGTGTTCAGCAGCCTGCGTTCGACCAGCCCCATGCCGGGAAAGTTGTTGAACGAAGGGGTCAACCGGCGCCTCGCCTGGTCAAGCAGGTAGTGCGGGGTGCTGACGGTGGCGGCCATTGAGGCTCCTTTGCGCTCCTGTGCATGCCGAGGGGACGGGTGACGGCGGTCACTCATTCCCTATCCTTCGGTAAAAAATTGACGGCTGTCAAGTTTGCTTTTCCGACGGTGTGGTGCAAGGTCGTGGGGTGAGCAGTCACGCCGCCAACGAGCCGAGCGAACCGGCGACGCGCCGGCGCGGCGACAAGCACCGGCAGGCGATCATGCAGGCGGTGCGAGAGCTGCTCGAGGAAAAACCGTTCGCGGAGCTGTCGGTCAGCACCATCAGCCAGCGCGCCGGCGTGGCCCGATCGGGTTTCTACTTCTACTTCGACTCGAAGTACTCCGTGCTCGCCCAGATCGTGGCAGAGGCGACCGAGGAACTCGAAGAGCTCACGCAGTACTTCGCCCCCCGCCAGCCGGGCGAGTCGCCGGAGCAGTTCGCCAAGCGGATGGTCCGCAGCGCCGCGGCGATGTACGCGCACAACGACCCGGTGATGACGGCCTGCAACGTGGCCCGCTACACCGACATGGAGATTCGCGACATCCTCGAGCGGCAGTTCGAGGTGGTGCTGCGCCAGATCGCGGCCGTCGTCGAAGCCGAGATGAAGGCCGGCACCGCCAACCCGATCAGCGACGACATCCCCACCCTGGTGCGCACCCTGGCGGGCACCACCTCGCTGATGCTCACGGGCGACTCCATCCTGGTCGGCCCCGAGGACGACGTGGAGCGCCGGGTCCGGGTGCTCGAGCAGCTGTGGCTGCATTCGCTCTGGGGCGGCGGCCAGACGTGACGCGGTATGGTCACGGCCATGGCACTGGGGCTTTCGGGGGCATCTGAGCAGTACTTCGAGGGGAAGCGGTGCCTGGTCACCGGTGCGGCCAGCGGCATCGGGCGCGCGACCGCCCTGCGGCTGGCCGCCCAGGGCGCCGAACTCTATCTGACCGACCGCAACCCGGACGGTCTCGAGCTGACCGTGGCCGACGCCCGCGCGCTCGGCGCGCAGGTGCCCGTGCACCGCACGCTCGACGTCTCCGACTACGGCCAGGTGGCGGCGTTCGCCGCCGACATCCACGCGGGCCATCCGAGCATGGACGTCGTGCTGAACATCGCCGGCGTATCGGCGTGGGGCACCGTCGACCGGCTGACCCACGAGCAGTGGAGCAAGATGATCGCGATCAACCTGATGGGTCCGATTCACGTCATCGAGACGTTCGTCCCGCCGATGGTGGCCGACGGGCGCGGCGGCCGTCTGGTCAACGTGTCGTCGGCGGCCGGGCTGGTCGCGTTGCCGTGGCACGCGGCCTACAGCGCGAGCAAGTTCGGGTTGCGCGGCCTGTCCGAGGTGCTGCGCTTCGACCTGGCCCGGCACCGGATCGGGGTGTCGGTCGTGGTGCCGGGAGCGGTGAAGACACCGCTGGTCGACACCGTCGAGATCGCCGGCGTCGATCGCGAGGACCCCGGTGTCGCCCGCTGGGTGGACCGCTTCAGCGGCCATGCCGTGTCGCCGGAGAGGGCGGCCCAGAAGATTTTGGACGGGGTGGCAAAGAACCGATACCTCATCTACACGTCGCCGGACATCCGCGCGCTGTACGCGTTCAAGCGGCTGGCGTGGTGGCCCTACAGCGTGGCGATGCGTCAGGTCAACGTGATCTTCACGCGCGCGCTGCGGCCCAGTCCGCCGACGATGCAGGCCGCGAAGCGGCCTGGGGTGGGGGCCCCTCCCGCTTGCGGGGGAGAGGCGGGCGATGGGCCCAGCCCGCCGCCGCTACTCCGGCATGGCCAGCTCGAGTCGCACCCCGAGTAGCCGAACCGGGCGGTCCAGCTCGAAGAGGTCCAGGACGCGCAGGGCGGCGTCGGTGATGGTCGACGCGTCGGTGGTAGGCGTTGCCAGCTTGCGGATTTTGGTGCGGGTGTAAAACGTGGCGGTCCGCACGGTGACGGCGACGCGGGTGACGATCCGCCCCGCGGCCAGCACGTCGTCCAGCGCGTGGAGCGCCAATTCCGTTACCGCCGCGTCCATTTCGGCCCGGACGGTGAGGTCGCGCGGGAAAGTGACGACGTGGCTGCGGGAGCGCGGGATCCAGGGCTCGGCGCTGACGTCGGTGTCCCCGCCGCCCTTGGCCAGCAGCAGCAGCCACAGGCCGGTGCGCGGGCCGAAGGTGGACGTCAGCAGCTCCGCGTCGGCGTGCGCAAGCTCCCGCACCGTGGTGATGCCAAGGGCCGCAAGCTTTTTCGCCGTCTTGGGGCCCACTCCCCACAACGCGTCCACGGGGCGGTCCGCCATCACGGTCATCCAGTTCGCATCGGTGAGCGCGAAGACGCCGGCCGGTTTCGCGAAGCCGGTGGCGACCTTGGCGCGCTGCTTGTTGTCGCTGATGCCGACCGAGCAGGACAGCCCGGTTTCCGACGAGATGACCGCCCGGATCTGTTCGGCGACCTCGGTGGGGTCTTCGCCTGACACGCCCACGTACGCCTCGTCCCAGCCCCACACCTCGACCGGGTGCCCCAGGTCGCGCAACAGGCCCATCACCTCGTCGGACGCGGCGTCGTAGGTCGTCGGATCCGACGGCAGGAAGGTCGCGTCGGGGCAGCGGCGCGCGGCCGTGCGCAACGGCATGCCCGCGTGCACACCGAATTCGCGGGCCTCATAGGAGGCGCACGTGACCACCTTGCGTGGTTCGGCCGGATCGCCGCTGCCCCCGACGACCACCGGCAGCCCGGCCAGTTCGGGGTGGCGGCGCAGTTCGACCGACGCCAGAAACTGGTCGAGGTCCACGTGCAGGATCCAGCCCGTCATCGCCCGCACAGCTTGCGCGCCAGGCTCTCCCACGCGTCGCCCAACGTCTGAAGGGTGTGACCGCCGTCATTGAGTTGGTGCTCGATGTAATCCGGGTTCAGCAGGGCCAGCAGCGCATCCGTCTGGACATCCAGGTCGCCGGTGGTGTGCGCCGAGGCCAGCAGCACCCGCACGTGGGTGTGTTGTACCGCGGCGGCGCCGACGTGGCGGAGCTGCGGATCGCGGTTCGCGGCGGACAGCAGCGCGTGGCGGGTATGGACGAAGCGCATCCGCTCCCGGCCGAAGGCCACCAACCGATCCATCGGCGGCGCATCGGGGCCCAGGGGCGGGGGACCGAACAGAAACGCCTGCTGACTGGCCCGTTCGTCCTCGTCGAGCAGCACCATCATCAGCCCGGCGCGGCTGCCGAACCGGCGGAACAGCGTGCCCTTGCCGACGCCGGCCGCCGCGGCGACGTCGTCCATGGTGACGGCGTCGGCGCCGCGCTCGGCGACCAGGGCGCGGGCGGCCTCGAGTAACAGGGCGCGATTGCGCGCCGCGTCGCCCCGCTCTTGCGGAACGGACACGGGCAGCTCCCCCCACCGCTCGACAGCGCTCACCACTGCACTTTAACGCCGCGGGAATAAACCGGACTAGAGTCCGGTTGGCGCGTGCGAGGATGTAGACAACGACCGAAGGGAACGAAACAGTGGCAGGGATCAAAGTCTTGGCGTTAGTGGGCAGCCTGCGTGCGGCGTCGATCAACCGCCAGATCGCCGAGCTGGCGGCGTCCGTTGCGCCGGATGACGTCACCGTCACGATCTTCGAAGGGCTCGGCGAGTTGCCCTTCTACAACGAGGAGATCGACGACGCGATGACCGCCGACGCCCCGCCGCTGGCCCCGGTGGCCGCGCTGCGCGCCGCGGCGGCCGACGCGGATGCCGCCCTGGTGGTCACCCCGGAGTACAACGGCAGCATCCCCGCGGTGATCAAGAACGCGATCGACTGGCTGTCCCGCCCGTTCGGCGACGGCGCGCTGAAGGGCAAGCCCCTGGCGGTGGTCGGGGGGTCCTTCGGTCAGTACGGCGGGGTGTGGGCGCACGACGAGACCCGCAAGTCGTTCGGGATCGCAGGCGCTCGCGTGAGCGAGGCGATCAAGCTGTCGGTGCCGTTCAAAACCCTGGACGGCAAGGCGCCCGCCGAACACGCCGAGCTGACGGCGAACGTGCGCGACGTCGTCGGCAAGCTCGCCGCCGAAGTGGGTTGAATCCCGCAATTTGGCGGGGCCCACAAGCCGCTCGCCGGCCACCAGCAACGTTTCGATCACCGGATGGCCGAAGCCGCCGGCTCGCGCTGGCGGCTTTGCTGGCTGTCGGGCGGGAACGGGCGCGGGATGGCGATCGCGCCGGTGCTGTCGGTGGCCGGTGATATACCGGTGCGCATGGACATCCCCGACACACATGTGATTTGCGACACGCCGGGCGTGTGTCGGCCCCAGGCCTTACGACCAGGGAATTTCAAAATTGTTATTCAGAACATCTTGTATCTCGACAACTTGTCGGCCACTAGGTGTAGTGTTTCGAGCACCGGCAGACCGCAGGATCCCCAGGCTGGCCGGGCTTGGGGGACCTCCCCGAATCGGCTCGAAGACGTCGAAGCCACGTGCTTCGACCCGCACCGCCGCACGACGGGAATGCGGGGTCTGGCGGGCCGCTCGACACAGCGAAGACAGAGTTTGTTGCAGTACCCCAGCAGTTGCCAGTCCGTCACACGTCCCCACCTTCCGCAAAGGAGCGGCATTCATGACCATCACCGTGTACACCAAGCCGGCATGCGTGCAGTGCAGCGCCACCTTCAAGGCCTTGGACAAGCAGGGCATCGCCTATCAGAAGGTCGACATCACGCTGGACGCCGAGTCGCGGGACTACGTGATGGCGCTGGGTTACCTGCAGGCCCCCGTGGTGGTGGCGGGCAACGACCACTGGTCGGGTTTCCGGCCCGATCGCATCAAGGCGCTCGCTGGGTCGGCGCTCAGCGCGTAGGCAGACGTTAGGTAAGGGGGTTGCGGTGCAGTCGCGCAACCTGGTGTATTTCTCTTCCGTGTCGGAGAACACCCACCGCTTCGTGCAGAAGCTGGGTGTTCCCGCCACGCGGATACCGCTGCACGGGCGCATCGAGGTCGACGAGCCGTACGTCCTGATCGTGCCGACCTACGGCGGCGGCCGGGCCACACCGGACCTCGCGGACAACACAGCCGGGGGCTATGTCCCCAAACAGGTCATCGCCTTTTTGAACGACGAGCACAACCGGTCGTTGATCCGCGGCGTCATCGCCGCGGGCAACAACAACTTCGGGGCCGAATTCGCCTACGCGGGCAACGTCATCTCCCGCAAGTGCGGCGTCCCCTACCTCTACCGCTTCGAACTGATGGGAACCCCGGACGACGTGGACGCAGTCCGCGCGGGCCTCGCTGACTTCTGGAAGGAACAGACGTGCCACCAACCGTCGCTGCAGAGCCTGTAACCGCCGGCGCGCATGGGTTGCCCGCCGAGACGGACTACCACGCGCTGAACGCCATGCTGAATCTGTATGACGCGGACGGCAGGATCCAGTTCGACAAGGACGTTCTCGCGGCCCGCCAGTACTTCCTGCAGCACGTCAACCAGAACACCGTCTTCTTCCACAACCAGGACGAGAAGCTCGACTACCTGATGCGCGAGAACTATTACGAGCGCGAGGTTCTCGACCAGTACTCACGCAACTTCGTCAAGGAGTTGCTGGACCGCGCCTACGCCAAAAAGTTCCGGTTCCCAACGTTCCTCGGCGCGTTCAAGTACTACACCTCCTACACGCTGAAGACGTTCGACGGGAAGCGCTATCTGGAGCGCTTCGAAGACCGCGTCGTCATGGTCGCGCTGACCCTGGCGTCCGGTGACACCGGCCTGGCCGAGAAGCTCGTCGACGAGATCATCGACGGCCGGTTCCAACCGGCGACCCCGACGTTTTTGAACTCCGGCAAGAAGCAGCGCGGTGAGCCAGTGAGCTGCTTTCCAGCCGGAACTCCGGTGGATACCCCCGACGGTCCGAAGGCGATCGAGACTCTGCAGACAGGCGACCGGGTGCTCTCACACGACGGGTCCTTCTGCCTCGTCGAGTCCGTTATCGAGAATCCCAACGACCAAGCCCTCGTGTCGATCTCACACTTCGGACACGGGGAGCCAATCCTGTGCACTCCCGAGCATCCGATCCTGGTGTGGACCACGCGCGATGTGCGGACTCTTATCGACGGTGACGGAGCCGACCCATTCAACGGATTCGTCTGGTTGGCAGCCAAAGACGTTCGTCCCACCGACTTCATCGTGACGGCAGCACCATTGCAGGGACGGTCGCGGCGCGTCTACGACCTGATGGAGTATGTGGGGGAGGGCGAGTACGAAGAGGTCGACGGGCTCATATGCAAAGTCAACTCTGATCGGAAGCACCGCAACAAGCAACGCCACCACATGAGCTTCGTATCAGTGAATCGCTACGTTGAAGAATCCTACGACCTTGGACTTATCCTCGGCTGGTACGTCGCCGAAGGCCATATCTCGAAGCGATCGGGACCTGCGGGCAGGGCGCCTAATGGCATCCACTTCACGATCGGCACACACGAACTCGAGTATCAGCAGGAGTTGGCGGCCGCATTCAAGCGAGTGTTCGCCGCGGACCTCGCCGTCAACCAGAGTGTGTCGGACCAGTCGGTGCGCATGGTTTGCAACAGCAAGATTGTTTCGTCGCTGTTCCTCTCATTGGTTGGCACAGGGTATCGCTCGAAGCGGTTGTCCCACGACGTCTTAACGGCCGATGAAGAGTTTCAGCGTGGACTGCTCGCCGGGTTGTTCCGCGGCGACGGGTGCAGCACCACCGGCGGCATGGTGCTCGACCTGGTGAATCCGGAGTTGATTGATCAGGTCCAGCTTCTTCTGCGTCGGATGGGGATCGTCTCCCGGATCCGCCAGTACGTCAATCGAGCCGGCAATGTGACGGGACAGGTGTTCGTTCCGGGTCTGCCCGGCGCCAATGAAGAATTCATCTTCGACGTCGGCAAGAACCTGCACAACTACGTCGGCCAGAAGGGGTCGTCGCGCGTGACTTATCAAGTTGTGCATGGGCGGCATGTGTACGGAATCCGGGAAGTGAGGCGCACGCAGGAAGTTCCAACGAAGGTCTACAACCTCCACGTCAAGGACACGCACACATACACAATTCGCGGCACGGTCGTGCACAATTGCTTTCTTCTTCGCATCGAGGACAACATGGAGTCGATCGGGCGGTCGATCAACTCCGCCCTGCAGCTGTCCAAGCGCGGCGGGGGAGTTGCGTTGCTGCTGAGCAACATTCGCGAGCACGGGGCACCGATCAAGAACATCGAGAACCAGTCCTCGGGCGTCATCCCGATCATGAAGCTGCTCGAGGACTCGTTCTCCTACGCCAACCAGCTGGGGGCGCGCCAGGGCGCCGGCGCGGTGTACCTGCATGCCCACCACCCCGACATCTACCGCTTCCTGGACACCAAGCGGGAGAACGCCGACGAGAAGATCCGGATCAAGACGCTGAGCCTGGGCGTGGTGATCCCCGACATCACCTTCGAGCTGGCCAAGAAGAACGAGGACATGTACCTGTTCTCGCCGTACGACGTCGAGCGCGTCTACGGTGTGCCGTTCGCCGACATCTCGGTGACCGAGAAGTACTACGAGATGGTCGACGACGCGCGCATCCGCAAGACGAAGATCAAGGCGCGGGAGTTCTTCCAGACGCTGGCGGAGCTGCAGTTCGAGTCCGGCTATCCGTACATCATGTTCGAGGACACGGTGAACCGGGCCAATCCCATCGAGGGCAAGATCACGCATTCGAACCTGTGCTCGGAGATCCTGCAGGTGTCCACCCCGTCGCTGTTCAACGAGGACCTGTCGTATGCCCAAGTGGGCAAGGACATTTCGTGCAACCTGGGGTCGTTGAACATCGCCAAGACGATGGACTCGCCGGACTTCGCCCAGACGATCGAGGTGGCGATCCGCGCGTTAACGGCGGTGAGCGACCAGACCCACATCTGGTCGGTGCCCTCAATCGAGCAGGGCAACAACGACTCCCACGCGATCGGGCTGGGGCAGATGAACCTGCACGGCTACCTGGCCCGCGAGGGCATCTTCTACGGGTCCGAAGAGGGCATCGACTTCACCAACATCTACTTCTACACGGTGCTCTACCACGCGCTGCGGGCCTCGAACCGCATCGCGATCGAGCGCGGCGCCCACTTCAAGGGCTTCGAGAAGTCCAAGTACGCGTCGGGGGAGTTCTTCGACAAGTACACCGAGCAGGCCTGGGAGCCCGCGACCGACAAGGTGCGTCAGCTCTTCGCCGACGCGGAGATCCGGATCCCGACCCAGGACGACTGGAAGCGGCTGAAGGAGTCGGTCCAAGCCCACGGCATCTACAACCAGAACCTGCAGGCGGTGCCGCCGACCGGGTCGATCTCCTACATCAACCACTCGACGAGCTCGATCCACCCCATCGTGTCCAAGGTCGAGATCCGCAAGGAGGGCAAGATCGGGCGGGTCTACTACCCGGCGCCCTACATGACCAACGACAACCTGGAGTACTACCAGGACGCCTACGAGATCGGTTACGAGAAGATCATCGACACCTACGCCGCGGCCACCCAGCACGTCGACCAGGGACTGTCGCTGACGCTGTTCTTCAAGGACACCGCCACCACCCGCGACGTGAACAAGGCGCAGATCTACGCCTGGCGCAAGGGGATCAAGACGCTGTACTACATCCGGCTGCGGCAGATGGCGCTGGAGGGCACCGAGGTCGAGGGCTGCGTCTCCTGCATGCTGTAGATCGTCGCGGCGAGATGGGCCCTCCTGCCGCATGCGGGCAGTCCGGTCTGCCCAGGTCAGCGGGTAATCCGCGGTATGGTGCTTGATGTGGTGAGAATGCCTCGGCCTTCGAGACCGCACCCCAGCGTGAAGCCCGGGGTAAAGGTCGACGCGCGCAGCGAGCGCTGGCGCGAACACCGCAAGAAGGTGCGCGGCGAGATCGTCGAGGCGGCCTTCCGCGCCATCGACCGCCTGGGTCCCGAGCTGAGCGTGCGCGAGATCGCCGAGGAGGCCGGGACCGCCAAGCCGAAGATCTACCGGCACTTCCACGACAAGTCCGACCTGTTCCAGGCGATCGGGGAGCGCCTGCGCGACATGCTCTGGGGCGCGATCTTCCCGTCGATCGACCTGAAGACCGACTCGGCCCGCCGGGTGATCCGGCGCGCAGTCGAGGAGTACGTCATCCTCGTCGACAAGCACCCCAACGTGCTGCGGGTCTTCATCCAGGGCCGCTCCGCGGCGAGCCCGCAAATCCTCGAAGAGGGCCGCGGAATAACCCTGGCCGTCGCCGACATGTTCGACAACGAGCTGCGGGAGATGGAGCTGGATCACGCGGCGATCGAACTGGCCGGACACGCGGCGTTCGGCTCGGCCGCGTCGGCTACCGAGTGGTGGTTGGGCCCCGACCCCGACAGCCCGCGACGCATGCCGCGCGAGCAATTCGTCGCCCACCTGACGACGATCATGATGGGGGTGATCGTCGGCACCGCCGAGGTGCTGGGGATCTCGATGGACCCTGACCAGCCGATCCACAGTGTGGTGCCCAGCAACCCCGCCGCCAGCTGAGGACCTTTGGCCCTTTGACATCGCTCCGGCGATCGTCAACACTCGTGCCATCCGATACCCTGGGTACTGGGTATTTGCGGGAGCTAACAGGAAGACCGATTCACCGTGACCGATGCCATGACACATGTTGAGCCGACTCAGGCGCACGAGCCGGTGCACACCCGCGCCCTCATCATCGGGACCGGCTTCTCCGGTCTCGGTATGGGGATCGCACTGCAAAAGCAGGGTGTGGACTTCGTCATCCTGGAGAAGGCCGGCGACATCGGGGGCACCTGGCGAGACAACAGCTACCCCGGCTGCGCATGCGACATCCCGTCGCACCTGTACTCGTTTTCGTTCGAGCCCAAGCCCGACTGGAAGAACCCGTTCTCCTATCAGCCCGAGATCTGGGACTACCTCAAGGGAGTCGCCGACAAATACGGGCTGCGCCGCTACATCGTGTTCGATTCGCTGGTGGATCGGGGCCACTGGGACGACGACGAGAACCGGTGGCACGTGTTCACCGCCGACGGCCGCGAGTACGTCGCCCAGTTCCTGATCTCCGGCGCGGGTGCGCTGCACATCCCGTCGTTCCCCGACATCGAGGGCCGTGACGAATTCCGTGGACCCGCTTTCCATTCCGCGGAGTGGGACCACAGCGTCGACCTGACCGGCAAGCGGGTGGCGATCATCGGCACCGGCGCCAGCGCGATCCAAATCGTGCCCGAGATCGTCG
>Ga0335071_10001822_pt1 | contig 22906 bp, 15 predicted proteins | sample Lox_Sample_15_FD_206724 | JGI IMG/M metagenome (GOLD analysis project Ga0335071, IMG submission 206724) | Soil microbial communities from Loxahatchee National Wildlife Refuge, Florida, United States - Lox_Sample_1.5 | ecosystem: Environmental > Terrestrial > Soil > Wetlands | place: USA... | reverse complement strand
ATGTTTGAATCGCTCGTCCGGTTCGGGCAGGCGATGCTGAGCGCTCTCGACGACCGCGAGCAGGAACAGCTCCTGGCGCTGTACAGGAAGGTCACCTCATCCTTCCCCCGCGAGTGAGGGGGTCACCCCGGCGCATTTCCCACTGCATGCAGGCATTTGACAGAGACACGAACATGAAAATCACGTATCTGCTCCTCATCCCGCTGGTCATGCACCCCCTCTGCGCGCACGCGCAGACGGGGACCGCGCGGCAGGACCGCCCGCACATACGTCTCACGCTCGACAGCGCGGTCGCAATCGCGCTGGAGCAGAACCGCGAGGTCATGATCGCGGACAGGGAGCGCGACAGGGCGGACGCACAGGTCGCGGAAGCGACGTCCGGCGCGCTTCCCCAGCTCAATGTATCGGGCCTGTATACACGGAATATCCGGCTCCCCGTGCTGTTCCTGCCCCCCAACACGGTCTTCAACCCGGGGAACTCGACGGAGACTCTTGAGCTGGGGTCGAACAACTCCTACCTCCTGGGTGCCACGCTCTCGCAGACGCTCTATAGCCGGAAGGTGGGCGTTGCGCTCGACATTGCCCACACCTACCACGACTATGCGGAACAGGCCTACCGCGCGACGTCGCAGGACGTGACGCTTGCCGTGCGGAAGGCGTTCTACACCGTGCTGCTGGCGCGGGAGCTCTCTGCCGTCAGCCGGGAGGGACTCGAGGTCGTCCGCACGAACGTGGAGAACGTGCGCTCCCTCTACACCCACGGCAGCGCCGCAGAGTACGATCTCCTGCGGGCGGAGGTCGAGCTGGCGAATACCGAGCCGCTGGCAATTTCCGCAGACAATGCGCTTGTGCTCTCGCTGAACGCGCTGAAGGAGGTGCTTGCCATTCCACTGGAGGCCGACCTGGACGTGGCGGGCGAATTCACATTTGAAGAGGTGCCGCCGGCCGCGCTCGAGGACGCCCGGGCGGGGGCGCTTGCGGCCAACCCGGGGCTGCTCGGCCTGAAGCTCCAGGAGAGCATGCTGGAGATGAACATCAGCATCGAGCGGGCAAGTCTCTTCCCGACGCTCAGCCTGATCGGGTCGTACCAGTACCAGACGCAGGACAACACGTTTGCATTCAGGAACTATCTCTGGGCGACGTCGCTCAGCGTGGGGCTGCAGATCTCTTTTCCGCTGTTCGACGGCTTCCGGAGCAGCGCGCGCATCGATCAGGCCGTGATTGACCACGACAAGGTGCGCTACGCGCGGCTCAGAGCGGAGGAGGGGCTCCGGCTCCGCGTCCAGGCGGCGGAGCTGAAGATGAAGGAAGCGCTGAAGCGCATAGAGGGACAGGAGCAGAACATCGCCCAGGCGCACAAGGCCGTCCGGATCGCCCAGACGAGATACAGGAGCGGCGTGGGAACGCAGCTTGAGCTGATGGACTCGCAGGCGGCGATGACCCGCGCCCGCGCGACGCGGGCCCAGGCGCTCTACGATTTCCTTATCGCGCGGGCGGAGTGGGAAAACGCGGCCGGCATCACGACTCATCACTGAAGACGCACAAGAGGCGGAACGCCAATGAAACCTTACCTGTTCACGGGAGCGATCGCGCTCTTCACGGGAGTGCTCCTGGCCGGTGCCCCCGGCTGCGGCAGAGGGCATGACAGCGATCCGGCCAGGGACGTCGCAGCCCAGGTGGTCCCTGTGGAGACCGCGCTGGCGGAGCGTTCGGCGCTGGAAGTCACACGGCTCTTCACCGGTTCGCTGGAGGGGGAGGAGCAGGCCAGTATCGTGGCCAGGATCTCTGAACGTGTCACCGCGATTCGCGTCAGCGTCGGCGCGCGGGTCAGCCGGGGGGCAGTGACCGTTGAACTCGACAAGTCCGGGACGACCTCGCAGTACTACCAGGCGGAGGCGGCGTTCACCAACGCGGCAAAATCGCTGGAAAGGATGAAGTCCCTGTACGCCGAAGGGGCTGTCGCCCTCCAGTCGCTGGACGGGGCACAGACCGCCTACGACGTGGCACGGGCGAATTTTGATGCCGCACGCGGGGCGGTCGTCCTCACGACCCCCATCGCCGGCGTTGTCACGGCGGTGAACTGCAGCCTCGGCGATCTGACCGCTCCCGGGCAGGTGCTGGTCACCGTGGCCAACATCGACAGGATGAAGGTCACGTTCAGCCTCAACGAGATCGACGCGGCGAACGTGACGCTGGGGGAGCAGGTGACGGTGTCCTCCGAAGCGCGGCCCGGCGGAACCGCCGCCGGCAGGATCGTGCAGCTCGCGAAGTCCGCCGACGTCCGTTCCCGCTCATTCGAGCTGAAGGCGGTCTTTCCCAATACGGCGGACCGGTGGTACAGGCCCGGGATGTTCGTCAAGGTGCTCCTGGCGATCGCTCCCGCAGGCACGCCTCTGCTCCTTCCCAACACGGCCATCCTGACGGACGACACGGACCACCGCGTCTTTGTGCTCAGGGGCGGGCGCGCCTTCCGGAAGCCCGTGACCGTGGGGGTGACGGACGGCGAGCGGTCGGTCATCCTGGCCGGGGTGGCAGAACATGACACTGTCGCCACAACGGGGATCAACAACCTGCGTGACAGTATCCTCGTGAAGATGGTCGACAGGTGACGCACAACATTCCAGGTTTGCAGGCACGCGATGAAACTCGCTGATGTTTCGATAGACCGGCCGGTCTTCGCGACGATGATGATCCTCGCGCTGATCGTGCTGGGGGTCTTCTCCTACTCCAAGCTGAGCATCGACCAGTTCCCCGACGTCGACATCCCGTATGTCACGGTGACCACGGTCCTCCGCGGGGCGGGGCCGGAGCAGCTCGAATCCGACGTCACGCGCAAGATCGAGGATGCGGTCAACTCCATTGCCGGGGTGGACCACATCCAGTCGACCTCGCAGGAGGGACTCTCGATTGTCGTCATCCAGTTCCGCCTGGAAATCGACGGAAAAACCGCGGCACAGGAAGTCCGCGAGAAGGTCTCCGCCGCACGCGCGAACCTGCCGACGGAAATCGACGACCCGGTGATCACGCGGTTCGATCCCGCGAGCCTGCCGATCCTCACGCTGACCCTCTCGGGGAGCCGTTCCGGCAGGGACATCACCACGTACGCGAAGGACGTCGTCAAGAAGCGGCTCGAAAACGTCCCCGGGGTCGGATCGGTGGACCTGGTGGGAGGGGACGAACGGGAGATCCAGATCGACGTGGACGCCGCCCGCATGCAGGCATGCAACCTGTCGATCAACGACATCGTGCAGAGCGTGGCGGCCTCCAACATGGAGGTGCCCGCCGGCAACCTGATCCGGGGCCCGCGGCAGCTCCTGCTCCGGACGATGGGGAAATACACGGATGTCGCGCAGTTCAACAGCGTGATCGTGGCTTCCCCCGGCGGGAAGGTCGTGCACCTCGGCGACATTGCCACGGTGAGCGACGGGACGAAGGACCGGACGAGCCTCGCGCGGGTCAACGGGAGCCGCTCCGTGGGCCTCAACATCCTGAAACAGTCCGGCAGCAACACGGTCCAGGTGGCGGAGGCGCTCAAGGCCCAGCTTGTCCGGATGGAGAAAGAGATTCCGCCCGACATGCACATCACGCTCGCCCGCGACAACAGCGTGTTCATCCGTGAAACGGTCGACGACGTCATATTCGACATCGTGTACGGCGGCCTGCTTGCGGTGGTTGTCGTCTACCTGTTCCTTGCCAATCTTCGCCCGACGCTGATCAGCGCCATCGCGCTGCCGACGTCGATCATCGCCAGCTTCATCATCATGTTCGCGCTCAACTTCACGCTGAACGTCATGTCCCTCATGGCCCTCTCCCTCGCGGTCGGCCTCCTGATCGACGACGCCATCGTCGTGATTGAGAACATCTACAGGCATATGCACGAGGGGGCCACGCCGATGGAGGCCGCCAAGGCGGCGACGAGCGAGATCGGTCTCGCGGTCATGGCCACCACGTTCACCGTCGTGGCGGTGTTCGTCCCGGTTGCGTTCATGAGCGGGATCATCGGCCGGTTCTTCTACCAGTTCGGCATCACGGTGGCCGTGGCGGTCCTTGTCTCCCTCTTCGTTGCATTCACGCTGACGCCGATGCTGGCCTCCCGCTGGCTCAGGAAGGAGGACGAAGAGCTGACGCCGGGAGGATCCATCCTGCGGACGGTGCTCTACTATTTCAATCACTTCTTTGGTGTCCTGAGCAGCCGCTACCAGAAGGCGATCGCGTGGTCGCTGCGGCACCGGCTGATTGTGATCGGGACGGCGGTGGGGATCTTTGTCCTCAGCCTCTTCCTGGCCCGGTTCCTGGGATCGGCATTCTTCCCGACCAGCGACCAGAGCGAGTTCACGATCGGCATCAATGCGTCTCCGGGAAGCTCTCTTGATCGGACAGGGGATATCTGCGCCCGGGTGGAATCGATCCTCTCGCGACGGCCGGAGGTGACGACGACACTGACGACCATCGGTGCGGGAAACGACCCCATCACCAAAGGGACCATCCTGGTCAAGCTCGTGAAGAAAAAGGAGCGCGCCAGGGGGATCGAGCAGATCATGCAGGAGGTCCGGCGGGAGCTTGCCGATCTGCCCGGGGCGAACTTCAGCATCATGGTGTCGCAGGGTCCGGGCGGCGGGCAGAAGCCCGTGATCCTGAGCGTCCGCGGGGACGACCTGGCGACGCTGCAGACGTTTGCCGCGTCCGTGGAGCAGATTGTACGGTCGACTCCCGGGGCGACCGACGTCGAGAACAGTCTGGAAACGTCGAAGCCGGAGATGCGCATCAGTATTGACCGGGACAGGGCATCCGATCTCGGGCTGAACGTCGGCATGATCGCCACCGGGATCCGGGCTATGGTGGACGGGGCGGTGGCGACGCAGTTCTCCGAGGGGGGCGACCAGTACGATGTCAGGGTGCGCCTCGCGAAGGAGGACCGGACCTCCCTGGAAAACGTCCGGACACTGACGCTCAAGGCGACGAAGGACGGTCCCGACCAGCAGAAACTCCTGGTCCCCGTTTCCTCCGTGGCGGACATCGGCCCCGGTTCCGGGCCGTCGAAGATCAACAGGTTCGACAGGCAGCGGGAGATCCGGATCGACGCCAACACCTCGGGGCGCCAGATGGGAGACGTGCTGGGGGACATCCTGCGCCGCACGGCCCGGCTCACACCTCCGCCCGGGTATACCGTGGGGATCACCGGCTCGGGCGAGCAGCAGGCCCAGTCGTTCCTCAATATTTTCGTGGCGCTGGGACTCGCGGTCGTCTTTGTGTATATTGTGCTGGCAGCCCAGTTCGAGAGTTTCGTCCACCCGTTCTCCATCATGCTTGCACTGCCGATGTCGCTGATCGGCGCGGTGTTCGCGCTGATCGTCTTCGGGAGCGCGCTCTCCGTGATCTCGCTGATCGGCATCATCATGCTGATGGGTCTCGTAACAAAGAACGGGATTCTCCTCGTCGATTACGCCAACGTGCTCCGCGACCGGGGGCAGGACCGGACCACGGCCCTGGTGAACGCGGGCGCGACGCGACTGCGGCCCATCCTGATGACGACGTTTGCCATGATCTTCGGGATGATGCCCGTGGCACTGGCCTCAAGCGAAGGGAGCGAATTCCGGTCGCCGATGGGGCAGGCGGTGATCGGGGGACTGATCACGTCGACATTGCTCACCCTCTTTATTGTGCCCGTGGTCTACTCGCTTATCGACGATCTTTCGTTCAGACGGAAAAAGGAGAAAGCCGCATGAAGATGGCGTTTGTGGTCTGCAACGAAGTCTACACCTCCCGCGTCATGGAGATGCTGGAGAAACTCGGCATCGACTACTACTCCCGCTGGGAGCAGGTGAAAGGGAAGGGGCACGGGACCGAGGCCCACCTCGGCACGCGGAGCTATCCCGGCGTGAACACGATGCTGATGATCGCCTTCACGGACCAGCCGGCGCTCGACGGGCTGATTGCGAGGATTACGGAGACCAACGACACAATCGCGAGGCCCGACGACCGCGTCCGCCTGTTCCAGGTTCCGCTTGAGCGGATGGTCTGAGCCCAATTTCCGGGAGGACGTCACATGCACCGGACTGCACGATTTCTCTCATGCGGGATCGCCGCGCTGGCGGTTGCGGCGGCCGCGTCTGCAGCGGCAGACGGAGGGGACGTCACGCTCGCCGCACCCCCGCGTCTCGCCCTCTTCGACCTGAGCGATGTCCATCTCCTGGAAGGTCCCTTCCGCCGTGCGATGGAGATGGACCAGGCATACATCCTCTCGCTCAAACCCGACCGGCTTCTCTCACGGTGCAGGGAGTATGCCGGGCTCGTTCCCCGCGATTCGACATACGGCGGGTGGGAGCGGGAAGGGCTTTCGTCGCATTTCGTGGGCCACTACCTGTCCGCATGTGCGCTGCAGTACCGTGCGACCGGTGACCGGCGGTTCCTGGACAGGATCACGTATGTCGTGGACCAGCTCGCGGACTGCCAGAAGTCCAACGGGAACGGGTACGTCACGGGCATCCCCGACGGGAAGCGTGTGTTTGCGGAGGTGAAGGCCGGCAGGATCCGGTCCTCCGGGTTCCAGCTGAACGGCGTCTGGTCACCCTGGTACACCGTCCACAAGATCATGGCCGGGCTGCGTGACTCCTACACGCTTGCCGGCGTGGGAAAGGCCGCGGATGTCCTCCGCGGGATGGCCGACTGGGCATATGAGACGACGAAACCCCTCTCTGATTCACTCTTCCAGAAGATGCTGGAGTGCGAGTTCGGCGGGATGAACGAGGTGCTGGCGGACGTCTATACGATCACGGGACAGAAGAAATACCTCGACCTGGCCGAGCGCTTCTACCACCGCCAGGTCATGGATCCCATGGCACGGAGGGAAGACCGGCTTGACGGGATGCACGGCAATACCACGATTCCGAAGCTGATCGGTGCCGCCCGTCTCTACGAGATCACCGGGGAGGCGCGCTACCGCACGATGGCGCAGTTCTTCTGGGAGACCGTGACCAGGAACCACTCGTACGCGGCGGGAGGGCACGGGGAGTACGAGCACTTCGGCGCCCCGCGGAGGCTCAGCGACCGGCTGAGCGAAGGGACGATGGAGACATGCAACACGTACAACATGCTGAAGCTCACCCGGTTCCTCTTCACGCAGAATCCCGACGTGGAGTACGCCGATTTCTATGAGCGCGCAGTCCTGAACCATATCCTGGCCTCTCAGAATCCCGCGGACGGGATGGTCTGCTATTTCGTGCCGATGGGGTCCGGCACGCACAAGCAGTACAGCACACCGTACGACGACTTCACCTGCTGCCTGGGAACGGGCCTGGAGAACCACTCGCGGTACGGCGAGTGCATCTATTTCCACGAGCGCGACACGCTGTACGTCAACCTGTTCATCGCCTCCGAAGTGTTCTGGCGCGACCGGGGGATCCGCGTCGTGCAGAAGACGGATTTCCCCGTATCGCCAACGACGCGGCTCATTGTCACGTGCCAGTCGCCCGCCGGCGCAACGCTCAGGATCCGGCATCCGTTCTGGTCCGGTCCGGTGACAGTGATGCTCAACGGGAAGCCGGTGTGTGTCGATTCCGCGGGTCCCGGCTATTGTGCGATCAGCAACACCTGGAAGGGGGCTGACACGGTCGACGTGACGCTTCCGATGTCGCTCCGCCTGGAGCCGATCCCCGACATGCCTTCGCGCGCGGCGGTCATGTATGGTCCCGTGCTCCTTGCCGAAGACCTCGGACCTGTGTCGTCGAATCGTCCCGCGCCCGTCATGGTCACGGACGGTCGTCCCGTCTCCGCGTGGGTCCGTCCCCTTGCGGGCCGTTCGCTCACGTTCGAGACCCACGGCGTCGGCCGTCCGGGCGACGTCACGCTCCTCCCGTTCTACGCAGTGAGCGACAGGCAGTACGCGGTCTACGTCGACTGCCTTACCGGCGGTGAATGGGCCGACCGGCAGAAGTCAGACAGGGCCGAGGCTGCCCGGAGAAAATCCCTCCAGGCGCATACAGTCGATTCGGTCGTTGCCGGGGATTCCGACGGCGAGCTCGCGCACAGGCTTGCGGGGGAGAACACGACGATCGGCCGCTACAGACAGAGAAGCTGGAGGCAGGCCATCGACCCGGGCTGGTTCCAGTTCGAGTTTGCCTCGCGTCCGGAGGCATCGCTTGATCTGGTTGTGACGTACTGGGGGAGCGACTACGGCAGGCGTTCGTTCGATATCGTCGTCGACGGACGTACAGTCGCTTCGCAGACGCTCGACCGCAACCGGCCGGGGGAGTTCTTTGACGCGGTCTACGAGCTCCCGAAGGATCTCACGCAGGGGAAGGGGGGCCTGACTGTCAGGTTCAATCCCGGCAAGGGGTCGACGGCGGGACGTGTATTTCTCTGTCGTCTGGTCAGGCGCTGATAGCGCCTCCGTTCAAACGCACAAGACCTTCCTTCAAGATGTGCCGCTTGTCACGTGGCACACATCCCACCTCCCTGTCCAGAATAGTGCCCAATTTGGTGTGGTTTCTACATTTCTAAGGCCTCCCTCCAGTTCTCTGTCCTCAGATCACATATGTGTTGATATAGGTTTGCGTCAAATCACATCTATTTCCACGAATCTATGCTAGATTGAACCAGAACCGGATGGAGAACATCGAGTGCCGGTTCCCTATGTGAAGTGATGGGTCAGGCGGGATCAAATGAAAATTGATCGCACGTTCGGGGGGAACATGAAGATCGAATTCGCAAGGCTGCTTCTGGGCGCCGCTGTCACGCTGGCAGTGGCCGGTTCTTTCACCGGGGCAATGTCACAGGCGCGGTTTGCCTCGCAGGCAAGCGGAGGATGGAGCGCCGCGGGTACCTGGCAGCTTGTCTCAGGGACAAGCGGCACGGGCGTTCCGTCGGCAGTTGATACCGTGGACATACTTGCAGGGACCACGGTCACGACCGGCGGCGCCAGTGCCGATTGCGCGTCGCTCATCGTCGAAGCCGGGGCCACACTCTCCATCAACGGCAGCGGGAATGTCAGCGTCAACGGCAATCCCGGCTCGGCGACCGTCTACGGCGCGCTCACGCTCAGCTCCTCCGGCACGCTGGTGAAGCAGGGGACGGGCACACGGACATTTGCGATCCCGGCCGGCGGAAAGATGACGATCAGCGGCAGTGCAGCCGAGCCGACGTTTGATTCATACAGCTTCGATCCCGCAAGCACGGAGGAGTTCACGCTGGCGGGGAACCAGTCGATTCTCTCGGGGAACGCCTCGCAGGCGATAGTCTACGGAAACCTGACGCTCGGTGGGAGCGGCACAAAGACAGCGACTGTCATCAACGTTGATACCACGTTCCGCGTCGCAGGCACACTCACGGTTCCAGCCGGCGTCTACTTTGACGTCTCGACGAACGTCCTCCGGATCTACTTCGGCGGCGACGTGGTCAATTACGGCACGATCGACGCCTCTGTGGGTATCACGGTCCTGACAATGACCGGCGCGCACTGGCTCAACTACGGCACATATCTCCCGAGCGTCACGGCCGGGTTCGGGTATACGCCGCAGACGATTTTCGTCAACACCACGATGGGCGGATCGCCGGCCGCACAGACGTTTTACGATCTCGTCGTCCAGGGAACCATGACTGCGGGAAGCGGGCTCACGGTGACGCGGAACGTCTCGATTGCAGCCGGCGGCACGCTGAACGGCGGCACGGGACTTTCGCACACGGTCGGCGGCAACTGGACGAACAACGGAACGTTCAACTGCGGCACGTCCACCGTGAGCTTCAACGGGCGTTTCGGCAGGACAATCGGCAACTCGACCTTCTATAATATGGTCCTGAACGACTCGCTCGGCGCGACGCTGGATGGGAACGTCACGATCGCCTCCGGCGGGTCGCTGGTGATGAGCGCGGGGAACATCACGACCGGCGCGTATGCGCTCACCGTCGCCTCGGACGACCCGGCGTCATTTGCCCCGGGGGCCTGGCGCGTGAACGGCACGATCGTGCGGGCCATTGCGCCCGGTTCCACCGGCACATACCGGCTGTTCGACGCGGCCTCGTGCATTGTTCCCGGCGGGACGGGCAACCCGTCGTCGGTCACGGCGACCGTCTACCCGAACACAAATCCTCCGGGCCTGCCGCATGCGGGCGACAGCGCGCTCGTTGCGAAGCGCTACTATGTGCTCTCCGCGAACGGGACCGGCGACGGGTTCACGTACGGGCTCTGGCTCTCGTATGCCCGCACCGAAGCGCGCGGCAATCAGCTTGCGTATACCCTCTGGCAGAACATCAGCGGCGGCTGGGTGAATGTGGGGACGGGTGCGGCACCGGACACGACCGGCTGCTGCCTGTGGCAGTCCGGCCTGACCGGATTCGGGGAAATGTCGATCGGCGAGAACGCGGCGCCTCTGCCTGTCCAGCTGTCGACATTTGCCGCTTCGATCGCGGCCTCCGGGGGCGTCAGGGTGACCTGGGGGACGGTCTCCGAGGTGAACAGCTACGGATTCTACGTCCAGCGCAGCTCATCGGCGTCATCGGACTTTGCCGACATCGCCGGGAGTTTTGTGGCGGGTGCGGGGACGACGCTCACGCCTCGTCAGTACGAGTACACGGACAGGTCCCCGCTCCCCGGGACGAGCTACTACCGGCTGAAGCAGGTCGATCTCGACGGCTCCATCCGCTACACGGACGCGCTGAAGGCGGTCTCGGGTGCGGCGTCATCGGCGGGCGATTCCCGGCAGCCGGCGGTCTTCGCGCTCGATCAGAACTACCCGAACCCGTTCAACCCGACGACGCGCATCGCGTTCACGGTCGAAAAGCCGGGCTACACGACGCTGAAGGTGTACACGATCCTCGGGTCGGAAGTCGTGACGCTGTACGACGGCATGGCGCAGCCAGGGACGCAGTACAACGTCGCATTCGACGGCGGCTCGCTCGCCAACGGGGCTTACTTCTACCGGCTCGTGAGCGGCGAGAAGACGCTCCTGCGTAAAATGCTGCTCGTGAAGTGACAGGTTCCGGTGCTCGCAATGACAGGCAACCTGCCGGCAGACAGGCCCTGTCATTGCGAGCGCTTTCTGCGAAGCGCGTTCTTTGCGTCCCGCCGAAGGCGGGGCAATCTCCGCGCGCTTGACACCAACACCGGAATGCCGTAGCTTGCTCTGACTTCAGAGAGCGTGATTCCCCGCATGTCGTACGTTGTTCTTGCCTCGATCCTCTGCGCCGGCTCGCTCGTCGCCGGGTTCCTTGGCGCCCTCACGGGCCTGGGAGGCGGCGTCGTGATCATCCCCCTGATGACGCTCGCGCTGGGCATCGACATCCGCTACGCCGTCGGCGCATCCCTCATTTCCGTCATCGCCACGTCCTCCGGGGCCGCCGCTGCCTACGTGCGCGAGGGGTTCACGAATATCCGCATCGGGATGTTTCTTGAAGTCGCCACGACGCTCGGCGCGGTCGCCGGGGCCGTCGTTGCCGGGCATGTCTCCACGGGCGTGCTGGCCGTGATATTCGGTCTGGTCCTCTTCTCCTCCGCGCTCCAGTCGTTCAGGGGCGCGCACGATGTGGGAGGGGCGGACTCCTCCAGCCCTTCGGCGGTCCGGCTCAGACTGCCGGGTCACTATCCGCTCGAAGGGAGCCGGCAGGCGTACGGCGTGGCCGGCGTGGCGCCGGGGTTCGCTCTCATGGTGGTTGCCGGGGGACTCTCCGGCCTCCTCGGGATCGGCTCCGGCGCGGTGAAGGTTCTGGCGATGGACAGGATCATGCGCATCCCGTTCAAGGTCTCGACCACAACGTCAAATTTCATGATCGGCGTGACCGCTGCGGCGAGCGCGGGGATCTATGTCGGGAGGGGCTACGTTGTGCCGGAACTGGCAATGCCTGTGATGCTGGGTGTGCTGGGAGGATCGCTCCTGGGATCGCGGATGCTCGTGGCGACGCACTCGTCGATCCTCAGACGGATATTCGCCTGGGTGATCATTGTCCTCTCCGCGGAAATGATCTACAACGGGCTGGTGGGAAAGATATGACAGGGCCGGAGAACACCGAAACGCGTGACGGGGACCAGGCGCTGGAGATCCTCCTCGGGCGCCTCCTCCGGGCCGGGGTCCTCGCGGCTGCCTCCGTGGTGGCTCTCGGCGGGGTGTTCCTTCTCCTCGCGCACGGAGGGTCGACACCGGACTACGGCGCGTTTGTCGGCGCGCGCACGGCGCTCCGGTCGATCGGCGGCATACTGGCGGAGGCGGTCGCGCTGAAGCCCGACGGCATCGCGCAGACGGGACTCCTGCTGCTGATAGCGACGCCTGTTCTCCGCGTCGCACTGTCACTGTTCGGTTTTGCCCGCCAGCGCGACTGGCTCTACGTCGTTCTGACGCTCGTGGTGCTGACCGTCCTCACCGCGGGACTCGCCGGCTGGCAGCCCTGAGTCTCACTCCTCCCTGAGCTGCGGATAGAGCACCGCGACCGCGATCGCAAACGTGCACGCGATCCCGCCGTTGATGAGCACCGTGGTCTGTTCCCCGATACGTCCCGCCAGCATTCCCGACCAGAGCGCGCCGAGCGGCATGAAGCCGAAGAAGATCCATGTGTACGCTCCCATCACGCGCCCGCGAAGCCGGTTCGGCGTCGACGTCTGGACGAGCGCGTTGGAGAGGTTGTTGACAAAGATGTTGCAGACGCCCGCCCCCGCCAGTATCAGGAGCGAAAGCGGAAGCGATCGCGTCATGGAGAGCGCCGCGAACATCAGCGGCCAGAGGAGCGATCCCGCCGTGAGCAGCCTCCCCCGCCTGATCGTGATCCCCAGCGATGCAATCAGGAATGCTCCGGCCATCGCCCCCGCTCCGCGCGCCGAAAACAGCAGCCCGTTGACCTCGGCCCCGCCGCCGAGCACGTTCACGGACCACGCGGGAATCAGCGTGCCGAACGAGAGGCCGAACATGCTCGAGACGGCGATCATGCAGATCAGCACGCGGATCGTGGGCTGGGAACGGATGTAGCGCGATCCTTCGGCCAGCTCTGCGAGCGCGGAGGCGGCGTGCTGGCGCGGGACGAACGGCGGCAGTCTCATCGCCGAAAGCGCCGCGATGACCGCGATGAACGAGAGGCCGTTGATCGTGAAGCACCACCCGGGTCCGAACAGCGCGTAGGCGACGCCCGCCAGCGCCGGGCCCACCACGGTGGCTGCCTGGAACATCATGGAGTTGAGCGCGATCGCGTTCGTCAGATCTTCCGGCGGCACCATCTCGCTCACGAACGACTGCCGTGCGGGCGCGTCAAACGAATTTGCGACTCCCAGCAGCGCTGCGAGAACGAGCACGTGCCAGGGCTGCACGACGCCCGTAAATGTCAGCGCGGCGAGCGCAAACGCAAGGATCATCATGAGCGACTGCGTGAACGTCATGAGCCGCGCCCGGGGCACCCGGTCGGCAACGACGCCGCCGTACAGCGTCAGGAGCCATGTGGGCGCCCCGGCGGCGAATCCCACGAGTCCCAGGTACGACGGCGAGCGGGTCAGCTGGAAGACGAGAAATCCCTGGGCGGTTGTCTGCATCCAGGTCCCGAACAGCGATGTCAGTTGGCCGATGAACCAGAGGCGGTAGTTGCGGTGTCTGAGGGCGGCAAACGTACCCCGCCGGGCGTTTTTCATCGGTCTTCTGCGGTTCGCGGATGGTGAGGTATCGTACCGAAAGATCGGAGGAATCGCAACATTCATCCCCCTTTTTCGTATATTGTACCCCGCAGTGTTTCCCCGGTTGAAGAAAAAAGCGACGTCCTGCCTAAACCCCGGCGACCTTTCCCGTGTCTAAAACGTGGTGAACTGCGCCCCCGGGTGCAGCAAGTAAACCTTGTCCCGATACAAGGGTCACACTTCAGGAGTTGATGATGAAACGTACGGTGGTCATTTCTTCGGTCGCAGTCCTCATCCTCGCGGTTGCGGGATACTTCGTCTTCTTCGCCGGCAGCTCGAAGAAGTACGACTTCCGGCTCGACAAGGTCCAGCAGGGGGATTTGAACGTCAACGTGACGACCACGGGAACGGTGAACGCCGTTGTGTCGGTGGACGTCGGCACGCAGGTCTCCGGGATCGTGTCAAGCCTGTATGCGGACTTCAACTCGGTCGTGCGGGAAGGCCAGATCATCGCCCGCATTGACACGACGTTCCTCTGGCAGTCCGTCAAGGACGCGGAAGCGGCCCTGGCGGGGGCGGAGGCGAAGGCCGCCGACAGCCGCCGCACGCTCGTCCGCGAGAAGGCCCTCCTGGAGAAACAGCTCGATTCGCAGGCAAACTACGACGCCGCCCTGACGGCGGACGAGACAAATCACGCCGCATTGCTCCAGGCACGCGCCGCGCTCGACAGGGCGAAGATCAATCTCGCATACGCGACGATCAGGGCCCCCGTGAGCGGCGTCGTGATCAACCGCGCGGTAAACGTCGGGCAGACGGTCGCGGCGAGCTTTTCCTCCCCGCTGCTCTACACGATTGCCAATGATCTTTCAAAGATGCAGGTGCTGACGACCGTCGACGAATCCGATATCGGGATGGTCAGCATCGGCCAGACCGCCACGTTCTCGGTGGACGCGTATCCGGACAAGAAATTCTCCGGCACGGTGTCACAGATCCGCCTTGCGCCTGTGTCGATCCAGAACGTCGTGAACTACACGGTGGTGATCGACGTCGACAACAGCGACCTGAAGCTCATGCCGGGGATGACGGCCAACGTCAATGTCGGCGTGGCGTCCGCCAGAAACGTCCTCAAGGTGCCCAACCTCGCGCTTCGCTTCCAGCCGCCTGCGGATCTTGTCGATTCGGCGAAACTCATCGCGATGCGCGACGCATTCATGAGCCGCGGGGGGAGGGATGTGTCCGCGTCGGGTTCGATGCCGGGGGTGGCCGACCCGGCCGCACCGAAACCGGCGGGGGACAGCGGCGCTGCCGGCGGCGGCAGCGGATCGGGCGGCGCGGGCGGGCGGCCGGGTTTCCTGAGGAACATCGGCGCAATCCGTGATTCAATCCTTGCCGCGCACGGCGGCCAGATGAGTCCCGAAGATCTCCGGGCGGAGATGGGAAAGGTGTTCGAGCGGCTGCGTCCGCCGCAGGCGGCGCAGAAGTCGCAGAAGTCTTCGCCGCTCACGAAGCACCTCACGCCCCCGCCGACGGGCCATACCACCTACGGCATCACGAACCTGTATCCCCAGTTTGAGAGGATTCCGTACGAGCCGCAGCATCAGTCGGGTCGTGCGCGTGTCTGGATACTGAATGCACAGAAGAAACTGGAACCGGTGTTCGTCAGGACCGGCATCACCGACGGGAGGTACACCGAGGTGACAACCGATCAGCTCAAGCCGGGCGACCAGATCGTCATGGGGGCGTCGTCAAACTCGGACAACGCCTCCGCGGCCAATCCGCTCACCGGCGGCGGCCAGCGGCCCGGCGGCCCCGGAGGGTTCCGATGATCGGGAGCGGGCACAGCGCGGGGTCGGGAACCAACGGCCAGCTCATCAGGATTGAACACCTCGTCAAGACCTACATGCTCGGCGAAGTGGAAGTCCACGCGCTCCGCGGAGTCACGCTGGAAGTCGGCAACGGCGAGTTCGTGGCCATCATGGGTGCGTCCGGGTCCGGCAAGTCCACGTTCATGAACATCCTCGGGTGCCTGGACAAGCCGACCAAGGGGTCGTACGTCCTCGACGGGATCGATGTCAGCGGCCTCTCGCGCGACGAGCTGGCGCGGATCCGCAACAGCAAGCTGGGGTTCGTCTTCCAGGGGTTCAACCTCCTGTCGCGCACCTCCGCAATCGAAAACGTGGAGCTCCCCCTCCTGTACGGCACCACGTCGCTCAAGGACAGGGAGGAGCGGGCGGTGCGTTCACTCAACATGGTCGGCCTCGGCGACCGCGTGCACCACTACCCGAACCAGCTTTCCGGCGGGCAGCAGCAGCGCGTGGCGATCGCCCGGGCTCTCGTCAACGACCCCAGCATCGTGCTTGCCGACGAACCGACGGGAAACCTGGACAGCAGGACGAGCGTGGAGGTGATGGGAATTTTCCAGGAGCTCAACGAGAAGGGGATCACGATCATCCTGGTGACGCACGAGCCCGACATCGCGCAGTTCGCCAGGAGGCACATCGTGTTCCGGGACGGGAAGATCAAGTCCGACAAGGTCAACCCGTCGCCGAAGGTGGCGGCGGAGGTGCTCGCCGAGCTTCCGACGATCGATGAGGAGGTTGAATCATGAAGATACTCAATATCCTCCTGTCGGCGTTCCGGGCGCTGCAGCGGAACAAGATGCGCTCGTTCCTGACGATGCTGGGCATCATTATCGGCGTGGCCGCGGTGATCGCGATGCTTGCCATCGGACAGGGGGCCCAGTTCTCCGTCGAGCAGCAGATCTCGTCGCTTGGCACGAACGTGCTGATCATCTTTCCCGGCTCCCAGAACACCGCCGGGATCAGGGGCGGCGCCGGCACGAACACGACGCTGACGGAGGACGACTGTACGGCGATCCAGAGGGAGTGCCCTGCCGTCGCTCTCCTTTCCCCGGGAACACGCGCCGGCGGACAGGTGATCGCGGGGAACCTCAACTGGGCCACGCAGATAGAGGGGACGGGTGCCGATTATCTCGAGATCCGGAAGTGGGGGATGGAGTACGGCGACTTCTACACGGACCAGGATATCAAGGCGGCGGCAAAGGTGTGCGTTCTGGGGCAGACGGTGGCAAGCGCTCTGTTCCCCGATGCCAGCCCCGTCGGCCAGACGGTCCGCATCCGGAACGTTCCCTGCAAGGTGGTGGGGGTGCTGACGAAAAAGGGGCAGAACGCCCTCGGCCAGGACCAGGACGATATCATCCTGGCGCCGTGGACGACCGTGAAGCGGCGGCTGACCTGGTTCCCCTATCTGCGGCAGATCCTGGTCTCGGCGACGAGCCCGGCGAACATTCCTGTTGCACAGCAGCAGATCACGGAGCTCCTCCGCATGCGCCACCGGATCGCGCCGTACGACCCGGACGACTTCACGATCCGCAACCAGGCGGATCTTGCGACGGCCGCCACGGCGACGACGCAGATCCTGACGATCCTGCTGGCGAGCATCGCCTCGGTGTCGCTGCTGGTGGGGGGGATCGGGATCATGAACATCATGCTCGTCTCCGTCACGGAGCGGACGCGCGAAATCGGCATACGCATGTCTGTGGGTGCGCGTTCGCGCGACATCCTGACGCAGTTCCTGATCGAGGCGCTCGTGCTGAGCCTCATGGGGGGCATCACGGGGATCATCCTGGGCGTGAGCGGCTCCACCGCGATCTCCTCGCTGGCGAAGTGGCCGACCATCATCACGTTTTTCTCGATCCTGCTCTCGTTCGGCTTCTCGATCGCGATCGGCATCTTTTTCGGGTTTTACCCGGCGCGGAAGGCCGCGATGCTCAATCCGATCGACGCGCTCCGCTACGAGTGATCCCGGAACGGACCCGTCCGCGTCACCTCCCGAGCGCCTGCATCATCTGCTCGGGGTAGCGCGTGCCGGAGACCGCGCCGGGAGGCGCGATCCGGCCGAGCGCGGCAATGTCCGCGGGAGTCAGCCGCAGGGCGGCGGCACCCGCGTTTTCTTCCAGGTACTTCCTCCGCTTTGTCCCCGCGATCGGTACGATGTCGCTTCCCTGCGCGAGCACCCAGGCCAGCGCCAGGGAAGCGGGTGTGGTGTTCTTTGCCCTGGCCAGCTCCTCGAGCTTCCGGACGATGGCGAGGTTCTTCGCGAAGTGTTCCCCCTGGAAGCGCGGCGAATTGCGCCGGTAGTCATCCGCGGGAATCTCGTCCGCCGTCCGGAACCGGCCCGTGAGAAACCCGCGGCCGAGCGGACTGTACGCCACGAGGCCGATCCCCAGCTCCCTGCACGTCGCCAGGATCTCCCCTTCCGGGTCGCGCGTCCAGAGTGAGTATTCGCTCTGAAGCGCGGTGACCGGGTGAACGGCGTGCGCGCGCCGGATCGTCTGCGGACCCGCCTCCGACAGCCCGATGTACCGGACCTTCCCTTCCCGGACGAGATCCGCCATCGCTCCCACCGTTTCCTCGATCGGCGTCGAGGGGTCGACCCGGTGCTGGTAGTAGAGGTCGATCGTCTCAATCCCCAGCCGCCGGAGGCTCCCCTCGCAGCTCGAGCGGACATACTCCGGACGCCCGCTCACCCCGCGCGTCTGGGGGCGTGCGGGATCCCTCAGGATGCCGAACTTCGTGCAGATGACAACGCCCGCGCGTTTGCCGCGGATCGCCCTGCCGACCAGCTCCTCGTTGAGATAGGGGCCGTACATATCCGCCGTGTCCAGGAACGTGATTCCCAGCTCGATCGCCCTGTGAATCGTTGCCACCGACTCGGCGTCGTCCCTGCCGCTGTAGAATTCCGACATCCCCATGCATCCCAGCCCGAGCGCGCTCACGCGCAGTCCCCCTGTCCCGAGCGCCCGTGTCTCCATGAATTCCGTCCTTTCCGAATGGCCGGCAGTGCGTCAGTTGGCCGGTGACCGTCCGCTGCGCCTGATCAGCGCCTGCACGGTGTCGATCCTCTCCTTCACCGAGGGATCGTCCGGGTGAAGTTTCGCGATGTCCTCCAGGAGCGCAAGCTCGGCGTCGTACTGCTTGCCCAGCTCGTAGAGCCGGATCATCTGGCCGTAAATGTAGGGGTTGGCCGGCGGGCCCGCCGCGGTCTCCGCCCTGAATTCCTTCTCGAGGACCGATGTCAGCATCGCCACCTTGTCCGGCCTGCCGATCCGGTAATAGAGGAGGGCGAAATCGTAGCCTTCCTCGAACAGCATCGGCACCGTGTTCCAGGGCACCGCGCGCTCCAGGCGGTCCATCACGCGCGCGCTCTTCTGAAGATCGCGCGCGCCGTCCTCTTCGTAGATCGCCAGCGCCCGGAACGCCGAACGGAACCCGCTCGCCATCCGCACGTCGTTCTCGTCCAGCACGACGCTGGTGTCTGCGGTCGTGCGGAACGTGTACCCGTACCGCGGCGACCGGGAGAACCCCTCCGGCTCGTTGAAGAGATTTGCCCCCAGCACTTCGGGGTCGATCCCCATCGTCAGCCGCGACGCCTTGTAGGGAACGAGCCTCCAGGCCAGCCCGCAGAACCTGAGGTAATCGTCGATCCCGATGCGGCTGTCGGGGGGACACGTGATGGCGAAGTAAATCGGACGCTGCCACCTGTTCGTCTCGATGATGTTCTTCACCATGAAATCCTGGACGCGGATCGCCTTCGTCCTGCCGTACTGGAGGGTGTTTCGCATGACGAACTGGATTTTCCCGCCGCCGCCCGCCCCGGTGTCGGCCGGAGGCGGAGGGCCGATCGCCCCGGCGCTGAAAATCGCGGTGTCCGTGAACACCGGTCCCGATGCGGCCCCGGGCGGAACGGGGATCGTGACCGTCTGCGGCTCCCACGGGATCAACCCTTCCAGGTCGGGGATCCGCCTGTCCGGGATGCTGATCGGCACCGCGGCCGCTTCATGGTAGTAGGGGGTGTCTTTCATCTGCTGGATGTACCAGGGGGTGTTGACCAGGCTCAGGTTGACGATCCTGACATCCCGCCGCACCCCCTCCACGTCCTGCATGTACCAGAGGGGGAACGTATCGTTGTCGCCGTTGGTGAACAGGATGGCGTCGCGCTCACAGGTCTGGAGCATGTTGTACGAATAGTCCCATGCCAGCCAGTTGCGCGAGCGGTCGTGCGTCGCATGGTTGGCCAGGAACATCCTCGCTGGGATGAACGCGGCCGCCGCGGCCAGCACGGCGGCGGATCCCAGCGTCCTGGCCCGCTGCCCGCCGACAAGTCCGGCGGCCGTCGCCATCAGCCCCTGCACGCCGAGGGCGATCCAGACGGCAAAGAGAGCGTACGCTCCGGCGTAGAAATAGTCCCGTTCCCGCGGCTGCGGTTCCTGCTGGTTCTGGTAGAAGGCGATCAGGTACCCCATGATGACAAACAGCAGGAGGAACGATGCTCCCATCCTCCAGTCTCTGCGGAGCTGCCGGTAGAGGCCGAACAGCCCGACGAGCAGCGGAATGCCGAGCAGCTGTCCCCACGCGGGGTCCGCGTCCTGCTCGCGGGAGTCCCTCCCGGCGAAATTGAACAGGAGGTAGCGGTTGAACATGTGGTGCATCTGGTAGCGGAGGAAGAAATCGAAATCGCTCTTGTACGCCGAAAACGTCCTCTGCCGGTCCGCCTCGGGCGTCCACCGGCGCTTGAACATGGGGAACTCGCCGTACTGCTCGCGGTTCAGGTATGTGAGAAGGCCGGAGAAATTCTTCGGGTTGTTCTCGTTCATCGGCGGGTGGACGTTCGCCCGCGTGATGATGATCGTGTACGTCGAGAAGCCCAGGATGACGAACAGCAGCGCAAGCAGCGACAGGTGCAGGAGTCCCCGCGCACGCTGCGCGGAGACGTACGCCGCGTATCCGAGACCCCCGAGAATGACGAGGAGTATGCCGATCCCGAGGCTGCTGTCGTTCGCCGACAGGACGTGGATCAGCTTCGGGAGGAGCTTGATCACTCCCGGGTAAGCGAGGAAGAGCGCCGCGCCTGCGGCGAAGGCCGGTATGTAAAACGAATCCTTCCGGAAGATCCGCTTCCAGAAGATCGCCATGAACCCGAGGCTGATGGCGCCCATCACGAGCACGAATTTCCGGTCGTACGCGTAGAACTCTTCCGGCGACGGGACCTGCGTCGATGTCATCCCGTTCCACCAGACGAAGGCGACGGCGAGCAGGAGCACGACCTGGCCCAGGAAGAGCAGGCCGGTCTTCCTGCACGTGGCGTCGTCCGCGATGAACCGGCGGAAGACGACGACCATCGCGACGGTGAAGACGGTCGGTACGCTCATCAGGTGGACGCCTGCGGAGAGGCCCGCGAGGTACGCAATCAGCAGGAGGTACCGCCCGCTCCCCGGTTCGTCGGCCCTCTCGTCCCAGATGAGGAGCAGCCAGAGCATGGCCGTGAACAGGAACGTCGAGGCGGCGAAGTAGTTTGCCTCCACGCCGTTGAACCAGAACGTGTCGCAGAATGAGAGCGCGAGGGCGCCGACTGCGGCCGGGAGGCACGTTCCCCATGCCTCGGACGGGCCCTCCGGCCCGGAGCCCCGCACGCGCCTGATGAGACGGACCGCGATCAGGTAGACGAACAGGACGGCGAACGCGCTGGAGACCACCGACACCATGTTCATCCTGAATCCCGGGTCGCCGGGCATCGGGAGCAGGTAGAAGAACCTTCCGACGAGCGAGAAAAGGGGACCGCCGGGCGGGTGGGGAACCTGCAGCATGTAGGCGGCGGCGGAAAGCTCGCCCGGATCCCAGAATGAAACTGTCGGCTGCGCGGTGAGGAGGAACTGGACCGCAGAAATTGCAAACACCGCTCCTGCGACGCAGCGGTGGAGGATCCTGGAGTTCATACTGCCCTCGGGGTGCATGGACGGGACCCGCGGGCCCATGCCGGCCCCCGCGGACAGGAAATGGTACCACAATGACCCTGCAAATGCAACGAAGAGATTGCTTCGCACAAAGCGCTCGCAATGACATCTCCCTGTCATTGCAAGCGGCGCTCTCCCCCTGTCATTGCGAGCCGCGCCTGTGGCGCCGCAGGCGCCATCTCAGGCGAAGCAATCTCACACTTGACCTTTCCCCCCGATCTCCCGTTCTTATAACTTTCCGATGGAGGGTGCCGGATGAACGCCGGGGTAACGCGCAAAGTCGCGCTCGTGGGGACGGGTCTCGTGGGGTCGTCGTTCGCGTATGCCCTCATGATCCGCGGACTGGCAACCGAGCTCGTGCTCGTGGACGCGAACGCCGAGAAGGCGATCGGTGAGATGATGGATTTCAACCACGGGCTCTCGTTTACTCGGCCGATGAAGATCGCAGCCGGCGGGTACCCCGAGTGTGCGGGGTCGCAGGTCGTCGTTATCGCGGCCGGCGCATCGCAGAAACCCGGGGAAACGCGCCTGGATCTTCTCGCACGCAACGCAGCGATATTCCGGGAGATCGTCCCGCAGGTCGTCCGCCACAACCCGGAGGGGATCATCCTCATTGCCACGAACCCCGTCGACATCCTGACATATGTCTCCGTCGGCGTTTCCGGGATTCCGCCGGGGCGCGTGATCGGGTCCGGGACGATCCTCGACACATCCCGTTTCCGTTTTCTTCTCGGCCAGTACTACGGCGTGGACGCGCGGAGCGTGCATGCCTACATTATCGGCGAGCACGGGGACAGCGAGATCCCGCTCTGGAGCCTCGCCAGCATCGGCGGGGTGCGCCTGCAGGAATTCGCTCCCCTGAGAAACAAGGAATATGTCCAGGCGGAAATGGACGAGCTCTTCGCCCGCGTCCGGGATGCGGCCTACGAGATCATCCGGCGCAAGGGATCGACCTACTACGCGATCGGCCTGGGGCTGCTCTCGATTGTCGCCGCGATCCTGGGCGACTACAGGCGTGTGATGTCCGTGTCCACGCTCATGACCGGGCAGTACGGCGTGCGCGACATGTGCCTGAGCCTCCCCTGCGTCGTGGGGGCGAACGGCGTCGAAGAGATCCTCACGCTCAACCTTGACCCCGCCGAAGAAACCGGCTTCCGGACGTCGGCGGAGAAGCTGAAATCCACGCTTGCGCTTCTCGCGCCGGCCCCATGACCTCCCCGTGCCGGTGGCGCAGAGCCGGGGGACTTCCGTGAGCGCGAAGTCCGCCCGGTGGCCGGTTAGGCGCGTGACGCGGCTGGGGTTTCTGACGGCCGCGGGGACGGCCCTGTTTGTGCTTGAATCCCTCATTCCCCTCCCCCTGCCGTTTCTGAAGGTCGGCCTCGCAAATATCTCCACGCTCCTGGCGCTCCTGCTTGCGGGACCCGCCGACGCTGTCAGCGTCGTGTTTCTCCGCGTGCTTGCGGGATCGCTCATCACCGGTTCGTTCCTGGGTCCGGCCTTCATCCTGGCGATGA
>Ga0335071_10001821_pt1 | contig 22908 bp, 21 predicted proteins | sample Lox_Sample_15_FD_206724 | JGI IMG/M metagenome (GOLD analysis project Ga0335071, IMG submission 206724) | Soil microbial communities from Loxahatchee National Wildlife Refuge, Florida, United States - Lox_Sample_1.5 | ecosystem: Environmental > Terrestrial > Soil > Wetlands | place: USA... | reverse complement strand
CTCACTTAGCTGAAAACCGCACCTTGCTGTTCGTCTTCTCCGCGCATGTTTCTGTCTTAGCAGTTCGGCTTCTGAATCCCCAGACGCAACCTTGATTCGCCACGAACTTTTTCCGCAGCCTGTGAAGTCGTGGTTGACACAATCCGCTCGCGACCCTTCGCCGAGCGCTCGCCGGTCTTTCGACCCGCCGCCGTTGCGGGTCGGGCGAGCGCGAGTTGAAGGCCAGCGATTCCCGGTTCCGTTGCGCTCGATGCCTCAACCAAACCCACGACACTCGCTGAACGCAGGCCGACGCGTCACCAGCAGGACAGCAATCACTGCGTCCTTCCATGACTGATGTCCTAAGCTCACTCGGCAGAACGTCCTGGTTAGCAAAATCGCAGTCTAGCCAGATTCGAGACTGGAGTTCCAACCTTCGCCGAGCGCTCGCCGCCTGGAGTTGTGACACTTGGACCTTCCATCGAGCCAGTCCGCCCGTGATCTGGTTTCGAGGCGATTCTTGCCTTGGTTCAAATCGGAGCGATGCAGTGCCCAGCCAAAGTTCCCCCATGTTGAAAAGCGAAAGCGAATTCGCTTTCGCTTTTTGGCCGCTGAGGCTTTTCCCTGTCATCCTGTAGCGGAAAAGGGGACATCTGGATCGGACTACAACCCTGCCAATGCCTGCTCGAGATCAGCAACCAGGTCATCCACATCTTCGATCCCGACGGAAATTCTTACCATTCCGTCAGTTAGCCCGATTTTCTTGCGGCCTTCCACCCCTATCGCTGCATGGGTCATCGTCGCCGGATGTGAAATAAGCGTCTCGACGCCGCCGAGTGACTCCCCTAACGTACAGATTTTAAAGCGCTTCAGTAACCTCTTGGCGTTGGGTAGCGATCCTGTCTCGAAGCTAATCAAAGCCCCGAAGCCTGTCATCTGCCGGCACGCCAACTCATATTGCGGATGGCTCCCCAAGCCAGGGTAAAACACTTTCTTTACTTTAGGATGGCGGCTCAGGTAGTGGGCGATGACCCGCCCGTTTTCGTTGTGCTGCTTCATCCGAACTGCCAGCGTCTTGACGCCGCGCAGCACCAGCCAGCACTCGAAGGGCGACAAGATCGCCCCCACCGCCTTCTGGATAAATGCCAATTTTTCACCAACTTCCAGATCATTGCAGACCAGCACGCCACCGATTCCGTCGCTATGGCCGTTCAGGAATTTTGTCGTCGAATGCAGCGCGATGTCGGCCCCAAGTTTGATGGGCTGCTGGAAGTATGGCGACATAAATGTATTGTCCACAACAACTTGGCAGCCCTTCTTGTGGGCAATCTCGCTCACCGCTGCAATATCGGTCAGCCCCATCAGTGGGTTCGTCGGCGTCTCCAGATAGACATACCTGGTGTTCTTCTTGATCGCCTTGGCGACGTTCCTCGGATCCGCGGAATTCACATAAGTGAACTGTAATCCATAGTTTACGAGCACCTGGTTGAACAGCCGGGGCACCCCGCCATACAGGTTGTCCGACGCCACGATGTGCTCCCCGGCTTTCATCAGGCTGCAAATTGCTGAAATTGCGGCCATTCCGCTGGAAAACACTCGCGCGGCCCTTCCGCCTTCCAGCGATGCCAGGTTCTCTTCCAGGCGAGTCCGGGTCGGGTTTCCCGCGCGGGAATAGTCGTAACCCTTTGTCTTTCCGAGTTCTTCCTGTGCGTAGGTGGATGTGGCGAAGATAGGCGGAGCCACCGCTCCGGTGGAGGGATCGGGTTCATTTCCGACGTGAATGGAGCGCGTGGCAAATCCGGCCTGAGTGGTCTTTCTGGCCATCTTTTAGTCCAACCTTTGTTGCGAGTGGTAAGTCAGGTTACTTCTTAGCCGTCATCATCCTTTGAAGTGGAAAATATCTTTCGAAAGATAGCGCTCCGCCGAATCAGGAATGATGGTCGCCACCCGCTTCCCGGCTCCTAGGCGCTTCGCTATCTCAATGGAGACAAATGCGTTAGCCCCTGCGCTCGAGCCCGCCAACACGCCCTCGACTGCCGCCAGCTGCTTGACCATCTCGAAGGCGTCGCGGTCGCTGACCACGAAAATTTCGTCCGTCAGCGAGCCATCGTAGGTCTTGGGAATGAAGCTAGCTCCAATGCCTTCAATCGCATGCGACCCCTTGGGCCCGCCACCCAGCACCGATCCCTCGGTATCTGCCACTATGGCAAGCACTTGCGGATTGCGTTCCTTGAAATACCGAGCTACTCCGGTGAAGGTTCCACCGGTTCCAACGCCCAGAACCAGCGCATCCACGTGGCCATCCATCTGCTCCCAGAGCTCCCGGGCGGTGGTCTGGTAATGAAAATCGGGGTTGTCCTGGTTCTCAAACTGCGCGGCAACAAAGGAGTTAGTTGTTTTCGCGGCACGCTCTTTGACGTAGCGGATGGCCCCTTCCATTCCTTCGGAGTCGGGCGTCCGGATGACCTCAGCACCGAAGCCAACCATCAGTTGCGCCTTTTCCTGGGAAAACTTCTCCGGGACCGCCAGCACTACCTTGTAGCCCCGGCCGCAGCCGATCAGCGCCAAGCCAACTCCTGTATTTCCAGCAGTTGCCTCGAAAATCGTGGCACCCGGCTGGAGCCGCCCGTCCTTCTCTGCCGCCAGAATCATGCCCAGTGCGGCGCGGTCCTTGATACTTCCGCCGGGGTTGAGGAATTCCAGCTTGGCAAAGACATCTGCGGCTCCGGACGGAACCAGCTTCTTGAGGCGTAGAACTGGTGTGTTTCCAACCAGTTCGGCGATGTCTTCCGCCATGCGGAGAGAGCTGATTTCGGTAGTTTTCATGTGGTCACAGCACCCAAGGCGACTGACCAGCGTACGTGATACTGAATAATTCGGTCAACGAGAATGGCGGTGGAAATTCCTCCGTAACCTGAACAGCCCAACGGGTATGCCACCCATGCCGGAGCAACTCGCTCGCTATGTTACGCTTGCGAGGCTGAGGCACTTTGCAATCTTGCGGGAGGAATTCCCATGATTCGAATCTGGCTTTTGACGGCACTGGCTCTTACGTCATATTTGTCGGCGTCGTCGGGCAACGCGCAGGCCGCGCCTGGAACTTCCAGTGGGCCCATGATCACTGGGACAATCACGTATCGAGCCAAGATCGCGTTACCACCGGATGCTGCGATTGACGTGCGCCTGGAAGATGTGACGTTAGCGGACGCGCCGTCGAAGCTGGTGGCGGAGAATGTTTTCGCGGCGGCCGGGCAGCAGGTACCCATCCCGTTCCAGCTTCCCTACGCTGCAGCGGACATCAACCCCGCCCACCGGTACGTTGTCCGGGCCAACATCAAGGCGGGCGAGAAGCTGATGTTCACCAGTACGCATACGTATCCCGTGCTCACCCAGGGCGCGCCGAACCGGGTGGTGATGGTGCTTCACGCCGTGAGTTCGCAAGCACCGGCGGCTGCACCCGCGCCGCGCGTGGCTCCCAACGCACTTCGAGGTACGAAGTGGATTCTCATCGAACTTGATGGAAAACCGGTCACGCCATCGTCAACGAACCCTGCCTATCTGCTACTCGATCCGATTGGAAAGCAGTATTCGGGATCTTCGGGCTGCAACCGAATCAGCGGAACATTCCAACTGGATGGCACGGATCTGCAACTGCTGGGAGGGGCCATGACGCTAATGGCGTGTCCGGAGCCGCTGATGAAGCAAGAGAAGGAATTCAACGAAGCGCTCACGGCCACGGGTTCGTACAGTATCGCGGGTGGAATTCTGGAGTTGTGGGAACGAAAGAGAGTAGTGGCAAAGTTCCGAGCGGCGCCGACGGGATCACCGAATAACTAGCGCCGGTGACGACGCAATCTACTTTGCGGTGGATGTTCCTTCGGGAGTGGCAGCGCGCTGCTGTCCTGCGTAGTAGCCAGTACGCGTGCGGACCTGAAGCTTCTTGTAGCCCTTGGCCTCGACATCCACCCTAACCTGGCGGAACCCGCCTTCGCTTTGCGGCTTCGAGGGCTTGTAGCCGATGGTGTATTGATTGCGAATGTCATGCGCGATCTGCTGGGTGATGGCGTCCACATCGGACAAGCTCTGGGGGAAAAAAGCAACTCCACCGGTTTCTTCCGCCATCTCGCGCAGGGCGCGGCGAGCCCGTTTGGAGTGTTCGTCTCCGAGCAGTCCGATGGTGTACACGGTTGGGCCATTTTCTTCCTGCAACCGGCGTATCGCCTGCTCGAGGGACTCACGGCTGGCGTTGTCTTCGCCGTCGGTGACGACCAGGAGGACCTTTTTTTCCAGCAATCCGGATTTCTTGAGATGGTCGGACGACGCGACCACCGCGTCATAGAGAGCCGTGCCACCACGCGCTTCGATGCGCTCCAGCGCATCTTTCAGCTTGGGGATGGAAGCGGTGTAATCCTGATCGAGAAAGTACTCCTCATTGAAATTGACGACAAAGACCTTGTCCTGCAGGTTACTGGATTTGACGAAGTTGATCGCGGCAGCGTTGACGGAGGAACGCTTGTCGCGCATGGAGCCGGAGTTGTCGATCACGATGCCAACCGCGACTGGAATGTCTTCATGGCGGAACGAGGTGATCTTCTGCGGCTGGCCGTCCTCATAGACCTTGAAGTCATCGCGCTCGAGGCCGGTCACAAGCTGATTTTTGTCGTTGACGACCGTGGCGTGGAGGGTGACTTCGTCAACTTCCTTGCGAAACACGAAGAGGTCGCCGCTCTTCTCAGCGGGAGCCTGCCCTCTATCAGACGATGCGGCCTGACTGGGCGGAGCCTGATTGGGCGCTTCAGCGGCATTTTGCCCGAACGCAACCGGCAACAGGACAAGGGACAGTGCCAGAAGAAGAAAGAGACTGCTATTCCGTCGGGGCATAGTATCCGGTCTTAGCATACACGTGCAGGGGAGGCAGGCCCTTCGGGGGATTCAACTTCACCTTGATTTTCCGCCACTTTCCATCGCGCGACGGATTGGTGGGCCGATAGCCGAGCACGTACTGGTTGCGCAGTTCAATTCCAATCTTGGTGGCGACGTCGGCGAGTTCGTTGGGCGAGCCTATGGTAAAGGTCCGGCCGCCGGTGACGTCGGAAATATCGGTGAGCAAAGCGGGGCCCTCACGTTCTTCGGCGGTCTTGAACTCGCGGTCGTATAAGCCAATGGCGTAAATCTGAACATCGGCTTCTTTCACCATCGACTTGATCTCGCCCTCGGTGTAGCGGCTATGGTTGTCGCCCCCGTCAGAGATGATGAGCAAAGCTTTTTTCTGGTGCCCGGCCTTGCGCATCCGGCTCATGGCGAGGTAGATGGCGTCGAGCAGAGCGGTGCGGCCCTTGGGGACCGCGTAAACCAGCTTGTCCTGTATGTCTTCGATCGAACTGGTGAAGTCGGCCAGCAGCTGAGGTTTGTCAGCAAAGGTGACCAGGAAGAACTCGTCCTGGGGATTTGCGGTCTTGAAGAACTCGACGACGGCGTCGCGCGACTTGTCGATTTTGTTCGACATGGAGCCGCTTATGTCGAAAATGACGCCCAACGAGATGGGCGCATCTTCACTGGAGAAATGGCGGATTTCCTGCGGCTGGCCGCTATCGGTGAGCAGGAAGTTCTCCTTTTCGAGGCCGGTCACAAGCCGGTTCATTGGATCGGTCACCGTGACCGGCACCAAGACGAGATCGACATCCTTGCGGATGGGCTTGGTATGGGTGGTGAACGTGGGATCGACGGACACACCGGCGGCCTTGGCTGCGGCCGCAACATCGGGGGGCATGACGGTTGGATCAGGCCTGGCCTCTTTCTTCTGCTCGCGTGGAACGATGTGGACATCGTTGTCGGTGTTCTGGGCGACGAGCGGGAACGTGCAGCAAAGCACGCACAAGAGCGCAAGCAAAATAAAGCGCCCGGGCCGCAAAGCCAGAAGCGCGCGAACCGGCCGGAGTGGAGAATCCGGTGTTAGAGGTTCGGCTGGCTGGAAGCGGGCCGTCGAGGCGGCGAACCCGACTCCCGTAATGCGACCCGGGGCCATAGATTCCTCTACTCAGGTGGGCAGAATGGTATCACAGCGAATCGCTTGCGATGTCAAGGCTTCGACGCCATCCTGCGCCAAATATCCGCGGATGGAACGCGCGTTGTCACGCCGGAGACCCATCCGTCCAACTGCTACAATCGAGCTTACTGCGAATTACTCACCGTGAAGCAAAATACGGATCAAAAAACAGACCTAAATGGCCAAAATATATCCCTTTCAGGCACTCCGCTACGACCCCACCAAAGTATCTGTCACCGACGTGGTGACACAGCCGTACGACAAGATTTCACCCGCCATGCAGGACCGATACTACGCGGCCAGTCCGTACAACCTGGTGCGCATCATATTGGGGAAGACGGAAAGCGGCGACGATGGTGAGCGAAACGTGTACAGCCGGGCTGCGGCATTTCTGACAGACTGGTACCAGTCAGGCGTGCTGAAGAAAGATGCGGAGCCGAGTATCTATCTCTATACTCAGACGTTTACCTTGCCTGGGGACGCCCCCGGCGCAGACGTTGAGCGGCGTGGGTTCATCGCCTTGGGAAAGCTGGAAGCCTACGAGCGGAGGATTGTCCATCGCCACGAGCAGACGTTGAGCAAGCCAAAAGCTGACCGCCTAAACCTGCTGCGGGCAACGCAGGCGCACTTTGGGCAGATTTTCATGCTGTACAGCGACCCAATGGGCGAGGTGGATGCATTGCTGCTGCAACCCACGGCGGCAGAGGTTGAAGTCAAAGACGAATATGACGTCGTGCATCGGTTGTGGAAGGTGTCGGACGAGACGAAGCTGGCCAGGGTGCAGAAGGCGATGGACGACAAGAAGCTCATCATTGCCGATGGGCATCATCGTTATGAGACGGCATTGAACTATCGCAATGAAATGCGGGAACGCCTGGGTAAGGACGATGCCGGACCGTACGAGCGGGTAATGATGACGTTTGTGAACATGGACTCGACGGGACTGGTGGTGCTTGCGACGCACCGGGTGGTGTTTGGATTGGATGGGTTCGATCTCGATGCGACGGTGAAGAAGCTGGAAAAGTACTTTGAGGTTGAGAAGCTGGATGCGGGCGGCGAGATCAGGGCTGCGATCGACAAGCTGCGAGAGGCAGGGCAGTCGCGGACAGCGTTGCTGGCGGTGGCCGAGGAGGCACGGTATCTGTTGCGCGAGCGTGAAAAGCAGGATTCCTCAGCGCTCGAGGGGCAGTCGGAACGGCAGCGGGCGCTGGATGTTGTCCAACTGCACAAGCTGGTGCTGGAAGAAACGCTGGGAATGTCGGAGGAAGACATTCGCGACCAGAAGCATCTCAAGTATGTCCGTGAGGTACGCGACGCAGTGGACGAAGTGAAGCGCGGCGCGAATGTAGCGTTCCTCATGAATCCAGTTCGCATCGAGCAGGTGCGGGACATTGCGTTTGGCGGCGAAGTGCTGCCACAGAAATCGACAGACTTCTTTCCTAAGCTGCTGAGCGGCCTGACGATCTACTCGCTGGAGGAGGCTGGACAGTCGGCGGTCAGCGGAGGCCGCTAGATTGCCAGAAGAACGGCGGCGCCGACTCGCTGCGTGGTGCATCGCTGTAATCGCATTCGGCGCGGCACTGTCGCTGTGGATGGGCCGCGGGGTGGTTCTGGCGCAGCCCGCGGTGCCTGGGCAACTTGCGGTTTACGCCCCGCAAGCTTACTACAACGTTCCGATTCTATCGCTGCATGGACAGCCCTACGTGGGATTGGTCGAGCTGCTGGAGCCGCTGGGAACGGTGGATGCGCGCGTCGATGGCAAGAAGCTGAAGATGAAGTTCTCGGCGCCGAACCTGAGAGAGCTGGAACTACAGTTTCAGGACGGTAAGGACAAGGGTAAAGTCCGCGGACAGACATTCAAGCTGCCGGGGAACTTCGTGATACAGAATGCTCGGGGCTACATTCCGCTGTCGGCGGTGAACGACGTCCTGGCGCGGGCGCTGGCGGTGAGTATCCGGCTGAATCCCGCGGCGGGGCGGCTGTTTATCGGCGACGTGGGGCTGCGCTTCAGCCTGGACATGCGGAGCGGACCGCCGGCGAAGCTGTTCATCAGCTTCGACGCAGCGGTGAATCCTACGATTGCGACCGAGCCGGGACATATCCGGTTCACGTTTCGGCGCGATGCAGTGTTGCCTGCAGTGGACCACGTCAGCTTCAACGATCCGTTGATAACCGGCGCAACGTTTACCGAACACGACGGCGCCGGCGAGCTGGACATTGCGGGAACTGTGCCGCTGATGGCGAACTTTGCAGACGGCCGCAAGACGATCATCGTGACAGGGGTGCCCGCGCCTCCGCCGGTGGTAGTCGCCCCGCCACCGCAGCCGCAACTCACGGCGCCGACGCAGGCGCCGCCGAACCTGCCGAAGCCGCCGTCAGGACCACGATATTTTGTGATGATCGATCCAGCGCACGGTGGCAGCGACATTGGCGCGGCGATCACGAACGATCTGGCAGAGAAAGATCTGGTATTGACACTGGCGCGGCGGGTGCAGAAAGAACTGGAGAGCCGCGGCATTCCGGCGATGCTGCTGCGGACTTCGGATACCGCGATTTCACTGGATCAGCGAGCCGTGACGACCAACGCGGCGCGGCCGGCGATCTATGTTGTGATACACGCGGCAAATACCGGCAGCGGCGTGCATGTGTATACGTCGATGACGGAGTCGAGCAGCACAACTTCGCGAGACTTTTTGCCGTGGGAGAGCGCGCAGTCCGCGTTTGCCGAGCAGAGCGAGGCAGTGGCGGCGTCAGTGATGGGGGAACTGGTATCGCGCAAGCTGCCGAACTCGCTGATGGCCGCGCCGTTGCGGCCCATGAATAATATCGCCGCTGCGGCGATTGCGGTGGAAATCGCATCGCCCGACGAAAGCGTGCCGGACATCGCGAAGGCGTCGTACCTGGACCAGGTGGCGCAGGCGATTGCGACGGGAATTGCGACGTACCGCAATCCGAAGCAGGGGACGCATCCATGACGCGGCCGCTGATCGTGATGTTTCTTGTACTGCTGGTGATCGCGGGCGGGCTGGGATTCTATGCGTACCATCTTCATCAGCGTGTCGCGCAGGAAGAGCAGCGGCTGGCGGAGAAGGCGAGCGTGGCACTGCCGGCGGCGGGAGGACCGACGATTCCGGTGGTGCTGTATGTAGCATCGGATGCGGACGGAGCGCTACATCGGGAGCAGGACAACCTGCCTCTGCCGGAGGAACGAAGCGAGCGTGCACGCGCCATATTGCGCGCGCTGCTGGCGAAGTACGCGGCGGGATCGTCGCCGCATCCGCTGGGAGCAAGCTCAGACATTCGCGACGTGTTTTTGCTAGGCAACGACACGGCCATCGTCGATACCAGCGCGGGGTTTGCCGATTCGCATCCCTCAGGAGTACTGGCGGAGGAATTGACGATTGCGTCGATTGTGCAGACGCTGGCGGCGAACGATCCGAAGATTGCTCGGGTGAAGATCCTGGTTAACGGGACCGAGCGGGAAACGCTGGCGGGGCACGCCGACCTGGAACGCTTCTTCACCACCAGCGAAATGGAAATATTCGCGAAGGATGCCAAGTGACGCTGCCCCGCATCGGCGTGTTTGATTCGGGAGTGGGCGGGCTGACGGTGCTGCGCGCGATGTCGGCGCAGTTTCCGGCGCACTTTCTGTATTTCGGCGATACGGCAAGGCTGCCGTACGGAACGAAGTCGGCGGAGACGGTGGCGCGGTATGCGTCGGGCGCGGCGAGGTTCCTGGAGGCGAAGGGCATTGACCTGCTGGTGGTGGCGTGCAACAGCGCGACGGCGCTGGCACTGCCGCAAATCAAGCAGGCGGTGCGCGTGCCAGTGATTGGAGTGGTGGAACCTGGCGCTGCGATGGCCGCCGAGGTGAGCCAGAGTCGTGCCGCGATAGTGATTGCGACCGAGGCGACGGTGAGCAGCCATGCTTATCGGGACGCGCTCAGGGCGCTAGGCATGGAGACGCACGAGAAGGCGTGTCCCCTGCTGGTTCCGCTGGTGGAGGAAGGATGGGTTGAGCATCCGGTGACGGAGCAGGTGGCGAAGATCTATCTCGACGAGGCGGTGGCCGCGACGTCGGGACGAGCTGACGTGCTGGTGCTGGCGTGCACGCACTATCCCCTGCTGACACCCCTGCTGCGACGAATCGCGCCCCCCGGGTTGCAGATTGTCGATTCGGCGGAATCAACGGCGCGCGAAGTAAGGGCGAAGCTGGCTTCCGTGCAGTCGATTCGCGCCGCGGACGGCGACCATCGGACATTTCGGTTCTTTGTCACGGACTCGGTGGAGAAGTTCAAGCGCCTGGCGACGCAGTTCCTTGGCCGGCGGGTAGACCACGTTGAGCATGTGGATCTGGGCGGATAACGCATGCGAAAGCGGCGGGTTACAATCGCCTGCTATGGTTTTCCGCTCGGACAATCGCGCCACGGACCAGATGCGTCCAGTCAACATCGTTCCCCACTACATTTCGACAGCCGAAGGCTCGTGTCTGATCGAGCTTGGCAATACTCGCGTGGTTTGCACGGCGACCATTGAAGATACGGTGCCGCAGTTCCTGCGCAACAGCGGCAAGGGCTGGGTAACGGCCGAGTACGGAATGCTGCCTCGCTCGACCCTGACTCGGACGCCGCGCGAGGTGACCAAGGGACGCGCGAGCGGGCGCACGCACGAAATCCAACGGTTGATTGGGCGCTCATTGCGGGCGGTGACCGACATGACGAAAGTCGGCGAGCGCACGATCGTCCTCGACTGCGATGTGATCCAGGCGGACGGAGGGACGCGAACGGCGTCGATAACCGGAGCTTTTGTCGCTCTGGGGCTGGCGGTCACAGCGATGGTCGAGAACGGCGTTCTGGCTGTGTCTCCGCTTCGCGACTGGGTGGCAGCGACGAGCGTGGGAATGGTAGACGGCGAGGCAATGCTCGATCTGTGTTACGAGGAAGATTCGCGCGCGGACGTCGATATGAACATGGTCATCACCGGCAGCGGAAAAGTTGTGGAGGTTCAGGCGACAGCGGAGCACCATCCCTTCGACGACGCGCAACTGGCGGAAATGATGGCGCTAGCGCGGAAAGGGATCGGCGAACTGGTGGCGCTGCAGCAGGAACTACTGTCCGCGAACCTGTTGCGATCGTAACCAAGCGCTAACACACTGGAGGTTCGCGGGCCGCGGGGGATTCATTTAAGATATAGAGTCCTGCAAGTCTGCACAGCAGGCCCTGCCATTATCCGTAAGGCCGGAACACACATTCATTGCGGGCACCCAAGCCCAAGGAGGATTTGCCATGAAACAGACTCCCGGAAAACTCCAGGGAATGAAGAACGTATCGAACGAGAAGGGCGTGATCGCCGCGGCCGCCATGGACCAGCGCGGTTCGCTGAAGAAGATGCTCGGCAGCCGGGCCACAGACGCGGGTCTAGAGGAGTTCAAGATCAACGTATCCGAGGTGCTCACGCAGCACGCCAGCGCCATCCTGCTCGACCCGGAGTGGGGACTGCCGGCGGCGAAGCGCCGCGCCAAAGGTTCAGGGCTGCTATTGGCGTACGAAAAGACCGGATACGACAAGACACTGCCGGGACGGCTGCCCGATTTGCTCGACGTATGGTCGGCAAAGCGGCTGAAGGAAGCGGGCGCCGATTGCGTGAAGATCCTGCTGTACTACAGCCCTTACGACGCGACGAAAATCAATGAGTTGAAGCACGCGTGGGTGGAACGCATCGGCGACGAGTGCAAGGCGAACGACATTCCGTTCTTCCTGGAACTCGTGGGCTACAAAGAGGGCATGGACGAGAAGGGCGCGGAGTACGCCAAACTGAAGCCGGAAGTGGTGGCTAAATCGATGGCAGAATTCTCCAAGGATCGTTATGGCGTGGACGTACTGAAGGTCGAGATTCCCATCAACCTGCAATACGTAGAGGGCGCGAAGGCGTTCAAGGGAACGAAGGCGTACACGAAGGCTGAGGCACTGAATCATTATCGCGCAGCCGCCGGAGCGACTAACAAGCCGTTCATCTACCTGTCGGCTGGTGTGAGCAACGCGGAGTTTATTGAGGACCTGGAGTTCGCGGCCGAGGCGGGTGTGAAGTTTAACGGCGTGCTCTGTGGACGCGCGACCTGGAAAGACGGCATTCCGATTTACGCAGAGAAGGGCGCGGAAGATTTCCGGAAGTGGCTGGACACAGAAGGCGTGGCCAATATCGAAAATGTGAACAACGCCTTGAAGGCAGCGACCTCGTGGTACGGGATCTACGACGCAGCGTAAGGCAGCGGTACTGAGCTACTGAAGGATTGAACCAAAAGCGCGCGAGCCATCGCGCGCTTGCTGTTTCTGGCGCTAGAGCAGTTTCAGTGCCGGTGTATCCCTGGCGCAGAGGGTGACACTTGGTTGAAACCCGGCGGCAGCTTTGAGAGAGGCGGCGAGGACGCGGCGCTGAAGCGCGGCTCTTTCCGTTGGTCAAGCTAGAGCGATACAGGAAGCGCTCTGGATCGTACGCAGGGCAGTTCTACTTCCTGCACCTGGCGCAGTACCCGCCGATTTCAAAGCGGGCGACGAGGATGTGGAACTGGCAGTCGCGCTCGACCTGGCCCTTGACCCGGTCAAACAGATCGCTTTCAAATTCCTTCACCGACCCGCAGCGAAGACAGGTCATATGCATGTGATCGCGCTGGGGACGGCGTTCATAGAAATGCCCATCACCCTTGAAGTGCATGAGGTCCAACTCGTCAACCAGGCCTTGCCGCTTAAGCAGAGACAGGGTGCGATACACGGTAACACGGTTGATGTCGGGATCGACTTTAGCCGCCTTACGAAGGATCTGCGCGGCATCGAGATGCTGACTGGCAGTTTCGATGATCTCGAGAATGATGCGGCGCTGGCGCGTGAGACGAATGCCGCGGGCGACAAGAGCAGACTGCAGGGAACCGGCAACCGCCGTATTCGGCAATGGCACGATGAAGCTCCTTTCCGTTTCAAGCAGCTGCAAGATTCTTGCAACTTTTTTTGACGACTGGATTCGCCTATAACGCCAATAATTCCCTGGGTGGAACCTATTTGCAACAAGGTTGCAAGTACATATTTTACACTACTTTGAAGCGGCTTCAGTCAGATTCTTCGCATTGCGATGATGGTATGCATGGATTCGGCAGGTTGGCTGGTGGCCGCTACTTTTCCGACTGCAGCTGTGCTTTTGTGGTGCGCAATACGGATTCGGGCACAAGGTGGCGAGGCTGACATGCCCAGTCGTACTTGTAAAATAGCGGGGGAGAGATTGCATTGATTCAAGGTCAACGAAAACGCCCCTGTTCGGTTGCTTGCTGCGCGCTCGCCGTCGTTCTTCTCGGTAGCTTTTCGCTATGGGCGCAAGGTTCGTCGTTCCGCCACGCTCCGCCCTCGGCGGCCCAGGCCAAGAACCCGTTTGCGGGCAATGCTGAGGCGGCGGCGGGGGGCAAGAAGGTGTATGCGCAGAACTGCGCGCAGTGCCACGGCAACAACCTGCAGGGTATGGGACCGGCGCCAACGCTGATCAGCGCGTCGGTGAAGAATGCACCTGCCGGAGATCTTTTCTGGTTCATAACTAACGGTGACTTGAACAAGGGAATGCCGGGCTGGTCGCAACTACCGAAGCCGCAGCGGTGGCAAGTGGTGACGTACCTCGAATCGAAGAACGGGAAATAACGCCCGCTCCGCATTCACGTCCGTGATGCGTGTCACGAGCACTCCGCGGTTGGACAAAATCGTCTATAAATAAAAGGTGAGTGTAAGCGGACCTTTTTTTGCCCCGAAGACAGCTCTGATCACAGGAGCGTCCAGCGGAATCGGCCTGGAGCTGGCGCACCTGTTTGCAAGCGACGGATATCGCCTGGTGTTGCTGGCACGGAGCCGCAACATGCTGCGTCAAATCGGCGACGATCTGCAAGCGCGCTACAGCGTCAACGTGCGGATCGAGCCGAAGGACCTGGCTCATCCCAGCAGCCCGGTGGAGCTGTATCAGGAGCTGCAGGAGGCCGGCATTCTGGTTGACGTGCTGGTCAACAATGCGGGGTTTGGACTGGGAGGCGCGTTCCAGCAAACCAGTTGGGCAATTGAGGCGGAGATGATGCAGGTGAACATGGTTGCCGCCACCCATCTGACCAAGCTCTTCTTGCCGCAGATCAAGGCGCGCGAGGGCAAGATTCTGAATGTGGCGAGCACCGCGGCGTTTCAACCGGGACCGTTCATGTCTGTGTATTACGCATCGAAGGCGTACCTGTTGAGTTTCAGCGAAGCACTGGCAGAAGAACTGGAGGGCAGCGGAGTGACGGTAACGTGCCTGTGCCCTGGACCGGTGAAGACCAACTTTCAAAAGCGGGCGTATCTGGAAGGCACCGGGATCTCCAGCAGCCCGCTGCTCGTGGATGTGCGCGAGGTTGCCCGCATGGGCTATGAAGGAATGCAGCAAGGCAAGCGGCTCGTCATTCCCGGCTGGAAGAACTGGCTGGGGGTGGAGATGCTGCGCGTCTCACCGCGATCGGTGGTGACGAAAGTAGTTCGCCGGCTGCAGGAAAAGAAGAACAGCTAGTTGGCTGGCTCCTCCCGCTACAAGTTAAACAGCTCTCGCAGGCGCTTGGTCTGGGCGCGGCTGACGGGAATTTCTGCCTGCTTCTTGTCGTCCATGCGGATTTGAAACGAGCTTTTGAACCACGGCACAACTTCCTTGATGCGCTGGATATTCACCAGGTAGGAGCGGTGGGCGCGCCAGAAAATATTGGGATCGAGCGTGTCGAGCAGTTCTTCGAGGGTGCGGCAGTTGGACTGGCCTTCCATGTTGGTGGCGACCACGGTAATGATGCCATCTTCGATGGAAGCGTAGCAGATGTCCTTTTGGTCGACGAGAAACAGACGGCCAGCGGACTTCAGCAGCACTTTGCCGGCCTGGGAGCGCTGTTGCTGCTGTAGTTGTTGCTGCTCGAGCATCTTCAACAGCGTTCCAATCTGATCGCCGCTGTTGAGGGATGAGTCGAGCTTGGCCTTGGCCTTCTCAACGGCTTTTGCGACTCGATTTTTGTCGAAGGGCTTAAGCAGATAGTCAACGGCGTTCACTTCGAAGGCTTTGACGGCATACTGGTCAAACGCAGTGGCGAATACGATCTGGGGGAGAGCGATCTTGCGGTCGAGCAATTTCTTGATTACGCCGAAGCCGTCGAGGCCGGGCATTTGAACGTCGAGGAAAAGGACGTCAGGCGACAGGTCCTTAACAAGATTGACGGCCTCAAGGCCATTCTTGCCTTGGGCGACGACATCAACGTCGCAGTCTTTCAGCAGAAAACTGAGCTCTTCGCGAGCCAGTTGTTCGTCGTCAACAATCACTGCGGATATTGCCATTCTGTCTCCCGCCGCTTGCCGGTCGCGCAGGCAAGCGCGCTGCGTGCCAGTTTAGCAGCAGGAAGCGGAGAGGGCGCTGTCGTACACTGGTAACCGATGGTCGTGATCTTTGGCATCCATGCGGTGAGCGAGGCCCTCAAGTCGGGCGCGCGAAGGATCGACTACGTCGGGGTTTCGCGGGAACGGCACGACCAGCGCATGCAGCGGATCATCGACAGCTGCCGGGCGAGCGGCGTGCAGGTGCGGTTCCTGAACCGCGAAGAGCTCGACCGCTCCAGCAATACGCACACTCACCAGGGCGTCATCGCGGTAACCAGCGGCAAGGAGTATGCAGACGTCGACACGCTGCTGGACAATCGCAAGTGGGAGCACAGTTTCCTCGTGGTTCTCGACGGTATCGAAGACCCGCACAACCTCGGCGCGTTGATTCGCACGGCGGACGGCGCGGGAGCCGATGGCGTTGTCATTCCGGAGCGGCGCGCGGTGGGTCTGACGGGAACCGTGGTAAAGGCGTCGGCCGGGGCATCGGAGCACTTGCCGATTGCGCGGGTGACGAACATCTCACGGACACTCGAAGAATTGAAGGAACGGGATTTGTGGACCGTTGGGCTGGACGAACGCGGTACACAATCGTATGACGAAATCGACTACAACATGCACTGCGCGGTAGTGCTCGGTGCTGAAGGAAAGGGCCTGCACGACCTGGTGCGCAAGCGCTGCGATTTTCTCGTGTCGATCCCGATGCTGGGAAGCGTGCCGTCGCTGAATGTGTCTGTGGCGGGAGCGGTGGTGATGTACGAAGTGGCGCGGCAGCGGCGATGGAAACGGGACGAAGGGAAGTCGCGATCGAGGCGATGAAGCAGTATCTGTTCCTATTGTTGATCGCTGCGATGAGTGTACGCGGGGCGGCGGCGGTCGACCGCGACGCATTTACGTTTACGCGCTACCGGCTGGACGTGCAGATTGACCGCCCTTCGCACGTAATCGCGATCACCGGGCAGGTGTCGATGCGAAACGATTCGAAGACACCACAGAAGTATGTTTGCCTGCAGGTCTCATCGTCGCTGGAATGGAATGGCATCGCCTTCCAGGGCCAGCCGGTTGAATGGATCGGCAACCAATACACCACAGACATCGATAAAACGGGGGCGGTGGCGGAGGCAATTGCCACGCTGCCGGCGGCGGTTGCTCCGGGCGGCACGGTGGTGCTGGACATTCAGTACGGAGGCACGATTACGCGGGATGCGACGCGGCTGACACGCATGGGTGCGCCGGAAGAAGTTGCGCTGAGGAATGATTGGGACCAGATCAGTCCGGCGTTTACGGCGTTGCGCGGCCTCGGCCACGTGGTGTGGTATCCGGTGTCGATTCCGGCGGTGAGCATGAGCGACGGCAGCACAGTGTTCAGCGCCATCGATGAATGGAATGCCAGGCACAGCAGCACGCAATTCGATGCGGATATCCAAGTGATGAGCGAAGACGTGAAGCTGTGCATCGCCGGCACGGCGGCGACCTCCAAATGCGGCGACCTTTCGCAAGCGACCGACCCGCAGACGAACGAGACGACGAACGAGATCACCAACCGCATCCATCTTTCAGGGCTGAACAGAGTTACGCCGGCCTTCGCCATTGCAGCGTACGAACACCTCGATCAACCTGGGATGATGTTCTATTACGTTGCAGAAAGTACATCGACCGCACGGGACTTCGCGCTCGCTGCCGAGTTAAACGTACCCGTATTGAACGACTGGTTGAGTCCGGCCACAGATTCGACAGTGTTGATCGAGCTGACGGATCCGAACGCCGCGCCATACCAGGACGGACAGTTTCTGTTTACCCCGTTCCGGCAAGCACCGGATGCCACGCTCATCGCTCTCATGATGCCGGCGCAGGTAGCGGCGCGATTCCGCTCGCCACGCGGCTGGATCGATGGCGGTCTGCAGCGGTTCTTTCAGGCAGTGGCGCTGGAGCGGCGTACAGGGCGCAACAGCGCGATTCAGTTTCTCGGCGAATATCTTCCGGCGTTGCGAGAGGCGGAGAAGCCGTCCGACAATGAGTCGTCTTCAAACTCCGGCAAGAATGCGGCCGGCGATTCCCTGCTCAGTACTTCCGACGAGATCCGGCTTCGCGGCAAGGGTGCTTACGTGTTCTGGATGCTGCGCGACATGCTGGGCGACGCCGCACTGCAAAAGGCTTTGGTCGCGTACCGCCCGGACAGTGACCAAAACCCGGTGTATTTGCAAGGCTTGCTGGAAGAGGGCAAGAAACGCGATCTGGAATGGCTTTTCGACGATTGGGTATACCGCGACCGGGGACTTCCAAGCTTTCAGGTAAGTAACGTTTATGCCAGGCCAATTGTCGAAAATCCCAACCACCTCAATCTGGTAACGGTCACGGTGGAAAACCAAGGGGGCGCTGGCGCGGAGATTCCGGTCATGATCCAGTCCGCGTCGGGCGAGCGTACGATCCGGCTGCTGGTGCCGGCGCATCAGAAAGCGTCGGCAAGATCCGAGATCCCGGGAGCGCCGACCAAGGTGGTGGCGAACGATGGCAGCGTGCCGACGGTGAGCGAGCCGGAAGTTACGTTCGAAGTTACAGCAAGCCAGCGGAAGAATTGAGGTTGGCTTGCAATCCTATGTCGAAGGCGGCTAAAACCTTAGGTGGAGCGAATTAGGATGATGCGCGCCGCGGCGAGGACGATTTGAGCTACATCCAGTTCCTGGGCGCTGCCGGAGTTGTCACGGGCTCCAAGCATCTCATCAACACCGGAGACGGAGGCAAACGCGGCATTCAAGTGCTGGTGGATTGCGGCCTGTTCCAGGGACAAAAAGAGTGGCGTGAACGTAACTGGCAGGACTTGCCGGTTCCGGCGCGCGAAATCGACGCCGTAATCCTGACGCACGCGCATCTCGACCACTCAGGATGGATTCCGCGCCTGGTCAAGCAGGGGTTTCACGGACCGATTTACGCCACTCCGCCGACGATTGACTTGTGCGGGATCCTCTTGCCAGATTCCGGGCACCTGCAGGAGGAAGACGCGGCATTCCACAATCGCTACAAGACATCGAAGCACACTCCAGCTTTGCCGCTTTACACGATGGAGGAGGCGCAACAGTGCCTGACTCTGTTCAAGCCGGTGAACTTTGACGAGACGAAGCGTCTTTCGGACGAATTGTCGTTTCGCTTTGTCCGTGCCGCCCACATCCTCGGTTCTTCGATGGCGGAGATTTCGCTCACCGCGAAGGCAGTGTCCTCGCGCCTGCTGTTTACTGGCGACGTTGGCCGAGTTCGCAATAATCATGTCTCTCCCGGACACGTGCTCGGCTCGGGCCCGACTGAAAATGAATCCTGCGACTACCTGGTGATGGAAAGTACCTACGGAAATCGCTCGCATCCGCATGAAGACGCCCGGCCGGAACTCGCGGCGTTGATTCGTGCCACGGTGCAGCGCGGTGGCAGCGTTGTCATTCCGGCATTTGCGGTGGAGCGCACGCAGAAATTGCTCTTCATGCTGAAGGAACTGGTGGAGTCCGAGCAGATTCCTCTTGTACCCGTCCACACCGACAGCCCGATGGCCATCAAGGCGGTGCAGGTATTTCTGAAATATTCGGCTGAATTCAGCCCCGAGACGAAGGCGCTAATTGAGAAGTATGGCTCTCCGCTCGATTGGGCCAATTTCCACTTCGATCTCACGCCGGACGACTCGAAAAAGATCAACCAGTCGAAGTACCCGGCGATTATCGTGTCATCGAGCGGTATGGCCACGGGCGGTCGCGTATTGCACCATCTCATCCAGCGGCTGCCTGACCCGCGCAATCTAATCTTGTTCATCGGATTCCAGGCCCCAGGGACACGTGGCTACGACATCAAGAACGGCGCCACCGAAGTGAAGATGTTCGGTCAGATCGTGCCGGTGAGGGCGCAGGTTGCCTCGGTGGAACAGTTTAGCGACCATGCTGACACGCCCGAGCTTTTGGAGTGGCTTGGCACGTTTCAGTCAGCGCCAAAGTACACGTTTCTCGTCCACGGAGAACCCGCCGCGTCGGCCGTGCTGCGCGACACGATTGCCGCGTCGCTTCACTGGAACGTGCAGGTCGCCGCCTACAAGCAGAAAGTGGACATTGCATAAAGCGAGGAACCACCATGGCAACCTACGGTCTCATCGAATACCAGGACGCCAGCCCGGAAGTGCGCGCCGTTTACGACGACATCATGGCTACGCGCAAAGTGGACTGGATTAACAATTTCTGGAAAGCCATCGCGCACGATTCTGCCCTGCTGAAACGAACCTGGGAGAGCATCAAGCAAATCATGTCGCCGGGTGCACTTGAACCGCTGTTCAAGGAGATGCTGTACGTCGCAGTGAGCGTCAGCAACGGTTGCGAGTATTGCATTGCTTCGCATACCGCATCGGCGCAAAAACAAGGGATGACTCCGGAAATGTTCCACGAGTTGATGGCCGTGGTCGGCATGGCCAACGAGACCAATCGGCTGGTGAAAGGCTATCAGGTGGAAATCGATGACGCTTTCCGGCCGGGCAAGGGGTAGCGCCGAAGACCTTGTCCGGCGGTCCCGGGTCCAGTCGGTATAATGAAAGTCTTCTATGAAAGCCTACGTTTACGTCTCGCTCAAGAAGAGTGTGCTCGATCCGCAGGGCAAAACCATTCACGGCGCACTGAAGAAGATGGGTTATCGTGGCGTCGGCGACGTGCGTCAAGGAAAGTACTTCGAGGTGACGCTCGATGACAGCATTAGCCGCGACGAAGCACAGGCAGAAGTCGAGCGCATCGCCCGAGAGGTCCTCACCAATCCCGTCATCGAAGAATATCAATTCACGTTGGAAGGCCAAGGCGTCTCCGACGACGCTCGCGATGGTATCTGAACGCAAGTTACTTTAGTAACGGATACGTTGTTCCAGGCCTGGCGAAATCGGATAAGATGCAAGTATTCGCTGCGATCTCTGCGGACATCGGCGCATGAATTGCACGATAATCAGGGTCCGCCTTCCTGCGAAACGGAGTTCTTCAAATGTGTGGAATTGTCGGTTATGTCGGCAAGAAACGGGTCGTTCCGGTCATCATCGACGGCCTGCGGCGCCTGGAGTATCGCGGCTACGACTCGGCTGGAATTGCCGTAGCGGGCAACGGTGAAGGGCTCGAGTTGCGCCGTGCCGAAGGTAAACTGCGGAACCTGGAGGAGGTCATCCAGCTCAAGCCGCTCGACGGAACGTACGGAATCGGCCACACCCGCTGGGCAACCCACGGCCGTCCTACCGAAGAGAACGCGCATCCCCACCGCGACTGCACCGGCAAAATCGTTGTCGTGCACAACGGCATCGTCGAAAACTACATGAGCCTGAAGAAGAAGCTCATTGAGACCGGCCACAAGTTCCGCACCGAGACCGACACCGAAGTGATCGCGCATCTTATTGAGCAGACACTTAACGACACCGGGCACAAGATTTCACTCGAAGAGGCTGTGCGGACGACGGTAAAGCAACTTAGCGGCGTATTTGCAATTGCGGTCATCTCCTCCGACGAACCCAACAAGATCGTTGCCGGACGCAACGGCCCGCCGGCGGTGATTGGTCTGGGAGACAACGAGTATTTCGTCGCCAGCGATGTGCCGGCGATTCTCTATCACACGCGCGACCTGTTCTTTCTGGGCGACGGCGACCTCGCAGTGATCACACCCTCTGGCGTCCAACTCACCGACTTCGATGGCCACCCGATCACGCGCCAGGTGCAGCACATTACCTGGGACCCGATTATGGCCGAGAAGGGCGGCTTCAAGCACTTCATGCTCAAGGAAATTTTCGAGCAGCCCCGGGCCGTACGCGACACCACTCTCGGCCGGGTGTCACTCGACACCGGTAAAGTCTTCCTCGACGAGATGGATATCTCGGAGGACGATTTCCGGCGCCTGCAGCACGTGTCGATCGCGGCTTGCGGCACAAGCTGGCACGCCGGACTGGCAGCCAAATTCATGATTGAGCGGCTGGCGAAGATTCCTGTCGAAGTGGATTACGCCAGTGAATTCCGCTATCGCGATCCGCTCACCGGAGCGCACGATCTGACGATTCTCATCACGCAGTCGGGCGAAACCGCCGACACGATCGCCGCGATGCGCGAATCGCGTGCGAAGGGGGCGAAGACACTCGGCGTGTGCAATGTCGTGGGCTCGATGATCGCCCGCGAATCCAACGGAACGATATACACTCACGCGGGACCGGAGATCGGAGTTGCCTCGACCAAGGCCTTTACGGCGCAGTTGACCGCAGTTTTCCTGTTCGCGGTGTACCTGGGAGAAGTCCGCGGCACGGTAACAACGGAAGAGGCGAAGAAGCTGCTGACCGAACTCACGCTCATTCCGGGCAAGCTCGAAGCGCTGCTCGGCGGCGAAGACCAAACCGAAGAGCTTGCCCGCCGTTACCACCGCGCGCAGGATTTCCTCTACCTTGGCCGCGGTGTTCATTACCCGATCGCGCTCGAAGGCGCACTCAAGATGAAGGAAATCTCCTACATCCACGCTGAGGGCTACCCCGCCGGTGAGATGAAGCACGGGCCGAATGCTCTCATCGACGAAGAACTACCAGTCGTCATTGTCGCCACGCGCGACGACCATGATCCCGGCTCGGTGCTGCGCTACGAGAAGACGATTTCCAACCTGAAGGAGGTAAAGGCACGTTCAGGCACGGTCATCGCGATCGCTACGGAAGGCGACCAGGAGATCGAGGAGTCGGCCGATCACGTTGTGTACGTGCCGCAAGCGCCGGAGTTGCTCGCGCCAATCCTTGAGGTCGTTCCGATGCAATTGCTGGCGTATCATATCGCCGTACGCCGGGGTTGCGACGTCGACCAACCACGCAATCTTGCGAAGTCGGTGACGGTTGAATAGCTGCGATCTTTACTGATTTACCCCGGAGGGCAAGCTGGCCGTCGCTTTGGTTGGCGTGTGTGGCTGCCGCTCAGGTCGGCGTTCCTGCATCTAATTAACCATGACAGACACTCCATCGGTCCCAAGCATTGCCTCGGGCGGAACTGAGCCAGCGACAGCGGCGCGTCAGATCGAGCGAAAGTTGCTCACGGCGCGGCTGAGCAAGGCGTTGTGGCTTTCCGACCAGACGAAGCACTTGGAATTCACAGTGGAAAGCGCGAACGTCTTCTCATTCGTACCCGGTCAGTTCATCTCAATTCAGCAGCCGAAGCCTGACGGCAAAATGCACACGCGGGCTTACTCGCTCGCTTCGGCCCCGCGAGCGGTTCCTTCGTTCGACCTGTGCCTGAACCGGGTCGATGCCGGCTTCCTCTCCAACTGGCTCTGTGATCTGGAGGTCGGTGCGACCGTGGAATTTCATGGGCCGCACGGTATGTTTACCCTGCGCCAGCCACACCAGGATTCCATCTTCATCGCCACCGGTACGGGCATTGCGCCAGTCCGTGGAATCGTCAGCTGGATCTTCGAATCATCCGCGCGTCATGCGGACCGGGAGTATTGGGTGCTCTACGGCACTCGGCACGA
>Ga0335071_10001820_pt1 | contig 22913 bp, 24 predicted proteins | sample Lox_Sample_15_FD_206724 | JGI IMG/M metagenome (GOLD analysis project Ga0335071, IMG submission 206724) | Soil microbial communities from Loxahatchee National Wildlife Refuge, Florida, United States - Lox_Sample_1.5 | ecosystem: Environmental > Terrestrial > Soil > Wetlands | place: USA... | reverse complement strand
CGCCACGCCCTCGCGGCGCCGCGCCCTCGCACGCGCTATCGGGTGGGCGCCGACGCCAGGAGCGGCTGGTGGCTCTCGCGCCTGCTTCCCGATCGAGCCATGGACTGGCTGCTCGAGCGCCTGACGCGGGCCTAGGCGGCCCTTCGCACCGCGTCGTCGATCGCGCGCGGGAGCGCGCTGGCGATGAGATCGATCTCCTCCGGCTCGATCGTGAAGGGCGGCCCGAGCACGAGGACGTCGCGCGCGGCGCCCGACCCACCCGGGTAGAAGAAGACGCCGTGTCCGAGGCCGGCCCCGACCGCGCGTGCGGTGACGTGCGCCTCGCTCGGGAATGGCTCGCGCGTGGCGCGGTCGCGCACCAGCTCGACGCCGATCAGGAGCCCGAGGCCCCTCACCTCGGCGACATGCGGATGCGTTGCGAGCGCCTCGCGCAGCCGCCCCAGCAGCTCCTCGCCGACGCGCGCCGCGCGCTCGACGAGCGCCTCCCGCTCGAGGATGTCGAGCACGGCGAGGGAGGCGGCACAGGCCGCCGGGTGGGCGCCGTAGGTGAAGAACATGAAGTCGTCCCCGCGCGCGGCGATCGGAGCCATCACCTCCTCGCGCGCGAACACGCCGCCCATCGGCGCGTAGCCGCCCGTGAGCCCCTTGCCGCCGACCAGGATGTCGGGCACGACGCCCCAGTGATCGACGGCAAAGCGCCGCCCGGTGCGCCCGAAGCCGGTCATCACCTCGTCGGCGATCAGGAGGACGCCGTGCCGGCGGCAGATCTCGGCCAGGCGCGGCCAGTAGTCGTCGGGCGGCACGAGCGCGCCCGCCGTCGAGCCGACCACCGGCTCCGCGATCACCGCCGCCACGCTCTCGGGTCCTTCGGCGACGATCCGCTCCTCGATCGCGTCCACGCACGCGACGCCGCAGCCGGGGCGCTCGAGGCCGAGCGGGCAGCGCAGGCAGTAGCACGCCGGCGCCTTCGGGAGATCGAGCAGGAGCGGGTCGAGGCCCGCGCGGCGCTTGGCGTGTGCGCCGACCGCGAGCGCCGCGAGCGTGGCGCCGTGATACGAGAGGTCGCGCCCCAGGATCTTCCAGCGCTCCGCGTGCCCCGCCGCGACGTGGTGTTGGCGTGCGAGGCGGATGGCGGCGTCGACCGATTCGGAGCCGCCGCTGGTGAGCGCAACCCGCGAGAGCCCCGGCGGCAGCCAGCGGTCGACGAGGCGCTCCACCAGCGCGACGCGTTCCTCGGTGGCGAAGGGCGGCACGACGTAGTCGATGCGCTCGAGCGCGCTCGCCATCGCCCGAGCCACCTCGGCCCGCCCGTGCCCGACGTTGGCGACGATCGCCCCTCCCGCGGCGTCGAGGATGCGCCGGCCGTCGGGGAGGATCAGCCACGCGCCCTCGGTACGCGCCACCGCCAGCGGTGCCGCGGCGCCGGGCACGAAGGCGAAGCGGCGGGCGCGCCCCGGGTCCGCGGCAGCGTGGGTGACGGGACCGGCCACGGCGCGGCATGATAGCGACGGCCCGCGGGGCCGGCGGGGAGGACTGGATTGAGCGAGGGCACGGCGCGGCGGCGGCAGCTGGTGGAGCGGGTCCCGCTGTTCGCGCGGCTCGCCCCGGCCCAGCTCGACACGCTGACCAGCGTCACCACGACCCGCCGGCTCGCCGCGCGCGAGGAGCTGTTCCACAAGGGCGACCCGGCGGCGCAGGTCTACGTCGTCGCGAGCGGCCGTCTCAAGGTCGCGACCACGTCGACCCGCGGCGACGACGTGACCTTCAACCTGCTCGGCGAGGGCGAGGTCGTGGGCGAGCTCCCGCTGCTCACTGGCGGGCGCCGAACCGGAACGGTGTCGGCTCTCGAGCCGAGCGAGCTGCTCGTGCTCGAGCGGCGCGACTTCCTGCGCTTCCTGCGCGAGCAGCCCGAGGCTGCGAGCGCGCTGCTGGTCGTGCTGGCGGAGCGCCTGGTGCGCATCAGCGAGTTCGTCGAGGACACCATCTTCCTGAAGCTGCCGGCGCGCCTGGCGAAGAAGCTCCTGCACCTCGCCGAGAGCTACGGCGAGGAGGGCCAGGATGGCACGCTGCTCCAGCTCCGGCTCTCGCAGGGAGAGCTGGCGGACCTGGTCGGCGCCAGCCGCGAGAGCATCAACAAGCAGATCCGCGCCTGGACGGAGGAGGGCGTGGTGCGCATGGAGCGCGGCTCGATCACGATCCTCCGCCGCGCGACCCTCGAGCAGCTCGCGGGGCTGGTCGCGACCTAGGTGCGTCCTGCCGAGCGCCTCGGGCTTGGCGGACGGGCGCGGGCGCGATACCCACCGGCCCCGTGCGTGCCCTCCTGCTGGCGCTCCTTCTCGTCGTCCCCGGTCTCGCCCACGCCGGCGAGGTGGAGCTTCCCGCTGGCGACGAGGTGGTGCGGCGCGTGAACCAGCGCGACGACGGCCGCTGGGTCTCGCGGACGATGGCCATGGAGCTGACGGAGAAGGACGGCTCCGTGCGCGCTCGCCTCACGCGCTCGTTCCGCCGCGACTTCGGCGACGGGCGCCGCTCGGTGGTCTTCTTCGAGGACCCGCCGAACCTGAAGGGCACGGCGCTCCTGAGCTTCGACTACGCGGAGCCGAAGCGGCAGGACGACCAGTGGCTCTACCTCCCCGAGCTGCGCCGCTCGCGCCGGATCGCGACCTCCGAGCGCGGGCGCGCCTTCCTCGGCACCGACTTCTCCTACGACGACATGCGCAAGGAGACCAAGCTCAGCCCCTACGACTACCGCTGGCGGACGGTCGGGACGGAGGAGGTCGACGGGCGGCCCTGCTGGGTGCTGGAGGCCACCGCGGTGGACGACGCCACCGCGCGCGAGCTGGGCTACGGGCGGCTCCGCGTGCGCATCGACGCCGAGCTCTGGCTGCCGCGCCTGGCCGAGTACTGGACGCCGGCGGGCGAGCTGCTGAAGACGATCCGGCTCACCGGGATCGAGGCCGTGCAGGGGATCTGGACGCCGCACCGGGTCGAGGCGGCAGCGGCCTCGGGCCACCGCACCGCGCTCACCTTCCGCGACATCGACTACCAGCACGAGGTTCCCGAGGGCCTGTTCGACGAGTCCGCGCTGGCGCACGGGCCGCCATGAGCGCTTGCGGCGAACGCGCTACGATCCGGGCTCCTCGCGAAGAGGGGTGAGTCATGGCCGCGCTTCGCTCCAGGTTCGCTCGCGGCAGCCTCGCAATCGCGCTCGTGGCGCTGTTCAGTGGTGCGCCGGCGCGCGCCGACGAGCACGATCCCACCGAGGCGGGCAACCCGGTTCGCATCTTGGCGTACGTGCTTCATCCGGTTGGCGTCGCGTTCGACTATCTCGTCATGCGACCGGCGCACTGGCTGGTAAACCGAGAGCCCTTCCGCACGATCTTCGGTCACGAAGACGACCTCTGATCGGGCGCTTTCGATCGATTCGAGGCTGTTCGCGATCGTCGAAGCAGGGTATGATCCTTGCATGGGCAGGTTACTGCGCGCCATCCGCTCGATGCACGGCCCCGTCGCCCGCACCCTCGTGGGCGGCGCCGCGCTTGCGCTCGCCAGCACCGCCTCGGCCGTTCCTCCGATGCAGCTCTCGCGCATGACCTTCGTCTCGTCGGAGGGTGGATTCACCGACCTCACGGTCGTTGCGGACGCCGCGCAGGTCGACATGCAGGGCAACAAGGCGCAGCTCGACCGCGTGCACGCCCTCTGGGCGGCGAGCAACGGGCAGAACAGCCTCGACATCGTCTGCGAGCGGGGCGAGTTCGATCTCTCGACCAACGACTTCGTGGCGATCGGCAGCGTGCACGGCGTGCTCGGCGACGGCCGGCGCTTCGAGAGCCCGTGGATGAAGTACGACCACGCCAAGGGCGTCGCCTATACCGATGCGCCCGTCTCGATCCTCGATGCGGGGCGCACGCTGAAGGGCGGTGGATTCCGCTACCGCATCCACGACGGGAAGCTTCGGCTCACCTCCGGCGCTTCGGTGGTGGACCCGCCGTGAGGGCCCGCACGTGGGGAGGGGTTGCGTGCGCGGTCGCGATCGCATCGCCGCTCGCCTGGGCGGCGGTGCGCGCCGCCGAGCCCTCGAGTGACGGCGCAGTTTCGCCGAAGACGGTGATGACCCGGGACGCCGCCGAAGAGCGCGCGGCAACGGAGGGGACCGCCGTGGGCGCCGCGTCCGCCGTGCCCGAAGCAGGGCGCCCTGCGCCTGGCCCTCCGGTTCATGAGGATCGTCCTCTCACGCTCGCTGCCGAGGCCCCGGCGCGCGACGTTGCGGCCCCGCCTCCGGCTGCGCCGGCCCCGGCCGGCGCGCAAGCCGTGGCCGGCACCGTGGCGTCCCCGAAGAAGGGCAACAAGGCTGCAAAGAGCGACGCCGGCAAGAGCGGAACCGGCGGCCTGCCCGGCGGATCGAGCGATAAGCCGCTCGCGATCCGCTCGGACGAGCTCGAGGCCGTCGAGGAGTCCGGCACGCGCAATCTGCTCTTCCAGCGCAACGTCCACGTCGAGCAGGGCGACCTCGTCGTGAACTCGGACCGCCTCGAGGCGCACTATCCTCCCGGCGCCAACCAGCCCGACCGGCTCGTCGCGACCGGCCACGTGCGGATCAAGCAGAAGGATCGCGTGCTGACCTGCCAGAGCGCCACCTACTACCAGGGCGAGGAGCGGCTGGTGTGCGTCGGCGACGCCGATCTGCTGAGCGGCAACGACCGCGTCCGCGGCGACCAGATCGAGATCTTCACCTCGCAGAATCGCATGAAGGTGCTCGGGCGCGCGGTCGTGAACGTGACGCCCGAGCAGAATCCCGAGCCGAAGAAGGCGGAGGCGACGCCGTGACCCGGCCGCTCCTGTCGGCGCAGGGTCTGCGCAAGCGCTACGGCGATCGCGAGGTGGTCTGCGGCATCGACGTCACGGTGTCGGCCGGGGAGGTGGTCGGCCTGCTTGGTCCCAACGGCGCCGGCAAGACCACCACCTTCAACATGATGGTCGGCGGGGTGCGCCCGAGCGCCGGCCGCGTGTTCCTCGACACCCGCGAGATCACCGACCTGCCGATGTTCCGGCGCGCGCGCCTCGGGATCACCTACCTGCCGCAGGAGCCCTCGATCTTCCGGCGCCTGTCGGTCGCGGACAACCTGAACGCGATCCTGGAGACGGTGGAGCGGAGCCCGGCGCTGCGGCGCGAGCGGCTGCACGAGCTCCTGCAGGAGCTCGGACTGCTCGGCAAGGCGCACCTGCGCGGTGCCTCGCTCTCGGGCGGCGAGCGGCGGCGGGTCGAGGTCGCCCGCGCCCTGGTGCTCGATCCGAAGTTCATGCTGCTCGACGAGCCGTTCTCGGGGATCGACCCGATCGCGGTGATCGAGATCCAGAAGGTGGTCGAGCAGCTCCGCGGGCGCGGCATCGGGATCATCGTCACCGACCACAACGTGCGCGAGGCGCTCTCGATCTGCGACCGCGCCTACATCATCAAGGACGGAAGCATCCTGCGCGAAGGAACTCCGAACGAGATCGCCACGGACCCGACGGTTCGCGAGATCTACCTCGGAGAGAACTTCCAGCTGGGCTGATCGAAAAATGGCGCTCGAGATCAAACAACAGCTCCGCCTGAGCCAGCAGCTCGTGATGACGCCGCAGCTGCAGCAGGCGATCAAGCTGCTGCAGCTCTCGCGGCTCGAGCTCGCCGACGTCGTCCAGCAGGAGCTGCAGGAGAATCCGGTGCTCGAGGAGGCGGTCGAGTCCGAGGAGGAGCTGCCGCAGGAGGTGGCCGAGGACAGCCGCGACGCCGCCGCTCCCGACACCGAGGCTGCGGCGCCGGTGCCCGAGAACCGCGAGGCCAGCGACGCCGAGAAGATCGCCGACATCGACTGGCAGAGCTACGCCGAGGCGTATCCGCAGACGGGCTTCCAGGGCGAGGCGCGCGAGGACGACGAGCGGCGCTCGCTGGAAGGCACCCTCACCCGGCGCGCCACGCTGGCCGAGCATCTCGAGTGGCAGCTGCAGCTCTCCGATCTCTCCGAGGTCGAGCGGGTTGCGGCGCGCTGGATCATCGGCAACCTCGACGAGGCGGGCTACCTGCGCGCGGAGCTCGAGGAGATCGCGCGGCGCTCGGGCGTGCCGCTCTCGATCGTCGAGGCAGCGCTCACCAAGCTGCAGCAGTTCGACCCGACGGGCGTGGCGGCTCGCGACCTGCGCGAGTGCCTGCTGTTGCAGATCGCCGCGCTGCAGATGCAGATCGAGTCGCCGCTGGTACAGACGATCGTGGCGGAGCACCTTGACGCGCTCCAGCGGCGCGACTTCCGGGGCATCGCGCGCGCGCTCGGGATCGCGATCGAGGAGGTGGCGGAGGCGGCGCGGGTGATCGGGCGCCTCGAGCCGCGGCCCGGCCGGCCCTTCGGTGGCGAGGACCCGATCTACATCATTCCGGACATCTATGTGCACAAGGTCGGCGACGAGCTGCACGTCGTCCTGAACGAGGACGGCCTGCCTAAGCTCAAGATCAACCAGCTCTACCGCGACGTCCTGTCGGGCGGCGGCAACGGCGTCGCCAAGGACACCCGCGACTACGTGCAGGACAAGGTCCGTTCGGCGATGTGGCTGATCAAGTCGATCCACCAGCGCCAGCGGACGATCTACAAGGTGATGACCAGCATCATCAAGCACCAGCGGGAGTTCTTCGAGCGCGGCGTCCAGTACTTGAAGCCGCTCAACCTGCGCGACGTGGCCGAGGATATCGGCATGCACGAGTCGACCGTGAGCCGGGTCACCACGAACAAGTACGCCAACACGCCGCAGGGTATCTTCGAGCTCAAGTTCTTCTTCAACTCGAGCATCAACCGCGTGGAGGGCGACGCGATTGCGAGCGAGAGCGTCAAGGAGAAGATCCGCCGCATCATCGTGGCGGAGGACCCGCGCCGCCCGCTCTCCGACCAGCGCATCGCCGAGATGCTCCGCACGGCCAACATCGACATCGCCCGGCGCACCGTGACCAAGTACCGGGAGGCCATGAACATCCTCTCCTCGACGAAGCGGCGGCGGGTCGGCTAGCCTGCGCGCGGCCGGGGGCGGTCATGAAGATCACCGACATTCTGGTCCGGGACGCCGTGGTGCTCGACCTCTCGAGTCGCGCCAAGCGGGACGTGCTGGCGGAGATGGCGAAGGCGCTCGCGGCGGCCGAGCCCGGGGTGGACGAGGCGCACCTGCTCGAGGTCCTGGTCGAGCGCGAGCGGCTGCAGAGCACCGGGATCGGCGAGGGCGTCGCGATTCCGCACGGCAAGCTGCAGGGGATCACGCGCCTGCTCGCCTCCTGCGCGCGAAGCCGCAGCGGCGTCGACTTCGACTCGATCGACGGCCAGCCGACCTACCTGTTCTTCCTGCTCGTGGTGCCCGAGAACTCGGGTGGCCAGCATCTGAAGGCGCTCGCACGCATCTCCCGATTCTTCCGCGACGCGAGCTTCCGCAAGCGCCTCCTCGAGGCCGGCAGCCGGGACGAGGTGTGCCGGGCCATCGAGGAGGAAGACGTCAAGTTGGCGTGACGGCAAGGGCCCACGGAGCGCTCGTCGACGTCGAAGGCGTCGGCGTGCTGCTCCTGGGGCCGAGCGGCATCGGCAAGAGCGAGTGCGCGCTCGAGCTGGTGCGCCGCGGACACCGGCTGGTGGCGGACGACGTCGTGGTGCTCGAGCGCGGCGCGGACGGCGCTCTGCACGGACACACCCCCGAGCTGATCCGACACCACATGGAGCTGCGCGGCGTCGGGATCGTCTACGTCCCCGACCTGTTCGGGCCCGACGCGGTGCGCGACGCGGTGGAGGTCGGCCTGGTCTGCCGGCTGGCCGAGTGGCGGCCCGAGCTCGAGGTCGAACGGGTCGGGCTCGAGCGCCCGGTCGAGGAGTGGGACGGGGTTCCGTTGCCGGCCCTGCTCCTGCCCGCGCGTCCGGCGGGCTCCCTGGCGACGCTGGTCGAGGTCGCCGTGCGGGACCACCTGCTGCGCCGCAGGGCGCTACCCGCGGCGCGCCGGCTCGATGCCCGCCTGCGCGGGGAGGTCGAGCCGTGAGCGCCGCCGAGACGCGGGTCGTCTTCGTGAGCGGGCTCTCCGGGAGCGGTCGGACGACCGCGATGGGCGCGCTCGAGGACCTCGGCTTCTACTGCGTCGACAACCTGCCGCCGCAACTGATCGAGCAGTTCGTCGACCTGTGCGCCAAGGCGAGCCCACCGATCCGCCGGGTCGCGCTGGCGCTCGACGCGCGCGAGGCCGTCTTCCTGAAGGGCTTCCCGGCGGTGGTCGGCGCGATCCGGGCCGGCGGCGCGCGGGTCGAGGTGCTGTTCCTCGACTGCGCGGACCAGGTGCTCGTGAACCGCTACCGCGAGACCCGGCGCGTCCACCCGCTGGCGCCCGCCGGGACGGTCGAGCAGGGCATCGAGCGCGAGCGCGCGCTGCTCGAGGACGTCGCGCGGCTCGCGGACTGGTCGCTCGACACGTCACAGCTCAACATCCACCAGCTCCGCGAGGCGGTCGTGCGACGCGTCACCGGGGAAGGGCGTCGCGCCGTCGTGAACCTGGTGTCGTTCGGCTACCGCTACGGCGTCCCCGCCGCCGCGGAGCTGCTGTTCGACGTCCGCTTCCTGCCCAACCCCCACTTCGAGCCCGCGCTCCGGTCGCGCAGCGGCCTGGACGCCGAGGTCGCCGACTTCGTGCTGAAGGACGACCGCACCCAGGAGCTGCTGGCGCGGCTGCGCGAGTTCCTCGGCTGGCTGCTCGGGCTCTACGACTCCGAGGGCAAGGCGTACCTCGCGATCGGCATCGGGTGCACCGGGGGCCGGCACCGCTCGGTCGCGGTCGCCGCTGCGCTCGCCGAGGGGCTGCGCGCCCGCGGCCGCGAGGTCAACGTCGAGCACCGAGACGCGGAAAAGGAAGGGTGAGATGTCCGTCGTGATCGTGACGCATTACCGGCTCGGCGAGGTGTTCCTCCAGGCGCTGCGCCTGATCGTCCCCGACGCGCCGGAGTTCCAGGCGGTCTCGATCGACCCCAAGCAGTCGGTCGACGAGATGCGCGAGCTGATTGCCACGGCGCTGCGGCGCGCAGACCGCGGCGAGGGCGTGCTGGTGCTGACCGATATGTTCGGCGGCACGCCCTCGAACATGGCGCTCTCGTTCCTCGAGGAGCACCGCGTCGAGGTCGTGACGGGTCTCAACCTGCCGATGCTGATCAAGCTGGCGACGATGCCCGAGAAGAAGCCGCTCGAGGAGCTCGCGACGTTCATCAAGGACTACGGGCAGCGCAACATCCGGGTCGCGAGCGAGATCCTGCCGGAAGGGAAGCGGTGAGCGGAGCCACCGTCTGCGAGGAGTTCACCGTGCGCCGCGAGCTCGGGCTGCACGCGCGGCCCGCGGGGCGCTTCGTCTCGCTCGCCGCCCGATTCCAATCGGAGATCCAGGTGGCTCGGGCGGGAAGCGGCGACGACTGGGTGAGCGGGCGCAGCGTGCTGTCGCTGCTCTCGCTCGGGGCGACGCGCGGCACGCGCCTCCGCGTGCGCGCGGTCGGGCCCGACGCCGGCGAGGCGGTGGCCGCGCTCGGGGCGCTGATCGAGGAGCTGGAGGAGCCCGCGCTCGGCGATGTCGCGGCCGGGCGGGAGCGGCCGCGGTGAGCGAGCCGGGCGGCGCGGAGCTGTGGGGCGTCGCCGCCTCGCCCGGGATCGCGATCGGTCGTGTGCACCTGCTCCGCCGCGAGGCGCTCGCAGTGCCCGAGCGCTCGCTCCCGGTGGCTCAGGTCGCTGACGAGGTCGAGCGACTGCGCGCAGCCGCCGCGCACGCGCGGAGCCGGCTCGAGCGGATCCATCGCTCGGTGTCGGGGCTCGAGCTCGCCGACGCCATCTTCCGCCCGCAGCTCCTGATCCTGGAGGACCCGCAGCTCCTCGAGGATGCCGCGCGCCACATCCGCGAGCGGCGGATCAATGCGGAGTGGGCGCTGCGGATCGAGCAGGACCGGCTCACCGCGCGCTTCGACGCCATGCAGGACAGCTACCTGCGCGAGCGGCGGGCCGACGTGGACTTCGCGCTGCGCCAGCTCCTGCTGAGCCTGCTCGGGCGCGAGCCCGAGGAGGTCGGTGCCCTCGACGGGCCCACCATCGTGGTGGCGCACGACCTGTCGCCCGCGGAGACCGCGCAGCTCGACCGGGTGCGGGTCGTCGCGCTCGCGACCGACGCCGGCGGCCGCACGTCCCACGCGGTGATCATGGCCAACTCGCTCGGCATCCCCGCGGTGGTGGGTCTCGAGGGGATCACGCGCGCGGCGCGCCAGGGCGATCCGGCGATCGTCGACGGGCGCGCCGGTCAGGTCTGGCTTCGGCCGCCCGCGTCCGTCGTGCGGCGCTACGCGGCGCGGGCGCGCCAGGAGCAGGTCCGCGAGCGCGCGCTGATGCGCTGCGCCGACCTGCCGTCGGAGACCCGCGACGGCCGCGCGGTCGAGCTGCGTGCGAACATCGAGCGCGCCGACGACCTGACGGCCGTCCGCTCGCACGGCGCCCGCGGCGTGGGCCTGTTCCGCACCGAGTTCCTGTTCATGAACCGCGCCGAGATGCCGCACGAGGAGGATCAGGTGCAGCAGTACGCGGCGGTGCTGGCCGGCGTGGCGCCGTGGCCCGCCGCGATCCGCACCGTCGACCTCGGCGGCGAGAAGCTCCCGCTGGCTGGCCTCCGCGGCCTCGAGGCCAACCCCGCCCTCGGCCTGCGGGGCGTGCGGCTGGCGGCGCGCGGCGGGTCGTCGCTCTACGCCGCGCAGCTCCGCGCGATGCTGCGCGCGAGCCCTGCCGGTCGACTCCGCATCCTGCTCCCGCTGGTGACCGGCGTCGACGAGGTGGTCGAGGTTCGCCAGGCGATCGCCGAGCTGCGGGGTGAGCTCGAGGCCGAGGGGCGCCCGGTGGCCGAGCGGATCGAGCTCGGCGTCGTCGTCGAGACGCCGGCCGCGGTGGCGATCGTCGACCTGCTCGCGCGCGAGGTCGACTTCTTCTCGATCGGGACCAACGACCTGATCCAGTACACCGTCGCCGTGGACCGCGGCAACGAGGCGGTGGCCTACCTCTACGACGCGGGACACCCGGCCGTGCTGCGCGCGATCCGCGCGGTGGTCGAGCAGGCCCACGCCGCGCAGCGGCCGGTCGGCGTCTGCGGGGAGATGGCCGGCGACCCGCTCTACACGCTGCTCCTCGTGGGGCTCGAGGTCGACGAGCTCTCGATGAACGCACCCGCCATTCCGCGCGTGAAGCGGATCGTGCGGGAGATCGACCAGCCCGAGGCGCGCGCGCTGGCGAGCGCGCTCCTGCGCCTGCGCACCGCCGCCGAGGTCGGCGAGGCGCTGCGCAAGGAGATGCGGCGCCGCTTCCCCGACGAGTTTGAGCCGGACTCGCGAGTCCCGTAGACTCCCGCGCCCTGCCGCTGGGAGGAGACATCCATGGCCGTCCGCACGCTCTTCACCTCCGAGTCGGTGTCGATGGGCCACCCGGACAAGATGTGCGATCAGATCTCGGACGCGGTGCTCGACGCGCTGCTCGAGCAGGACCCGCGCTCGCGCGTCGCGTGCGAGACGCTGACCAAGACCGGCTTCATCGTGCTGGCCGGCGAGATCACCACCAGCGCGCGCGTCGAGTACGAGAAGCTCGCGCGCGAGGTGGTCCGCGACATCGGCTACACGGACTCGGCGATGGGCTTCGACGCCGACTCGTGCGGCGTGCTGGTCGCGCTCGGCCAGCAGTCGCAGGACATCGCGCAGGGCGTGTCGGAAGGGGAGGGGCTCCACAAGGAGCAGGGCGCCGGCGATCAGGGGATGATGTTCGGCTACGCCTGCGACGAGACACCGGAGCTGATGCCCGCGCCGATCCGGCTGGCGCACAAGCTGATCGAGTCGCATCGCGAGCATCTCGAATCCGGGACGCTCGGCTACCTGCGACCCGACGCGAAGTCCCAGGTCACGGTCGAGTACGCAGCGGACGGAGCGCCGAGGCGCATCGACACGGTGGTGCTGTCGACGCAGCACGCGCCGGACGTCGGCTACGACAAGCTCCGGAAGGACGTGATCGACCAGATCATCCGGCCGACCCTGCCCGACGGCTGGCTCGACGCCGACACCGTCTTCCACGTGAACCCGACCGGCCGCTTCGTCGTGGGCGGCCCGATGGGCGATGCCGGGCTCACCGGCCGCAAGATCATCGTCGACACCTACGGCGGGATGGGGCGGCACGGCGGCGGCGCCTTCTCCGGCAAGGATCCCACCAAGGTCGACCGCAGCGCCGCGTACGCCGCCCGCTGGGTGGCCAAGAACCTGGTGCGGGCGCGCATCGCCACGCGCTGCGAGGTGCAGCTCGCCTACGCGATCGGCGTGGCCGAGCCGGTCTCGATCCGAATCGACACCTTCGGCACCAGCCGCCTCGACGCGGGCCAGCTCGACCGGCTGGTTCGCAGGCACTTCGACCTGACGCCCAAGGGCATCATCGACGGCCTGCGGCTGCGGCGCCCGATCTACCGCGCCACCTCCTACCACGGCCACTTCGGTCGCGAGAACCAGGGGTTCACCTGGGAGGAGACGCCGAAGGCCGAGGCACTGGCCCGGGACGCGCGCTAGGAGCGGCCCCGCGGGTTGCTTGCGCCCCCGGTAGCTCCGTGCCATACCCCCGGCGCGATGCGGTGGGGGGCGGCACGCACCGCGGCGGCGCGCTGTGCGGCGCTCGCGGTCGGGGTGGGCTGTTCGCTGGCGGCTCTCGCAGGGCCGGCGTCGGCCGCCACCGTGCGCGTGCTGCTGCTCGACCGCCGCGAATCGGTGCAGATCGAGAGCGCGGGCCGGGTGATCGAGGTGCGGACCGGTCGCGGCGGGCTGCGGGCCGACGACGGGGATGCGGAGCTCGAGGCCCTGCGAAATGGCGGCCGCCGGCTGCGCTTCGAGGGTCCGGGCCCGCAGCGGGTGGACGGCAGGCGCTATCGCGGCGCGATCGAGATCCTGGAGCGATCGGAGGGGATCCGCGTGGTGAACGAGGTGCCGCTCGAGGCGTACGTCGCCGGGACGCTCCTGGGCGAGGTCGGAGCGGACTGGGGCGCGGCGGTCCTCGAGGCCCAGGCCGTGGCGACGCGCAGCTACGCGCTCCACCGGCGCGCGCACGCCGCCGACCGCGGCGCCCGCGACTTCGACGTCGAATCGGGGACGCTGGGGCAGGTCTATCTCGGCATGGACGGCGAGAGCCCCGTGACGTGGGGCGCGGTCGACGCCACGCGCGGCGAGGTGCTGACCTTCGGCGGCGAGGCGATCCTCGCCGCCTTCCACGGGACCTCCGGAGGCTGGACCGCGAGCGCTGCGGAGGTGTGGGGCGAGCCGGTGTCCTACCTCGTGAGCCAGCCGGTCGCCGGCGAGGAGGCGTCGCCCGACACCTACTGGCGAGAGACCGTCTCCGCCGGCGATCTCGCGTCAGCGCTCGCCGCCGCGGGTCGTCCGGTGGGACGGGTGCGCTCGGTCGAGGTCGCCAACCGCACCGCGAGCGGGCGCTGTGCGGCGGTCCGGATCGAGGGGAGCCGCGCTGCCGTCGAGATCAGCGGTGAGGCGCTGCGCCGGCTGCTCGGCGAGTCGCGCATCCGGAGCACGCTCTTCGCCGTGCGCGCGAGCCCCGACGGGTTCGCGTTCGTCGGCTCCGGGCGCGGGCACGGCGTCGGGATGAGCCAGTGGGGCGCGCGGGTGATGGCCGAGCGCGGAGCCGACTATCGAGCGATCCTGCGGCACTTCTATCCGGGGGCCGAGCTGCGGCGCCCGGCGATCGAGGACGCGCGAGCACCCGCGGAGCGAGCCGTGGCCTCGGGCGCAGGAGGTTCGTGATGGGAGTGCTTCCCGCCGTCGTGCTGCTGCAGGCCGCCCCCGACGCGCAGGCGCCCTCGCCGATCGGCTTCCTGCTGCCGATGGCCGCGATCTTCCTCATCTTCTACTTCCTGATGATCCGCCCGCAGAATCGGCGCCAGCGCGACCACGAGGACATGCTGAAGGGCCTCGAGCGCGGCGACCGCGTGGTGACCTCGGGGGGTGTGCACGGCACCGTGGTCGGCCTTGCGGACGACGTGCTCACGCTCGAGATCGCAGTGGCGGGCAAGGAGCGGGTGCGCGTGAAGGTCGACCGGCCGCGCATCGAGCGGCTGGTGGAGAAGGGCAAGGGAGGCGAGCCGGCGTCATGACCTCGCTGCGCGGACGAATCATCGCGATCGCGGCGACGCTGCTGTTCTTCGGCTGGTACACCGCGATCAACTTCGTCCCGGCCTCGGTGCGCAAGGAGACGCGCTGGCTGCCCAACCAGGGAATCCGGCTCGGTCTCGACCTGCAGGGCGGCATCCACTGGGTGCTCGGACCGGACCTCGACGTCGCGATCGAGCACGAGCTGGACGTGCTGCGCGGCGGCCTGCGCGAGTCGCTCGTCGAGAAGAACGTGACGCCGAAGCGGCTCTCGATCGACGGCCGCCAGCTCATCGTGGAGGCCGCGAGCCCCGAGGACCTGGCCAAGATCCGCGACGCCGTCGGCGAGACCAAGGTGCTGCGCGAGGTCAAGGCGGACGGCAACACGGTCACCTTCGAGCTCACCGAGCGGTGGGCCAAGGAGGTGCGCGAGCGGGGCATGGAGCAGATGCTCGAGGTGCTCCGCAAGCGCATCGACGACCCGATCCAGGGCGTGCAGGACTCGGTCGTGACGCGCCAGGGCCAGGACCGGGTGCTGATCCAGATCCCGGGCGGCCAGCTCGACCGCGATCAGGCGCGCGGGCTCCTGCGCAAGACCGGCTTCCTGGAGTTCAAGATGGTGCTCGACGAGGCACCCACCGAGGAGCTGCTGCGCGCCAAGCACAAGGACGGCCTGCCGCCCGACACCGAGATCGCGTTCGAGAAGGAGAAGGGTACCGACCGCGTGCTGGGCGCCTACCTGGTGTCGAAGTCGCCCGACCTGACCGGGGAGTTCCTCACCGACGCTCGCTCGAACCTCGACCCGCGCTACGGCTGGGTGGTGAACTTCACGTTCAACTCCGAGGGCGCCCGGCGCTTCGCCAAGCTGACCGGGGACAACGTCGGCAAGCGGCTCGCCATCCTGCTCGACGGCCAGGTGCACAGCGCGCCGAACTTGCAGACCCGAATCGGCGGCGGTCGCGGCTTCATCCACGGGCGCTTCGACTCGCAGAGCGCGGCGGACCTGGCGGTGATCCTGCGCGCCGGCTCGCTGCCGATCCCGGTGCAGATCGAGGAGGAACGCACCATCGGCCCCGCGCTCGGCGCCGACTCGATCCACAAGGGCGTGCAGGCGACGCTGCTCGGCGTCGCGCTGGTGATCGCGTTCGCGGTGTTCTACTACCGCCTCTCCGGCGTGTACGCGAGCATCGCGCTGCTGGCCAACGTGATCCTGATGCTCGGCGTGCTCTCGATGGCCCACGCCACGCTGACGCTGCCCGGCATCGCGGGGCTGGTGCTCACCGCGGGCATCGCGATCGACGCCAACGTCATCATCTTCGAGCGCATCCGCGAGGAGCTGCGGCTCGGCAAGTCGCCGCGCGCCGCGATCCGCACCGGCTTCTCGAAGGCGCTCTGGACGATCCTCGACGCCAACATCACGACGCTGATCACGGCGCTGATCCTGTTCCAGTACGGGACCGGGCCCGTGAAGGGCTTCGCGGTCACGCTCTCGATCGGGATCGTGACCAGCGTGTTCGCGGCGCTGGTGATCACGCGTCTCTTCTACGACATCCATCCCGGCAACCGGCCCGTGTCGGCTCTGTCGATCTAGGAGGCCGCCGTGCCGATCGAGATCATCCCGCCGGGCACCAACTTCGATTTCATCGGCAAGTGGAAGTGGTGCGTGGCCGCATCGCTCGCCGTCCTCCTCGCCGGAGCGCTCGCGATCCCGGTGCGCGGCCTGCGCTGGGGCATCGACTTCGCTGGCGGGATCGAGCTGCAGGTGCACTTCGGCGAGGGCGTCGCCGTCGACGAAGGCAAGATCCGCGGTGCGGTCGCCGATCTCGGGCTCGGCGAGACCAGCGTGGTGCGCTTCGGCGAGGCCGGGCACGAGACCTACGAGATCCGCTTCGCGGGCGCCCAGACCGAGTCGGACGAGTCGCGTCAGGGCCAGCTCGTCGACCGCATCCAGGCCGCCCTCGCCGAGAAGATCGGGAAGGTCGAGGTCGACCGCGTCGACTTCGTCGGGCCCAAGGTGGGCGCCGACCTCCGCCGCGACGGCATCAAGGCCTTCACGATTGCCTTCGCGCTGATCCTGGTCTACATCGCGTTCCGCTTCACCTTCCAGTTCGCGCCTGGCGCGGTCGTCGCGCTGGTCCACGACGTCTTCGTGGCATGTGCGGTGTGGATCCTGCTCGGACAGGAGTTCGACCTGCAGGTGCTGGCGGCGCTGCTCGGAATCGCCGGCTACAGCCTGAACGACACCATCATCGTCTACGACCGGATCCGCGAGATGATGGGTGTGCACACCTCGCAAGATCTGCCCGACGTGATCAACCGCAGCGTCAACCAGACCCTGTCGCGGACCATCCTGACCTCGGGCATCACGATGCTCGCCGTGCTGGCGCTGCTGCTGGTCGGCGGTCCGGTGATCCGGCCCTTCGCCGCGGTGATGGCGATCGGGATCCTGGTCGGGACCTACTCGTCGATCTACATCGCGGCGCCGATCATGCTGCTGCTCGAGCGGCGCTTCGGCGCCGCCAAGACCAGCTCGACGCCGAGCCGGCCGGGCGCGGCGGGCAAGGGCTCCGGGAAGTCGGGAAAGCGCGACGCCAAGGGCGCGCGCGCGGCGCGGGCCTGAGCGCCGGCGCCGTCCCCGCTAGGGCAGCGCCTTCTTCTCGCCGGACAGCGCGAGCGAGGGGCCGCTCGGCTGCGGCGTGGCGACGCCGGCCTTCTTGGTCCCCATCTCGATCGAGCCGTTCACGACTGCGCCCTCCGCCACGACCAGGCGCGGCGCGGACACGTCGCCGTTCACCAGGCCGGTCGCCTGGATCTCGATGCGCTCCGTGGCGCTCACGTTGCCGGTGACCTTCCCCACGACGACGACCGTCTTGGCGTGCACCTCGGCCGAGCAGCTCCCGTTGGCGCCGATCGTGAGCTGGTTGTTCGGGAGGTCGACCCTCCCTTCGATGTGGCCCTCGATGACGAGGTCCTCGTTGCCGCTGAGGTCGCCCTTCAGCGTGATCGACTTCCCGATGTTCGCCATGTTCTCCCCCCCAGCGACCGCAGTCGCATGGCTCGGCTTGCTCAGAATCGGCGGATTGGGCACGGGCCGGCTCCTCTCGACGGCCGCGCCGGCGACCGGATCCCGGGCGACGGGCGCCTCGCGCGGAGCCGGAGCCTCGAAGGGCTCGGGCTCCTCCTTGCCGTCCTTCCGTCTGCCACGATCGAACAGGCTCACGCGTCGTCCCCCCCGCGAGCGCGGGCAGTCTACCGCAGCGGCGCCGCGTCTTCGACGATGATGTGATCGCGGGCCAGGATGGTGCCCTGGGCGCGGTCCAGCTCCGTGATCGAGTTGTGATAGACCTGCTGCGCCGCGATCTTCTGCTGCTCCGCCTGCACCAGGTCCTGCTCCCGGAGCAGCACGTCGAAAGGGGTGGACTCGCCATACTCGAGCCGCACCCGCTCGGCGCGCAGCTGCTCGGTGGCTGCGACGACCGCGCGGTCGGCGGCCTCGATGCCCTCGACCGCGGCGAGCAGGTTGCGGGAGGCGCGACGGATGTCCGAGATGATCTGCTGCTCGAGCCGGTGCAATGAGGTCTCCGAGCGGCGCAGCTCCAGGGCCGCCTTCTGGTAGTCGGCGCGCGGCGACACGTTCCCGAGCGGGATCGAGAAGATGCCCTGCACGGTAAAGCTTCGCGGGGCGCGGGGGGTGAAGAAGTCGTCGTTGGCATCGGTCCAGTGCTTCCCGATGACCCCCGGGACGGGGCAGGGGGTACCCGGCGGCCCGGTGAAGTTGAGGCAGTCCGGGCTCAGCCGGCCGGCCAGGCCGTTGTTCGAGAAGCTCGCGACCGTGTCGAGCTGGGGCAGCCGCTGGTTGCTGGCGTAGCGGAGCTGCACGGTGCGGCTGTCGACCTGGCGCTTGGCCGCCGCGATCTCCGGGCGGGTGGCGAGCGCCCGGTCGGTGGCGCCCTGGGGATCGACCTCGCGAACGGGCATGTCCTCCGGCGAGTCGGTGGGCTCGACGTCCAGGCGGGTCGTCGGCCCGAGGTAGGGACCGAGCACGTTGTCGATCAGGGCGTCCTGGATGTTGCGCTCGGCGGCATCCGCGGTGATCAGGCGGAAGTCGCGGTCGGCGACGCCGGCCTCCGCCTGGACGACCTCCACCCTCGAGACCACGCCCACGTCGAACTGCGCCTTGGTCTGCTCGAGCAGCGCCTTCGCGGTATCGAGGCTCTTCTGCGCGACGCGCGTGTTCTCCTGCGCGGCGACCAGCGCCCAGTAGCTGTTCTCGGTCGCCGCGACCTGGTCCATCAGCTTGGCGGCGAAGGTGTCGCGCGAGGCGTCGAGGCCGATCTGCGAGAGGCGCACCTGGGTCCAGGCGTCGCCCCAGAGGAGACCGCGCAGCAGCGGGATCTGGAGCGTGGCCAGGAAGGCGGTGGTGAACTGCGGCGAGAGCACCTGGATGCGGTTGTCGGTCTCCTCCGACATGCCCGAATAGGAGGCCGAGTAGGACCCGCCGATCACGGGGATCGCGCCGCGCACGCCGCCCTCGGCGTGGTCGGTCTGGTCGTGCAGCAGGATCGAGCCGACGATCGTGCTCGCCGTGGGCGTCTGGGTGTCGGTGTGACCGCCGTCGGCGAAGAGGCGCGGGTCATACACGCCCCAGCTCGACTTGAGCGTCTGCTCCGCGACCAGCGGATCGAAACGCTCGAGCTCGATGTCGAGATTGTTGGTCACCGAGAGCCGGACCGCGTCGAGCAGGCCGAGCTTGAGCGTGCCGTCGGTCGGGGCGGGCCCCGGCGTCGGCGGGGCGACAGAGGTCGGCGTCGGGGCGGTCGCGCTCGCGGGCGTGCCGGCGGCGGCCCGCTGCGAGGGCGGAGGCTTCGAATAGGCGGCCGCGGACGCAGAGCCCGCTCTCGCGGGCTGGGTCGGCGCCACCAGCGCGGCGACGGCGAGCCAGACCAGCGCTCGTCGCATCAGTCCTCCCCCTCCACAACGGACGCGGCAGCACGGTAGCCTTCCCGCTCCCGCGATCAACGATCCGCGTCCGGGGCCCGAAGGGCTATCCTGCGCCGCCATGCGCATCGCCGCTCTGGTACTCGCAGCGGGCCGCGGCGAGCGCCTCGGCGCGAGGCTCCCCAAGGCCCTGCTCGCGCTGGCCGGTCGCCCGCTTCTGCTCCACGCGATCGAGGCGCTGGGCGCCTGTGCCGAGCTCGAGGCGATCGTCCCGGTCGTGCCCTCCGCGGAGCTCGCGCGCTGCGCCGAGCTGGTGCGCGATCGCCCGCGCGTGTGGGCCCCCGTCGCGGGCGGTGCCGAGCGCCAGGACTCGATGCGCGCCGGGCTGGCGGCGCTGCCCCCGGACGTCGAGCTGGTGGCGGTCCACGACGCCGCGCGCCCGCTGGTTCGGCCCGGCGACGTGTCGGCGGTCGTCGCCGCGGCGCGCGACCACGGCGCGGCGCTCCTCGCCGTTCCGCTGCGCGACACGCTCAAGCGGGTGCGCGACGGCCAGGTCGCCGAGACGCTCCCGCGAGTCGCCTGCTGGGCGGCCCAGACACCGCAGGTATTTCGCGCCGATTGGCTCCGCGAGGCGCTCGCCAAGGCCGAGGCGGACGGCTTCCAGGGCACCGACGACGCGCAGCTCGTCGAGCGCCTCGGCATCGCGGTGCGCGTCGTCGAGGGCGATCCCCGCAACCTCAAGATCACCTGGCCGGAGGACCTGGAGATCGCGGAGGCGCTGCTGGCGCAGCAGGCCCGGCGGCGTACGCAGGAGGCTGCGCCGCGGTGACGGCGCCCCGCATCGGACATGGCATCGACGCCCACCGCCTGGCTCCGGGCCGGCCGCTCTGGCTGGGCGGGGTGCGGGTGCCCTACGAGCGCGGTCTCGAGGGCCACTCGGACGGCGACGCGCTGCTCCACGCGGTCGCGAGCGCGCTCCTCGGCGCGCTCGGCGACGGCGACCTCGGCACCCACTTCCCGTCGTCGGACCCCGCCTGGGCCGGCGCGGCGAGCGGCACGCTCGTGGCCCGCGTCCTCGAGCGCGTGCGCGCGCGCGGCCTGGTCGTCGCCAACCTGGACGCGACGGTGATCGCCGAGCAGCCCCGCCTGGCGCCGCTGCGCGCAGCGATGGTCGAGTCGATCGCCAAGCTCCTCGGGGTTCCGCTCGAACGCGTGAACGTGAAGCTCACGAGCCCGGACGGCCTCGGCGCGATCGGCCGGGCGGATGGCATCGCAGCGCAGGCGGTCGTGCTGCTGGTCGAGGCCGCCGACGCAGGCGGCGGGTGACGGCCGTGGCGGATCTCGTGCTGTACAACACGCGCACCCGGCGCAAGGAGCGCTTCGAGCCGCTCGAGCCGGGCCACGCGCGCGTCTACTCGTGCGGGCCCACCGTCTACGCGCCGCAGCACATCGGGAACCTGCGCCCCTACGTGTTCGCCGACCTGCTGAAGCGCGCGCTGCGCGCCGAGGGCCTGCGCGTCACGCACGTGATCAACATCACCGACGTCGGGCACCTCACCGACGACGCCGACGCCGGCGAGGACAAGATGGAGCGCGCCGCGGCGCGCGCGGGCCGCACGGCGACCGAGATCGCCGCGATCTACGCCGAGCAGTGGCTGCGCGACCGGCGCCGGCTGCGCTGCCTGGAGGCGGAGGTCTACTGCAGGGCCACGGAGCACATTCCGCAGCAGATCGCGCTCGCGAAGCGCCTCGAGGCGAAGGGGTACACGTATCGGCTGGAGGACGGCCTCTACTTCGACACCTCGAAGTTCCCGCGCTACGCCGAGCTCGCCCGGCTCGACCTGGCGGGGCAGGAGGCCGGCGCGCGGATCGGCGACGTGCCCGGCAAGCGCAACCCGCAGGACTTCGCGCTGTGGAAGCGGGCCGCAGCCGACGTCCGGCGCCAGCAGGAGTGGGACGCGCCGTGGGGCCGCGGCTTCCCGGGTTGGCATCTGGAGTGCTCGGCGATGAGCATCGAGTACCTCGGCCCGACCTTCGACATCCACACCGGCGGAGTCGACCACATCGCTGTGCACCACACCAACGAGATCGCCCAGAGCGAGTGCGCGCTCGACGTGCATCCGTGGGTGCGCTTCTGGATGCACTGCGAGTTCCTCGAGCTCGGCGGCGAGAAGCTCTCCAAGTCGAAGGGCCATACGCTGGTGCTCGACGACCTGCTCGAACGCGGGATCGATCCGCTCGCCTATCGGTACTTCCTGCTGCAGGCCCACTATCGGCAGCAGCAGCACTTCGGCTTCGAGGAGCTCGAGGCGGCCGCCACCGGCCACCGCCGCCTGCTCGCGCACGCGGCCGAGGTCTCCGGCGCCGCGGGGGACCCCGACCCGTCGCGCACGGCCCCGCTCGCCGAGCGCCTCCGCGCCGCCGTGCGCGACGACCTCAACACGCCGCGCGCGCTGGCGGTGGTGTGGGAGGTGGCGCGCAGCGCGGCGCTGGCGCCGGCGGACCGGCGCGCGCTGTTCGAGGCCGCCGACGAGCTGCTCGCGCTCGGACTGCGGGACGCGCGCCCGGCCGAGGCGGCGTCCGACCCGCGCATCGACGGGCTCGTGGCCGAGCGCGAGGCCGCTCGCCGTGCGCGCGACTTCGCGCGCGCGGACGACATCCGCGACCGGCTGGCCGCCGAGGGCATCGATATCGAAGATACCCCGCAAGGCCCGCGCTGGAGGCGGCGATGAGGCGGTGCCGAGCGTGCGGGCCGCGCAGCGAGCCGCAGGCGAGCGAAGCTCATCCGATGGGCCCGCGCTGGAGGCGGCGATGAGGCGGTGCCGAGCGTGCGGGCCGCGCAGCGAGCCGCAGGCGAGCGAAGCTCATCCGATGGGCCCGCGCTGGAGGCGGCGATGAGGCGGTGCCGAGCGTGCGGGCCGCGCAGCGAGCCGCAGGCGAGCGAAGATCATCCGATGGGTCCGCGGTGGAGCCGGGTGGATTGAGCGACGAACGCTTCCGCATCGTCTCGGCCTGCGGCGATCGACGCGCTCGCCGCGGGCATTGATCGCGGCGATCGCCATCAGACGCTTCTCGGTGTCACCGGAAGCGGCAAGTCGTTCACGATCGCCTGTGTCGTCGAGCGGCTGAACCGCCCGACGCTGGTGATGGCGCCGAACAAGACGCTCGCCGCCCAGCTCTACGCCGAGTTCAAGGGCCTCTTCCCGCACAACGCGATCGAGTACTTCGTCTCGTACTACGACTACTACCAGCCCGAGGCGTACATCCCGTCCACCGACACCTACATCGAGAAGGACGCCTCGATCAACGACGACATCGACAAGCTGCGCCACTCGGCGACCCACTCGCTGCTGACCCGGCGCGACGTGCTGGTGGTGGCCAGCGTGTCGTCCATCTACGGCCTGGGCGCCCCCGCTACCTACGGCGAGATGCACGCCTACGTCGAGCGGGGGGCGCGGCTCTCCCGCGACGACCTGCTGCGGCGGCTGGTCGACATGCTCTACGAGCGCAACGACGTCGACTTCCACCGCGGCACCTTCCGGGTGCGCGGCGACGTGGTCGAGGTGTTCCCGCAGTACGAGGACGCGCGCGCCATCCGGATCGAGTTCTTCGGCGACGAGGTGGATGCGATCGCCGAGGTGGATCCGCTCCGCGGCAAGGTGCTCGGCCGCCCGAGCCGGGCGCTGATCTACCCCGCCAGCCACTACGTGGCCGGCCAGGACGTGCTGCGCCGCGCCGCGCAGGGGATCCGAGGCGAGCTGCAGGAGCGCCTCGCCGAGCTGCGCGCGGGTTCGA
>Ga0335071_10001819_pt1 | contig 22917 bp, 17 predicted proteins | sample Lox_Sample_15_FD_206724 | JGI IMG/M metagenome (GOLD analysis project Ga0335071, IMG submission 206724) | Soil microbial communities from Loxahatchee National Wildlife Refuge, Florida, United States - Lox_Sample_1.5 | ecosystem: Environmental > Terrestrial > Soil > Wetlands | place: USA... | reverse complement strand
CTTACGAGGTCCTGGATGAGATTCTGGAGCGGCATGTAGAGGGAAGTGAGTCGGAGGAAGAAATTCTCGAGCATGGCTACGACCCGGAAACCGTGCGGCGTGTGCTGCGTATGGTGCGGAACGCGGAGTTCAAGCGCAAGCAGGCTGCACCAGGACTGAAAGTCACCTCGCGCGCCTTCGGCACCGGGTGGCGCATGCCGATTGTTAGAAAACAGTGATCAGACCATGAGGCTATCGATCATCGGATTAGGAAAGTTGGGCGCGCCGATGGCCGCCGTGATGGCGGACAAAGGACATACGGTGATTGGGGTGGATCTCAACCCCGGCGCCGTGAATGCCGTCAATCAAGGCCGGGCTCCTGTCAACGAGCCGGGGCTCGATGAGCTGATTCGCAAGAACCGGGAGCGTCTCTCCGCCACAACGGATTACGCGGAGGCGATCGCTAAGAGCGAGATCACGTTTGTGATTGTGCCAACGCCGTCGGAGCCGGATGGATCGTTCTCGCTCCGTTTCGTACTGGCGTCCGGGGAAGCCATCGGTCATGCGCTGCGCGGCAAGCAGGGTTATCACCTGGTGGTCCTCTCGAGTACAGTGATGCCTGGATCCACCGGTGGCAGCTTCTTACCTGTGTTGGAGAGCGCGAGCGGCAAGCGTGCGGGAGAGGATTTCGGCCTCTGCTACAACCCCGAATTCATCGCGTTGGGAAGCGTGATTCATGACATGCTCAATCCCGACATGGTGCTGATCGGCGAATACGACAACCGCTCCGGCGACATGATCGAGAATCTTCACCGCGGCGTTTGCGAAAGCCAGCCGACCATCGCTCGGATGAATTTTATCAACGCAGAGTTGACCAAGCTCTCGGTGAATACGTTCGTCACGACGAAGATCTCGTATGCCAACATGCTGGCTCAGGTTTGTGAGACTTTGCCGGGCGCCGACGTGGCCGTGGTCACGCGCGCGATCGGAGCCGATAGCCGCATTGGAACGCGATACTTAAAAGGCGCGCTAGGCTACGGCGGGCCGTGCTTTCCGCGCGATAATGTCGCCTTTTCGTCGCTTGCGCGGCGTCACGGTGTGCCGGCTTCGCTCGCCGAGGCCACGGATGTTTTGAACCGCCGGCAGGTGCCGCGGCTGGCCGAGATGATGCTGAGCCGCCTTCCGGCGGGCGGGACGGCCGGCATCGCAGGGCTCTCCTACAAACCCGACACGGAAGTCATCGAGGAATCGCAGGGATTTCTGCTGGCGCAGCACCTGCTCTCGCGGGACGTGAATGTAGTTGTCTACGATCCAGCCGCCATGGACAATGCGCGCCCGGCGCTGGTTGGCCGAATCCATTTCGCGAAATCGCTGGCCGACTGCGCGCACCAAGCGGACGTTCTGGCAATCACCACTCCGTGGCGGGAGTTCCAGACGTTAGCCCCAGAGACGATGCGCACGGTGAACGGGCGGGCAAAAACCGTAATCGACTGCTGGCGCATTCTGAAGCGGGAGAATTTCGAGCCGTTGGTAGACTATCTCACTTTGGGGCTCGGCCGCGCGGGCGAACCACTCGCGGTTGAATCGGCGCAGGTGCCCCTTAAAGCCCACATGCAGGCTCGAGGAGATTAAGTAATGGCGGACAAGACCAAAGTACTGGTGACCGGAGCCGGCGGGTTCATCGGCCATCATCTGGTGACATACCTGAAGGGTAATGGCTACTGGGTGCGCGGAGTAGACCTCAAGCGGCCGGAATATTCAGCCACTGACGCCGACGAGTTCGAACTGCTCGACTTGCGGCGCTGGGATAGCTGTCTGCAAGCCACGCGAGGCATCGACCAGGTGTATGCGCTGGCGGCCGACATGGGCGGAATGGGATTTATCTCGAGCCATCACGCGCAGATTCTTTCCAACAATTCGCTGATCAACTTGCACACTTTGGAAGCCGCCCGCGTGAACGGTGTGCGGCGCTATCTTTACACCTCGTCGGCCTGCGTCTACCCGGAATTCAAGCAGACGGAAGCGGAGGTAATTCCGCTAAAGGAATCAGACGTCTACCCCGCGCAACCTCAGGATGCCTATGGGTGGGAGAAGCTGATTACCGAACGCCTCTGCATGCACTATCGCGAGGACTATGGGATGGAGACGAGAATCGTGCGCTTCCACAATATTTTCGGCCCGCTCGGTTCGTGGGATGGCGGCCGGGAGAAGGCGCCGGCAGCCATGTGCCGCAAGGTCGCGGTGGCGAAGCTCACTGGCAACCCCGTAATCGATATTTGGGGCGACGGCGAACAGACGCGTTCGTTCTGCTACATCGACGATTGCCTGAACGGCATCGACCGGCTCATGCACTCCGATTTCCACGATCCGCTCAACCTGGGGCAGGACCGGATGGTGACCATCAACGAACTGGCGGACATGGTGGCCGATATCGCCCACGTACGAATTACCAAGAAGCACATCAGTGGGCCAATGGGCGTGCGCGGCCGGAACTCGGATAACACGCTGCTGCGACAGGTGCTGCGATGGGCTCCCGAAATCTCATTGGAGGAAGGGCTGGCCCGAACCTATAGTTGGATCGAGCAGCAGGTGCGGGAAAAGATGCGCGGCTCCGCGCAACCGGAAACTGCCAAGCCGGTAGCCGTCTAGACCGTCCACCGGTTCACGGCCGGCCTTTGCCAACACTGAGACGGCCTTGGCCTTCGTAAGCCGAAACTACTTCGCCGGCATCACCGTCCATAACCAGTTCTCCGTGATCTAACCAAAGCGCCCGCTCGCAAAGATCCTGCACGGCATGAGCGGAATGGGAGACAAACAGCAGCGTCTTCCCCTGCTGTTTGAATTCCAGGATCTTATTGGTGCATTTCTGCTGGAATGCCTGGTCACCGACGGAAAGGACTTCGTCAACGATCAGAATATCGGGCTCAACATGCACGGCGACGGCGAAAGCCAGCCGTACGTACATTCCGGAGGAGTAGGTTCGCAGCGGCTCCTGGATGAACTGGCCGACACCAGAAAACTCGACAATACTGTCAAATGCTTGCGCCGTCTTTTTCGCGGAAAGGCCCAGCAAAGCCGCGTTCATGTAAACATTCTCGGCTCCGGTAAGATCGGGATGAAAACCCGCGCCTAATTGCAGCAGTGCGGCTACGCGGCCATTAACAGTCACGGTGCCTTCGTCAGGCGGACACAGACCGACTACCAAACTGAGCAAGGTGCTCTTACCGGCCCCGTTCAGACCCACGACGCCCACCGTCTGGCCTTGCGGGATGCTGAACGAAATGTTCTTCAACGCGACGAAGCGCCCGGAGTTTCCTCGCTTCAGAAGACGCGACAGGTAGCCTCGCATGAGCATTCGCTCGGAGTGGAGTGAGAACGTTTTGGTGACCGAAGCGAATTGGATAACTTCCATAGCTCAGAGGTAGTCGTAAAATCGGCGGCGCAGCCGGCGGAACACGGCCCATCCCAAGACGAACATCGAGAACGAGACAAAAAACAGTTTGATGAGCAGCGGGCCGCGGGGCGCCTTGGCTTCTAAAAGGATAGTGCGGAGCGCGAGCACCAAAGCAGCGATCGGGTTGTACTGATAGATCTCCGCGTACTTGGCCGGAACAACCGAAATGTCATAAAAAATGGGCACCACCCAGAACAGAACCGTGCACGCGGATTCGACTACGTAGCGCATATCGCGAACGTAAACATTCAATGCGCCGCACACCAGGGCGCATCCGCAGACGAACACCAGTTCACACATCCAAAGTGCGGGAAGCCACAGCCAGTACCAATTGATCCCCGTTCGGAAGGCCAGCGCAATGGCCAGCAGGAGCCCGACCTGTATGAACAGGTGGATAGCGCTTCCGAGCACATTCGCGATGGGCAATGCCTCTCGCGGCACCGGGACGCGTTTGATGAGTTGCGCGTTCTCAATGATAGACGTGGTGCCACTCGCCCAAGCCTGGCTGAAGAACGTGAACGGCACGATGCCGCACAGCACGAAGACCGGAAACTTGTGCATCGGATTGGCGAAGATCTTCGTAAACACGAAGGTCAGAACCGCCATCATGACAAGCGGGTTTACTAGCGACCAGAAGACTCCCAATGACATGTTCCGGTAGCGTGTGCGGAAGTCTTTCAGGATCAGATTGCGTAAGAGGAAAAGGTAATCCCCGTGCCACATAGCTTCAAGAGCCAAAATGTTTGGGCGGTATCGAACATCTATCGCTATGCGACGCCATCGCACGGCGTATCTTGAGTTTACCTAGCTTATCACACCGGGCCAATGCGGACCGTGGACGGAGAGATCTAGTCGAAGACCACGGTCTTGTTCCCGTAAAACAGAATGCGATGCTCCAAATGCCAGCGCACGGCCCGGGACAGCACGATTTTCTCCAGGTCGCGTCCCTTCTGGATGAGCTGGTCGACCTGGTCACGGTGCGAGACGCGGGTCACATCCTGCTCGATGATGGGGCCGGCGTCCAGTTCGTCGGTGACGTAATGGCTGGTGGCGCCGATGATTTTGACGCCTCGCTCGAACGCTGCATGGTACGGACGCGCACCGCTGAAGGCCGGGAGAAATGAATGATGGACGTTGATGATGCGCAGGGGGTACCGCGCCACGAATGCAGGCGAGAGCACTTGCATGTAACGCGCCAGCACCAGCAAATCGATTTTGCTTGTCTCCAGAAGGCGGATTTGCTCGGCTTCGACGCTACCCTTGCGGGCACCATCAACCGGCACGTGATGAAACGGGACCTTGTAAAACTCCGCCAACGGCCGTGCGTCCTCGTGATTGCTGACAATCAGAGCAATCTGGCAACGCAGCTCGCCGATTTGATGCCGGTGTAAAAGGTCGACTAGGCAGTGTTGGTAGCGCGAAACGAAAATGGCGACGCGGGCTGGAGCGCTGGTGTCTTCGCAACGCCAGCGCATTTGATACCGGTCGGCAATGGGTTGAAACTCACCGGCGAAGTGGGCCAGTTCGAGCGTAAAATCCGCGAGGTCGAATTCCACGCGCATGAAGAAAAGGCCGGCTTCGTTATCCTGGTGCTGGTCTGAGCTCAGGATATTGGCACCGTGGGCAAAGAGGAAGGTCGAGACGGACGACACGATGCCCTTGGCATCCGGACAATCCACCAGCAGAACCGCGGTTCGTCTCATCGAGTCTGCAAAGAGATTTTAGAACGTGTGCAAGTAGTGGTCGCGCTCCCACTGGCTGATGCTTTGATGGTACTGGCGCCACTCTTCGCGCTTCACGCTGGCGTAGTAGGCGGCGTAATCGCTTCCAAGCGCCTGGTGCAAGACTTTGTCGTGCTCGAAGCAGTCGAGCGCTTCGCGTAGCGTGGTGGGGAGGAACGAGATATTTCGGCGCTCCAGTTCTTGCTCGGGCAACTCGTAGAGATTGTCGTTATTGGCGTGGCCGGGATCAATCTTGTTCTCGATGCCGTCGAGTCCCGCTGCCAGCATGGCGGCGCTGGCAAGATAGGGATTCGCAGCGCCATCAACTGCGCGATTTTCCACTCGGCCGGGACCCGGGATGCGGATCATCTGGGTGCGGTTCGATGCGCCGTAAGTGACATACACCGGAGCCCAGGTGGCGCCGGAGCGGGGCGCGCCACGAATCAGGCGTTTGTAGCTGTTGACCAGGGGAGCAATGACGGCCGCCAAGCCGCGCGCGTGGTGCAAGAGGCCACCCATGAACCAGCGAGCCAACTGAGAAAGGCCAAGGGGGTCGTGCTCGTCCAAAAATAGATTCTTGCCGCTCTCGGCGTCGGCCAGGCTCAGGTGATAGTGGGCACCATTGCCGGTGAGGTGCGCGAATGGCTTGGGCATGAAGGTTGCCCAAAGACCGTGCTGCTCGGCGACGGTTCGCACCATCCATTTGAAGAATGTCTTGCGATCCGCCGTAGTCAGCGCGTCGGAGTAAGTCCAATTGATTTCGAACTGGCAATTGGCGTCCTCGTGATCGTTGGCGTAGGGGTCCCAACCCAGCTCCTGCATATAGCGCAGCAAGGTGGTCATGACATCGAGGTTGCGATACAAGGCGCGCAGATCATAACAAGGCTTGGCCATGTTATCGAGGGTGTCCCAGGGTTCATACTCTTCGCGCGAATTCTTTTTAAGCAGCATGAACTCGGGCTCGACACCGACGTGAAACGTGTAACCCTTCCGTTTCGCCTGCTCCAACAGCCGGCTGAGGATAGTGCGGGGGCAGTACGGCCACGGTTGGCCGTTTACATGGAGATTGCCGGGTACCCAGGCCACGTTCTTCTTCCATGGCAGCACCATGAGAGACCGGAAGTCGGGAATGCTCAGAATGTCTGGGTCGTGGGGTCCCTGGTTGAGGTCTCCCGCGGCGAAACCGGCGAAGCCCGCGCCTTCGCGAGCCATGTCGTCGATATGTGTAGCGGGCACGAGCTTGGCTTTTGGCGCGCCGCTCAACTCAACAAACGAGCAAAAAAAGTATTCGATGCCGCTGTCTTTGACCAGCGACTTAATCTGATCGAGCATCACTGACCTCACTTAGGATGAAACCGCGGCCGCTGCTTTCTCTCCGACGAGTTGACCGCCGTAGAACCGCACCGGCGAAAAAGGCTCAATAATCTTCGGTGTTTTGCCGGTCGCGATCAGCTCGGCCATATTCTTGGCAGCAGCGGGAGCGGCCTTGAAACCATAGGTTCCCCAGCCGACGTCGACGAAATAGTTGTCGAGTTCGCGTGAGACGCCGATGATGGGCGCGTAATCGGGAGTCATATCGCAGATTCCGGCCCACTGCCGCAGCACGCGCAGGCCGGAAAGCTGCGGGAACAGCTCAAGCGTGTATGATGCCATCTGTTCCAGGGTGGGCAGTGTACCCTTCAGGCTGTAGGATTGATACGGGTCGATCTCCGCGCCGATCACCAACTCGCCCTTGTCGGTCTGGTTCACATACACGTGCAGGCTGGCTGAGACGATGACCTTGTCGAGAAACGGCTTGAGCGGCTCCGTCACGCAGGCTTGCAGTGGGTGACTCACGATGGGCAGAGTGACGCCCGCCAGCTTCGCAACCATCGATGCCCAGCCCGCGGTGGCGTTCACCACGGTGCCGGCAGAGATCTGACCGCGATTCGTCTCGAGACTCTGTGCCTTGCCGTGCGCCACGCGGATGCCGGTCACTTCCGTGTACGGGTGAATCTCGACGCCCAAACGATCGCAGGCCCGCGCATAGCCCCAAACGACCGCATCGTGACGGATGATGCCACCCGGCGGATGATAGAGCGCAGCCATGATGGGCAAACGCGGCCGATCGCTCATATCCATTGCGGGGACCAGACGGCGGATTTCGTCGGGGTAGATCACGCGGCTATCCACACCCAACACCTGATTATTTTCGGCACGCACGCGCAGGCCGGCGATAGCGGAATCGGTGTGCGCCAGCGTCAAATGCCCGCACTGGCTGAACAGCAGGTTCCATTCGAGCTCTCGTGAAAGCTGCTGGTAAAGCTGTACGGACTCTTCGTAGAACGGGATGCCCTCAGGCGTGCGGTAGTTCGAGCGAATAATCGCGGTGTTGCGCCCACTGTTGCCGCAGCCGAGATAACCGCGATCGAGCACAGCGATGTTGCGAACGCCGTGGCGATTGGCCAGGTAGTAGGCAATGCCGAGCCCGTGGACACCCGCGCCGATGATGGCGACGTCGTAGGACGGCTTCAGCTCGTGCGATCGCCACATACGCTGCTTGCGGAAAAGCTGCATTATGCCGCTCCACCCAGAAATTCGAGGGCTTTCAATCCAAACGGCGCCAACTCAAACTCGTGCCCGGCGTGAAGAATGGCCTCCCAGACGCTGACGCCATATTCACGGCTCACCAGAATGTGGAACGCCGGAAAACCCTGGAAGTCGTCGCGCAGCACCTTGCTGTTGGCGTGCGCGAGGCTGGCTTGGCCGCAGGCAAGGTTTTCGAGAGCCGACACATTGAGAGACGTTAGCTTGCGCAGGATGTCGCGGCTTCGCGGCCCGGCAAGAAGAAACTGCGCATAAACAGACGTCACATCCGTGATGTAGACGGGCGGTGGCAGCGAGAGATCGCTCGCCGCAGGCGACGAAAGCAGGTTGGCCGTAATCGCGTCCCTCTTTGGCGGCTGACAAGTGACCAGATAATGGCTCGGCCCAAGCGACCAGGCGCGGCCATCGTTCACGGACGGTGGTGTTTTGAGGCCCCAGCCTTTGAGATCGAGCTTCGTCATCCAGCTCAGATCGCCGAGGCCGGCTTTCTTCGAAAGCTGCTCCGCCTCTTTCTGCGCGAATGTGAAATACGCCGGCACACGCCAGCCGTGATGCTCCATGAGGCTGGCGCCTGCCTGCTCGTGCAAGTGAAACAAGGGCGTATGGCGGATGGCGGGCATGGTCACATTTTCAGGCGCTCGCCGGCAGGATCGTAGAAAGCTTCCTGCACGATACGCGCGCGCGCGGTGCCGCCGTTCACGCGGATCTCAATCTCAGAGCCATTCGACGCCGATTTCGCGGCCACCCACGCGAGTCCCACGGCTTTTCCATTATTCGGCGAGTAGCGCGAGCTGGTCACGCGGCCGGCCAGTGCGCCACCCACGAGGATGGCAGCGCCGTCTTGCGGAACGGCGTCATCGTTCATGATGAAACCCACCAGGCTTTGCTCCGGCGTGGCTTGAGCCTGGCGCGATAATGCGTTCCGCCCGATGAAATCAGCCTTATCGAGCTTCGCCACCCAAGCCATGCCGGCTTCGTAAGGGCTCGATAGGGCGTCCGTATCCACACCCACGATCACGTGCCGTTTTTCCAGTCGAAGTAAGCGCTGCGCCTCCACGCCGAACGGACGGATGTCGAATGTTTTCCCGGCTTCCAGCAGTTTCAGCCAAAGATATTCGCCGCACTCTGCCGGGAAGTGAATTTCCCAGCCAGTTTCGCCGACAAACCCAATGCGCATCAGCAGCGCCGGAACGTCTGCCACGTCCGCTTCACGGCACGCCATGTAGGGAAACGCCTTGCTCGAGAGGTCGCAGGCCGTGAGGGTTTTGAGAACGTCGCGCGCCTGCGGGCCTGCCAGATTCACCGCGGCGCGCCCGCCGGTGAGGTTCGTGATGTGCACATCCCAGCCCGTGCCCACCAGCCACCATTCCAGCCACTGCTGGACGAAGTCCAGATTGCCGGTCGTCGTCGTGATGAAGTAATGATCTTTCGCGAGTCGCGAGATGGTGCCGTCATCCAGCATGATCCCGGCTTCATCGCAGAGAACGGAATAGCGAACGCGGCCGGGCTTCAGATCAGAGAAGCGATTTGTGTAAACCTTGTCCAGCAGTTTACCGGCGTCGCGGCCTTTCACGTCCAACTTGCCCAACGTGCTCACATCGATGAGGCCCGCACGCTCGCGAACCGCGCGATACTCCGCCTCGACGCATGCTCGTTCCGTGTCGCACGACGGGTGCTTGTAGTACCGCGGCCGCTTCCACTCGCCCATATCCATCCAGACGGCGCCGGATTGATTATGCGCGTCATGCATGGGAGTGCGTCGAATGGGATGGTGCCGCGGACCCGCGAGCGCCCCGAGGGAAACCGACGGATTCGGCGGCCGCCCAGTCGTGACGCCTGTCTCCGCCATCGTCCTGCCTGTCTCGTGCGCACAGACCCCGATCCCGGCCAACTGGCACATCTTGCCCTGACACGGGCCCATCGTAAGCGTCGTATAACGCTTGAGAATTTCGATGTGGTCGAAACCTTCGCTGATGCCGTCGCGCAAATCGGCCGTACTGACGTCGGAGCAAAAACAAACAAACGAGCGTTTGTGGAACGACACGTCCTTGGGCGGAAGCGCGACGGCGCGGGAAAGCCAGGCACCGGCCACCTCACCCGCGGCACTTACATTCGCGGGCAGATCCGAGGGCAGAAACGCGCCGCGATCCTGGTTCCACATCAGTTTGCCGCCCGCCTGATGCAGCAGGCCGGCATCCGGCACGCGCTGCCCGCACATGACCACCAGGTCGCATGAGACTTGCCCGTTCGCCGTTCGAATGCCCGTAACGTGTGAAGACCCAGTTGCGGAAATCACTTCCTCAGGTGCGAGAACCGAGGCGAGCTCGATACCCGTGTCGCGCAGATCGTGCGTGATTTCGTCACCCTGGGTGTCGGCTGCAATAATCACGGCACGCTCACCGGGCTTAATGCCGTGGAGATGGATGAGCCGCTGAACTGCCGTCGAAAGCATTACACCTGGCAGATCGTTGTTCTCGAACGTGAACGGAACTTCGTAAGCGCCGGTAGCGACGACGACACGCTTCGCTCGCAGGTGAATCAACCGCTCAATCGCCCCGGCGTGCGGGTTCGCCTGGAGAACTCCAAGCAAGTTTCCTTCGTACAGTCCGAAACAGTAGGCTCGCGAGATAAGCTGCACGGCAGGCATCGACCGAAGCTGCTCGACCACCGCCGCCGGAACCGCGCCTGCCCGCTTGCGATACCGTAGGTGGCCGCCCAGTTCCGGCTGATCATCGATGAGCACCACTTGAGCGCCGCCCTGCGCCAGCTCAAGCGCAGCCTGAAGGCCCGCCGGTCCACCGCCGATTACAGCAGCATCGGTATGCATCCAGGCATGCTCATAAGCCTTGGAACCGGCTCCTGGCTCCGGCGCAACGCCCAATCCAGCGACCTTGCGAATGAACGGCTCGGCGGCGTGCCATGACCAATCGTGCGTCATAGTCTTGTAATACCAGCCCACCGGCATTAGCCCGTCAAAGTGCTGCACCACCGATAACCAATCGTGATCGAGCGAGGGATAAGCGTTTTGATGCCGCACGCTCATTCCGGCGCGCGCGGGCGTGATGCAGGCTCGCACGTTGGGAGTGCCATCCACATTCATCATGCAGTTCGGGCACTTGCCGGAAAGGCAAAGAAGGCCGCGCGGCCGGTGGTACTTGAAGCTGCGAGTGAAAATCCGGCGCCCGGCGCGGTAAAGGGCAGATGCGACGGTGTCACCAGAACGGGCCTCAATGGCTTCACCGTCGAATTGAAATGTGAACCGATCGGAATTGTCAGCCATTATTCTGGGAAAAACGCCTCTACCACTTCATTCGTCGTCGTGTTTCTCATGGCCTGGAGCCATTGCCGGCAGCCCGACCGGTGGAACCACCACTCTTTCTGCACGCCTGACTCGTTCGCTTTCGTGTACGTGTATTCCATCCAATCAGCGGCGGGCGCATCGGGCTGCGGCCTGGTTTTCACCTCGCCGCCAAAGCGAAATTCGTAGACACTGCGATTGCCACAGTGGGGACAGGGAATCAGGAACGACACGCCATCACCTCCCGAACACCCTTCGTGTCCCGGCCAGCGGAATACCGCAGATGGCAGACGCCTCCATGGAAAGCGCCGCCATATCCTCCGGCTCCAGATGATGAATGTCCGACTTGCCACACGCGCGCGCCAGCATCTGGATCTCAAGCGTCATGGCGCGCAGCAGGTTGGCCACGCGTTCGGCGCCTTCGTCAATATCCAGCCGCTTCATCAGCTCCGGATCCTGCGTGGTGATGCCAACCGGACACCGGCCGGTATGGCAATGATGACAGTGGTGCGGCTCGGCGCCCAACTTCTCGTAATCCTCAACGTAGAGCGGCCGGTTGCAGTTCAGCGCGATGAGCGCCGCGGTGCCGATATAGACGGCGTCTGCTCCGAGTGCGATCGCTTTAGCCGCATCCACGCCATCGCGCAGGCCGCCCGCAATAATCAACTGCACTTCGCCGTAGAGCCCGATGTCTTCGAGCGCCGCGCGAGCTTCACAGACAGCCGCGAGCGTCGGAATGCCGGTATGTTCCTGGAGAATCGCGGGCGATGCGCCCGTGCCGCCCTCCATGCCATCCACCACGATCACATCCGCGCCCGCTTTGGCTGCGAGCTTCACGTCATCGAACACGCGGCTCGCACCCATTTTGATAAAGATGGGTACCTGCCCATCGGTCGCTTCGCGCAGCTCCTCGACCTTGATGATCATGTCATCCGGCCCGAGAAAATCGGGATGACGCGCAGGACTGCGCTGATCCACACCTACAGGCAGATCGCGCTGTTTGGCGATCACATCCGAAATCTTCGATCCGAGGAGCAATCCGCCCGTACCTGGTTTCGCTCCCTGGCCGATAGTCAACTCGATGGCGTCGGCCATGCGCATGTGGTGAATATTGATGCCGTAGCGCGACGGCAGGACTTCGTACACGAGCGTGCGGCTGTTTTCGCGCTCGGCCATCAGCATGCCGCCATCGCCCGTGGTATTGGACGATCCTGCCGTTCGCGCGCCGCGCGCCAGCGCCACCTTGGCGTTATACGAAAGCGCGCCCCAGCTCATGCCGGTAATCATCACCGGGATGTCCAGCTCGATCGGCTTGCGGGCGAACCGCGTCCCCAGGACCGTTTTAGTCGAGCACTTCTCGCGATAACCTTCGAGCGGAATGCGCGTCAGGGAACACGGAAGAAACGTCAAATCGTCGAAGGTTGCCCAGCGTCGCTCCCGCAGCGTGCCCCATCCACGGATGCGATACAGTCCAGACGCTGCCTTGGTCTGGATGTCTTCGATGACAGCGGGCTGAAATGTGCCGGAGGCTTCGAGGACGTGTTTCATAGCGCCTCCTGCCAGACTTTCCATTCGCGTTTATCGAAATTCCAGAGCTTGCGACCGGCGACAACCTTCTTGAAGTCTCGACCGCGCTGGGCCGTGCCCGGAAGATGCTGCGCCAGCGCGGAGTCGAGCCATCCGACATCTTCTTGCGATGGCTCCTCTACCACGGCGTCGGTACCCAAACCTTGGATACTGCCGCCAACAAAGCACTGAGTTTCGTACATCGAATCCGCAAAGGCGTCGCCGGCATCGCCGCAAACCACCAGCCGTCCTTTTTGGCCCATGAAACCGGCCATATAGCCGCAATTTCCCGCTACCAATACCGTGCCGCCCTTCATGGAGACGCCCAGCCTCGCGGCCGCATCGCCATGAATCACAACCGTTCCGCCGCGAATGGCTGCCGCTGCGCCGTTGCCCACACTGCCGCGCACCACCACTTCACCGTTCATCATCGATTCGGCCAAGCCCCAGCCGGCGCTCGCGTCGATTTCAATGCGCGGTCCATCAATCAGCCCTGCGCAATAATATCCAACACTGCCCGCGAAACGAATGCGCACCGGTTCTAATACCGCTACGCCCAAATTGTGCCGGGCGCCGGGGTCCTCTACGACGATCTCGCGCTCGCCGGCGGCGATCACGCGTCGAATCTCCGCGTTGATCTCACGCGTGGTGCGCGCGCCGCAGACTATCTCTGCCATACCCGCACTTCTTTTACTTGCGCTTCACGAACCGCGTATGCGCCCGGAAGCGCCGCGCGTATGGCGATCTCTTCCGTGGCCACAGCCACGAATTCGTCGGTTTCCGTCATGACCAGAGGCTTGAGCGCGAAAGGATCTTTAATGAATCCCATCTGCCGCTCGGTAGCGGCGAGACAACTGTAGGAACCGTCGAGATCCCGCAACATACCCTCGAGCGCATGCTTGAGGTCCGCGCCTTTGGTGAGTTGCTCGGCCAGGTAAATTGCAACTACTTCCGAATCGTTCTCGGTGTAAAAGTGGACACCGCGCTGCTCGTATCTGCGCCGAAGCTGATGGTAGTTGGTGATGTGCCCGTTATGCACGATGGCCAAGTCCGGAAAGCCGTGGCTCCAGAATGGCTGGGAGTGGCTGAGGTCCACGCGAGATTCGGTGGAAAGCCGCGTATGGCCCAGGCCATGCGTACCCCGAAAATGCGATACGCCGTACGTTTTTTCGAGATTGTCCGGAGATCCGGTCTGCTTGATAATCTCCAAACGATGACCCATGCTGACCACCTCGAAATCGCGGTTGAGAGATTCGATCGCGGCCGCGAGGCGCTTGAGATCGGTCTCGCCGGCAGTCAAAAACCGTGCGTAGGAGGATGTGGTCGAGAACTGGGAGCAGCCCGGAGTTTTCTCGAGCTCGCCGGCTACCTGACGGGCTCTCGATTCGAGATCACCCGTTTCCCCCAATTTGACACGCACCGTGAAACGGCCGTCATCCGGCATGCCGAAAAGCGCCACACCAGCGGAATCCGGACCGCGACACCCGAGCGCCCGGAGCATGCCGAGGATGGTTCGCCCGACTTCTGCGTTTTCACCGTCTTTTGCGAAAAATCCTACGATGCCGCACATTGGCTTCTGGGATACTCGCAGTATACTACCAGTATGCTGGCGCTCCAGGCAAGCGCCCTGTGTAAATGAAATGGTGACTGCGATTTCCAAGCCGGATAACCAGGTGGAAGGCGAGGTTGAGCGTGTCTATCGGCTGCTGCGGGAGTGGCTGATTACGGCACAACTTCCGCCAGGCGAGTTTCTCTCGGACATCGTCCTCGCTGAAAAATGCAAGACCAGCCGCACGCCGGTGCGCGAAGCGTGCAGCCGTCTTGCACAAGACAAGTGGTTGTCTCTCATCCCGCGTAAAGGGTACCTCGTCAAACCCATCTCCGTGCGCGATATCGTCGAGCTGTATGAATTTCGCAAGTTGCTGGAATGCTACTCGGCTGAGAAGGTGGCGCAGTCCGCCACGCCTGAGTCCGTCACGGAACTCAAGAACATCGTTGCGGTGGAGAACAATGGACGCGCCGATCTGAGCAAGATTCTGGTCGCCAACGAAGCCTTCCACGTACGACTATCGGAAATGGCGGGGAACCAGCGCGTCATCGATCAGCTCCGGCTGGCGCTCGGCTACGTTCGCCGCCTGGATACGCTGTGCACCCAGACTGTCCCCGGCTGGATCGGACACCGGGACATCATCCGCGCTATTGAGCAGCGCAAACCGGCCGAGGCGCGCAAGGCCATGGCCGTGCACGTCGAGCAATCCCTCGAAAAGATGATTCGCTTGTTCAGCAGTTGAATCAGTTTGCGTCTCAAAGATCTCGCCACGTAACCAACTGAAAATTCTCCCCTTATATCTGCGGCTCTTGACTTCTTGGGGGCATACATACTAATGTTGATAGACATTAGGGTTATTGCGGAAACGTGGTTGCTCGCTTGGGCCCGTGTCAGAAAGTGGAGATTATGAAGAAGCTATTTTTGCTGGCGCTTTTCCTCGGAACGCAGATGCACATGTTGGGGCAGGTGGTGGGCGCGTCTATCTCCGGAACCGTGAAGGATGATACGGGGGCGGGACTCCCGGAAGCATCGGTCACCCTCAGGAATCTCGAGACCGGTGCCGAGCGGAAAGTTATCACTGACGATGCGGGCCGCTATTCCGCGCCTTCGATTGCCGTGGGTCCATACCAGGTTCAGGCCGAGAAGGTCGGCTTCAGTTCGCAGGTTCGAACCGGCATCAACCTCGCAGTCGGACAAAGGAGTGTCGTTGATCTCACGCTGCCTGTCGGCGAATTGAAGCAGATCATGACCGTAGAAGAAGCTCCCTCCACAGTTACCTTATCGACCCAGCAGACCTCGGGATTGGTCAACGAGCGCCAAGTGAAGGACCTTCCCTTGAACGGTCGTAGCTATGACGAACTGATGGCGCTCAATCCGTCAGTTGTGAATTACACCTCCGAGAGGTCGGGAGGAGTCGGAACGTCGAATTCCTCGATGGGTAACATGTTTGCCGTCTCGGGCCGGCGACCACAGGAGAATCTCTATCTGCTGAACGGCATCGAGTATACCGGCGCGTCGGAAATCAACGTCACGCCCGGTGGTGCGAGCGGGCAGTTGCTTGGTGTCGAGGCCGTGCGCGAATTCAATGTTGTTTCCGACACCTACGGCGCCGAGTACGGAAAACGTCCCGGCGGGCAGGTCAGTATCGTGACCGCATCGGGCACCAACCAACTGCACGGCAGCGTCTATGAGTTCTTGCGCAACAGCGATTTGGATGCGCGCAATTTCTTCGACCAGGGTTCCATTCCGCAATTCCAGCGCAACGAATTCGGAGCCGCACTAGGCGGCCCCATTGTCAAGGACAAGATCTTCGTCTTCGGTAATTATGAAGGTTTCCGGCAGCATCTCGGTTTGAGTGACGTGACGCTGGTCCCCGATACCGAAGCACGATTAGGTTATCTCCCCGGCACTACGGGAGCGCTGAAGTACGTGGGCGTCGCCCCAGGTGTTGCGCCGCTGTTTTCGTTGTGGCCCGCGCAAAACGGCCCGGACCTGGGTAGCGGGATCGGCGAAGCGTTCAGCCATCCACTCCAGACCATCCGCGAGGACTTCGGCACCACACGCTTTGATTACAACATCTCAAACAGCGACACCTTATTCGCTGTCTACACGGTGGATAACAGCGCGGATCACACGCCTTCGGTGAACCCGCTGAGTTCGGCGACTGAAGCCGCGGACGAGCAGGTAGCGAGCATACAGGAGCAACATGTTTTCTCGCCCACGATTCTCAACACCGCGCGAATTGGCTTCTCGCGGGCGACCTTCTTCTTTACAGGTCAGACGCCGGTGAATCTGCCGGGATGGGTTTCGGGAGATCCCATCGGCGCGGTTGTCATTGGTGGCGGCACGGCTCTCAACGGCGCCTCTCAGATCAGCCTTGCCGGTACCAACGCCGGAAGTAACCTAGCCGCGGTTCGCAACCTTTTCACCTACGACGATCACGTCGCCTTCACGCACGGCCGACACCAGGTTGAAGCCGGCGCATGGTTCCAGCGAATTCAAGCGAATGACAACATGGCGCAATACCAGTATGGCCAAGCGTCCTTCGGTAGCCTGGCCAGTTTTCTCAAAGGCGCCATTTCCACGTTCACCGTGGTTCCCTCGCCGACGGCCTTGGGATGGCGCTCTCTCGAGGGCGCGGGGTTTGTACAGGATACGATCAAGGTTCGGCCCAACCTCGAAGTGCGCGTGGGGTTCCGTTTTGAGTCCACTGACGGTTGGAATGAGTCTCACGGGCGGGCATCCAATTACACATACGTCAATGGAGTCATCCAGACCAATCCGTTTATTGGCAACTCGGTTTTCACGGTAAACCGCGCCAGGTTCCTGCCTCAGCCACGCGTCGGCCTGGCATGGGATCCTTTCGGCAAGAACAAGACGGTTATCCATGCGGGCTTCGGCATCTACAATGCACTTCTGGATAACATCGACTATCGCCTGGATCAGACCGCGCCGTTCAACACAACGCAAGCGCTGAAGAACGTGTCGGTGGACGGACTGCAGATAACTCCAGGCTCCGCGGCTCCCGCCGGCAGCAAGATTTCGCCGAGCGGCATTCAGCCGGACGCTTACACCCCCACGGTAGTTTCTTGGACCTTCAAATTGGAACAGGAGATTGCCCCCAACACGTCTTTGGGCATCGGATACATAGGGTCCCACGGATATCACGAGATGCTTTCGCTCGACGCGAACATCCCGGTACCGGTCATTTCATCGACGGGAGCGATCTCCTACCCGGCGGGCGCGCCACTGGCAAATCCCAAACTTGCCAATACCACCACATGGTTTTCCGAGGGGCTCAGCTCCTACAACGGTTTGACCGTGGACGTGAATCACCGTTTCAGTTACGGTCTGCAGATTCGCGGCGTGTACACGTTCTCGAAGAGTCTGGATGATGGCACAGCCTGGAATAGCAGCGTAGGCGCCAATGCACCCGGCTTTGTGATGTTCCCGCTTGACCCCAAGCTGGATTGGGGCCCTTCGAACTCAAACGTGAAGCACCTTGCCGTCATTAACGGTACCTACGAGCTTCCGTTTGGAAGTGGGCGGCGGTTTTTGAATGGCGGCCGTGGATGGCAGTCGAAGTTAGCGAGCGGCTGGTCTCTCAGCGGTATCGAAACCCTTCAGACCGGTTTCCCGTTCACGCCCGTGCTAGGTTTCAACCCGTCGGGCGATGGGGACAGTCGTAACCCGGTGCGGCCTTCCTGGAACCCGGACTTTAGCGGCACTTTGATTCCGGGAACCCCAAACCAATACTTCAATCCGGCTGCGTTCATATTGCCCCCGACCGGAACTTACGGCAATGTTGGGAGAAACACCTTGACTGGACCGGGCATCGCTACGCTAGATGCGTCCATTCTGAAGACGACCGCTATTTCGGAACGCATGCATCTTCAGTTCCGCGCGGAGTTCTTCAATGTCGTCAATCACGCGAACTTCGGCACGCCGAATACTGTCGTGTTTTCAGCGGCGGCAACGCCACCAGCACCAACCGCGGGCGTGATCACATCCACATCGACTACGTCGCGGCAGATCCAATTCGGTTTGAAGCTGCTCTGGTAGACAAAGCGTCCGACGACTTTGATCGGCCCACCAGGCGGCTTGGAACCTGTTTGACGCCGTCCGCAGAGTCTGATACGATCGCCCGGCAATGCCTGGGACGATGCTGATCTTACGCGGCATAACCAACCTCAAGTACTGGCCTAAATATCCGAACGGAGCATTGGACGAACCTCCAGCGCTCGAATACGCGAGCAAAAGGGGCTATACCGGCCGAGTGCTGGATGTTTCGGGCGAGACCGGAGACCATAGTCCGCAGACGCGAAGGGCCTTGCAGGAGTTTATCCACGACTCCACAATTACGGCCCTCTATGGATTTTCGGGTGGCGGCTACAACACGTACCACATTCTCAACCGACTGCCGGAGGATCAACGTAACCGCCTGGAATTGGTTGTCGTTCTTGGTGTTGACCCAAAAAAGCTTTCCGCAAGCGCGCTAAATGCCAACAAGTACAACGCACACTGGGAATTGGTCTATCGAAACGATCCGCCGCCACCGCTAACTCACATCGACGGCCCGCGGGTGTTGTTAGGGGAACTTCCTTAGCGAGAGCAAAGCTACTCAGCATTTCCGTGGGCTCGCTGCTCACCGGATGCCGGGCCAAGAAGCCACGTAACTATAATGGGCGTGATCATGCGGCGCCTCACGGTTTCTTTCCTTCTCTGTAGTACTCTGCTACCGGCGCAGCGTGACATTCCCCCAGGGTCGCTGAATAGGCCTGAACGGATCGAGTGGTTTCGCGATCAGGGATTCGGACTGTTCATCCACTGGTCGGTCGACAGCCAAACTGGCGTTGTGATTTCGCATTCGCTTGCCGGCGCTGACGAAGCCTACACGAAGCGGTTCTTCGAAGAGCTGCCCAAGACCTTCAATCCGCGCAAGTTCGAACCCAAAGATTGGGCCGCGCTGGCCAGGCTGGCCGGTATCAAATACGTCGTCTTCACCACCAAGCACCATTCCGGTTTCGCCATGTGGGACACGACGACTACCGACTTCGGCGTCATGCACACGCCCTACCAGCACGACCTGACGCGCGAAATCCTTGATGCGTTCCGCGCGCAGGGCATAGCAGCGGGCATCTACTTTTCGCCAGACGATTTTCGGTGGCTCTGGAAGAACAAGATCGACATACAGCGTGGCGTACCAGGCGTGCAGCCGCGTAATAATCCAGGGCTAATGAAGCTCGACCTGGCGCAGATGCAAGAGTTGATGACAAGGTACGGGCCAATCGACGTCGTGTTCCTCGACGGCGAGCCCCAGGGACTGCGCGATCTGGCGTGGAAGTTGCAGCCAAACACAATCGTGACTCGCGGGGCGATTCAAACCCCGGAACTCTACGTCCCCGGTATTCCGCTGGAAGGGGCCTGGGAAGCCAACTTCACCATGGGCACAGCATGGCAATACCAGCCTCAAAATGAGGTGTATAAGACCGGAGGCCAGGTGATTGACATCCTGGTGGAGACTCGCGCCAAAGGCGGTAATCTGCTGTTGAACATCGGCCCGAAGCCCGACGGCGAACTACCCATCGAGCAGGAAGAACGCCTGCGCGAAGTCGCGTTGTGGATGCAAGTGAACCAGGAATGCATCTACAACGTGCGGCCCTGGGTGATCACCAACGAGCAGAACATTTGGTTCACGCGTGCAAAGGGCGAAGACACGGTCTACGCCATCGTGAAGCAGCAGCCGCCGTGGGTGCGCGGCCAATGGCGGGAGTTTGTTTTGAAGAGCGTGCAGGCTACGGCGCATTCAGGCGTCAGCGTGTTTGGGCAGAACGGCCGCGTTCTGGAATACAGACCGGAAGTGAATCCCCAACCAACACTGAAACAGGAAGCGGACGGGCTGCACATTCGAGCCATGTTCACTCAGCGGCTGCAAGACAATAGCAAGTGGCCCAACCCCATTGTCTTGAAGATTACGGATGTAGAGCCTGCCTTCACGCCTCCCAAGGTCGAGACGCAAGGTGCGAGGTTCGACGGCGGAACGAAGATCGCATCACTGACCGGGGCACTCCAGGATCTGGGAAAAGCGTCCTCGCTGGAAGTGGGGTTCGAGTACCGCAGCATCGTCGGATTGGATGCGAGCGACCGTTCTATTCCCTGGCAGCAAGGCCCATCCATGACTATGAGCGCACCGGGTAGTTTTACGTTGACGCTCTCCGCTCTGAATCCGGAAGGTGTCTACGAATACCGCGCGTACGTGAAGCATCCCCTCTTGACCATCTACGGCGTGGATAAGCGTCTACCCATGAAGTAGCCATCGCGTGGTGATTATTCTCTCGCTATCGAAGCTTCGGTTTCGATCGTCAGTAATATGATCGAGGGAACGATGCGAACACTACTGCAAGATCTGCGCCACGGACGCCGCGTCTTGGCCAAGAATCCTGGCTTCGCCATAGTAGCGGTGCTCACGCTGGCCCTGGGCATCGGCGCCAACGCCGCTATTTTCAGCCTAGTCGACGCGGTCATTCTTCGGCCTCTGCCTTATCCGGAGCCGGACCAGCTCGTAGGTCTGGGGCAATGGCGCAACCAGAAGGGCGAGGGCTACATTCAGACGGGCGTCTCGGCGCCGAATGTCGCGGATATTGCCAAAGCCGGCGTCTTCCAATACGTCGGCTACTTCCGCTGGTCGGGTTTCAACATCACGGAAGGGAACCGGCCGGAGACCATCCGCGGTATTAAAGCGTCGGCAGATTTGCTGCCTATGTTCGGTGTGCAGCCGCTCATTGGGCGCTTTCTGGCGCCCGACGAAATGGAGGCTGGCCACGATCAGGTAGCCGTAATCGGCCATCGACTCTGGTTAACGCGTTACGGTTCCGACCCCTCCATTCTGGGTAAGACGATCGAACTCGACCAGAGGCGCTACACGATCGTAGGCGTGATGCCGGCCTCGTTTCGTTTTACCTGGGATCAGGAAATGGACGTTTTCGTTCCGCTGGTGCTGACGACCGAAGAGCGCAGTGAAACCGGGCGTGGCACTTCACGAGATCTGCAAGCGCAGGCGCGCCTTAAGGGCGGAGTGAGGCTCTCTCAGGCGGAGGCCGCGATGAACTCGTTGGCGGAAAGCCTCGCCAGAGCATATCCGGCAGCCAACAAAGGTTGGGGAATTAAAGTGGAGCCTCTGCACGCCGCCTATCATCGCCAGATGCAGACGCCGCTACTCATCATGCTGGGAGCGGTCCTTTTCGTGCTCCTCATTGCTTGCGCCAACGTCGCCAACCTACTTCTTGCGCGCGCCACCGGGCGGAAGCGGGAAATCGCCATTCGCGTTGCGATCGGCGCCACGCGCGGGCGGCTGATCGCGCAGTTATTGACCGAAAGCCTTTTGCTGGCTCTGTGCGGAGGATTGCTTGGACTTCTGTTGGCGTACGGGGGAGACCGTCTGCTGACGGTGACCATGGCTCGGTACGACCTTAGTCTTCCGAATGCGAAAACGATCGATATCGACTGGCGAGTGCTGGTCTTCAGCCTGGCGATCACTCTGGCGACCGGAGTTTTCTTCGGTCTGGCGCCATCCTGGGCCACGGCGAAAACCGGATTGAGCGAGTCCCTGAAGGAAGGCGGCCTGAGCACAACCGCGGAATCGGGCCGCCGCCGGCTGCGCAACATGCTGGTGGCGGGTGAGATGGCGCTGGCCCTGGTCTTGTTGACCGGCGCGGGCCTGCTGGTTCGCACTTTCGTCGGGCTGGTAAACGTCGATCTGGGCATGGACCCCGCGAACGTAGTCACCATGGGCTTGAGCCTGCCCGATTATAAGTACACCTCGCTTCCGCAACAGTCGGCCTTCTACCACGATCTGCTGAAGAAAGTCGAGAACATACCCGGCGTGAAGGCCGCAGGCGCCGATGCCGGCGGAGCCAACGTTTTCTTTCAGCCGCAAGGCCAGCCTCCGGCGGCGCCCGGGCAGGAGCCGACCGCGAGCTATAAGGTCGTCACGCCCGGCTTTCTAAGAGCTATGGGAACACCCTTGGTTGCCGGTCGCGAGATCACGGAAAGCGACAACGAGGGCGCACCACCTGTGGCGATGATCAGCGAAACCGTGGCCCGCCGTTACTGGCCGCACTCCAGTCCACTCGGGAGTCATCTGACGGTCCTGGCCCGCGTCTACTCGGGAAAGGACTCCGACGTTTCGGTGCCTGTCGAAATCGTGGGTGTTGTTAAAGATGTTCGAAACTACGATCTGTGGCGGCCCGAGCCTGCCATCTATGTGCCGTTCGCGCAGAAGCCCTCGCGCTCCGTTTTCCTGGTAGTGCGTAGTGCCGTTCCACCTATGAACGTGGTGCCCGCGGTCCGCGACGCCGTCCAGTCTCTCGATAAAGAACAGCCCGTGAATCGCATTCGGACCATGAACGAAATCGTGTCGGAAACTTACGGGGCGATTCGCTTTCCGATGACGCTGCTGTGGATCTTCTCGGCTTTGGCGCTCGTGCTTTCGGCGATAGGGATCTTTGGCGTGATGTCCTACACGGTGAGCCGCCGCACGCAGGAAATGGCGATTCGCATGGCGCTGGGCGCGAGCCGCCGTCAGGTAGTGCGCTTGGTGCTGAGGGAAGGACTCGCCGTGACGCTCGCCGGCGTAGCGCTTGGTTTATTGGGAGCTTGGGCCCTAAGCCGCATCATGGAGGGCTACGTTTACGGCATCACATCGACGGACCCCTTGACCTTTGCCGCAGCGTCTTTGTTGCTGGCATCCGTAGCTTTACTCGCC
>Ga0335071_10001818_pt1 | contig 22917 bp, 17 predicted proteins | sample Lox_Sample_15_FD_206724 | JGI IMG/M metagenome (GOLD analysis project Ga0335071, IMG submission 206724) | Soil microbial communities from Loxahatchee National Wildlife Refuge, Florida, United States - Lox_Sample_1.5 | ecosystem: Environmental > Terrestrial > Soil > Wetlands | place: USA... | reverse complement strand
CGCCGGATCGCCACCCGATTCGACAAGCTGGCCCGCAATTATCTCGCCGCTGTCCTCATGGCGTCCACTCGCCTGTGGACACGCGCTTATGAGTCCACGACCTAGGCGTGCGCCGGTAAAGTCCCGGCGAGTTCGCGGCCGAACTCAAGGGCGGTGCCTCGCCGCCACGTGAGGATTTCGCAACCTACGGCTGAGCCGAATTCACGCGAACACGAATCGCGTGCCGGCCCCACCTCGACTAAGCTTCCTCCGCCATCCCGGAGAGACATGCCTTGCCCGAGTACACGCTCTACTGTTTTGCGCAGTCCGGACATTGCTTCAAGGCGGCGCTGATGCTGAACCTGTGCGGCGCCGACTGGGCGCCGCGCCACGTCGACTATTTCAACGGCGAGACACACACCGCGGCCTATCGCGAGATCAACGAGATGGGCGAGGCGCCGGTGCTCGAATTCCGGGAGGGCGGCGCGCTCAAGCGGCTGAGCCAGTCCGGCGTCATCCTGGATTATCTGAGCGGGAAATTCGACCGCTACCGGCCGAAGACCGAGGACGAGCGGCGCGAAACTCTGCGCTGGCTCTTTTTCGACAACCACAAGCTCACCAGCTACACCGGCACGTATCGGTTCATGCTGCGCTTCATGAAAACCGGCGAGACGCCGGTCACCGAGTTCCTGCGCGGCCGCATCACCGGCGCATTCGGCGTGCTCGACAAGCATCTTGGCCGTCAGCGCTTCGCGGTCGGCGAGCGGCCGAGCATCGCCGACATCTCGATGTGCGGTTACCTCTATTTCGCCGACGAGTTCGGCGTCAGCTGGACCGATTATCCGAACATCGGGCGGTGGCTCGGCGATATCCAAGCGCTCCCGGGCTGGGTTCATCCCTACGAGCTGATGCCCGGCCATCCGCTGCCGGAGACGACGTAAGTCCTGGAGGGCCGGCGCCAAGGCAGGACGACTTCAGCGAGCGCCCCTCCGCCGCTTCTTGTGGGGACATGTGCCGCCGTTCACATGGCGGCCCAGATTGCAATTCGAGCATAAAACGCGGAAGCCTCGCGGATAACCGCGCTTGCGCAGCCACTGCAACATGCCCACGCCGGCGCCAACCCGGCGGCGATGGCAAGAGCCACCACCATTGATGTGGTCGAGGGTCAAGAACATAGGCTCACCCTCGCCACAGCAGGCGCAGCGATAGCCGCCATACGCCATGATCGCCTCATGGCGCAGCCAATGATGCCAGCTGGGAGGGCCGCCGCGCTTCAGGCGCGGAAGACTCTTTGCCTCCGTAAAGGCCCTCGCCGCGTCGACGGTCCGGCCGGCCGAGCGGCGCCAGCGCCGCGCAAACTCCTCGATCCATCGCCGCGAGTCCGCGATCTTCTTCCGCCCGCGCTCTCTGAAGCATATCCGGCAGATGAGCGCACGCGGCATAAACGCGGACGCGCGCTTGCGCGCGCCGCAGACCTTGCAGGTTTTCATGTCGGGTTCCCCGGCCAGACGGCCGTACAAATGGAAAACGGCGCGGGCCCGAAAAGGCACGCGCCGTCACGATGAATTTCGGAACCCTACGCCGCGCGCACCGACGCGCAAGCGCGAAGATGCCTAGTTGGCAAATTCGTCAGGGGGCTTTGATTCTGGGACGTAATCGAACGACCTGGCCGGCGCGAACCTGCGCCCAACTGTCTGCTTGTCGCTCAACTTCAGCCAAACTTGATGATCGGCCAGATGTCTGTGAAGTGCCCAGTCAGAGACATACGCAAGTGTCCGTCAATCTTTGGCATGTCGCTTAACTTCGGATACGCAAGCCATCAGCTGGCGCCGTGCTACCCTTTTTGCTTTGCTGAGCCCTTGGTCCTTTACAGTGGATAACTTTTGAATGCGCGTCTGTAACCAGAGTGCCTGAACCTCGGCATCATCGGCAACACCGGGTGGCGAGCAGAGAAGCGTTCCTAACGCTCGGTCTGGAATGCGGCCAGCCTTTAGATTTCGCAGGAGTTCTGTCGGATCTGAATCTGCCAAGAGGCCTAATGCCTTCAGGATGTCTTCCAAGTTTCCGCCATCGAACAACGCGACCGACGAAAAGCCAATTTTTGTTGCGTTCGTATCCTTCGCCGTGATCAGTGCTTCTAGGATACGGGCCTCACGGTCGCTTGGATGGAAGCTGCTCGACCTGCACTCACCTATCTTTGACCTCAGATCCTTGAACGTTTGGGTGGAGGGCTGATGAACAAAGGCACTCCATTCGGCCTCGCAAGCCGTGCTTTGTGTCGGTATGCACAAGACGATACAGCACACCACGGCGCCGGCCCACGAGAGACAGCGATTGGCTTTATGGGCAAGAACAGAGGCCGAGAAGCATCCCGTGGTCGAGCGACATCGAATAATGGCGGCGATTGGTCGGTGCATCACGTGCAGCACCCTGGTTCGACGTGAGTCCGTGGATGCTATCACATCCGAGTTCGAGTGGATGTCGCCTGCTGGGCACTTCGCTGACACCAAAGCGCGTGACAGCGATGTCCTAATTCACCGAAAACGAGACAGCTCGATCAGCGGGAACGCGTCGAGCAACCGGCGCCCTAGTACAGCCCCGGCGAATCCGTCGCGGGAATGAGCGCCGGCATCGTCGAGCCCGTACCCGGCGATCCGAAGTCGAGCACGGAGCCGCCGGCCGAGGTCTCCGTTCCCGGCTTGAACGCCTCCCAGATCACGTTGCGGTCGCCGGCCTGGGCGAGCTTGCCGGTGTCGTGATTGATGCGCACGAGCCGGATGCCCGAGGGCACGCGGAACGGGATGATCGGCTTGCCCTTGAGCGCGTCGGCCATGAACTCCTTCCAGATCGGCACCGCGACCGTCGCCCCCTGCTCGCGCGGGCCCAAGGTGCGCGGCTGGTCGAAGCCCACGAACACGCCGACCGCGAGGTCGGGCGAGAAGCCGACGAACCACACGGACTCGGCCTCGTTCGACGTGCCGGTCTTGCCGGCGAGCGGGCGGTTGAGCTCTCGAATGGAGGCGCCGGTGCCGCGCTCGACCACGCCCTGCAGGATGGACACCATCTGATAGGCGGTGGGTGCGTCGATGACGCGGTTGCGGTTCTCCGGGAGCGTCGGCGGCAGCTCGTTGTCGGTCCACGGCTCACGGCAGTCCGCGCAGACGCGGTCGTCGTGGCGGAAGATCGTCTTGCCGTGGCGGTCCTGCACGCGGTCGATCAGCGTCGGCGTGATCTTGAGGCCACCGTTGACGATCTCGGCATAGGCCGTCGTCAGCCGCAGCAAGGTCGTGTCCGCGGCCCCGAGGGCCGTCGACAGCAGCGGCTGCAGATTGTCGGCGACGTCGAAGCGCTTGGCCATGGCCACGACCTTGTCCATGCCGACGGCCTCGGCGAGGCGCACGGTCATCAGGTTCCGCGATTTCTCCACGCCCACGCGCAGGGTGCTCGGCCCCAGGAAGTTGCGCTCGAAATTGGCCGGCTTCCATTTGCCGAGCCCCGGCCCCTGGTCGATGACGAACGGCGCATCCAGGATCAGGCTCGTCGGCGTGAAGCCGTTCTCGAGGGCGGCCATGTAGACGAACGGCTTGAACGACGAGCCCGGCTGGCGCATCGCCTGCGTGGCGCGGTTGAACTGCGTGAGCTCGTAGCTCCAGCCGCCGCTCATCGCCAGCACGCGGCCGGTATGCGGATCGAGGGCGATGATGGCGCCGTCGATGTCGGGCATCTGGCGCAGCGCGAACAGGCGGGCACCGGGCTTGACGCCGGCCGGCACCGGAACCGGCTGCACGGCGACCACGTCGCCCACCGCTAGCGCATCGCCGGGCTCGTGGATGGGCGGCCCGAGGCGCTGGTCCTCGAGATGCTTGCGCGCCCATTGCATCTCGGAAAACGGCAAGGTGCCGTGCGAGCCGTCGGCAAAGCCGATTTCGGCCGTGTCCGGCGACAGCTTGAGGACGACCGCCCCGTACCAGTTCGGCGGGAAGCCGTTGGGCCTGGGGATCACCGCAAGCCGCGCCGGCCAATCGGTCAGCGAAACGTCGAGCCTGGCGATCGGGCCGCGCCAGCCGTGGCGCTGGTCGTAGAGGACCAGGCCGTCGCGCAAGGCTCGGTCGGCGATCTCCTGCAGCCGGGAGTCGATCGTGGTGCGCACCGACAGGCCGCCGCGGTAGAGCGCGTTCTCGCCGTAGTGCTGCACGATCTCGCGCCGCGCGTCCTCGACGAAATAGTCGGCGCGCGCGATGTCCGCGTCGCCGCGCGAGCGCGTGACCAAGGGCGTGTTCCGCGCCTGGTCGGCCTCGGCGTGCGTGATCCAGCCGTCCTCTTCCATGCGGCCGATCACGTAGTCGCGGCGCGCCTTCGCCTCCTGCGGGAAGCGCTGCGGATTGTAGTTGTTGGGCGCCTTGGGCAGGCCGGCGATGAACGCCGCCTCGGGGATCGAGAGCTCGTCGAGCGACTTGTTGAAGTAGTTGAGCGCCGCGGCCGCGACGCCGTACGTCCCCGAGCCGAGATAGATCTCGTTCAGGTACAGCTCGAGAATATGGTCCTTCGACATCGCGTTCTCGATCCGAACGGCGAGGATCGCCTCGCGGATCTTGCGCGAGAAGGAGACTTCGTTCGTGAGCAGGAAGTTCTTCGCGACCTGCTGGGTGATGGTCGAGGCACCGATCGGCCGCCGGCCCGCCCCCGTGCCCTTCTGCACCAGGTTCGTGAGGCCGGCGCGCGCGATGTCCGGGAGGCTGATGCCCGGGTGCGTGTAGAAGTTCTTGTCCTCGGCCGCGAGGAAGGCGTGGATGACGAGCTTCGGAATCGCATCGACCGGGACAAACAGGCGGCGCTCGACCGCGAACTCGGCCAGCACGCGTCCGTCGCCGGCGTGAAACCGGGTCAGGACCGGGGGCTGGTAATTCTCGAGCTGCTGATAGTCCGGCAGGCCGCGGCTGAAATGCCACAACGCGACCAGGGCACCTCCCCCGGCCGCCACGACGAGCAGGACGACCAGCAGCAGCGTTCGAAAAAATAGTTTGAGCATCAACATGTTATATGCGAGCGCAACGTTGGGCGGAGAGGGCGTCGCGCACGCCCCAGGATTAAATCACAATTATGGCCCTTTCACGACCGCGGCCGTGTGACCTCTCGGTTATTTCTGCGGGCTCAGTGGGTTGCGGCAGGGGCGGCGATGTATCTGCCGAGGAACGCGACCACGTCCGGGCGCCAGATCGCCACACCCTCCTGGCCAAAGATCGCGTGGCCCGGAGCACCCACCCAGCCGCGCCGCTGCGGCACGAAGGGCGGATAGATCTTCGCCTCGTGCGGCCAGTTGCGCTCGCTCAGCACGCGGTCGAGCCGGGTGACCGCGTCGGTGGTGGCGTCGTTGGCGGCATCCAGCAGCAGCACCGGCGCCTGCGCCCGGCGGGCGGCGTCTTCGAGCGCCTGGCGGACCGCGGCACTGCGGTTCCACGTCAACGCTCCCCCGGCCTGGTCCACGCCGGCCTTGAAGGCGGGAGTACGCGCGATCGTCAGCATGGTGACGATGCCGCCCAGCGACCATCCCATGACCGCAGCCCGCCGGGTGTCGACGAACGGCTGCGTGCGCAGGAAGTCGAGGGCTGCGATGACGTCGTCCGCTTCGGCGCTCAAGCGGGCGATCAGGCGCGGGCCGACCTCGTTGCCGATCTCTTCCGGGTGCGTCGGCCCATCCGAGCGGCCGTAGCCGCGGCGCTCGGTCACCAGGACGACGTAGCCGGCGCTCGTGAAGGCTTGGCCGACATAAGGAAACGGCCGGGACTCGCGTTCCTGGTTCTCGCGCGAGCCGTGGTTGTAGACGATGACGGGAAACGGCCCCTCGCCCGGCGGCTTGTAAAGGTAGGCTTGAATGCGCAAACCGCCGCTTGCGTAGAAGACCTCCTGGTACGCCGGAGAGGGGTCTGCAGCGTCGCTGATACCGGCAACCGCCGTCAGCGCCGCCACCAGGACTCCGCGCGTCAGGCCGCCGATCAACTTGGCGGGGCCTCGCCCTGGAAATAGCGGTCGATCGCGTGGCGGATGGCAACGGCCACCTTGGCGCGCTCGCGCCCCTCGGTCAGCAGCTTCTCATCCCCAGGCAAGACCGGCTAGGTCCGGGCGATCCAGGCGCGGGTCAGGTAGGTCACCGGCACCGCGTCGACCTTGGCGGTCACATCAGCCACGAACGACATGAACTCGCGGAACTTCGCCTCGCCGAGCTGTGTGCGGACGTCATTCACCGACTCCCATGCGCCGATATACCTCTGGCGCGGCACGCTCACTTCGTCCTCCGCCTCGACATACAGGAAGCGCGCGAAATGCTCGCGCAGCAGATCGGGCAGCCGCAAGGTGATGCCGCCGCGGCCGGACGAGATGCGCGGGCCGATGCCGAACCGGTCGCGCAGCGCCTCGTCGATCGCCGTCTCGATCGCCGATCTTTCTGTGAGCCTGGGGTTCCACAGGGCCACGAACACTCCGCCCGGTTTCAGCACGCGCTTGAACTCGGCCAGCGCCGCCTCTGCCGGCTTCGCCCAGTGGAATGACGACGCCATGGTCAGCAGATCCACGCTGGCCGGGTCCAGGCCCGTGCGCAGGGCTTCGCCCTGGCGCCAGATCGCTCCGCCGGCCTCGGCGCCCTTGGCACGCATCGCATCATTTGGCTCGATCGCGTACAGCGTACGCGGCTCGAGCTCGGCGAGCATCCGCGTCCAGATGCCGGTGCCGGCGCCGACGTCAGCAATCACCGCTCCAGTTGGGACGAACGCCCGGAGCGCGGTCAGGACGTCGCGGCTGTATCCCGGCCGGTTCTTCGCATAGGCATCGGCCAGGGTCGTGAAGTCGCCCGGCTTCATCCGACCATTTCCTGCCGATCGTTGAACAGGTCGATCCAGGCCGAGAATCGCAGGTGTTCGATGCGGCCGCCGACCAGATTGAACACTGGCCCGGCTTCGTTGAAGTAGGCGCCGACACGCATCCGTCGGCCATTGCCGTACGCGTACGAGAAAAACTTGATCTCCCGACTTCCCGCGAGCTCACGGAATTTGCGCCAGGCGCCTCGCATCTCCGGCCTGATCTCGGGCGGATAAAGCTCGTCCATCGGCCGTTTTTCCTTCTTCATCTCCGCGCCAGGGCGGCCCCGGCTGAGGTCGGACAGTAATGGATTTTCAGCAGATCGTCGATGCGTTGAAGACCATGGAGCGGAGAGAGGGAGAAGCTGGCGCGCTGCAAAATCGCCTCTCCCCTTGAGGGAACCAGCCGCATCACCGACCGATCAACTCGGCGGGGCCTCGCCCTGGAAATAGCGGTCGATCGCGTGGCGGATGGCAACGGCCACCTTGGCGCGCTCCCGCCCCTCGGTCAGCAGCTTCTCATCCCCGGGGTTCGAGAGGTAGCCGAGCTCGATCAGCACCGAGGGGATGTCCGGCGCCTTCAACACCGCGAAGCCCGCGAAGCGGTGCGGCTTGACGGGAATCAGGTGGATCTGCCGCCCCAGATCGTCGACGAGAAGGCTCGCCAACGTCGCCGAGCGGTTCATCGACTCGCGCTGCGCCAGGTCGATGAGGATGCTCGTCACCTCCTTGTTCTCGTGCGCGAGGTTGACGCCGGCGATGATGTCGGCGCGGTTCTCCTTTGCGGCGAGCGCTGCCGCCTCGGCGTCCGATGCGGTCTCCGACAGCGTGTAGACGCTGGCGCCGCGCGTGTCCCGGTTGCGGATCGAATCCGCGTGGATGGAGATGAAGAGCTCGGCATTCGCGGCGCGCGCGATGGCCACACGCTCGCGCAAGGGGACGAAGATGTCCTGGTTGCGCGTCAGCACGACTTTGTAGTGCCCCGTGGCCTCCAGCTGACGGCGCAGCTCCAACACCGTCGGCAGGGTGATGTTCTTCTCGAAGATCCCGCCCATGCCGATCGTGCCCGGGTCCACGCCGCCATGCCCGGCATCGAGTGCCACCACGTGCACGCGCTCGGGCCTGCGCGGGGACGGCCGCACGCCTGGCGCAAGCGGCGTGACGGCGGCGACGCGCGGCGTTGTCGGGACCGCGAGTGCCGGGGTTGCGAGCGCCGGCGGCGGCCGCGGCGCAGGCGCGGTCGGCAGGGACACCGCCGGGTGTTCGACCGAGGGGCGTTCGAGGGGCGGATGCTCCGCGCGGGGCACGTCCACGGCCGGCGTGGCGCGCGCGGGAACGGCCTCGGCGGCAGCGCGCGCGGGTGCCACCACGCCCGCTTGCTTGGTGACCGACTGCGTCCACGGCTGGATCTGATCTTCGAACGCGGCCTGGGTCGTGTGCTCGAGCGCGATCACGAGGCGCTGGTCGGTGCGGCCGGGAAGCAGGTCGTACCGCACGAGCTGCACGCGCGCGGGACCCGCGAGGTCGAGCACCAGCCGGGAGGTGTCGCGGTCGAACAGGCCGTAGCGGTAGCCCGCGATCAGGCCGCGCGGGGCCGGCACCGTCGCCGGAAGCGCCCAGCCGACCGGCGGCAGATCGATGATCGCGCGCATCGGCTCATTGAGGAAAAAGACCCGGTAATCGACCCGGCGCGAGAGGTCGATCGAGATGGTCGTGGCCCCGCCCTGCTCGCGGACCTCGATGCCGGTGACCTGAGGGTTATGGGCCGCGGAAGTCTGGCCGGGAGGGGTCTGCCCGGCCGCCTGCGCGTCACGGGCCGAAATCACGCCGGCCCACGCGCCCGCTGCGAGCCCGACGACCACCAGCCAACGCGCAACCCATGAGATCATGAAAGCCACTATAGGTTGGGGTGCCGCCCCTCCCAACCCCGAGATATATCCCTTTTCGTTCAATGGCTTCAAGGAAATTCTGTGGCTTTTACCGCGAAGGCCAATAAATCATTTGTCCGCGCCCTCGGCCGGACGCTATGTTGGGTCCGCCCACCAAAGGGCCGCGATTATCAGACGCGGCCGGGCGCGCCCCTCCAGGGACTCTTCCCCTCCAGGGATTCTTCCAAAGAGCCGGCGCGCGGGCGATTACCTGATCTTTGAGAGGGCCGTTTTCCGGCACTCCGCGCGATGAGCCCGAACGCCAGACAAAGTCCGCACCTACATCACGATGCCCGTATGCACGGGCGTCGGCGGCTGGTCTCGGCCACGCGCTGCCGGATGACGGCTTTTGAATTCACGGCCGAGCGCCGTGGCGCCACGTCGAACGGTCCAGCCCGGTGGGAGCCGCGCTGGATCACGACCGTCGCGCCGACCGGCCTCGCTCCGTCATTGGAGTTAAATTCGCATGTCCAGACGTATGCTTGTGGACGCGACGCACCCCGAGGAGACCCGGGTCGTCGTCGTCAATGGGAACCGAGTCGAAGAATTTGATTTTGAGACTTCGACCAAGAAGCAGCTCAAGGGAAACATCTACCTTGCCCGCGTGACGCGGGTCGAACCGTCGCTCCAGGCGGCGTTCGTCGAATACGGCGGCAACCGCCACGGCTTCCTCGCGTTCAGCGAAATCCATCCGGACTACTACCGGATCCCCGTCGCCGACCGGCAGGCCCTGATCGCAGCCCAGGCGATCGAGGACGACATCGAGGATTCGGACCGGCGAAGCGGCCCTGCGTCGCACGCAGAGCCGCCCCCGCCGCTGCCCGCCGCACCGGGCGGCGACGTGGCGAGCCTGGCCGACGCGCTCGACAGCCGCGAAGGCGGCAGCCAGTCCGACACCGCCCCGCTTCCGGCCTCCGCCGAGAACGTCGCCATGGTGTCGGCCCCTCCGGAGCACGCCAGCCCCGAGTTGCCGACGGCCGAGCCCCCGGCCGGCGAGTCCTCGCTGTTCGAGCCTCCGGCGCTCGAGCCCCCGGCCCCCTCCGGAGAGATCGCACCCGCAAGCGACGCCCCCATTGGCGAGCCGCCCGCGGGCGAGCCCGCCCCCGGTGACGCCGGAAACGGCAGCGTTGTCGCTGTCGCCGCCGAACCCGTCGTCGTCGAGTCCGTGGGCGGCGACGAGCTGGAGGAAGTGGAGCGCCGCCGCCGTCAGCGGCCGGTGCGGCACTACAAGATCCAGGAGGTCATCAAGCGCCGGCAGATCCTCCTGGTGCAGGTCGTGAAGGAAGAGCGCGGAACAAAAGGTGCGGCCCTGACCACCTATCTGTCGCTCGCCGGCCGCTATTGCGTGCTCATGCCGAACACCGCGCGCGGCGGCGGAATTTCCCGGCGCATTACGAATGCCCAGGACCGCAAGCGGCTCAAGCAGATCATGGAAGAGCTGCAGGTGCCGGATGGCATGGCGGTGATCCTCCGGACCGCCGGCATGGAGCGCAACAACGCCGAGATCAAGCGCGATTACGAATACCTGATGCGGCTGTGGGACGACATCCGCGAGCTCACGCTGCACTCGGTCGCACCCTGCCTCATCTACGAGGAAGGCAACCTCGTCAAACGCGCGATCCGCGACCTCTACTCGAGCGATCTCGAGGAGATCCTCGTCGAGGGCGAGGCCGGCTATGACGCCGCGCGCTCGTTCATGGCCATGCTCATGCCCGAGCACGTCGAGCGGGTACGGCGCTACGACGACCCGGCCGTGCCGCTGTTTCAGCGCTTCCAGGTGGAGAACGAGCTCGACGACATCCACAGCCCGTCGGTGCGGCTGCGCTCGGGCGGCTATATCGTCATCAACCAGACCGAAGCGCTGGTCGCGATCGACGTGAACTCCGGGCGCGCGACGCGCGAGCGCCACATCGAGGAGACCGCCCTCAAGACCAATCTCGAGGCGGCCGAGGAAGTCGCGCGCCAGCTGCGGCTGCGCGACCTCGCGGGGCTCATCGTCATCGACTTCATCGACATGGAGGAGCACCGCAACCAGCACGCGGTGGAGCGGCGGCTCAAGGACGCGATGCGCAGCGACCGCGCGCGCATCCAGATCGGCCGCATCTCGCCGTTCGGGCTTCTCGAACTCTCGAGACAACGTCTGCGGCCCAGTCTCGCCGAGGTGTCGTCGGAGATCTGCGTCCACTGCGCCGGCACCGGCCGCGTGCGCTCGACCGAATCGGCCGTCCTGCACGTGCTGCGGGCGGTCGAAGAAGAAGGCATGAAGCTGCGTACCGCGGAGGCGACACTCACCGTGCCCACGGCCGCCGCGCTCTACATGCTCAACCATAAGCGGGACGCGCTGCAGCGGATCGAGAGCCGTTACGGCCTGCACGTGACCATCAGCGCCGACGATGCGCTCATTCCGCCGGCGTTCCGCCTCGACCGCACCAAGAACACCGAAGGTGCGTCGGCACCCGCGCAGACCGGGCGGCCGCTGCCGCCGACGCCGGTCCGGGTCGACACGCCGCACGGCGAGCCGACCTATGCGCTTCCCATCGAGCCCGCGGGCGACGACGAGCACGATGCGGCTGCGGCGGAAGGCCGCGGCGGGCATGACGGCGGACGCGACGGCGAGGAAGGCGGCCGCGGCCGCCGCCGCCGCCGCCGCCGGCGTGGCCGCGGACGCGATCGCCACGAGCATCCGGGCGAAGCCGGCGCGCAGACGAGGCCGGAAGCGTTCGAAGAACATGGTGTATACCCGGCCGAGCCCCCAGGCGAAGGTGCCGGCCCGACACCGCTCATCCCGCCGCAAGGCGGACCCGAGCATGCCCATGCCGCCGATCAGGCGCATGCTGAAGGCGCGCCGCATCACGAGGGAATGCCCGCCGAAGGCCCTGGCGGCGCTGAGGGTCAGGGCGGCGAAGAGCATCGCGGGCGCCGCCGCCGCCGGCGCGGCCGGCGCGGCGGACGACATCGTCACGGCGAAGGTCCGGGGTTCGAAGCCGGCGGGTTCGAAGGCGATGCGCCGAGCGGCGGCCCGGTGCCGCCGGTGATCATCGGCCCCGGTCACGATTTGCCGCCGGAATCGCCGTTCGCTGCACCGGCTCCTGCGCAGACGGAGCCGATGCGCGTCGAAGGCCCCGGCGATGCGCATGACTGGCCGTGGAACAGGCGCGGCGAGCGCTTCCCCGAGGAGCCGGCCGCACCCGAGCCGTCGTCCCGGGCCGAGGGCGCCCCGCGCCAAAGCGTGCCGCGCGACGCGGAGCCGCCGCAGGCCTCCCCGCGACCGGAGCCGGCGGCAACCGAGCCCGCCGCGGACGAGCCGAAGGGCCCGCCGCGCAAGGGCTGGTGGCGCCGCCTCACGAGCTGATGCGGTTCCCGGGGCTCAGCGCCGCCAGGCGATGAGCCGCCGGGCGGCTTCCTCCATTTCGGCTTCGCTGCCGGCGAAGGAGAAGCGCACGTAGGCACGGCCCCGCGACGGGTCGAAATCCGTCCCGGGCGTCGCCGCGACGCCGGCCTCGGCGAGCATGCGCTCGCAGAAGACTTCGCTGTCGTTGGTGAGGTGCGCGACATCAGCGTAGAGATAGAACGCGCCGTCGGGTGCGGCGAAGCGCTCGAACCCGGCCTGCGGCAGGCGCGCCAGCAGGATGTCGCGGTTGCGCCGGTAGCGCGCGACGTTCGCGTCGAGCTCTTCGGCGGCGTCGAACGCGGCCAGGGCCGCGAGCTGCGGCAGGGTCGGCGGCGAGATGAAAAGATTCTGCGCCAGCACCTCGACCGCGCGCACCAGATCGGGCGGCAACACCATCCAGCCCAGGCGCCAGCCGGTCATCGAATAATATTTCGAGAAGCTGTTGACCACGATCGCGTCATCGCCGAACTGCAGCGCGGTCGCCGCCGGCTCGCCGTAGACGATGCCGTGATAGATCTCGTCCGAGACGAGGCGCACGCCGCGGCTGCGGCACCATGCGGCCAGAGCCGCAAGCTCGGCGGTGCTCAGCATGCTGCCGGTGGGGTTGGCCGGGCTGGCGATGATGAGCCCGTCAAGCGGCCCCGGGCCGGCAAGTGCGTCCAGCGCAGCCGGCGTCGGCTGGAACTTGGCCTCCGGAGCCGCCGCGACGCCGACCGGCTCGAGATCGAGGGCGCGCAACATGTTGCGATAGGCGGGATACCCGGGATCGGCGAGAGCCACGCGCTCGCCGGCGTCGAACGCGGCGAGAAACGCCAGCAGGAACGCCCCCGACGATCCCGCCGTCACCACGACGCGCCCGGCCGGGACCTCAACGCCATACGCCTCGCCATAGTGGCGCGCGATCCGCGCCCGCAGCTCGGGGATGCCGAGGGATTCGGTATAGCCGAGACGGTCGTCCGTCAGGGCCCGCCGGGCCGCCTCGATCACGGCGCGCGGCGCCGATGTCGCGGGCTGGCCGACCTCGAGATGGATGCAGCGCTCGTCGGGCGTGCTCGCCATCGCGTCGCGCGCGTTCGCGGCGCGCAGCACATCCATCACGATGAAGGGCTGGATGCGGCTGCGGCGCGAGGACTTGAGGGTCACGACCCCGTTCGCTCAGAACCCGCCGGCCGCCAGCCCGAAGCCGCGCCGGTCGGCGCGGAACGTGCAGGTCTGCGGCTTGTCGACGGCGCCATCAGGGCACGAGGCCGCGTTCACCCGGCCGATCACCGGCACCGGGACGATGTTGTAGCCACGCTCGACCAGCCCCGGTGGCCGCGGCTGCACCCCGGTTTCGACAAAGACCGTATCGGTCGGCTCCGTCTCGACATGCAGCCGCTGCGCATCGCTCGCCTCGTCGAGCGGGCGTCCCTCGACGAGAGTGTGCAGCGCCACCTGGATGAGCGCGCTCGACGCGGCGGCCCCTCCGGAGGCGGCACCGCCGAAGACGAACTGCGATCCCGCGGTCTCGCCCTCGCCTCCCTCGCGCGTGGTCCCCTTGTGGAACTGGGGCAGCCAGGACGGGCCCGAGGTGAAGTCGTGCACCGCGATCATCGGGCCCAGCCATTGAGGTCCGCGGCCCGATGCCTCATCAGGGCTTGCCGCCAGGACCACGCCCGTGCCCGAGGCGACATGCCCGGCGCCGAAGAGGTCATAGGGGGTCACGCTGCACGCGACCGCACTGCCGGTGCGATCGACGACGACGAAGCTCGACGCGGCGGCGTCGTCAGGCCCGGGGCTGCGCGGCTGAAGACCCTGCGGCAAGGTCCGCGCCCCCGGCTGATAGGAAGCCATGAGGGCGCGGATGCGGGTCTTGTCGATCAGCTCCGGTGGCGGCGGGCTCACCTTGAAGTCGCCCGCCAGCCAGCGCTGCCGGTCGAGCCAGGCGCGCAGCTCGGTCTGCGCATAGAGATGCGGCCGCTCGTTGACCGAGGCTTCCTTCCAGCGCGGTGCGGCCATGCTCCACATCTGCGCCTCGAGGATCCCGGCGACCGCGGGCGGCGAGGGGAAATAGACCAAGGTGTCGTCGTCCGATTTGACGATCACCGCCGGGCGCCAGCCGAAGGGGGCCGTGCGCATGTCCTCGAGGCTCATCGTGGCGCCGTGCGCCTGCGCACCGCGGACGAACTCGCGCGCGACGGGGCCGGTATAGAATTCGCCGGCTCCGCGCGAGCGGATGGCGCTCAGCACCGTCGACAGATCGCTCTGCACGAGCCGGTCGCCCTCTTTATAGGGGCTGCCGTCCGGCTTCAGGTACAGCCGCGCGAGCTCCGGATCGGCGGCGAGCTTCGACTGGGCGGCGAGCAGGTCGGCGGCCAGCGCTCGCGACACGGGGTGGCCGAAGCGCGCCAGGTCCTCCGCCGGCGCCAGAAGCTGCTCCCACCGCAGCTTGCCGTACTGGGCGTAGAGCGCGAACATGCCGCGAATCGCCGATGGGACCGCGACCGGCCCGCCGGCGGCGGGTGCGCGGGGTGCGAAGTCCAGGACCTGGCCGCGGTTGATCTTGGCGTCGTAGACGACGCACACGCCGCCGCCGCCCAAACTCGCGGTCGACGGCAGGGTCACCGCGAGCGTAAAGTAAAGACCGACCGCCGCATCCGCGAACGTCCCGCCCGCAGAGAGGATGTCGCGTGCGACCTGGGCCGCGTGCGGCTCGTCGGCGACGGCACCGCCGATGAACCCTTTGACCGTGCCGACGACACCGGGCTGCTCCTTGCTGCCGCCGCAGCCGGAGAGCAGCAGGGCCGCGATCAGAGGTGCTGCGGCGAGGCGGGTTCGAAATCGGCTGATCATGTGAGGGGCGGCTGTGGTTGACGGGGTGTTGTGCGGCGCTTACTTATGGCGCCTCTCCGTCGGGGCGGATGGGCGGAAGGAGACGGAAGAGTGATCAGACGCATGTACTCCCGTTTGGCCTCTGCGGTGCTGGCGTGGTCGCTGTTGACGTCGCCGGTGCTGGCGCAGCGGATTTCCTTCATCCGCGACGCCGAAATTGAAAATACCATCCGCGCGTATGCCGCTCCAGTATTCACCGCCGCCGGGCTGAACGCCAACGATATCGGCGTCCATATCATCAACGACCGCTCGCTGAACGCCTTCGTCGCCAACGGGCTGAACCTTTACATCAACTCGGGCACCCTGCTCCAGGCGGATTCGCCGCTCCAGGTCATCGGCGTGATGGCGCACGAGACCGGCCATATCGCCGGCGGCCATCTCGCGCGGTTCCGCGACAGCATGCAAGGGGCGATGGAGCAGTCGATCGTGGCGATGGTACTCGGGGCGGCGATCATGGCGGCGGGCGGGCGCAGCGGCGGCCAGGCCGGTGCGGGGGTGATGAGCGCCGGCACGCAGGTCGGCGTGCGCTCCTTCCTGCAATACAGCCGCGAGATGGAATCTCAGGCCGACCAGGCCGGCTGCAACTTCCTCGAGCGCGCCGGGCTGTCGGCGCGCGGCCTCGCCGACTTCCTGCAGAAGATCGAGGGCGAGGAGCTGCTCGAACCCTCGCAGCAGGATCCGTACGTGCGCACCCATCCGATCACCAGCGAACGCGTGGACTTCGTGCGCAATTTCGTCGCCCACCAGGCGCACGGAAAAGCCGACGTATCGCCGCAGCTGTGGGACATGCACCGGCGCATGCAGGCGAAGCTCCTGGGCTATCTCGATCCCAGCCGCACCCTGCAGGCCTACAAACCCGGCACGTTCAAGTGCTCGCTGCCGACGGCACTCGTGAATCCCACCGACGCATCGAACAAGTTCACCGTCTGCACCGACGCCGACGTCAAGAGCGTGGCCCGAGCCGCGCAATATGGCCGGGCGATCGCGTATGCGCAGCAGACCCATTTCGCCCAAGGATTGGCGGAGATGGACGGCCTCCTGCAGGACCAGCCGAACGACCCTTATTACCTCGAGGAGAAGGCGCAGATCCTGTTCGACTCCGGCAAGGTCGCGGACTCGGTGCCGCTCTATGGGCAGGCGGTCAGCTTGCGCCCCAACGAGCCGCTGATCCGCGTCGAGCTCGCCCAGGCGCAGCTCGGGACCGACCGCGCCGACCTCCTGCCGGACGCGATCAAGAACCTGGAGCAGGTGAAGCAACAGACGCCCGAGAACGGCGATGCCTGGCGCCTGCTGGCGATCGCCTATGGCCGCGACGGGCAGCTCGGCCTCGCTGCCCTGTCGCAAGCCGAACTCGAAAGCCTGCGCGGCCAGCGCGCGGCGGCGCGCACCTTCGCCGAACGGGCCCAAAAGCAACTGAAGCCCGGCTCGGCCGCCTGGCTGCGCGCGGACGATATCAAGAATGCCAATCCGCCCGACAAAGAAAAATAGCGCCCTCCCCCTGCTCCTGGCTGTGGTCCTGGCCACCGGCGCCTGCGCCGACCGGCCGCCGGCGCCGCTCGCCGAGACGGGCGGCAAGGCCCTCGTGCTCGGACCCGATCCCGGATTCAACCCGGCCGCGGCCGGCGATCCGTGGTGGCGCTCGCCGCCGCGCGGGCCAAGCCTCTTCTCCGTCGCCGAGCTGGACGGGACGCCGGCGCTCGAGATCGAAGCCCCCGACGCGGACCAGCCGACGACCGCGGTCCTGGGCCGCCGGCTCGCCGTGCCGCTCCTCGCCATGCCCTATCTGGAATGGGCCTGGTATCTCGAGCCGGCGATCTTCGGGGGCGGTGCCGGCGACGGGCTCGACCGCGGGGTGCGTCTCTCCATCGGCTTCTACGGCGGCTCGCCCGAGGCGCCGCAGCTCACCGACCACCTGTTCGGCACCGGTCCCGCCGGCTACCCCATCTACGACCGCCGCATCGACATCACCTTCGGCGGGATCGGCGCGCCACGCCCGGAGGATTCGACCCAGCACATGGCGGCGGTGGACAGCCGGGGCATATCCTACGAGCTGCGCAAGGACAGTTTCGGCCAGGCAGGTGCGTGGAAGCTCGAAGCACTCGACCTCGCCAAGCTGTACAAGCAGTTCTGGCCGCGTGACCGGATGAACCTCACCCAGATCACGTTTATCGCCGTGGGCTCGCTGGGCGGCCGTCCGACCTTGGCGCGCACCACCGGGCCGATCCCGCTCGGCTACGTCGCCGAGATCTCGCTCACGCGATAGTGAGCTTGTGCAGGCCCGGCGGTTGGCCGAAAATCCTCAATTGCATGCTGAGTGGAGTCCTCGTGTCCCGATCGCGTCTTCTTCCTGCCGTAACCGCCGCCATGGCCTTGCTGATCGCTCTCGCCTCGCCGCAGGTCGTCGGGGCCCAGCAGAGCATGCCCGCGACCGGTGCTATGTCGCCGGAGCAGGTCCAGGCCGTCGAAAAGATCGTACATGACTACCTGCTGCGCAATCCGCAGGTGATCCTCGATGCGGTCGAGCAGCTCGAGCAGAAGCGCAACGACGAGGCGCAGGCGGCCGCCAAGACCGCCATGGCCGAGCATCGGGACGAGCTGCTGCACGACCCGACCTCGCCGGTCGCAGGGAACCCCAACGGCGACGTGACGATCGTCGAGTTCTTCGATTACCGCTGCCCGTATTGCAAACAGGTAGAGCCGTCGCTGGCACAACTCCGCAAGGACGACCAGAAGCTCCGCTTCGTCTACAAGGAATTCCCGATCCTCGGGCCGGATTCGGTGATCGCCTCGCACGCGGCCCTTGCCGCGCGCAAGCAGGACAAGTACCAGCCATTCCACGATGCGCTGATGGCCGCACGCGGTCATCTCGACGAGGCGACGATTTTCGCGATCGCGGCCGATACTGGGCTCGATGTCCAACGTCTCAAGGCGGACATGAAGTCGCCCGACGTCGAGGCCGTGATCTCCCGGAACATGGCTCTCGCCCACGTCCTTAATATCAACGGCACGCCCGGGTTCATCGTCGGCGATCAGCTCGTGCCGGGCGCCGTCGAGCTCGCCGACCTCAAAAAGCTGGTCGCCGAAGCGCGCAAATAACAATTGGTCGCTTCTGACGCAATTTGACCGGCGTACGAGCCAGCGCGCTACCGCGCAGAGAACCAATGCGCACCCGCGACGTTGGAAACCCCAATGGCGCTGGCCGGACGCGGCCCACATATCAAGCACCATAGGGAGGTTCGGCATGGCCCTCGGGGGCCCCGACACCATAGAGATCGCGGCGGAGCCCGGCTCGACCCTGGCGCTGCTCCGCAGCATCGAGGCTGACCCCAAGGCATCGGTCTCGCTTCGTCGTGTCGTCCGCCAGCGTCGCGCGATCGCCGAGTTGAGCGCGGTCGCGCTCGTTCAGCCGTCCCTCGATTCCGTCCTCGCCGAGGCGTGCCGCTACGCCGCCCAGGGATGTCACGCGCGGTTCGCGAAAGTCCTCGAGCACCGGGCCGAAGAGCACGTGTTCCTGGTGCGCGCGGGTTGGGGATGGGAGCCCGGGATCGTCGGACACTCACGGGCCAGCGACGACCCGAGCAATCCCGCCGGCGAATCGTTTCGCTCGCGCAAGCCCGTCACGGTCTTGGACGTCGGCGCGCGCAGCGACTATCACCTGCCGCCGATCTACCCGCGGCATCACATCGTCTCCACGGCCAATGTCCCGATCATCGGTAGCGCCGGGTTCTTCGGAGTTCTCGAGGTCGACCACCCGGCCAGGCACCGTTTCGACGTACTCGACACGACATTGCTCGTGTCCATCGCGGCGATCATCGCCGACAGCGTGCAACGCACGAAGCGCGAGAGCGCGCTGCGGGCCGCCTACAACGCGAGCGCGCTGCTGCTGCGCGAGCACTATCACCGCGTCCGCAACAATTTTCAGACGATCCTGGCGCTGGTGCAGCTTCACGCGCGCGAGGCCACCACCGACAACTCGCGCCGGCGCATCGAGGAAATCGGCCGGCGCATCTTCAGCCTCTCGTCCCTGTACGACCACCTCCTGGGATCGCATGCTGCCGACCGCATCGAGATCAACGGATATGTCGAGGCGCTGTGCGAACGGCTGCGCGAATTCTATCGGTTGGACGAGCGGCCGATCGGGCTCGTCTGCCACATCGCGGCGAACTCGCCGAGCGTGGACGTGGAGACGTGCACGACACTCGGGATCGTCATCAACGAGCTGATCGCCAACGCCCTGGAACATGCGTTCACCGAGCGTGGCGGGCGGATCGACGTCGTGGCAGAGCCGCCGAACGACAACGAGGTGACCATCCGGGTCGAAGACGATGGCCGCGGTTTCCAGGGCTCGTCCCCCGGCAGTATCGGACTTGCCGTGGCACGCCGCCTCATGTCCTGGATTGGCGGATCGTTGTCGCTCAAGCCGCGGCCCGCCGGAGGCACGAGTTGGACGCTCGTGGCGCCGAAGACGCGCGGCGCGTCCCCGCGCGAGCCGGAAACGCCTGCTGCCTGACCGGTCAGGACTTCGGCGACCCCGCAATCGGCCGGAACTGCTCGCCATCCAGCAGTCCCCAGATCGAGATCGTCTTCTTCCGGCTCGGATCGTCCTCGCAGACGATCACAACGTGGACGCCATCGGCGAGATGGCGTTCGACGCGCCACACGAGGCCGTGACCGTTTGCGGCGAACGATTGCCCGATGTCCACGCCGGAAGATCTCCGCATCGCATCCCTACCCCTGTCAGCACCCCGCCACATGCTAGCGCGGCCGCACCGACGGGCAGTGATGGGGATCACAATGCAAGCCGGCTTGGAAAGGCAGCCGAAACTTCCTACGATATCTGGCGGGGCAATAGACCGGACCAAAACCGGCCGACAACCGTTCTGGGTGGGCCTGGACCAAAGGCGTATGGCGGCGTCTCCACGCGCCCGCCGACAATGCAACGGGAGGACCCGACCATGAGAGCACCCAATGTCCGTTCGCGTACCCTGACCGCCAGCTTGGTGCTGGCGGCAGCCACGCTGCTGGCCGCACCCGCACCGGCACAGCAACTCAAGCACTACGAGTCCCAGAGCGAGCAGTTCTGGAAAAACCCGCCGCCGGACTGGTTTCTCGGCGATGAGACGCAGGCGCAGAAGGGCCTCGCGCCCGTGCAAGGGCCGGCCACTGGCCTGTCGGCCGACGAGATCACGGCGAATCTCAAGAAGATCAAGCTGCCGAAGGGCTTCCAGATCGCGCTTTATGCGGCCGGGGTGAACAGCGCGCGCCAGATGGCGTGGGGCGACAAGGGCACGCTGTTCGTCGGCGCGTTCGGCGTCGGCAACGTCTACGCGATCACCGGCCAGGGCGGCCAGAAGCAGGTCAAGGTGATCATCAAGGGACTCAAGATGCCGACCGGCCTCGCGTTCCGCGACGGCACGCTGTACGTGGCCGACATCGGCAAGGTCATGGCCTATGAGCATCCCGAGGATTCGCTCGACAAGATGCCCGAGCCGAAGGTCGTCTACGACGACATGCCGTCCTACCTTCCGCATGGCTGGAAATATCTGGCCTTCGACAAGCAGGGCTGGTTCTACATGGCGATCGGCGTGCCCTGTAACATCTGCATCCCGCCGACCAGCACCGGTCAGATCCGGCGCGTCGATCCCAAGACCGGGGCGGCCGAGATCGTGGCGCTCGGACAGCGCAACAGCGTCGGCGGCGACGTCGACCCGCGCACCGGGTATTACTGGTTCAGCGAGAACGCGCGCGACTGGCTCGGCGACAACTCGCCGAGCGACAAGCTGAACGTGATCACGCACCCGACGCCCAATTTCGGCTATCCGCACTGCCACCAGGGCGACACGCCGGACCCGAAGCTGGCAATGGGCCACAAATGCTCGGAGTACACCCCGCCGGTGCTGAAGCTCGGCGACCACGTGGCGCCGCTGGGCATGAAATTCTACACCGGCAGCCAGTTCCCCGAGGAATACAAGAACAACATCTTCCTGGCCGAGCACGGCTCGTGGAACCGCCATAAGTTCCAGGGCGCTCGCATCGTGCGCATCATCGCCGATCCGGCGGGCAAGAGCGCCAAGCAGGAGGTCTTCGCCTCGGGCTGGCTGCAGGGCGACCAGAGCTACACGGGACGCCCGGCCGACGTGCTGCTGGCGAAGGACGGATCGCTTCTCGTGGCCGATGACTGGGCAGGAGCGATCTATCAGATCAGCTATCACAAGTAGCAGCCTGCCGCTCGTTCTGGCGGCGGGTGCGGCGGCGTTGCTGACGTCGCCCGCACCGGCCGCGGACGGCACCGCGGCCGCCGCGAAAGCGGAGCCGTGCGTTGCGTGCCACGGAGAAGGCGGAGTGTCGCAGACGGAGGGCGTGCCCTCCCTCGCCGCACAGCCCGACCAGTACACGCAGTGGCAGCTCGTCTATTTCCGCAGCGGCACCCGCAAGAACGACGTCATGGAGCAGGTCGCAGCACCGCTGAGCGACGCGGATGTCCGCGAGCTCGGCGCCTATTTCGCAAAACTGCCCGCACCGCAGCCGGCCGCCGGCTCCGACGCGCAGCCGGAGCTCACCGCCAAGGGCGCGCAGTTGGCCCCGCAGCACCAGTGCAACTCGTGTCACGGCGGGACCTATGCCGGTCAGCAGGCGGTCGCGCGTCTCGCCGGCCAGCGCGAGGATTATCTCCTGAAGGCTCTGCGCGACTTCAAGTCAGGGGCACGCAGCGGCGGCGGCGTCGCGGCCATGCCGACCACCGTCTATGACCTGCAGGACTCCGACCTGGTGGCGCTCGCCCACTATCTCGCGCGCGCCCGCTGAGCGTGCCCCTTAGAGCGGCTCGAAGTCCGGCTGCTTCTCGGGCCGTGCCGCCTCGAAGGCCGGCACCTTCATGCACTCGCCGAACACGCGCATGATCGTCGGGTAGGCGGCGAGATCCGCATCGCTGCAGAACCGCTTGGCATTGAACACCTGCGGCACGAGGCAGATATCGGCAAGGCCCGGCCGGTCGCCGTGGCTGAACCGGCCGGTGCCGGGGGTCTTCAACAGCCCTTCGAGCCCCTTGAAGCCCTCGTGGATCCAGTGCCGGTACCAGGCGTCGTGCTGCTGGTCCGAGACCTTCAGGTCCTTCTTCAGATAGACGAGGACGCGCAGATTGTTGAGCGGATGAATGTCGCAGGCGACGGCCAGGGCCAGGGCGCGCACCCGCGCCCGTTCGGCCGGAGACTTGGGCAGGAACGGCGGCTCGGGGTGGGTCTCGTCCAGATAATCGATGATCGCCAGCGACTGGGTCAGCAGGTGCGAACCGTCCTGCAGCGCCGGCACCAGCCCCTGCGGGTTCAGCTTCAGGAAGTCGGGGGCCGATTGCTGCGCCTTGCGCAGATGGATCGACGCCTGCTCGAAGGACAGGCCCTTGAGGTGGAGTGCGATGCGCGTGCGGAAGGCGGCGGACGAGCGGCAGAAATCGTAGAGCTTCATGGCGGATCGAAGTCCTCGGAGGAGCGGCACCCCAACCTAACAATCCGCTCCCCGTGAGACAACTCAGCCGTCGTTCCCGGCCCGCCGGATACGGTGCTCGATGGCACCGAAGATCGAGCGCCCCTCGCCATCCACCATCTCGATGCGAACGTGATCGCCGAACTTCAGGAACGGCGTGGACGCGCGGCCCCCGAGGATCGTCTCGAGCGTGCGCAGCTCGGCGATGCAGGAGGAGCCGACCCGCGCATTCTTGTTCGAGACGGCACCGCTTGCGATGATCGTGCCGGCGACCAGCGGCCGCGTCCTGGCAGCATGCGCGATCAAGGCCGGAAAGTCGAAATCCATGTCGATGCCGGCATTCGGATTGCCGAACAGCCGCCCGTTCAGATAGGTGGCCAGCGGCAGGTTGATCTTGCCGCCGTCCCAATAGGGGCCG
>Ga0335071_10001817_pt1 | contig 22919 bp, 27 predicted proteins | sample Lox_Sample_15_FD_206724 | JGI IMG/M metagenome (GOLD analysis project Ga0335071, IMG submission 206724) | Soil microbial communities from Loxahatchee National Wildlife Refuge, Florida, United States - Lox_Sample_1.5 | ecosystem: Environmental > Terrestrial > Soil > Wetlands | place: USA... | reverse complement strand
CGCGATTCCGGTCACAAAACCGATGGCAAGGATAGGGGCGGCTAGCCACAATGCCTGCAGCAAGGTATGACGAAATAGGTCGACCGCGAATTCCGGCGTCATGTTTGATAAAAGCTCCGCAGTAGGGATCCAACCACCAGATTCCATCCGTCTACCAGCACAAACAGCAGAATCTTGAATGGCGCTGACAGCATGACGGGCGGTAATTGCACCATGCCGATGGAAAGCGTCACCGAGGCCACCACCAGATCGATGACCAGGAAAGGCAGGTACAGGACCGCGCCTATTTGGAAACCCGTCTTCAATTCCGACAGAACGTAAGCTGGCGCCAGTACTGTGAGACTGAGATCGGCGGGACGCCGGGGGGCCGGCGTATGCGAGATTTCCAGAAACAACTGCACGTCCTTCTCCCGTACGTAGTGCGCAAGAAAGGCCTTGAGCGGCGCCGTCCCATTGTCAAAGGCCTGCTGCCAGGTGGCCTGTCCGTCCTCCATCGGCTCCCATCCCTGGTGGTACATGTCGGTGATCACCGGCTGCATGATCAGCAACGTCAGAAAGAGAGCGAGTCCGATCAGCACCTGGTTGGACGGCGTGGTTTGGGTCCCCAGAGCTTGCCGGAGAAAATGCAGCACGATGGTGATCCGTAGAAACGGAGTGATCGACATGATCACGGCGGGCAGAAGCGTGAGCGCCGTCAGCAGGACGATGATCTGCATCGGTACGCTCAACGATGCCGCGCCTCGCGGCTGCTCGAACGAGACGCCAAACGCTGTGGCCGGTTTATCGGCCAACAGGGCCGGCGCGGCGAGGGCCACCAGCCAGGCGGATTGGGCCAGGCACTTCACGTTCTCTTGGCCGCCTCAGTGCCGGCCGTGAGATCGCCCAGGTGCGTGATGCCAGTGGGATGCACTCCCAGCAGCAGCCGGCGGTCGCCGACCCGCACGACATGCACGGAGTGTTGCGGGCCAAGTGAAAGCCTACCGCATGACGCGATCAAGCTTGGCTCGGCTGTGCGGGAATACCGGAAACGAGCCAGGCCCTTTCTCCGTAACATCCACAGAGCCGTCCCCAGCAGCGCAAAAACGATTGCAATGGCCAGCGCTTGTTGAACGATGTCCATGCGAAATTTGCCTCACTCCTCCTGGCTGAAATCGGTGATTCTCACTCCCACCGTGTCCTCGATGATCACGATCTCGCCGTACCCGATGAGCGTACCGCCCACCAGAATGTCGATGTTGTCGCCGGCCGAGCGCGCCATCCGGACCACACTATCCGGGCCCAGGTCCAGGATCTGGGCAATGGTCATCACCCGGCGCCCGAGTTCGACGCCGACGTCCACGGGGACATCGGCGATATCGGAGATCTGTTGCAGGGGGCTCATGCAGGATGGCGATTACTTTATGAGATTGATCGTAGTCTGGCTCAGTTCGTCGACCGCAGAAACAACCTTCGAATTGGCTTCGTAACCTCGCTGATAAATAATAAGGTTTGTAAATTCCGTCGCGATGTCGACGGTAGAAGACTCAATCGCACCTCCCTCCACCGTGCCTCTACCTCCGGTACCTGGTATTCCTATCGCCGGCAACGCCGACTTCGCGCTGAGCTGGTAGTTGTTGTTACCAACGGCAATCAGAGAGTCCGGATTCCGGACCGTAGCCATGGCGACTTGACCAACCACGACCTGTTGTCCGTTCGAGAACTGGGCTAAGATCTGGCCACCGCTGGCGACGGCCACCTTGGTTAGCTGCGCCGCGGGCGAGCCGTCTTGTGACACGGCGGATACCGAGGACGGCTGGGCGTACTGCGTGATACGCGGCGTTGTGCCGTTCAGCAGATTCCAGGTGATGGACATGGGCGCCGCGCTGTCGGCCAGGTTGATGTTCAAGGGTCCCGGCGGCGTTGTCGACGTCGTGTTGAGGGACCCGTCGGAATTGAACATCAGGCTGCCCGTCAGTGGCGTAAATGGAGGCGTCTGCACGTCCGCGTCGGGAACGCTGACAGAATAGTCCCATTGCAGAGGAGTCGTCGCATTCTTTGTAAACGTGGCCGTGACGATGTGGGAGTTGCCGAGTGAATCGTAGACTGTCACCGAGGTGGCGTAAGTCCCGGTAGCAGCTCCAGCCACGCCGGCTGCGTTGAGGTTAAGGTCGAAAGAGATATTCTGCGTCGTGACGGGAGGCTGAACGGTTCCGGTCGGAATCGTAATGTTACTGGGTGGGGCATTGGTGTCCAGCACGCCGTTGACTTGAGTCCAGCCCTGCACGGGCTGCCCGGTGGCGGTGATCAAGTCCCCCTGCTCGTCCGTTTGGAAGTTGCCGGCCCGCGTGAATTGAGTGCCTCCGTCTTGCCCCTGCACCAGGAAGAAGCCGTCTCCCTGGATCGCGCCGTCCAGCGCACCGCCTGTGGTTTGCACGGCGCCCTGCGTAAACTGGCGTAGCGTGGTCGGCGTTCCCACACCGAATCCGACCTGCGTGTCGCCGAGGCCTGCACCCAGCGATTGAGTCACCAGATCGTGGAACGAGACCTCGCTGGTCTTGAAACCAACTGTGTTCAGGTTAGCCAGATTGTTGCCCACTACGTCAATCGCCGTGGAGCATGCCGAAAGTGCGGAAAGAGCGGTCGAAAAAGATGTAAACATGAGGTCTCCTTAGCCTTTTGATGTCCCTTGTGTCGTCGTGTTGGTAAACGTGCCTTTGATGGTGTCCAGGTCCTGCCGCATCTGAACCTCCTGTTCGAGCGAACTGAACTGCGCCAGTTGAGCCACGAACTGAGCGCCGTCCTGGGGCTGCAGTGGATCCTGATTTTTTAGCTGTGCGACTAACAACTGAAGGAAGGTCTGCTCGGTGACCATAGAATCGCTGGCCGCGCCACTCGATGGAGAGTTGGATTGGGTGTCCCTTGGCTGCACCGGAGCCGTGTGGTTGACGCTAGTAATCATTGGTTCTCTCCTCCTGCGCTTTGAAGTGTCTCGTCGAGCTCCGCGGTCCAACGACCGGGCTGCCGCCGGTTTGCGTCGCCGGAGCCGGTTTGTCCTTGCGAGTTGTGCTGCCCGGTCCCCGGGTCGCCTTGGCCGGACCGGTCCTGGCTGTTGGACGGGTTGCCGGGTTCTGGCGCGGACGTCGCCGACACGTGGCCGGCGCCCGGAATCCACGCCTCAGCCTTGTAGCCTCTGTCCTGCAACCTTCCCACCAAGTCGCCTAGCCCGCGCTGCAGGGACTGCGTAAGATGCGGGTCCTGCGCGCGCACGGCTACCAGCACCTTGCCCGCTTTCTCAGTCACTTGCACATCCACGTTGGCCGAACCGGGGCCGGCCAACTTCAAGGAGATCTGTCGAATCGCCGGTGGTGAAACGCCACTGTTGAGGTTGGTCTCTGCCGGAATCTTCGGCGTGACCGGATTGGGACCCTCGGGCTCAGCAGGTGCGGACGCCTCCACCGAAGGCATAGAGCGTTGCGAATCGTCAGCCCGCGTCGGGCTGCCGCCTTCGACTAGTGTTCTGTCGCTCCGTTCGGCCGGCAGGGACGGCTTCGCTATGTTTGGCTTGGCCGTGCGCGCGGTGCCCGCCATCGCGAACTGGGCATCCAATACGGCGGGCTGGGCCCTTTGCTCCCCGAGGTCGATTCTGGCGTCGATTCTCGGCTGGGTTCCCTTCTGTGGACTGAGTGCTTCCCGTAGCCCGAGGTCCTTCGCTTCGGCTGAATCCTCGACACCGTTTGGATTCTTGGCGACGGTTGGGATCTTGAAATCGGTTGGAGCGCGCTGCGAGTCCGGGGTAGTCTCTAGAGGCGCCGCCGGTGTGGGCTTAACTCCCATGTCGATCTCAGGCTGTGTGCTTGGCAGGTCCGGCGGCAAACTTTGGAGCTCCGGTGGCGGGCCCACCGGCAAACCTCGCGGCTCCGGCGGCGAAGACGGCCACGCCGGCTCCATCGTCCTGGCATTCGACGGATGACACGCCGCCTCCGCACTCTCCACCATCGCAGGTGCCTTTGCAACATTCATGAAAGGCTTGCCGTCGCAATCCGCCTGGGAACTCTTTTTTGACTCTCGGGGCGGCAGAGTATCCTGGCATAGAACCGGCGGGCTCGACTTCGAGTTGATCCAGCTGGTGGCCGGCCCGTGCGATCGGTCAAATGCAGCCTGTGGCGAAGGCGAGGAAGCAGGTGCGCTTTGCGAGCCTTCGCCGCTCGATTCAGGAGCAGAAGGCCCAGCCGCATCCGACGTTTCAATAGAGTTGATTTCTGGTGGTGCGTTCTGGGCCGCGGGAACCGGACGAACAACCGCACTCACCTGCACCATGAAAGCAGCGTTCGTCAGACGCTCTGGAGCCGGTCTGGCGGCAACCGCCAGAGTCCTTGAGGTCACGGGTGGTATGAGGCTGGATTCCCGGGGATTTACTGAAAGTGTGTTGACCTCCTCCCGGAGGCTGGTCGGTGGAACTTGTGGAGTCAACATCAAGGACTTCGCATCGGGCAACCGGCTCAGCTGGCTCGTCAGACCCGGGGTGGGCTCGTAGAAGGATGTCCCATTGCTTAACCGACAGTCACGCGAAGGTGTCATCCCTTGGGTTGGCTGGAACGTCTGCAAGTTCGAACGGCGCAAACCGCGCGCCGGAGGGTTCGCCGGTGTGAACTTGGTTCCAACGGGTGCCTCACGACGACTGCGCTCCGCTGGAGCAGGATTCGTTCTTTCGTGAGGAACGATTGCTGAGGCGTCGACCGCGACGTCCGCCGGTGGTGCTGTCAAATCAAGCGATGCGCTCGGAGCAGTTGAGCTCCAGGTAGTTTCCTCAGGACGGGGCGAAACGTCTGGATGAATGCCGGCGCTCGTCGCGGGCACGTCGAACTCGCCGATTGCCGGCTGCGATCGCTGTCCGCCGATGTTCGAGGCTGACACGCCAGCATCATCTAGAATTCCGTTCAACAGGGTCGAGAATAGGTGCGCGCTGGCGCTCGTTGCTGCCCTCGAAGTCGAATGAGGTGCGCCCACGAGCGGAATTGGAAGCGCGGCCTCAAGAGCCGCAGGGCGGAGCTCATTCACGTCCTGATGAAAAGCATCTGGCGGGCCAACCGCCAACTACTTGCCTTCATGGACTTGGCGCAGCGCGATGCGGTACGAATTTGGCATTCATCCCGATTCGGCACATTTTTGCCGCACCATACTGGCTCGCTAACGAACTCATCGAGCGCTTTTTCAGAAATATGAACGCTTTTTTCAAGCGGTCCTTCAATTGCTCTTCGCACTGACGACGAATTCGTATGGATGCCTTGGCAAGCGCAGCAGCAAGCGGAATTCGGGCCCGGCTCGAGAGTCTGGACATGTTGGCCAACAACATCGCGAATGCCTCCGCGCCCGGCTTCAAAGCGGATCACGAGTTTTACAGTCTTTACTTGTCCGCGGAGGCCGCAGATTCACCCGCCGGAACCAGCCCTCCGGTCTTACCAGTGATCGATCGGCCGTGGACCGACTTCTCTCAGGGCTCCCTACTTCCGACGGGTAACTCCCTGGACCTAGCCCTCAGCGGGAACGGTTTCTTTGTTGCCAGTTCTCCCAGTGGGCCGCTCTATACGCGATCCGGAAGTTTCCGGCTGTCTGCGCAAGGCCAACTACAGACGAGGGAAGGCTACCCGCTTCAGGATCCGCAGGGAAAGCCCGTGCTTCTGGATGTCGCCCAGGCGGTGGAAGTAGCGGCTGATGGAACTGTCCGGCAAGGTGGGCAGGATGTCTCGCGCCTGGCGTTGGTGGACTTCCAGGATCGGTCCACGCTTTCCAAACGTGGCGACAACTATTTTCAAATCAGCAGCTCGTCAACGCCGCCCGAGATCGCCGCCGGCGCTGAACTTCAGCAAGGCAAGGTAGAGGCGGCCAATGCGCAGCCTGCTCAGTCGGCAGTGCGCCTGGTCAACGTCCTGCGGCAGTTCGAGGCCTTGCAAAAAGCACTAGCGATTGGGGCGGACATGAACCGCCGCGTAGTCGAGGATGTAGCGAAGGTGAGCCAGTAAGGACACGAGGTGAAAGGGAGAAACCGGAACGAGAGATAGCGCCGAAAAGCGAGATAACGCCTGGAAAGCGAGATAACGAATGATACGAGCACTCTACAGCGCGGCGAGCGGCATGGCGGCCCAGCAGATGAACGTCGACAACATCGCCAACAATCTGGCCAATGCCAACACCAACGGGTTCAAAATGCGGCGGACGCAGTTTCAGGACCTTCTTTATCAAAGCGTCGTGCAGCCCGGCGCAGCCGCCGGCTCCCAGACGATCGTCCCCAGTGGACTGCAGCTTGGCCTGGGAACGCGCCCCGCTTCGAATGAAATCATCTTTACGCAGGGCAATTTTCAACAGACGGACAATCCCCTGGATGTCGTGATCCAGGGGAAGGGTTTCTTTCAGGTTCTACTGCCCAATGGGCAAATGGCCTATACCCGGGATGGAGGCTTTCAGCTCGACCGCAACGGCAATCTGGTGACCTCCAGCGGGAACATGGTGCAGCCCCAGATCTCAGTCCCTCCGCAGGCGCAGAGCATCACTATCGCGCCCGACGGCACCGTTACCTATACGCAGCCCGGCCAATCCACGTCGCAGGTGGCAGGGCAAATTCAATTGGCCCTATTTCCTAATCCGGCCGGGCTGAACGGAATTGGCCAGAATCTGCTGCAAACGACGGATGCCTCGGGCGATCCCACGGTGGCGAACCCGGGCGGGCAGGAGGGCCTCGGGACTCTGATGCAGGGTTATGTCGAGGCCTCTAACGTAAGCGTGGTGGAGGAGTTCATCAACATGATCGTCAGCCAGCGGGCCTACGAAGCGAATTCCAAAGTCGTGAAGACAGCCGACGAAATGTACCAACAGATCAACAACGTCACGCAATGAGAACCATCGCGATCCTGTTTCTGGCCTCGACGCTGTCGCGAGCCGACTGCATTCAGTTGTCGTCGGATAAAATCGTCGCCGGCGACATAGCCAAAGTAGTCCCGGTTTTCCAAATCCTGGACCCGCAAACTCCCATCGGGTTCGCGCCGCTGCCGGGAGTGCAGAGGGTGTTGTCGCCGCGGGATCTCGCGTTGGCAGCGCGGAGATATCAATTGGACACAGGAACGCAGCTTCCCAGCGTTTGTGTGGAGCGCGCCGTTCGTCCATTGAGTCGCGACGATGTTCTGGCCGCGGTCCGGCAGGCGCTCGCATTACCCGATGCGCACCTGGAGCTCCTGAACTTCGGCGGGCAGCCGGCGCCGCCCGGGCAGTTGGAATTCCTTCTGCCTGCTTTGCCGAAGCCGCGCGCGGACGTCCCGGATAAGAGCGTCGTTTGGAGAGGCCGGCTGATCTACGATGGCCACCAGAGCGTCAGCGTGTGGGCAAGGATACGACTCACTGCCGACCGCCGGATTCTGATCGCTGCCGAGAGCATCGCGGCCGGAGCAGTCATCGCTGCTGCTCAGGTCCGCGAGGTCGAGAGCCCGGAGTTTCCCTTCCCCGGAGCCTCCCTGACGCGCGAGCAGGCCGCCGGAAAAGTTGCCCGCCGTGGCATCGCTGCCGGTGAGAAGCTCACACCCGAAATGTTGTCGGACCCCAAGGAGGTCCGTTCCGGCGACACGGTGCGCGTCCGGGTGGTGGACGGCCTGGCAACGCTTGCTCTCGACGCTGTCGCCCAGACGTCGGGAAACAAGGGTGAGATGGTGCAGGTGCACAATCCCTCGACCGGTAAGAACTTCCGCGCGTTGGTGGAAGACAAGAACAGGGTGGTCGTGAATACCTCGGAGACGGAAAGACCATGATCAAAGCGGCGAGAGCAATCTGGCTAACGGGACTTTCGTGCGTCGTGCTTGTGGCCGCCCCGCCGGCTGGAAGAAAGCAATCGCCGGACCAGACCTCCGCGCTGGACCAATATGTGCAACAGGTCCACCAACGTGCGCTCCAGTCGCCCGGCGCAACACCGGGTTCTATCTATGTCGCCACTGGCCGGCTTGCCGACAATGTCCGCGACGTTCGCGCAGGCCAGCTCTACGATCTGATTACCGTCGTCGTGGCCGACAGCACCTCCGCAGTCTCGACCGGTGTCACCAACACGGCGAGAAAATCGAGCGTCGACGCGTCGGTCACTTCGCTGTTCGGACCCAAGAGCGCTACCGGAGCGCTGTCCAATTTGGCGAAGGCGACCAACAACACGCAACTACAGGGGCAAGGAACCACCAGCCGCCAAAGTACGTTGACCACCACCTTGACGGCGGAGGTGACCGACGTTCTGCCCAACGGCAACCTGGTCATCCTGGGACGGAAGGAGATTATGGTGAACTCCGAGAAACAAACCATCACCCTCCGTGGAATTGTGAGACCGGACGATCTCAGTCCCACGAACTCGATCCCGTCCGACCGGGTGGCCAGAGTCGAAATTCTGGTGAACGGCAAGGGCGTGGTCAACGACGCAACCAAACGGCCGTTCTTCCTTTACCGGCTGTTGCTGGGCTTGCTGCCCATCTGATGCTATGCACTGGAGACTTCTTCTCGGTGGGGTTGCGTTGTGTAGCGCCGCTGGTGCGCTGGAAGGAACGCGCCTAAAGGATCTGGTTTCTATCGAGGGAATTCGCGACAACCAACTCGTTGGCTATGGTCTGGTGGTGGGCCTGAACGGAACCGGGGACTCCCGGCAGACCGTCTTCTCCGCCCAAAGCCTCACCAATCTGCTGACGCGCATGGGAGTGGCTGTCTCGCCAACCTTGATTCTGGTTCGCAACACCGCGGCCGCGTTCGTCACCGCGGATCTCCCACCCTTCGCGCAGCCGGGCACACGGATTGACATATCCGTTGCGGCCGTCGGCGACGCCACGAACCTGCAAGGCGGAATCCTGGTCCTGACGCCGCTCAAGGGGCCGGACGGGCAGGTATATGCCGCGGCGCAAGGCTCCGTGGTGACCGGCGGATTCGTCGCTGGACGCGGTGGCAACAGCAAGACTCTGAATCACCCGACGGCCGGCCGCGTCCCCAACGGCGCAATTGTGGAACGGCTCGCGCCCTCGGTCACCCCGGAGGGGAAGGTCAAACTGCAGCTGCGGCAGGCGGATTTCACGACCGCCGCGCGCATCAGCCTGGCGATCAACCAAAAGTTCGGAGGCGGAACCTCCGAGCCCGCTCGCGCCGAAAACTCCGGTCTGATATCCGTCGACGTACCACCGGCCTACCGCGCCAAACCAGTCGAGTTCCTGGGAGAACTCGAGAATCTCACGGTCGTGGCCGATCGTCCCGCTCGCATCGTAATCAACGAGCGGACAGGCACCATCGTCATGGGCAAGGACGTCCGGATCGCGCCCGTGGCGATTCTACAGGGCGCGCTCACCGTGGAGATCCAGACCACGCTGAATGTTTCTCAGCCCTCGCCCCTCGCCACCGGTCAAACGGCCGTCACGCCCGACGTGAACGTCAACGCCAAAGAGGCCCAGGCGCGAAATGTAGTGCTGAAACAAGGCGCCAGCGTGGAAGAACTGGTTCGCGCACTGACCGCCATCGGCTCCACGCCCAGGGACATCATTGCCATCCTGCAAAACTTGAGAGTCGCCGGAGCGCTGGAGGCCGACGTGGAGGTGCTGTAACATTATGCCGATTCAACCAATCCTGTCCCCGGCTCTTACGAGCCCCGTTTTACGAAACACTTCCGCCCAAGACAGCCCGGACCGAATCCGCCAGGCGGCGAACGAATTTGAAGGCTTTCTGATCGCACAAATGCTCAAGTCCGCGCGGGAATCCAGCGGCGGCGGACTGACTGGTGACGCAGACGACACCGACGACGCCAACTCCAGCGTTATGGAAATGGGCGAGCAGCAGTTCGCTCAGGCTCTGTCCGCCAACGGCGGGCTCGGGATCGCTAAAATGGTTGTAGCAGGACTTACCAAACATGCGGATCGATGATCTGAATCGCACTCCCGCCAGTCTTGGCACGGAGAAGGCGGACCCGGCCGCTCAGAAGCCCGGGCTGGGGAAGGATTCGAAATCAGTTGCCGCGGGCGACCAGGCTGACGTTTCTCAGCTCGCTCACGCCTTGTCGCTGCAGGACCCGCAGCGGCTGGAGCAGCTTCGGTTGGAAGTGCAGTCTGGCAGCTACTCGGTCTCGGCCGATGCCCTTGCAAAGGCCATCGTCGATCAGCATTTGAAGGACTAGCTGGCTAGCGCGAGCTGGTTCGATAAGCGCAGCTGACCGGCGGAGGGCTATAGTTCTGTTCGGGAGCCACTACAACTGGCTGCGCAGGCCGTTCTGCTTCATCGCGTGAGAGGGTCTGCCATCCCTCCAGCAGCGTTGCGAGCAAGTGTTCGGCGGTGATCAGCGGGGCTTCCCTTTGCTCGGTGTTAGCCTCGATCAACAGTTTCTCCACATATCTGTACAATTGCGCCAGGCTGCGGCTCAACTCGCCGCCGGCCTCCTGGTCTAACGACAGCAATAGCTCTGTAACGATTGCCATCGCCTTGGAAATGGCGCGCGATCGGGCGCGAATCTCGCCCTGCCGCAGATACCGGCGAGCGGATCCAATCGCCTCCAAGGCGCCACGGTACAACAGTTCAATCAACTTCACTGGACTGGCGGAAAGCACTTCCTCGTCCAGGAAGCTTGGATAGGCTTTGCTACGCATTCTACTTCTACGTATCGGCAAGCGAATCTGCTCTGTTCGCCGGATTGTCCAGGTCGGCCGCCAGACGAAGAACGTATTCCGGTGGCACTTGGAGGACTACGGCATGTGTTTCCCGGTCCTCCACACGAATGATAGGCCGGTGGGTTTGCCGGTCCATCAGGAAGACCAGTTCATTTTGTCCTAAGATGCCGCTCTCATTCACTGCCTTAGCAGCTTGTATCACTTGCCGGCGCTCTGCGGCTTGCGACCCGCTGACCGCAGGAGCGGACGGAAGCGCATAGCCGACCGGTTGGATTGATGACGTATCCATGTCAAACCTCTCCGAATCACACAAAATCCTTTGTTGGTGCTTATCGGCGGGTCTGAAGAAAGTCTGAGATTCGGAGTGGGCCGCTCTAGGCCAAGTTCAAAACTTCCTTGATGGTGCCTTTGGACGCCTCGATCTTCTTCTGCAGCAGCATGATCGCGTAGATCAGCTGCTCGGGCCGTGGCGGGCACCCCGGCACATAGACATCGACCGGGATCACCTGGTTCACCGGAATCAGGGCGTAGTTGCTGAAGACTCCCGTGGAGGTGGCGCAGGCGCCCATCGAAATCACCCACTTGGGCTCCGGCATCTGCTCGTACAGCCGGCGGATCACCGGCGCCATCTTGTTGGACACCCGCCCGGCGATAATCATGAGGTCTGATTGCCGTGGAGAACCGCGCATCACTTCGGCGCCGAATCGCGAGATGTCGTATCGCGACCCGATCATGGACATCATCTCGATGGCGCAGCAGGCCAGTCCGAACGACATAGGCCAGATGGAGTTCTTACGGCCCCAGTTGATCGCCTTATCCAGCGTGGTGGTAATGATGCCCTCCGCGCCAGGCGCTGCATCCTCGTTATCGATGCGAGCAAAAAGCTCGCTCGGCAGGCTGGGTTGAAACTTGGGCTCCGTATCCACGATCCTATTATCACATGCGAGAGCAACCAGATCGCGCACCGGACTCGCCTGATCCGCGAGACCTGGAGGAAGCCGCCCACGCCTGGGGCATCGAGACCAGTTATTGGGATGTCTGGGGGCAGCAGCACCAGGCGGCGCCTGCGATTCAGATGGCAATCCTGGGCGCGCTCGGCGTGGACGCTCGCTCGCGAGCTTCTTTGCTCCAAGCGATGGAAGAACGTAAACAACGACCTTGGCGTTCGCCGTTCCCCCGCAATCTTCTCTTCAACCACAGCCTGCCGCCTGCCGAGATCGCCGTTTCCCTGCCGGGAAGCCAGGCCGATTCCCACGCTGTTCTCGCGATCCGATTCGAAGAGGGAAGCTCGATGACGATGCCCATCGAATTCGCGCAACTTCCAGTGACGGAGGAGTCCGTCATCGACGGGCAGCGGTTCGTCCGGAAGCAAGTCCCGTTTACCTGGGTTCTACCGATGGGATACCACGAGATCGCGTTGGAACTAGCCGGACAGACGCTCCCGCCGGCGCGGCTGATCGTGCATCCGGGCCGTACCTATCAGCCCGAGTGGCTGGAGTCCGGACGCACGGCCGGGCTCGCCGTCAGTCTCTACGGACTCCGATCGCGCCGCAACTGGGGCTGCGGCGACACGACCGATCTCCAGGCACTGATCGACTGGGTGGCCGAGCAATCCGGCGCCAGTTTCATCGGCCTCAATCCGCTCCACGACATTCCCAACCGCTATCCCTACAACATCAGTCCATATTTGCCCAATTCCACCTTCTTCCGTAATCCGATCTACCTGGATATCGAGAAAATGGAGGATTTCGCCTCCTGCCGGCGCGCCGCCGCATTGCTCGAGTCGCCGTCCATACAGCGCGAAATCGCAGCCCTTCGCAACACGCCTCTGGTGGAGTACGAGCGGGTGTACCGGCTGAAACTGCGTTTCCTGAAGCCGTTGTTTGAGACGTTTCTCTCCGAGTGGAGGGCCAAAACCCCGCGCACCGTCGAGCTGGCCGGCTACATCGAGCGGGAGGGCGAACTCCTGCATCGATTCGCCGTTCACGCCGTGCTCGATCAAGCCATGCACCGGCGCTGTCGCGACGTCTGGAACTGGCCCGGGTGGCCGGCGGAGTATCAGGACCCGGAATCGGCGGCCACCCAAGCCTTTGCCCGCAAACATTGGCGCACAGTCCTTTTTCATAAGTATGTCCAGTGGCAGCTCGACCGCCAGTTCGCCGCGGCCCAGGAACACGCGGTCGAGCGCGGCTTGCGCATCGGCCTCTATCATGACCTGGCGCTCGCTACCGACCGTTTTGGCGCGGATCTGTGGGCGCATCGCGACTTCTTTATCTCCGGCTGCCGGGTGGGCGCGCCGCCGGATGACTTCTCACCCAAGGGACAGGACTGGGCTTTCCCGCCTCCCTCTATCGAGCGCCACGAGCAGGATGGGTATCGCCTGTTCGCCGAATCCATCCGCCGGAACTCGCGGCATGGCGGCGCGCTGCGCATCGATCACGTCATGCGCTTCTTCCGCCTGTATTGGATCCCGGACGGCGAAGAAGCCACTGAGGGGACTTATGTGCGGGACCACTTCGAAGCGCTGCTAGCCGTGCTGGCGCTGGAGAGTGTGCGGCAAAAAGTATTGGTTGTCGGAGAGGACCTGGGCACCGTTCCTGATTACATTCGCGAAGTCTTGTACCGCTTCGGCATTCTCAGCTACCGGCTGTTGTACTTCGAACAGAACCAGGGCTGGTTCCGCTCGCCGCAGGAGTATCCCCGCAATGCGCTCGTCTCGGCCACCACGCACGACCTTCCCACGCTGGCCGGATTCTGGCTAGGGCGCGACATCGAACTGCGGCACGACTCCGGCCTGCTGCCGGACGAAGCCACCTATCGTTCCCTGCGCGAGCAGCGCGATTCGCAAAAGCAGCGCCTTCTCGACAAGCTGGCCGAGCTGCAGCTGTTGCCGGATTGGTTCCCGCGTAACGCGGCCGAAGTGCCCGAACTCACCGGCGAGTTGCACAACGCGATCGTCGGCTTCCTGGCCACCACTCCCTCGCAGCTCATGCTGCTCAATCAGGAAGACCTGCTGAAAGAGACGGAGCAGCAGAACCTGCCGGGCACGACGTATCAATATCCCAACTGGCGCCGGAAAATGAAGTGCACCGTGGAAGAGCTCTGGACCTCACCGGACGTTCAGGCCTTCACCGCCATGTTCCGGGATTGGCTGGATCGCACACAAAGGCTGAACAGCGCCGTGATCGCAAGCGAGCCGGCCGCTACATGAAGTAGTTCTTCACCTTGTCCAACAGGCCTTTTTCGTGCGGTTCGTTTTCTTCCGGCAGCGTCTGGCGGAGTTGCTCGAACAACTTGCGCTGCTCGCGCGTGAGCTTGCCGGGAACCTTCACGTCGATGTGCACGAACAGATCGCCGCGTCCGGAACCTTGCAGACGGGGGATTCCCAGGTTCTTCAGACGAACACGCGAGCCGGTCTGAACGCCTTCCGGAATCTTCACTGTTTCCAGCCCGTCGAAGGTGAGCAGGTTGACTTCGGTACCCAGCGCCGCCTGCGCCACGTTGATGGGAACCGCGCAATGCAGGTCTTCGCCCTGGCGCTCGAAGATCGGATGTTCCTTCACTTTGATGACGACGTACAAGTCGCCCGCCGGGCCGCCGTTCAATCCCGACTGCCCTTCCCGGCCGAGCTTCAGATGCGTGCCGGTCTCGACGCCGGCCGGAATGGTGACTCGCAGCTTGCGCTCCGTCCGGATCTGCCGTTCGCCTTTGCACTGCGGGCAAGCCCGGCGGATGATCTGGCCGCGGCCTCCGCACTGATTGCAGGTGCGGCGGATTTGCAGGAAACTTTGCTGGTACACCACTTCGCCGCGGCCGTGGCACATCGGGCAGGTTACCAGACCGTCGGTGCGATCCGCGCCGGTTCCCTGGCATTGCGTGCAAGCGTCCAGACGGGGCACCTGGATTTCTACGCTCATCCCGCGCAGGACATCCTCCAGCGATACCTCCAAGTCGTAGCGCAGATCCTCGCCGCGCTGCGCGCGCGTACGTCCGCCGCGGCGCGATCCGCCGAACAAATCGCCAAAACCGAACAGATCGCCCAGAATGTCGCTGAAGTCGGTGAACTGCGATGGATCGAATCCCTGCGAAGCGCCAAAACCCTGCAGTCCCTGGTGACCGTAACGGTCGTACGCCGCGCGCTTCTGCGGATCGCTCAGCACGCTGTAAGCTTCCGCCGCTTCCTTGAATCGTTCCTCGGCGTCTTGATTGTTCGGATTGCGGTCCGGATGGTACTTCAGCGCGAGTTTCCGGTAGGCGCTCTTCAGGCCCGAGTCGTCGATGTCGCGTGCGACTCCCAGAACTTCGTAGTAGTCGCGCTTGGTGGCGTTCATTTCTTGGTCACCGCTACCTTCACCATGGCGGGGCGGAGCAGGCGCCCGCGGAAGTTGTAGCCCGGCTGATACTCATCGAGAATGGTGTGGTCTTCAACTTCGTCGGTTTCCACCATGTCGACTGCATGGTGCAGGTGGGGATCGAACTTCTGCCCCTTAGCAGTAATCGGCTCCAGGCCCAACTTCTTTAGCGAGTCGGCAAGCCGCTGATAAATTAGCTCCATCCCGCGGGCGTATGCTTTGTCCGCGGTCTCGGCCTTGAGCGCCCGCTCGAAGTCGTCCAATATGGGCAGGACCGCCCCCACCGTCTCCTGATTCGCGTATTCCCGCACTTCGGTCCGCTCCCGTTCTGCACGGCGGCGGAAGTTATCAAATTCGGCCTGCCGGCGCAACAGACGGTCCGCCAGGTCCTTATTTTCTTCGGCCAGACGATCGCGTTCGGCGGTGATCGTCTCCAGTACGCCGGCCAGACCCGCCGGTGGCCCATCTGCGTTCGCCGGTGGATCGGCTAAACCGTTACCGGCGTCAGCAATGGGGTCTTTCGTGTCCATACTTTCAGTTTAATGGGTGGCGTCAAGGAAAGCGCCCGATACGGACTAAACCGGCAGACTGCCGAAGGCTTGGCCGACGTGATAGACCGCCGACATGGCGCGTCCATAATTCATGCGCATCGGGCCGAGCACGGCGATCTTCGCCGCAAGCCCCCCGGGTAGAGAAATCGAAATGCCGATCAGCGACAACTCCCGCATGTTGGGATGAATGTCTCCCAACCCAACCTGCACAGCCACCTCGCCGGCCGGTTGTTCCAGGAAACGATCCAGCAACTGCAGGATGCGCTTTTTCTCTTCGAGCGTGTGAAACAGCTCACGCAGTGCTTCACGCGTCAGATGCAGATCCAGGCCCACCAGGTTGCCGGCGCCTTCCATGTGAATCTCGGGCGCGACATCGATATCCAGCAAACCCTTGGCGTAAAGCTGCGTCAGCTTTTTCAGCAGCGCGTCATAGGCCGCGCTTTGTTGCTCCAGCCGCCGCCGCAGGTCCGCGTGAATATCCGACAGCGTCCAGCCCTCGAAATTGCGGTTGATGTAGTTACGAATCGACGCCAGTTCCTCCTGCGCAATGGACTCGTCGAGTTCGACCACGCGGTTGTGCACCAGGCGATCGCGCGTCACCACAACCATCAGAATGCGGCGATCCGCCATGGCCACCAATTCAATCTGATGCAGTGTCTGGCTGGAGGCCGGAATGGCGGCGGTAATGCCCAGGCTGCGGGTCATCTCGGTCAGCATGTGGCTGGAGCGCTCCACCCGCGCTTCCATCGTATTGGTCCGGCTGAGTTCCGTGCGCACACGGTGCAACTCGCCCGCCAACACCCGCGCGCGCGCCAGCGTCTGCACATAACTGCGAAAGGCCTTCTCGGTCGGCACGCGCCCGGCGGAGGTATGTGGTTGTGAAAGATACCCCTCGTCGCACAGATCGGCCATCACATTACGGATCGTGGCGGCGCTCAGATCGTCTCTGCGCTTGCGCGAAACTGTACGCGAGGCTACAGGCTCGCCGGTCTGTATATACGACTCGACGATGGCATGCAGAATGTCCTGTTCTCGATGCGTCATGAATACAACACACCCCGGCCCTCACACGAGCGGCAAGGGTTACTCTAACGACTGATTATAAAGGGCTTGATTTGGAGCGTCAAGCGGTAGCCGCCGCTTTGCGCAGAGCTTCCACGCGCGGGGCACGGCTCTTCGGGCTGTCCAGGCCGAAGGATCTGGCATCCCCCAGTTGTTCCTTCACGAATTGCTCTGTGCGGGCGACGGCCTCGAGCAGCGCCTTGTCCTTTTTGACGAACGCCGTCCAGGCGATCGATTCGCTCGCGGTGTCGTATTCCCAAAGCCCGACGATTCGGCCCCGGTCCGCAATCGCGTGGTCCGGCAAGTCACCAAACTCGCCGAGCGGTCTCGCGCCCTTTTCGCTCATGGCTTTGCGCTCCAAGTCTCTCGGGTCGAGCAAGCTCTTCAAGCCGTGCCGCAACAGAAACAACGAATCGATGCTGCCCAGAAGCGCATACTTGGCGTCTTTGGGCGGCCGGAACGCCTCGTACTTGGCGCGGTCGCCGGGCAGGAACAGGAACTCGCCTCCGGACGCCATCGGCTCGAGTTTGAGCGGTTCGACGGCTGCCTTGGCTGCCTTCACCCCCAGGCCGGCGAATGCTTGGAACTCGGCCACGGATGCCGGTGCAGCCCATGTGAAGAAGCGGCGGGCGAGTTCCGTCATGGCCGCTTCCGGCGACAGCTTGAATCCGCGCAATGGATTCGGCCGCCACAGTGCGTACCGATATCGCTGGATATCAAATCGCCCATTGGTTGGAATGCGCCGGATCTCGCCCTGTGCCTGCAGTTGCTGCAACGCGACCGGCATCGTCGTGGTGAGGCCCTTTTTCTGCCCTTCGAGACCGAGGTTGCGGACTGCTTTACCGGCGGCCTGCCGTAATTCGTCCGGATCGAGCGGTTCTTTCTCGAGCGCCGACAGTACGGTGTCGCACAGCTTGCCGATTTCCTTCGCGGTAACGCCAAGTTTCTCGGCGGTCTTGATTTCACCGGCAAATGACTGCCCCACCTTCAACCCGAGTGCGAAATCACTGGCAGGCAGCACGTAGGTGCAGCCCCGGGCACTGGGCAATTCGTAGATTTCCAGCTTAGCCGCAGCGGCATCGGCGCTCTCGCGATTCACTCCGGCCCGCGAAAACAGGGTGAGATACGGCGAAACGCCGCCGACCGAGCGGGCCCAGCCGGCGCGTTCCAGTACTTCCGCAGCGGATGCACCCCTCAAAGACCCGTCCAGCCCCTGACGATGCGCGTACCAGGCGCGCAGTTTCGATGCATCGGCCATCCCGGCCTCCTTTCTACCAGTGCTGCTCGGTTGCCGGCGAGCAATTCGACAGGTATTGACCCTCGCCGTGCATGTGCTCGAACGAGGACTGCACGGCCACCCGCCCGGGCCCCCAAAGCCGTAGCCAGAAATAGCGGTTGCTCCATCGGCCCCACAGGCTGAATCCGGAGCGCGGATGCTCGAAATGCAGTTGCATCTGCACCGATGGGTCCTTGAAGATCAGCGCCGTCGGTTTGACCAGAATGGTCTGGCCCGGGCCTAGCTCGCGAACGAACACATTACCCGAGGCATGCAGTAGCAGCAAGCCGGGCGATTGCGCCGCGGAGAATCGATCCATGAACATTCCAACCGGGTAGTGCGTTTCCTTATCGTCGCCATCCTGGGTCGTGTACCAGATATTGGTCGAAAACCAATCGTAGGCGACGTTGCTGGTGGCCAGCATGAAAAGATGCTCGCGTACATCCACCGATTCCCCCGGCTGGATCGGTAAGGCGATCATCTCGCCCGGTGCGTCGCGCGAGAACGCAACGTGGCCCGGCCCCTGCGCCTGCGTCATGATGAGCGGCATTCCGGCGAACATGCGCTTCCATCCGCCCGCAAGCGACATAGTGGTGATATTGATCTGCGGATCTTTCCACAGCAGCACGTGGTGGGTGAAGTAGATACTGTCTCGGGCGGCCAGATTCACATCGGCCACCGGCACGTACTGCCCTTCGATCTGGCAGAACGAGTCACCGAACTGCAGCTTGGCCATGTCCTTTCGGCCCGGAAGCTTGGACCATCCGGATTCGGTGGTGAGCGCGGGGACTGTTAAAGTGGCGCCACAGCGCGGGCAACTTAGTTGAGACGCGTCGGCCTCGGCGCCGCACCACGAGCATTTGCTTTGGGGTCCCGAACGAACAGGAGGTGGAGCCGGCGTCAGCGCTATGGGAGGCGGAGCGGCCGGAACCGCCGGCGCCGATTCAGCGGGCGCGGGCGCAGCGCGCTTCACTTGAGATCCGCATCCCGTACAGAAGTTAGCCGTGTCCGGAAGTTTTGAACCGCAGTTGGTGCAGAACATGGCCACCTTTACTCCGTGTGATGGTGGACGTACATCGACTGTATGCCCACTCGGCCCGGCCCGGTCATGCGAGCCAGACTCATGTTTGTGCCGCCAAAGAACCCAGTTCCGAGCTTCTGGAACTCCACCTGCATTTGCACCGAGGAGTCTTTGTACAGGAACGCGCCCGGCTCCACCATGATGCTCTCGCCCGCCTGGAGCGTCCGTTCGAACACGTTCCCGTATCCGTGCAGAATTACCAGGCCGGGAGTGTTGGTAGTGACAAAGCGGTCCATGAACATACCCTGTCCGCCGAAAAGGATGTTGGCCAGTCCCTTGATACGGACAAACGAATAGTTGATCTGATGCGAAGCCAGCAGAAACGCATGCTCGCGCACGTCCAACTCCATGCCGGGATGCAGGGGCAGAACCACGAGTTCGCCCGTAGCGTCTCGCGAGAAAGCAATGCGGCCAGGCCCGGTGGCGACGCTAATGATGAACGGCATGCCGGCGAAAGCCCTTTTCATGCCGCCGGGCAATTGCAGCACCGTGAGGGGCACCGAGTCGTCCTTCCACAGCATGATGTGGTGCTCAAAGAAGACCGAATCGCCAGGGCCCAGGTGAATCTCCGCCACCGGGACGATCTCGCCTTCCACCTGGCATGTGCTGGTGCTGAACTGGAACTCGGTCATATCGCGCAGGCGCGGCGCCTCGCGCCACCCCGATTCGCTGACCAGGTTGCGAATGTCCAGCGGCGCACCGCACGAGCGGCATGTCAGCGCCGCTTTCTCGTTCATGCCCTGGCACCACTGGCACTGAATACGTTCGAACGGCTCCGCATTGGGAGTCGGGTTGCTCATTATCGGAACACCTCCGGGGTCTGCTGCCGGATGCCATGATAGCAAGCTGATACACTGGCCCACGGCTATGCCACGCAACCCGATCCAGGTCGCTGCGCTGTTCGCCTTGTCCGGTGCGGCATCCTTCGGACTGGTGTGGGCCTGGGATTCGCTGTTCTATTATGCCGGGAGTTGGGTATTCAATCTGGATGGAATCTTTTTCAGCGTGATGGCTGCGTATCTATTCGTCCCGTCCAGGAAGCTATGGGGCATCGTCATCCTATTGGTTGATGTCGTGTGGATCGCGTCGGCACAGAGCGCGGCCTACTTGGTCGCCAACACCCACTCGAACGACTATTTCAGCATGGCTGTCGGGGGCGCGGTCGGCGGCTTGGGAGTCACGCTGTCCGTTGGGCTTGGCAGTCACAGACTGCTTTCGCTCCGGTCTCTGGCTTTGGTCACTGTGGTTGGTAGCCTGGCGGCGCTGCCTTTCACGTGGTGGGTGCGGAGAGACTCGAAGCTGTCCGGTTTTGCCTGCTTCGTCGTTTGGCAGGCCATGGTTGGGACTACCTTGTGGGTACGCAATTCGCCGATTCGCGAGCTTCCAGGTACCGCTCCAAATCGCTGAGCCCGGCGGGAGAACCGATCTCGTAGAACCGTTCGCGAACCTCAAAACCCGCGAGTTGCCCCTGGCGGCTGAGCCGGTTGAACAGAGTCGCAAGGTCGAAGACTTCTTCGGCGACACTATCCAACAGGTCGCGATGCAGGCAGGACAGACCGTAGTCGATGTACTGCATTCCCGGCGCACCGGTCTTGTCGTACAAAACGATCCGACCGTTCTCGCAGATGACGTTGCTGCGATCCCAGCGGCCTTCGTTCCTGAGCACGGTCATCAGCGCCGGCCGGCCATTGGTCTGAAAGGCGTGCCAGATCGGCGCAAATTCCACCGGCAGGAACGAATCGCCATAGATGACGAAGAACGATTCATCCAGAACGCCCTGTTCGCAGGCCAGCTTCAACGCGCCGCCCGTGCCCCGCAGCTTCGCGCCTTCATCGACATAGCAGAGCGACGGAACCGGCGGCGGCTCCTGCTCCCAGTAGCGCCGGATCATGTCGCCCTGGTGGCCGATCGAGTACACCACCTTGTGGACGCCCTGCGCCGCGAGCCAGTGCAACTGGTGATAGGCGAACGGCCGCCCGCGGACCGGCAGCAGCGTCTTGGGGCAGGTATCGGTGAGCGGACGCATGCGCGTGCCCAGGCCACCGGCTAAAATCACACACTGCATGATCAGTCTCGGGCCAAAAGCTTTGAACCTTCGTGATCGAACGCGAAGCGGACCTCGCGCAATCCTTCGGCATGCATCGCGCGCCTCAGCGCATCCCGATCTTCGGCGTAGAACAGCAGGAAACCGCCGCCGCCCGCGCCGACTAATTTCCCCCCGACCGCGCCATTGTCGCGGCCGATTTCATACCAGTGGTTGATGCCGTCGTTGGAAGTGCCCGGCGACCGTTTCTTCTTGTGCAGCCAGTGCTCGTGCATCAGCTCGCCGAAGCGCCGCGCATCCCCGGCCTCCAGCGCCTGCTTGATACACAGGCCAAGCTCCTTGGTAAAGTGCAGATTGTCGAGCATGGCCGCGTCGCCCAACTCGGATCGCACTTTCTGATCGTCCAGCACCGAAGACGCATTTCGCGAGTAGCCCGTGAAGAACATCAGCAGATGCTCTTCCAGGTCGTAGAGCGTTCCGTTGCTGATGTTGAGCGGGTTGACCGTCACCTGCCCGTCCTGCGCGAACTCAAAGCACGCCAGGCCCCCAAAGGCCGCGATGTACTGGTCCTGCTTGCCGACCTGCTGCTGCAGCAGCTCAATCTCGATCCTGCAGGCTTCTTCCGCCACTACGCCCGGATCGACATATTTGCGTTTCAAAGCATGCACGGCGCGCAGCAGCCCCACCGTAAACGCACCGGAGGAACCCAGGCCCGTGCCGGCCGGGATGTCCGCCATACTGACTACTTCCAGGGGCGGTGGTACTTCATGCATGCGCAGTACTTCACGAATCAGCGTGTGCCGGATGTCATCCAGCGTCGCGGCCTGCTCCAGCGCGGAGTACTTCAGGAAGTAGCCGCCTCCGAAAGACTCGTTCAGGCCAACATAAATGTGTTTGTTGATGGCGGCCGAAATAACGAACCCGCCAAAGCGGCTGTAGTAAGAAGGTAAGTCCGTGCCTCCGCCGCCGATGGAGATTCTGAGTGGGGTACGCGAGATGATCATCCGAACACTGCCACTTAACTATCGGCAATGGAAGGAGAAGTCTTTACCTGAGGGCGGCCCCGGCCAGAATCGCAAGCTTCTCCCAGGTGGGCACGCGGACGCGCTTCGATAATACGTCAAAGTTGGATCGTTCAATCCGCCCGAGCAGCCGCCGGTAGATCTCGATCAAGGCCCACAGCGACGGGCGGCTGCGCTTATGCACCAGTTCGAGCAGCGGACGGGACTCGTCATAATACCGGTGAGCGCGTTGCGCCTCGAAGGCCATAAGGCGAACGAAATTTTCGTCGTGTTTCGAAAGATCGGCGCCAAATCGCGCGATATCCTCCGCCGGGATATAGATGCGATGATTCGCGGCGTCCTCGCGCACATCGCGCAGAATGTTGGTCAGCTGGAAGGCAATGCCGCACTTCTCGGCCAACTTTAACGCGTCCGGCGATTCGTAGCCGAAGATGTGGATGATGGTGAGGCCCACGATGCTGGCCACTTGATAGCAGTAGTGATATAGCTCGTCGAAGGTTTGAATCTGCCGAGGCTCCAAGTCCGAGCCGACCCCGTCGATCATCTCGTGAAAGTAATTCTCCGGCATATGGTAGCGCTGGACGGTATCGTGAAACGCAGGCCATAGCAGGTTCTGTCCATACTGGCCCTGAAATGCGCAATCCAGATCGCGCCGCCATTGGTCGATCGCCTCGCGCGACGCACCCTCGCCCTCGCTGATGTCGTCACAGTAGCGCATGAAGGCGTAGATCGCACACATCGCATCGCGCTGTTGGCTCGAAAGCAGCAGGAAGGAATAGTAGAAGTTGCGCGCGCGGGTGCGGGCGATGTGGCGGCAAAAGGCGTAGGACGCCTCCACGGTCACAGCGTTTGCCACAGGCTCGCGAGCAGCAGCGACACGCGCTCGACCTTCGAGAT